>Ga0137399_10001350_pt1 | contig 11114 bp, 6 predicted proteins | sample czorhiz316metaG_FD_104810 | JGI IMG/M metagenome (GOLD analysis project Ga0137399, IMG submission 104810) | Vadose zone soil microbial communities from Angelo Coast Range Reserve, California, USA - czorhiz3.16 metaG | ecosystem: Environmental > Terrestrial > Soil > Vadose zone | place: USA...
AGGCCGAGCATGCCAGGAGACGGTTTGGATTGCCGGACGGCAATGCGCTCGTGCGGGCGCGTGCTCTGGGAGCAGCGGCAGGCGCACCGGGCCTAACCACGGTCATTCGAACGGGCGGCGCAACTCGAAATAAGCTGCCGCGCATCCTATCGACGCGATGAAAACTTCTCTTCTGCGCATCGGATTGCTGCTCGGACTGGTTGGCCTGCCGGCCTGCACGGCTCACTGCGCGCCCGCTCCCGGAAGCGCAAAGCTGACTTTTCGCCGCGTCTTCAAATCCAGCTCCCCGGAGTTCGTCCAGATTACCGTGCAGCAGGATGCGGATACCGCCACTTATGAAATTCGCCAGCTCGACGAGGATGCGGGCGCTGCGCCGTTCCAGGTGGGCGCGGGGCTGCGCGCAAAAATGTTCGACCTTGCCGCGCAATTGAGACATTTTCAGGGTCAGGATTTAGATGTGCACCGGAAAATCGCTTACCTTGGCGAGAAGACGTTCCGCTGGGAATCCGGCGCCGAAGTCCACGAAACCAAGTTCAACTACACGCTGAATTCAGCGGCGGCGGACCTTCTGCGGATTTTCGAAGGGCTGGCGCGGCAGCAGGAACACGTGGACCTGATCTTGCGCCGCATGCGCTACGACCGGCTGGGTGTCAACGACGCGCTGCTGCAATTCGAATCCGATCTCAATCGGAGCCTGCTGCCGGAACCTCAGCGCGTCCTTCCGATGCTGGATCAGATTGCCGCGGATTCAAAATTTGTTGACATCGCGCGCCAGCGGGCCCGGTCCCTCGCCGAACGCATCCGTCACCAGGGCTAGCCCGAAGCATGATTCGTCAGGACGCGGGGAAATTCCGGCCGCAGTCTTTGTAAGAGTCGGGCGCCTGTGAGAATCCCGCTTCGAGAGAGATGAAAGATGTACAGGATTGGCCATCGCAACAAGAGTTCATCCGGTTGTTTTTGCCGTCGCGCCTTCCTCCTGGCCATCCTCCTCGTATTTGGTTGCGGATCGGTCTGCTTTGGTCAGAAACCTCAAAAATTAGAGAAAAACTACCGCGAGTGGCTGGAGCGGGAGGTCGTCTACCTGATTAACAAAGAGGAGCGCGAGGCCTTCCGCCGGCTGGCTTCCAACGAGGCTCGCGACAAATTCATTGAGGATTTCTGGGAAATCCGGAATCCCAACCCCGGCTCCCCCACAAACTCCTATAGGGACGAGATCTACCAGCGAATCGCATTCGCCGATGCGCGTTTCAGCATCGGCTCCGGCATGGAAGGTTGGCGCACGGACCGCGGGCGCACGTACATCACCTTGGGTCCGCCACAACAAAAACAGGTTTTCCGGAATTCCGGAAATCTCTATCCCATCGAGATCTGGTTCTACGGCGGCGTGAACCCCGCCCTCCCGCCGTTTTTTTATGTGATGTTTTACCAGCGGGAAGGCAGCGGAGATTACCGCTTCTATAGCCCTTATACCGACGGCCCCGATAAGCTGGCGACGGGAGTAGAAGCCATCAATTCGCGTGCCGCAGCACTGCGGATGATCCGGGACTCCGCCGGGCCCGAAGTCGCCCGAATTTCGCTCACCTTGCTGCCTGACGAGCCTGTTGACGAGACCACAGGTATTACCAGCCTCGAATCCGACATTCTGCTGAACAGCATCAAGAATCTGCCAAATATGCCGGCGAACCGGGAGGAGATTAACCGCCGAAGGGCCATTCGGGAAACGGTAACCTCGCGGATTATCCTAGAAGGCCGGAATCTTGCCATTATTACCTTCCCCGCGCGCGATTCCCGCGGATTGACGCGGCTCGACTATGCCGTCCGATTGCAAAACCCCAGCGATCTCAGCATGACCCAGGAAAGTGACGGTGGCTATCGCTACACCGTTGAGGCCCGTGTTCGTGTGTTCGCTCCGGACAATAAACTCATCTTCACGCAACAGAAGACGGTCTCTGAATCCATCAGCAAGAAACATCTGGATTCGATCAAAGGCAAAGTTTTCGGCTATGAGGGCATGTTGCCGCTTCCGCCGGGAAAATATCGCATCGATTTTCAGCTCACGGATTGGTCCAAGAAAACTGCGTTTCACACGGCGCGCGAGGTGATGATTCCCACCCCTGCGAAAGAGGGATTGATCGTGCCAAGCGTGCTGCCGTTTATGTCCGCGGAAAACGCGGATCCTGGTCTCGCCGATCTGCTGCCCTTCTCTTTGGGTGGAGTCCAGTTCACTCCGGCATCCAATGGCACTCCAACTCTGGCGCCGGATAGCGACCTCCAGGTTGTTTATCAGATCTGGGCCCCGCCGCAGGACCCGCGAACCCGCCTGGGCAAGAAATTGGAAGTGCAGTACGACTTTGGAATGCCGGCATCTCCCGGCAGCACCAGCAAAGTCAAAGATGAAATCGCCATGGAGCAATTCGATGCAACGGGCTCTCTGGTAACAGGCAAGAAACTGTCGCTGGAGAAGCAATCCATGGGGAACTACATCCTTAATGTTTCGGTCAGTGATCCGGCGACGAAGCAGAATGGTTTCGCAACGATGAATTTTAAGATCCTGGACAACTCTTCCCTGCCCGCAGCCTGGGATGTAGTCGAGCCCGGCATCGCACAGGACGCTGAGAAGGGCATGCTCGATCAACAAAGGGGGCTCTCCCATCTGGCGCTGGGACAGGTGGAGGAAGCCCGCGTGTGGTTCCGGCGCGCCTTGCAACTCGATCATACTGATGATATCGCCCGTGCGCGGCTGGTGGACGCGTACTTCTCGCGAAAGGATTACGCTGCCGTGGTCAGCCTCTTCTCCGATGCCGGCGTCACGGAAAAGACCGATTCCGAGACGCTCCTCCGGATCGCTACGAGTTTTGAGAAACAGGGGAACATGCAGCAAGCCATCTCCGTGCTCGAAGCCGCCTTGCAGTCGCGCCCCGAAGAGGGCCCCTTGTATCTTGCCTTGGCCCAGTATTATGGCGCCCTGGGGAATCCCCAGAAGGCCGCGGAGTTGACGATGAGAGGAAAGTCATATTTGAGCGCTGAACCACCGAAGCATTAGTTGCGAGAGCTTCCCCTTTTGGTGAGCCGCTGGGAACTCACCAAAAATCCATATTTCTGCATACTTATTTAAGAAACCGGAAGCTATCGCCCCTCAACTCTGCCCACAATGGGGGCTCGCTCTCCTAAATTTCTCATTTCCAATAACTTGAAGATGTCTAAGTTTTGTCAAACTTTGGCAGATTTTATGCAGAGTTTGTGAGAGTATCTGCCCGTCTTGGGGAACGGGGCGGTGTCCCGGTTTTCATTCAACTTCCAGCAGCAAGCCAGATTCAATCTCCCTTTTGGGGGGTCGGAAAAGGAGTTCGATTTCTATGAAGAATCGATCGCTCGCGTTGGTTTTCGTAGCAGCCTTGTTGATTTTATTCGCGTTCCCGGCTCTTGCTCAGGACCAGGGCTCGGCGCGGGGCAATTTGAGTGGTTTGGTCTATGACTCTTCTAAGGCAGTAGTTCCCGGAGCCGAAGTCACCATCACTGGCCCGATTGGAAGCTTGACTCAAACAACCAATGAACAAGGTGGCTTCCTCTTTTCTACGCTCATCCCGGGGATCTACTCGATTCGCGTGCAAAAGCCTGGTTTCAAAGTCGCGAATATAAAGAGCGCGGAAGTCCAGATCAACAGGACCACGAGCGTCGAGGTGATCCTGGAAACGGGCCAGGTGTCGGAAACGGTTGAGGTCAGCGCCGCATCCGTCACGGTGGACACATCAACTTCCGCCGTCACGGCGAATATCTCAGATACGTTCTTCGAGAACATTCCCGTGCAGCGTGGGGTCTCCAGCTTGTTTTACTTAAGCCCTGGCGCAGTCGATGGCATTCAGACGGGTAGCAATAACCCGTCGATTTCCGGGTCCAGCGGCCTGGAAAACTCTTATATCGCAGACGGGGTTTCCATCAACGATCCGGCCTTTGGAGGCCTTGGCGTCTGGGCACGGTCCTACGGTGCTCTGGGTTCTGGCATTAATCAGTCTTTCGTGAAGGAAGTGCAGATCAAAACTGGAGGATTTGAGCCTCAGTACGGCCACGCCAGCGGCGGTATCGTCCAAATCGTGACCAAATCTGGCGGCACAAAGACCCATGGTCAGATAGGCGGTTACTTTCATCCTCTCGGGATGCAAACCACGCCTCTCAATGCCGACGACAAACAATTCGACACTGTCAACAAGTTTGGGCGTTATCTTGGCACTGCCACTTACGAGGGGGATGCTGAACTGGGAGGGTATGTTCCGCTGGGTAAATTAAAGAACCATCTGTTTTATTTCGGGAACTTCAATCCAAGCTTCAATCATCAGTATGTGGCTCCCGCCGTGGGCTTTGGACTCTTCAATTTGTACAACGGCCGGCTAGATCGCACAAAGACGTCGTACGACTACGCTGGTAAGTTAACCTTGCGTATCAATGATCGCCACACTGTCGAGTCCTCGGTTTTCGGCGACCCTTCGCACACCAACAATGTTCCCTGGTCCACGCTGAGCGCCACGGATAAAACGGTCAACTCGAAATGGGACTATGGCACGCGGAACTGGGCGGTGCGCTACGACGGCGCTCTCACCAACACATGGCTGATTGACGGCGCCTTCACCTGGAGTTGGAATCACTTCACGGAAAAGCCACTCGCAGACGTGACTCAGATCGTCGATCAAACAAACGCGACCTTGGCCGGCACATTCAATGCTCAGGGGTTTGGCTTTCTTGAACCCTACGACTCCAACACCAAGAGCTTTTCCTTTGACACCTCGAAGACTTATCGCCTTCTGGGTCAGCACACCTTTAGTATCGGCTACAACTGGCAATTCCCCATTTACGATGACATCACCTCCTACTCGGGGGGGAAATTTACCATCCCATCCACGAATGCGTCTGGTGGGGATCCCGGCTATGGGTCCGCTACGAACCCGACTGTTGCTGGAAAACAAACCAATGCTTCACTCGTCCTGGAACCTATCGTCGACCCGTTCACCGGCAAAACGGTTGTGCCCAATAGCTCCGGGTGCTCGCTGTGCCCATATATGCTCTTCCAGAACCCAGACCCTACAGCCGCGAACAAGACTGCTCTTGCTCAGGTCGTATTAGTCCAATCCCGCGGCCGGTTTGACGGCGGTGTTACCAAGAGCAGTGGAAAGTACCACGCCGGTTATGTAAACGACTCCTGGGCAATGGGGAAGCATGTAACTTTGAATCTTGGCCTGCGATGGGAGCAACAACGTCTAGTTGGCAACCAGACCAACAAGGTCTTCAACGACATGTGGTCTCCGCGTTTCGGATTTGTTCTCGATCCGAAAGGTGACCGGAAAACCAAGTTTTACGCCAACTATGGCCGCTATGCCTTCGTTTTGCCGCTGGACGCGGCCGTCCGAGCGCTAAGTGCCGAGGATGACATCCTGGGCGCGTATTGGGCGCCGGCTTCCACCACGACTGGCTGCCCGGCTGGAACACCCGCCGGCAGGTCTTGCCTCAAGGCGGATTCGAGCGGCAACCCGGATTACGCAAACCTCTTCCAACCCGGTTCGTCCACTCTTCTCAATTTGGCTTCTGGGGGTGTCGGGAACGCCGTAAATGTTGGCCTTAGCGGCGGTGAGCCGTTCCAGCCTGGCATCCGCATGGAATATACAGACGAATACGTTGCCGGATTTCAGCACGAATTTCGCAACGGGATCGTTTTTGGTGTCCGCTACATTGATCGCCGCCTCAAGCGCGTCATCGAAGACGAAGGCGGCATTTCCGTGGAACAGTTCAATGCCCTCGCCTCCAACGGCGGCGGCCTGAATTACTTCATCGGAAACCCCAACTCGAAATCGGATATTTTTGTCAATCCCAACGAGCAGACTTTCAAGGCGGTAGACGAAACTCAGACACCATGTGCGGCAAACAGCGGCAAGTCACTCGGCGCGTTCGACTGCGCTCTCCTGACTGCGGAGCAGAACCCGTCGGCTGCCAACGCGGCGGCACTTGTTGCCCTTGGGTTTCCCTCTACCTGCATAGACACGCACAACGCGCCAACTCCCTATGTCGCGCCAAACGTTGGCGATACATTCGGCAATGTGCTCGGTAGTGCCTGCTTCCCCGCGGTCAACACGGGCACTTGGACTGATTCCTCCGGCAATCTCCTCCCCACGTGTGCGAAATTTAAGGACACGGGATGTGCGTTATTTAGCGGTGAATTCACACCTGACGGCAAGCCGGACACTTACAAGGACCCAAAGCGCGTATATCAGGCTGTAGAGATTGAATTTAATAAGGGCTTCAGCCATAACTGGGCTCTGGTTGCCAACTGGCGGATTGCCCGCCTCAACGGCAACTATGAAGGCGCTTTCCGCAACGATAACAACCAAGCCGACCCCGGCATTAGTTCGCTGTTTGACCTGACGGAAGGTAAGTTTGGTCTGTTGGGCCAACAGCAAGGCATCGGACCTCTTAACACAGATCGCAGGCACGTAGTCAACATTTACCCAATCTATATCTTGGATCATGGCCGTCTAAAGGGCATGGTCCTGGGTGGTGGCCTCAGAATTCAGACCGGTTTACCACTGACTACTTTAGTTGCCCAACAAGCCTATCAAAACGCCGGAGAAGTCCCTTTGAACGGCCGCGGCGATCTCGGCCGTGCACCTACAACGGCTGGCGTTGATGCCCACCTCGAGTATCCGTGGAAATTCAATGAGCGGGTCAGCTTGAAGTTCGGTTTTGATGCCTTCAACATCGCCAACCGGAAGAGCCAGACTTTGATCAACCAGAACGTTGATCAAGGGTTTGGTATCAACAACCAGGACTTCAAGAAGCCTTTCGCCACAACGGGCATGAATGGATATTTCTTCCAGCAGCCCTTCAGCGCTCGCATAAGCGTGCGCCTCGTGTTCTAGCGTAAGCCCTTTCCCTGGAGGGCTCCGCAATGAGCCCTCCTTTTTTCTTTGAAGTGACGACGGTGCACCGCCGGGCGTATTATCACGGATGAAACCAATCGTGATTCATACCAATTAGAAGAGTCACTGGTACCAGAGCCGAAGGGGGTTTGATGAAGTACCTCCTGAGCACAACACTTCTTCTTGCTTTTTCCTCTGTTCTTCCCTCCTCCGTTTGGGCTCAACGAGACATGTCTTCTGGCGGCCGCTCCGGAGGAAATGCCGAAATCACCGTCCAGGTACGCAGTCCAGACGGGACCGCCGGCCCGCGCGGGATTCACGTGCGTCTGGAATCCGCGGAAGGAGGATCAAACGGCGACTGCATTACCGAACAGGGTGGAAAATGCCGCTTCCTACCGGGTTCTGGCGGAATGTACGTCATCCGCTTAAACCAGTTCGGCTACAAGGAAGTTGCTATTGGCGTAAATCTTGTCGACACCTTGCGAGCCTATATCACTTTGGACCTGAAGCCCGATGCGGGCACGACGCCGACCGGTTCGAGTGTTGCCGCCATGGGGAATCCCGTCTCCGCTGCGGACCTCGGTGTTCCCGAAAACGCGCGCCGCGAATTTGAGAAGGGTGAAACTGCCCTGAAGCAACGCAAGCTGGACGCCGGCATCTCTCACCTTCACAAAGCGATCAAACTCTACGAGCCCTTTCCCCAAGCATATACACTCCTGGGCACGGCGTATCTCGAGCAGAAAAATTGGAAAGCCGCGGAAACCGCCTTGCAGAAAGCTGCCAGTCTGGATGCCAATGCATCGGACGCCTATCTCGCGTTGGGTGCCCTGTTCAATCAAACCAAGGAGTATTCTCGGGCAGAAACGGCTCTACTCCGGGGGCTCGAGTGGAAGCCCGATGCTCCTGCCGGCCACTACGAGCTCGCCAAGACCTATTGGGAGCTGGGTCGCTGGCAGGAGGCCGCTCCCCACGCGCGCAAAGCGGTGGCCGGCATGCCGGACGTGGCCGGTCCTCATGCCCTTCTCGGAAACATCCTTCTTCGCGAACGCAGCCCGCAGGGCGCGCTCCATGAATATCAGCAGTACTTGCGCCTCGATCCAGATGGCCCGATGGCGCCGGGCGTGCGCCAAATGATCGAGAAGCTTCAGAAGGCTCTTCATCCTTAACAAACTTCAAGCATGCGCTCTTTGATTTTCTCGCCTCTCTAGCGAACCAATAGGAGTATCATTTTGGAAGCGGTCATGCTCCCCATTCGTTCGCAGACCTCTTTGGCCGACCTGCCGTGTTTCAGGCTGGCGGTAGTTGCGAAGGTGATTGGATGAAGCGCCTCTCGCCATTTCTCGTCTACCTTGCATTCCTTCTCCTTCGACCTTCGCCTTCTTGGTCCCAGGCCGGAATGCCATCGGGGGCGCGTTCCGGCGGGAATGCCGAAATTATCGTGCAGGTCCGCAATCCTGACGGAACCGCGGCTTCTACTGGCATCCATCTTCGCTTGGAAATTGCGGGAGGGGGTTCTGTCGTCGACTGCACGACGGAAGGGGCAGGCCGGTGCCGATTTGTGCCGGGCGGCGCAGGAAGGTATGTCGTTCGGGTAAAGCAGTTTGGCTACAAGGAAGCTTCCGTTGAAATCGATCTTGTCGACATCTTGCAAACGTATGTCACTCTGGAATTGAAACCCGATACCGGAACGGCCCTCCCTGACTCCCAGCAAGGAATTCCCTCCGTTTCTGCTGCTGATCTTGTAGTTCCGGAGAATGCCCGCGCGGAATTCCAAAAAGGCCAAGCCGCTCTGAAGGGAAACAAACTGGAAGAGAGCATTTCTCATCTTCGCAAGGCGATCAAGTTCTACGAGGCATTTCCTCAAGCCTACACTCTCCTAGGTACCGCCTACCTCGAGCAGGAAAATTGGAAGGACGCGGAAAAGGCGTTGCAGAGAGCCACTCGCCTCGATAACAAAGCCTCGGACGCATACCTGGCGTTGGGCGCGGTCTTCAATGAAACCAAGGAGTATCCCCAGGCCGAAACGGTTCTGCTCCGCGGCCTCGCATTGAAGCCCGATGCCCCTGCGGGCCATTACGAACTTGCTAAAACCTATTGGTTTCTGGGCCGCTGGCAGGAAGCGGCTCCCCATGCCCGCAAAGCCGTGTCCGCGATGCCGGACGTAGCCTCGCCTCACGCCTTGTTGGGGAATATTCTCCTTCGCGAGCAGAACGCGCAGGGCGCTCTCGACGAATACCATGAATACCTGCGGCTCGAGCCATTTGGCTCCATGGCCCCTGCTGTGCGTGAGGTCGTCGAAAAACTCGAGAAAGCCCTTCATTCTTAATAAGATTCGCGGTTTTTATTCTTTCTGTTTTATGAACTACTTCCTGGATCGAATCCTCCTTTGCCCACGTAATTCGAGCGACATCCTGCGCGTATGTTAGGATGAGGCCCTTTCATGGCTGATGTGTCCAGGTCTACCGCAATCCGGTCCGGCCCGCCGAGAACGATGAACCTCTCCGAGGCCGTGGTGATCTCCGCCTCCAGCCTCTGGGCGCACAAACTTCGCAGTATTCTCACGTTGATCGGCGTGGTCATCGGGGTGGCTGCGGTCATCGCCGTTGTCAGCCTGATTAACGGCGCCAATCAATACGTCGCCATGCGCGTCTTCCGCCTGGGCGCCGATGTTTTCGGTCTCTCCCGCCAGCCTTCCATCATCACCAACGTCGACGAATGGCTCGAATTCCAGAAACGCAAAAAGATCACCTACGACGATTACGAAGCCGTGCGCGAACTTTGCAAGACCTGCAAGGACGTTGGCGCTTCTCTTGGCCGCCGCGTGGAAACCAAGAGCGGCGTGAACTCACTGAAGGACACCAATCTCCGCGCCTGGACGCCCCAGATGGCCGAGCTCTACGATGTCGACCTCGTTGCCGGGCGTCACATGACCGAAGCGGACATGCGCGGCGCTGCGCCCATCTGCGTGATCGGAAATGATTTGATTGAAAATTTATTGCCCGGCGTTGATCCGGTTGGCAAGGAGATTCGCTGGAACAATAATCCATGCGAAGTGGTCGGCGCCGGGAAAAAGCAGGGCTCCGCGCTCGGAACCTCGCTGGACAATTGGATCATCGTCCCCCTCACCACCTACAAAAAGAACTTTGGCAATCAGCAGGATTCCCTGCGCGTCACCTCGCGGGCCGGCTCCGCTGCGAAAATTCAAGAAAGTGTGGATGAAGTCCGCCAGATCATGCGTGGCCGGCACCACCTGGGATACGCCGCCAAGGATGATTTCGCCATCGAGACCAGCGATTCCTTTCTGTCTCTTTGGAAAGACATCAGCGGTTCGTTTTTCGCCGTCACCATCGCCATCGCCTCCATCTCGCTGGTCGTCGGCGGTATCGTCATCATGAACATCATGCTGGTCTCCGTCACGGAGCGGACGCGGGAGATCGGCGTTCGCAAAGCGCTCGGTGCGCGCCGCAGCGACATCTTGCTGCAATTCTTGATTGAATCGTCCACCGTGGCAGTCATCGGCGGCGCGCTCGGCGTATTTTTCGGAGTCCTTGTTGCCAAGCTCGTCTCCTGGGTTTCGCCTCTGCCCAGCGCCGTGCAGCTTTGGTCGGTCGTTGGCGGACTGCTCGTGGCTTTGAGCGTCGGCCTGTTCTTCGGAACGTATCCTGCATCGAAAGCTGCGAAGCTTGATCCCGTCGAAGCGCTGCGGTCGGAGTGAGAGAGCGGAGGAATGAGCACCTTCGAGAAAACTCTGCCGAGTGTCACCGCGCTGCCTCTGCCCGCCCGGAAGCGGAAAGAAGGCGTCCTTAAGCTCTGGGAAGAAGTGCTTCTCGCCCTCGATACCCTGCGGAAAAACAAGCTACGGTCGGCGCTCACTATTCTGGGGATCGTGATTGGCATCACCACAGTCATCACCGTGACCGCGGTGATCAACGGCCTCAACGAAAACGTCCTCGGCGGCATCCGCGAACTGGGTTCAGACACCATCATCGCCTACCGTTTCCCTTGGGCCTCTCTTTCTCGCCCTCCGAGCGAATGGTTCACGCGCAAGGAACTGCAGCCCGAGTGGGCGGAAGACATCGCGCGACTGCCGCACGTCAAGGCCGCGTCGTCCTCCATGCGCATTTTTCAGCCGCAATTCGGCTCCGGCACTTCCGACGTCCGCCGCGGCGTCAATCGCGCCAAGAACGTGATTCTGCAGGGGAATGAGCCGTC
>Ga0137399_10001354_pt1 | contig 11104 bp, 10 predicted proteins | sample czorhiz316metaG_FD_104810 | JGI IMG/M metagenome (GOLD analysis project Ga0137399, IMG submission 104810) | Vadose zone soil microbial communities from Angelo Coast Range Reserve, California, USA - czorhiz3.16 metaG | ecosystem: Environmental > Terrestrial > Soil > Vadose zone | place: USA...
CGTCATCGTCCCCCGGACCACCCTGCTCCGTTGCCTGCGCCACGCGTGCCTCCGGCTCTGGCACCGATTGGAATCACATCCAGGTCACTCATCGCCGCCGGTCGATCGGCCCTGACAAGATCGCCAAAGATGCGCCCGTACTGTTCGTCGAGAGCCGCTCGATATTCTTCCGCCTTCTGTTTTATGGACGCGCTCAGGGTCTCCGCATTCCTCTCGAGCCGAGTGATTTGCTCGATAAGACCGGGGACATCGAGCAGAGCGGCATCCTGGCAGTAGTCGGCAAGCCCCATTCCTGCCATCAGGGAGCGCATCTTCTCGTGATACGAGAGCGCGATAACGGGTCGGTTGAGCATCAAAGCCAGCAACACGTTGTGGAAGCGAGTGGCAACGACCATGTCCGTCCGCGCAAGCTGCGCATAGAGCTCTTCCGCCGAAGAGATTGGCTCGTCGATGACCCGCTCCCCATCGCAGGCCCAGCCCTTCTGTTCCAAGAGCCGGCGCACGTCGCCCTTGACGCGTTTGTCATATGACAGGTCACCCACGAGGAGCCGAACGGCGTAGCCATGCTCGAGCAGCCAGGCCGCGAAACGCGCTGTCCGCTCTACGTAGCGCTGATAGACGCGCTCCCCCTCCTCCGGGCTGTGGTGCTGGCCGTAGTACTCCATCAGTCCGAGGCCAACGATCCGACCGTTGCCACCCCGGTGCGGATCCGGCGAAGGCAGAATCTCGGAGGTCGCGAGGCTGAACGCTAAGTCTGGGCAGACGCGGTCCTGGGACGAGTTGAACCCGATGCTCTCGAGATACCGCCGCGAGAACTCGTCGCGATACGAGCGATAGTCGGCCAGTGAGAGAGCAGACTTCACAATCCATCGGCTGAGTGGGTGGGCGATCGGGCCCGCGCCTACGCTGACAAATAGGAGTTTACAGCCGCGGACCCTGGCCAGAATGGCCCACTTGAGAATCTCATAGTGCAGGTCAAAAGGACCGATGCCGAAGTCGCCAAGCATTCCTGTTCCGGTCATGACCAGCATGCGGGTGCCCTTCAAGATCCGGAATGCGGTGACCCACTCCCCCACCTCACGTGGCAGGCGGACGACGAGCAGCCTGATCAGCCTGCTGACCGGATCCCTGTGGCGACGCCCCGACCCGGCGGTGACCACTTCACCGTAGCGGTGGGAGATGCCGAACGCTGGGATGCCATGTGCTATCGATGTGGCCCGAGGATTCGTGCAGATACAGCTGACGGTGGCGCCCGGCGAGAACCGGCGAGCGTTCTGGATGATGGCTTGCAAGGTGCATTCGTTGCCCAGGTTCTGGGTTCCAAAGTTGCCGAAGAACGTGATCGTTGTCGACTCGGCCGAATCCTCGCGGTTTCGTGGTCGCGATCGAGGTGGCCTCACTCCGCGAGCCGGAACGCCTGCAGCAGAGCGATGCGGGGCTGGCTTGCCCGGCTGTCCGATTCAACGGTTTCGAGCATTCTTCCAGTCATATGGACCCCCAGCCCGCGCGATCGCGCCTCACGCCCACGGGCGATTGGACAAGTCGCCGATTGAGTTCCCGTTGATGGCTGGTGAAGCCCCCCGGGCCAGCTAGCCTGCCCGCGCCCCGCGCCCCGGCAACGTCATGCGTTCACGGCAGGTCTCCTCAATCCGGTTGCGGTTCGATTCGAGCCGTGAGTGCGGAGCGCGCGTGAGCGCTCAGGTGGCGGTGAGCGACGTCAAGGTCGCGGCGCGAGCGCGCCCATGGCCCTGGACCCGCTCCATCGATGCGCCCGGCGTCGTCCGCGCGCTCCCCGCCGCGGTCGTGGGTGTGGCTGTAGCAGTCGACGCCCTTCTCGTTGTGGACTGCTTCACGCTCTCGTACACGCTCCGGACCGTTTTTCCGGAGAGCTTCACTCCGGCGTTCCTACCCGACTCCCCCGCTTGGATCGCGGTGATAGCCGCCGTTCTCGCGGTCGGACTCCTCGCTTCACGCGGCCTCTACGACCTGGAGCGCCCGCTCCCGTGGCCCTCCCGGCTCTACGCGATCGTCTCTTCGATCTCGATCGCACTCGTCGGCGCGGTCGCCTTGTCGCTCTTGCTTGGCGAGCCGTTCGCGCGAGCCTGGTCGGCCGCAAGCTCGGCATTTGCTGTTGCCGCAGTGACCATCTGGCATGCCGGGATCGCCCGGGGCTACGCCGCGACTTGTCGCGCGGTCATCCCCGCACGACGGGCGATCGTCGTCGGCGCCAACGGCGCGGGGCGGGCCTCGGCACGTGAACTAGCGGACCAGGGCTACGACGTCCTCGGGTACGCCGACAACGGCAGTGATCTGTTGGACGGGATCGATCGGCCGCTTCTGGGGCCGATCGCGCGGCTCGAGGATCTCGTGCAGAGCTTGGGTGTCGACGAGCTTGTGATCGCGTTGCCCACCGACCGCCGCGTGCAGATCGATCGGGTGTTGACCAAGGGCTTCAGCCGGCATGTCGATGTGAAATACGCGGCCGACTTTGGCGAGCTCCTACCGCGTCGGTTCGACATTCGCCGCATCGGCATGACGCACTACCTCGAGTTCACACCGGTCGCGCGCGTCAGCTGGTTGAAGCGGGCTCTTGACCTTACCTCGGCCACGCTCGGCATTGTCGCTCTGCTCCCGCTTTTCCTCTGCGTCGCTGCCGCGATCAAGCTGGATTCTCCTGGCCCGGTTTTCTACCGTCAGGTGCGGATCGGCAAGGACGCCCGCAAGTTCCGCATGCTCAAGTTCCGTTCGATGCGGCAAGACGCCGAATGCCACGTCACCGAGCTCCTGCGAAGCAACGAGGTCACTGGTCCGATGTTCAAGATTCGGCGCGACCCTCGGGTCACCCGAGTTGGAAGGTTCCTGCGTCGCTACAGCCTCGATGAGCTGCCTCAGCTTGTGAACGTGGTGCTCGGCGACATGAGCCTCGTCGGGCCCAGGCCCCCCTTGCTCTCCGAGGTCGAGAGATACGAGGAGTGGGAGCTCGGTCGGCTTCGTGCCGTTCCAGGGATTACCGGACTCTGGCAGGTCAGCGGCAGGACGGAGGTCCCGTTCGACGACATGGTGCGTCTCGACCTGCACTACATCCGGAATTGGTCCTTCGCCCTCGACCTCGAGATCCTGATGCGTACGGTCCCAGCGGTGCTGACAACCCGGGGCGCGTACTGATGATCGACGCGAGGTCGGCAATACCGGGTTCTCATCGTGAGCCAACGATGCGGGTCGTGATGACCGGCGGGGGCGAGTTCGTCGGCTCTCACCTGCTGGCGCGGATGGTCGGTGCCGGGATGCACGTCACGCTCATCGGCCCAGACACCGGACCATGTCGCTACACGGCGTCCCTCGTCAACGCGGGCGACGCGCGCTTTGTCAGGTGCGATGCGGACTTCGGTGACGAAGTCACACTGCGCTCCGCGCTCGAAGACGCAGACGCAGTGGTGCTCCTCGGTCGTGTCCAGCCCCGAGGTCGTTCGCTATCTGAATCCTTCCTCGAAGAACTATCGAGTAACGTTGCACCAGCTCTTCGGTTGCTCCGCGCCGCGGTGGGCGAGGCGCGCCACGTAGTATTTGCGAGCTCCGTCGCCGTCTATGGCGCCCCCGCGCGTGCGCCCGTCCGGGAGAGTGACCCACCGTCCCCCGTGACTCCGCACGCAATCGCGAAGCTCACCGCAGAGTTGGCAATACGGACGACCTGCTCGGCGGCCGGAATGAGCTTGAGCATCCTCCGCTACTCCACCGTGTACGGCCCTGGAGAGACGGGCGACGGCGCGGTCCCGCGTTTCATTCGCGCGGCGCTCGAAGGGCAGCCTCTGGTGATCGACGGAGACGGCCTCGATGAGCACGACTACATCCACGTGGCGGATGCCGCGGGGGCCACGCTCGCGGCGCTGCGCCACCGCGCCGAAGGCGTCTACAACATCGGGACCGGCGTCGGCACGACCACGCTCGACCTCGCACGCCTCGTGAGCGAGCATGCCCACACAAAGGCCATTCCAGTCTGTCGCACCTGGAAACGGCCCGACCACGATCGAACCCGGATCGTGTGCGACACCGAACTCGCAGCCGCACAGCTCGGATTCAGCGCACGCCGCGTCCTGGCGGATGGGATCACGGAGGAGATCGGCTGGCTCAAGGCCCAGCACGCAGGCACGCCGGGCCCGGTGCTCGCGGCCAGCGCATGAGCCAGTCCGAATAGAGCGTGAGCGTTGTAGCAATGGCTGCCGCTCCCGGCCCAAGGCGCGAGCATCCGAGTCGGCCCATTCGAAACCGGCAGATCGTCGGCCCGGTGCTGGCCGGAATCGCCCGCCATTGGCTCGGCGAACCCGGACCTGTGCGGTCCGACTTCCTAACGAATCTGTGGATCGAGCTGAAACGCTACGGCGCGCCAAGCGTCCGGAACGTCAAGCTCTCGCGCCTCAGAGGGATCGATCGTGTGCGCGTGGATGGTCCGATCCAACGCCACTCGCCACTAGTCGTGACCGCGCTCTCGATGCTGCTCGAGTGCGAAACGGTGTTCCATCTCGGCCCGGATCCGAGTGACACGGTGTGGCTTCTCGCGCACAACCTTCCGAACCTACAGCTCTTTGTCCTGGAGGAGCGAACGGACTCACTCGAGCAAACCCAGCCCAAGCCGTCGGACCGCGTCTACCCCCTCTCCACCAGAGATCGCACTCGCGGTCTTGAGCCGACCTCGGGTGCGAGCCGCATCGCTTATCTCTCCGGAGACTCCACCACCTTCGACTTCCTCCGCTACAGCGGGATGGCGGATCTTGTCTATATCGAGGGCAGCCGGCGCCATACGCACGTCAGATCGGACACTGAGGCGGCCTTCGGCCTTCTCTCCGAGCTCGGAACCATCGTCTGGGACGGATACCTGGGCGACCCGAGCCTCTACGCCTACCTCAACGAGCTCGCCCCTTCTCTCGATCGGCCGATCCTCCACATCCTCGGAACGCGGCTAGCCCTGTACAGCCGGTGGGACATCTTGCTCCCGGAGGCCTTGTGATCACGTTGAATGGTGAGGTCGTGCCATGCGAGTGACGGTCATGGGCGCGGGCTATGTTGGAGCGACTTCCGCTGTAGTCCTGGCGTATCTGGGCCACCGTGTCACGTGCGTCGAGCCCAATGCCCAGCGACTTCAACGCTGGCTCAGCTAGGCAGACCCACTCGGCGAGCCGGGTCTTGCCGAATTGCGTGGCCAGGTCGAAATCGAGTTCGCATCCGAAGGCTGTTCGATTGCCTCAGCCGAGGTCGTCATCGTCGCGGTAGGCACGCCGATGGACGAGCACGGCCGGCCTGACCTCTCCCAGCTTGACACCGCGACGGCTGAGATCGGGACGCTGGCTCCGGACGGCGCTGTGGTCGTTATCAGGTCCACGGTTCCGGTAGGGACGTGCGACCGTCTCCAGAACGGCGTTCTTCGGCGCTTGCGCGTCGTGTCGAATCCGGAGTTCTTGCGTGAGGGTCAGGCATTGCACGACGCTTTCTTCCCCGACCGAATCGTCTCCGGAGGGCCGCCCGAGGCGCAACGCGCGATCGAAGAACTCTACGGACAGATCATTGAAGGGCGAGATCTGCCAGGTGGCCCTCGCCAGAACGGACCGGCTCCGTTGCTCTGGATGAGCGCCAGGAGCGCGGAGCTGGCCAAGTACGCCGCGAACGGCTTCCTCGCGACGAAGCTCAGCTTCGTGAACGAGATTGCGAATATCGCGCACGCCGTCGGCGCGGACGCATCTGCGGTACTCGGCTCTATGGCACTGGACCCAAGGATCGGGCGGCATTTCCTTCGTCCGGGCCTGGGCTGGGGCGGGTCGTGTTTTCCCAAGGACACGAGGGCGTTCCAAGTTATCGCCGAAGGAGCCGGTTACGACTTCGTCGTCCTCAGGGCCGCGATCGAACAGAACGCGCGCCAGCTCTCGCGCTTCGCAAAGGCCATCGAGCGAGTCTTACCGAGCCGGAGCAGCGTCGCCCTCCTCGGCCTCGCCTTCAAGGCCGGCACGTCCGATACCCGCGAGTCGCCGTCGATCGCTCTCGCGCGACGCCTCATCCAGGGTGGTCTGAATGTGGTCGCCTACGACCCGGCCGTTCGGCACGTTCCGGAGGAACCCCGCCTGGTCGTGCGCCCGGCTCTGATCGAAGCCTGCACGGATGCGGACGCGGTCGTCATCGCAACCGAGTGGCCGCAGTTCGCCGAGATGGACCTCATTGCCCTCCGGGGCGTCACCCGAGGTGATCTCCTGTTCGACGGGCGCAACTTGATAGCGCCGGCGAGAGCAGCGCTCGCGGGCTTCCGGTACCACGGCGTCGCGGGCCTCGGCGACTAGCGTGCCGACGGGCATCCGCTACGCGATCCTGATGTCGGGACCCGACCGGCGAGACGATGTCGGCGCGGGACGGGGACCCAGACATGACTGGTCGGAGCTCGCCGATGCTCTCGGCGCGGATCTCATTGAAATCCCACCTGCGTGGCCGAGGTTAGCGACAATCTCCGGCCTGGTAGCGGCCTGGACGGCGTTCCAACGGCGGAGTCAGTACGACGTGATCATCTCGGATGCCGAGCGCAGCGGACTCCCTTTGGCGCTCATCCTGAAGTTCAGCGGGACGCAACGAGGCCACGTCATGGTTGGGCACTGGCTGAGCCCGATGAAAAAACGTTTGCTGCTGCAATGGTTCGGGGTCGCGGAGACGATCGACCGTCTCATCTTGAAGGGCGCGTCGCAGAAACGGTTCGCTCTCGAGCGCCTGAAGTTCCCCGAGGTGAAGGTCGACGTGGTCCCGACGGCGGCGGACGCGGACTTCTGGCATCCGCTCGGCCTCCCCCAGTCCGGAATCTGCGGCGCCGGACTGGAGCGGCGCGACTACCGCACGCTCGTCGAAGCCGTCCGCGGCCTCGATTTGCGCGTAACCATCGCCGCCGCGAGCCCCTGGACCAGCCGCGGCCGCCTCCCGACGCGCGAGTTGCCGCCGAACGTGGTCAGGCGTCGCCTCGACTACCTCGGGCTTCGTGAGCTATACGACCGATCGGAGTTCGTGGTGGTCCCACTCGTCGACGTCGACTTCCAGGCCGGGTCGCTCGTGATCTACGAGGCGATGGCAATGGGTAAGGCGGTGATCGTCTCTCGGACGCGCGGCCATGTCTACGGCGACATCGTGCAAGACGGCGAGACGGGCATTCTCGTGCCGCCGGCCGATCCCGCGGCCCTGCGCGCGGCGATCATCCGGCTCCATGAAGACCCCACCGAGGCCCGGCGCCTGGGCGCCAACGCCCGTCGCATCGTAGAGGGCGGGCTCAACCTCCAGGCATACGTGCGCCGCATGGTTCGAATCGCCGGCGAGGTCGGGGCAAAGCAATCCGCACTCGTCTCACCGCGAGCCCTCCCGGCGAACCCAGGGATACCCGCCCTTGCTCTGGTCCGTCCAACCGCCGGCCTCGTCAGTCAGGTGGCCGACAGCGCGCCGATCGGTGCGGGTGCGCCAGGGTCCGCGTCCACGTAAGCGACCCGTCAGCACCGCCGGTAGCCAAGGCTGTCCGATCGAGGCGCTGAAGGCGAGCAACGGAGCGATCCCGGTCCGTGCGTGCCCCTCAAGACCGGGGGCGAGGGCGTATCGTACCGCGCAACAGGCCTCTTGGCGCGTGACCTGCAGCGTGCAACGACGGCCATTATTCTTTCGGCGCACGGAAACGGGTGGGGGAAATTGCACAACGGGGGGCGCAGGAGCTCGGCGGTCCTTCTGGTCGACGACGAACGCGACCTGTTAGACCTCCTTGCCTTTCTGGTCAAGCAGGCGGGGCTGGAGCCGCTGACCGCTGGCGACCCGGTAAGTGCGGTCGCGCTGTTCGAGACGGAAGACCCGGCCATCGCGATCGTCGATCTCAATCTGCGGGCTTGGGATGGGTTCGAGCTTCTCGCGGACCTGCGGCGACGCAGTGCGACCATGCCGATCATCGTGCTCACCGCTCGCAACAACGAGGAGGACAAGGTGCGCGCCCTCGAACTGGGCGCGGACGACTATGTGGTGAAGCCCTTTGGGCACCGCGAGCTCGTTGCGCGGATTCGGGCGCAAGCGCGCCGCGCCAACACCGATCGCGACCTCGTAACGATCCCAGCGATTCTGGAGGTCGGACCTCTTCGCCTCGATCCTTCGGCGCGGGTGCTCCAGATAGACGGCGAATCCCTGCGCCTGACCGGCACAGAGTTTCGGCTCATGCACTACCTCATGCGGAACAGCGATTCGGTGGTCCCGACGGCCGCGCTTGCGCAGTACATCTGGGGGTACGACGACGCGCCGGCGCGCGAGGCCGTCCGCGTCACCGTGTATCGGCTGCGGCGCAAACTGCGGGACAACGGACCCGAACGGCGCTTCATCCACACCGTGCCCGGTGTTGGCCTGAGGCTCACGACCCGTTTAGAAACGGTGGATAGCGAGCGCTTGCTGTAACGCGATCGCAATGCCCGAGGGCCCCTGGTAACGCTTTTGTGCCACAACGCTTAACGGACATTGAAAGCCGGAAACGCTTTCATATGCCTTGGTGTTGTGGGTCGAGGTCTCCATCGCGGTCTGACGCAACCTCGAGCCCGCTTTGTGGCGATCAAGTAACTGGGGGGTTAAGTGATCAAGATCCTTCTCGTCGAAGACGATGCCGAGATGCTCGACCTCACGGCCTACGTATTGCGGCGCGAGCGCTTTGTGGTTGTCGAAGCGAGTGACGGCGCCACGGCGCTTCGGCGGTGGAAGGCCGACCGGCCCGATCTCGTCGTACTCGATCTCGGCCTGCCGGGCCTCGACGGGTTCGAGGTGCTTCGTCGGCTGCGCGAAGACGACGAAACAACGCCGGTCCTCGTGCTGACCGCGCGAGGGGGCGCGCAGGACATGCTTCGTTGCTTCAGCCTGGGCACCGACGACTTCTTGCCAAAGCCGTTTGAATACCGCGAGCTCACTGCGCGCCTGCGGGCGATCTTGCGACGAGTGCGCGGGAAGGAGCAGACCGACTCCGAGCCTCGCGTGCAGATCGACGGGCTTTCCCTAGATCCGGAGGCGTACGAGGTCACCTGGCGCGACAGCTGGGTCCGGCTAACGCCCACCGAGTTCCGGATCCTCTACCTGCTCGCCACAAACGCCGGACACGTGGTCGCCGCGAGCCGCATCTATACGTATGTATGGGGAAGCGAAGGCGGGGATGCCAACGCACTCCGCTCACATATCAGCCACCTGAGGCGGAAGCTCGAAGAAATCGGCGGTGAGGCGCCCGGCCAGATCACGTCGGTTCCCGCCGTCGGATACGTCTTTCGTCGGGCCGCGCCGGGACCAGACCTGCGAGCCTCAAATCCGCCCGACCGAGCGCCCGTGAGCCTGGTGCCGACCCGGCCCGCTGGCTCGGTCGCGGCGGCGAGCTAGTTGAGGTCTCGACAGACCTAGGTCGAACGATTCAACGGCACGATCCAGCGCGAGTGCCTGGACAGCCACGAGTTCCACTCGGAAGAGCGCGACCTTGCGGTCGCGCTTTACCTCGCCTGCGACAACGCCGGTCCGCACATCGCATCGCAGTCGGTGGTCTTGCTCCAGCGCAGTGCTTAGCGCGCTGGAGTGTGACCAAGGTCTATGAGGACCTCAGCTAGTTGCGAATCACCATCGGTTGCTGTGGGCTCTGGGGCCCGAAGACGCCCACCCGTTCCGGCCGATGGCTCGGCTTGAGCCCGCTCCCGATGGAGGGGCCAACCAATTCTTGCCGCGGCGGGCGGACGATGACCCGTCGGCGCGCAGCTCCTAACGGACGGCCGTGAGGGCAGCCGGGCGACGTGAGGCATTGAGTTTCCATGGTGACCGGGTGAAGCCCCGTGAGCCCAGCGAGCCGAATCGGCGTCGCCATCCGGTAAACGACATGGAGTCCCGCGAAGCATCCTCAATTCGCAGTGAGTTTCATCCAGAGACATGACGGCGAAGCCTCTTGGCTCGTGCTGGAGACGTGCGCGTGCCTAGACACTCGTCGCCGACGCTCAAGCGGATGGCATGCGCGGCGGCACTCGCGGGCCTGCTGGTTGCGACGCTTGCCCCGATCCCGGGAGCCGCGGCCGGCCCGATCGCATCGTCCGAATTCGACGGCGCCGAGAACCCGCTCAACGAGAATGGCGCGTGGGTGCCCATGTACTCCATGAGCGCCGACCACATCCAGTTCCAGAAGAACAACGGAGTGGCCTACGCCGCCGATTGGAAGTCGACGGCCAACAATCATCCCGCTGCCCGTACCACGGCAGCCGTCCCGGTCGACCATTACTCCGAAATCGTCGTCGGCCATCTGGGTAACAGACTTAGCTATGTGGGGCCAATGGTTCGGGTGCAGACCAGCGGCCCGGCGATCGACAGCCAGTACACGTGGTGGGCGGGCATGGCGACCGGCGATAACAACTACCTCTATCGGTTCGCGTGCAACGGAACCAGTTACAGCGCGGCCTCGCTCGTCCCCCATTCGCCCGTCGTCGATGGAGACCGCCTCCGACTCGTCGCACGTGGCCCGCTGCTCTATGGAATAAAGAACGGTGTGCGAGAATTCATTTACAACACGGGCCGCGACACCATCAGGTATGACGGGGGCACCACGGGAATGCTCGCGTGGGTCCCGAACAATACGCTGACGGACGCGACCATCGCCTCGTGGTCCACCGGTGCCGCACCAGCTTCCACTTTGACCCGGGACTCCTCGACCTTCGCCGGAACTGAGGACCCCTTGGACGAAGGAGACCGCTGGTATCCGCTGCCCGGGTTCCAAGGCTTCAGAAAGGCCGGCGTCGCCATCGGCAAGGAGGGCGGTCACAACGTGGCCGGCGCCTGGACCCTGGCTCCCTCCGCGAAGCAGTATTCCGAGGTCACGCTCGGCACGGTGGGCAGCGGCGGCGGCGGGGCGGCCGTCCGGATCGATCGCAACAACATCGGCCCGACGGGGTGGCTGCTCTTCCTCTGGGCCGATAACCCGAGTTGGTCAGGCATATTCAAGATGAACCCGTCCGGTGATCCGTTCACCGCCGCTCGGCTGTTCACTCCGACCATCGTCGCGGGTGACAAGTGGCGCCTCGCCGCCGATGGGAACACCCTCGAAGTCTTCAGGAACGGC
>Ga0137399_10001358_pt1 | contig 11091 bp, 5 predicted proteins | sample czorhiz316metaG_FD_104810 | JGI IMG/M metagenome (GOLD analysis project Ga0137399, IMG submission 104810) | Vadose zone soil microbial communities from Angelo Coast Range Reserve, California, USA - czorhiz3.16 metaG | ecosystem: Environmental > Terrestrial > Soil > Vadose zone | place: USA...
AATCGTCCTGCGCGTAGAACGAGTAGGACGACAGCTGCTGGTGCGTTTCGGCGAGGTTCGAGAGCTGCGCGTCCGACACGTAGCCGAGCAGGAAATCGCCGAGCACCTGGCCGCTGAACGTGTTGCGGAAGGTCACCGATCCGCGCGTCGCCGGCACGTCGAGGAACGTGTTACGCATCGGCATCATCAGATCGACGCCGAACTTCCACTGGTTCGCCCCGCGGAACATCGTGAAGGTGTCGGTGAACTGGAACACGTCGGTCAACTGGTACTTCGGCAGGAAGTCCGGCGATCCCAGACGGTAGCCGCCGGAGCTGAAGTTGACGCCCGGCAGCCCGCCCGCCACGCGCGGATCGTTGGGCACGCCGCCCAGATTGATCCCGGTCTGCCCGAACGGATCGTGGTTCGCCGTCGAATCGGCTTTGTTGTAGCCGAAGCGCAGCTCGTTCAGCGAGCTCGAGGTGACGGTGTGATTCCACCCGGCGGCGAACGTGCGCGTCCTCATCTCCTGGCGGCCCCACGCCGAGGTGCTCGTGCCGTCGGCGATGCCGCCGAAATTGCCCGGGATGAAGCGGTTGCGATCGGAGTGGAAGTAGCGCGCGAACATGTTGTCGCTGTTGGTGAAGTGCAGATCGACGCGTCCGAGATACCGCTGCGCGTTGTCGGTCGTGTTCGCGACGCGGAAAAAATTGCTGGCGCCGCTCGCGTTGGGCAGCGGGAACATGTCCATCATCTGGCGGGCGATCGGATCGACGCGGTCGGCCGGGATCGTGTTGTTCGCGAACGGCAGACCGGTCAGCGGATCGCGGACGGTGCCCGCAAAGATCCCCAGCCGCTCGTTGGCCGTCGGCACGGTCGTCTGCCGCGTCACGCCCTGCGTCAGCCGCGTCGCCTCGACGTCGCCGAAGAAGAACGCCTTGCTCTTCACGATCGGTCCGCCGAGATTGCCGCCGAAGTCGTTCTGCTTGTGGTCGGGTTTGGCGACGCCCTGGCGGATGGAGAAGAAGTCGTTCGAGTTGAACTTGTCGTTGCGCAGGAACTCGTAGGCGGTGCCGTGCAACGCATTGGTCCCCGACTTGGTCGTCACGCTGATCGCCGCGCCGGGCGACTTGCCGAACTCCGCGGAGTACGCGCTGGTCACCACTTTGAACTCGCCAATCGCATCGACCGACGGCCGCGACACCTGCGTCGTCAGCTCCTGGACGTTTTCGGAAATCGAGTTGTTGTCGAGTCCGTCGAGCAGGAAGTTGTTCTGCAGCGATCGGACGCCGTGCACGTTGACGCCGCCCGTGCGGCCCGCCGCCGTGCTGCCGGCCTGCTCGGTGTAGCGGTCGCCCTGCACGCCGGCTGCGAGGCCAATCAGATCGTCCCAGTTGCGGAGCGAGAGCGGCAGCTTCGCGACCTCGGGCTGACTGATGACCGTTCCGAGCGTGGACTGCTCGGTGTTGACGAGCGGCGACACCGCTTCGACGCTGACGCTTTGCTCGAGACCGCCGACGGCGAGCGCAAAATCGACGCGCGCGCGCTGGCCGGTGTCGAGCGCGACGCGCTTGCTCGACTTCCGGAAGCCTTGCAGCTCGACCTCGACGACGTATTCGCCCGGAATCAACGCGCCAATGACGTAGCCGCCTTGCGCGTCGCTGATGGTCACGGCGGGGACGTTGGTGGCCGTGCTTCGTGCAGTCACGGTGGCGCCCGGCACCACCGCGTCGGATTGATCTTTGACCGTTCCGGTCAGCGACGCGCGCTCGACCTGCGCGGCGGCGTACGACGCCGACGACAGCAGCAGCGCGCTGCAGAGTACGGCGTTCAGCATTCGCCTCATGTTCTGGGCCTCCCTGATTTTCAAGTGGTGCGCCGGATTGTACAGAAATCGGGCGACGGGGAGGTAACGTTTACCATCGTGTTCGATTCGCCACGCCGATCAAACACAACGGACACAAAGGATTGTGTCCTTCGTGTCGTTTGTGTTGATTCACCGCCGCGACATCGAGTCGAAAACCAATTTAGCGATCCAGAAACTTGGCGAGCGTGTCCGCGATGATGCGGTGTCCGGTTTCGTTGAGGTGTGATTCGTCAGGGAAGTACACGTTCTCGCCGGCGCGCACGCGAGCGGACAGCGCCTCGGTCGTGTCGAGGAAGCGAATCCCGGAGTCGTGGCAGAAGCGCCGCATCAACGTGTTCTGCGCGAGACGATTCCGCATCAGCATGGCGACATCGGGCGGGGTTGGGCTTTCACGCAGGTAGAACTGCAGCGCCCGCGACAACTCCGCCGGCAGCATCGACGACTCGACGAGCGGCAAGTAGATCTGACTCTTGAACGGCAGGAACATCACGACGAGCTCTGCTCCAATCGCGCGCGTGACATGCTGCATGTCCGCGATCGCATGGCGCGTCAGCATCCAACCGGTCCGCGCGGCGAGATCGCGCTCCGAAAAGGTGAGCGTGCTGAGATAAGGTGGCATGAACGCCCATCGAAGCGTCTGGCCGTGCACCGACGCGGTGAACATGCCGCGGTCGAAGACCGGCGTCGGTCCCGCCGCGACCGCGCGCGGCGGCGCCGTGTCGATCGGCTTCGCCTCCGCGCTCTGACGCCGTGACGCCCACGTGCCGGCGGCACGCAGCGCGCTGGCGACGAACCACGTGTCGGCGCGGCTGACGACATCTTTGATCTGCCAGCCTGGTATCGGCCGCCGCACGGTGCCGCCCGACCGTTCGAATTCGTCGAATGCTTCGGCGTCGAAGATATCGTTGCCGGCGAAATACGCGAGCACGACCACGCCCGGGCGATGGCCGACGACGTAGTCGGTCAGCACGCGCAGCTCCTGCTGCGGACCGAAGCCCGCGGTCCCGTAATTCTGGACCCTGAGTCCCGTGCGCCGCTCCAGTACGCTCGTCCACCCATCGTGCGCGTCGATCGTCATCGCGTCGGTGAACGAGTCCCCCAGCGCGGCGACATCGATGCGGTCGCGCGTCCGCGCGTTGCGGAATCCCTCGTCGTCGGTCTGGAAGCGGAAACGGTGCATGACGCCGTCGCTGACGTCGGGCGGGATGTAGCCCATGCGGACGATGTCGCCGTGATTCCATTCGTTCAGCGCGTCGACGTGCGTGCGCAGCCGCCGGCCGTAGCGCAGCGTGTCTTCCCAGCGCGGATCTTGTCGGACTTCGCCGAGATCGTGTCGCTCGCTCGCGATGGTGAGCGGGACGCGATCGCCGAGCGCGCGCAACCCGATTTCGGCCGAGGCGATGATGAAGGCGGCGCCGGCCGCGAGCGCGATGCGCCGGAACCAGATCATCCGCTCGACGTCCTGCCGCCGGTCCGCGGCGTCATCGTGCCGCCGGCGCGGGAGTGAGGCGGCAAACAGAACCATCGCCAGTGCGACGACGTGCGGCACGATGCTCAGCTGGCGCACGAGTCGCGGGTCGACCCACGTCAGCGATCCGCGGCTCACGAGCTCCACGACGCCTGCCTCCGCCGGAATCGGGACCGTCACGCTCGTGTCGGCGGTGGCTTCGCCGGCGGCGAGCACGCGGTCGGCGGCGGCGTTCCGCCAGCGGATTTCGTAGCGCGCGCGACCGCCGGGCCTGAGTCCGGCTTGCAGGGTTGATGGCCTGCCGAGCGTTGCCTCGAAGGCGACGCGATCGACACCACTCATCGGACGCATCGCGATCTGCGGTACCACTCGCGACCCTTCGATGTCGAACCGCTGAGCTGCACTGGAGCGTGAAGCGTCGTCGACACGATGACTGATATAGAGACGGTAGGTCGTGACGTACGCGACGTTGTGAAAGACCCAGAAAACCAGCGCGATCGCGGCGATCAGGAGCAGACGAGGCACGTGCCGGACGACGCGAGGCATGCGTGGCGGCGGCAGAGTTCGCAAGCCTCATGCCGGAGCGAGTTGGGTTTGCGACACCGAGCACAACGGCCGCGAAGGCTGCAACGAAAAGACGTCTAAAGCCATCCGAGATTCTTGAACGACGCGCAAACCCTGACCGATTCGGATCACCCTTCTGCTAGCATCTCCGCGCATCCGCCGTAAGAAGGAACGGAGGCGCCGTATCCTCTAAAATGCGACCTCCGTTGCTCTCAACCACGATGAAACTTTCCGAATACGCCAGCTACGACGCGCTCGGGCTCGCCGAGCTCGTTTCCGAGAAGCAGGTCTCGCCGAAAGAGCTCGCGCAGACTGCGGCACGCGCGATCGACGCCACCAATCCTGCCGTCAACGCCGTCGTCGAGACCTACGCGGATCGGATCGAGGATCTCGACGAGCGGACGCTCGGCGCCGGCCCTTTCCGCGGCGTCCCGTTTCTGATCAAGGACTTCTTCGGGCACGAGGCGGGCCGCACGATCGAATTCGGGAGCCGTCTATGCCGCGGCATGATCTCGCAGCAAGACACGCATCTGTACGAGCTGTTCAACGCGTCCGGCGTCAACATCCTCGGACGATCCGCCGCGCCCGAGTACTCGATGTCGGGCACAACCGAGAGCGCGCTGCACGGCAACACGTCGACGCCGTGGAAGCGCGGATATTCCGCCGGCGGGTCGACGGGCGGAGGGATGGCGGCAGTCGCTGCCGGCATGGTGCCGATCGCCCACGGATCCGACATCGCCGGATCGATCCGCGTTCCGGCCAGTCTCTGTGGCGGCGTCGGCCTCAAGCCGTCGCGCGGGCGCGTGTCGTTGGGACCGCTGCAGGACGAAAACGGATTCGGTCTCGGCCAGAACTTCGTCCAGACGATGAGCGTACGCGACGCGGCGGCGATGCTCGATTGCGTCGCCGTGCCGCAGACCGGCGATCCGTTTCTGATTCCTCGGCCGGAAGCGTCGTATGCGGCGCTGACGCGCATGCGGCCGCCTGCGCTGCGGATCGGCTGGTCGACGAAGGCGCTCATGGGTGTTGACGTCGATCCCGAAGTCGCACGCGCCGTCGAGCGCACCGCTGCGCTCCTCGGCGACATGGGTCATCACGTCTCAGAAGACAGTCCCGAGTTCGACGGTCTGACGGCGATGCGCCACATGACCGACGTGTGGTTCTTCGGGTTCGATCTCCGGCTCGAGGCCTATGCGAAGCGAAGCGGCCGCACCATAAGCCCGGACATGCTGGAACCGGTGACATTCAAAATCTACGAGCACGCGCGGCAGATGACGGCCGCGCCGTTCGTCAACGCACTCGCCGGCATCAACACCGCTCGCCGTCAGCTTGGCCGCTACTTCACCAAGTACGACGTCTGGCTGTGTCCGACGACGGCCCGCGCCGCAGACCCGTGGGGCCGCTACAATCTCGGGCGCACCGACGTGACGATCGAGGATCTTGCAGAGAAGATTTTCCGGGGCCCGTGTCAATTCACGTTGCCGCACAACATTCTTGGAATTCCGGCGATCTCCTTGCCGTTGGCGATGCATTCCGCCGGCCTGCCGATCGGCATCCAGTTGGGGGCGCGGGCCGCGAATGAGCACATAATCTTGCAACTTGCCGCCGCCCTCGAAGAGGCGATGCCCTGGCGCGGGCGCACGCCGCCGTTGCACGTGTCTGAGAACGTTGACTGAGCGGATAGTTGCAACGAATCAACGCCGCGAGCGAACGAGCGAGCGGTGGCAGGTGGCGGGGGTGGGGCCCCGCCACCAGTAATAAAAGGAGACTTCATATGTGGAGCCGACGTGCCTTCCTACGAATCACCGGCGGCGGCGTCGGCGCGGCTGCCGTCGCCACGAAGTTCAACGGCGTGTCAGAGGTTGCGGCGGCCTCGGCGGCCGTCGCGGACCGCACGCCGGAGGAGGTCGCGCAGGACGAGTTCTACTGGCGTGAGATCCAGCAGGGCTTCACGCTCGATCGGACGCTGATCAATCTGAACAACGGCAACAGCTGTCCCAGCCCGCGCGTCGTCCACGAGGCGTACAAGCGGTATCTCGATTCCTCGAATCAGCTGCCGGTGCACTACCGGGGCATGATCGAACGCAACATCGAGACGGTGCGGCGCCGGCTCGCGGCGGAATTCGGCTGCGACATCGAGGAGATGGCCATCACGCGCAACGCGAGCGAGGCGCTGCAGATCGCGCAGTGCGGTCTCGACCTGAAGCCCGGCGACGAGGTCCTCACGACGGATCAGGATTACCCGCGCATGCTCACGACGTGGGATCAGCGCGTGCGGCGCGACACGATCAAGCTGACGCGGATCAACTTCCCGGTGCCGACGACGGCGCAGGATCTCGTGCAGCGGTTCGAGCGCGCGATCACGCCGCAGACCAAGGTGCTGCACTTCTGTCACATCACGAACTTGTCGGGCCAGCTCTTTCCGGTCCAGCAATTGGGTCGCCTGGCCCGGCAGCGAGGGATCCTCACGATCGTCGACGGCGCGCACGCGGTGGCACACTTCCCGTTCAAGCTGCGCGATCTGGAGGTCGACTTCTATGGCACGAGCCTGCACAAATGGCTGCTCGCGCCGCACGGCACCGGGTTCCTGTACGTCCGTCGCGAGAACATCCCGAAGCTGTGGCCGCTGCAGGCCGTCCCCGAGCAGCAGGTCGCCAATATCCGCAAGTTCGAGCAGATCGGTACGCATCCGGCCGGCGCCCGCGCGGCGATTGCCGAAGCGCTCGCGTTTCATCAGGCGATCGGCGCCGAACGCAAAGCCGCGAGACTTCGCTATCTGACGACGCGCTGGGTGAATGCGCTGAAGCCGAGCTCACGCGTCAAGCTGCTGTCGAACATGAACGAGACGTGGGGTCTCGCGATGGTCGGCATCGACGGCATCGACGCGCGGCAGTTGTCGACGTTCATGTTCGACAAGTACCGCATCGTCATCAACGCCGTCGTCCGCACAAAGGATCCTGCGCAGGCGATCGAGTACAACGGTCTCCGCGTCACGCCGAACGTGTACACGACGCTCGAGGAGATCGACACATTCGTGATGGCGATGGAGGATGCGCTGAAGAACGGCGTCGGCCCCGCGCCTTCGACCGCGCGCCGCGGCGCGTAATGGAGCGCGTGTGCTGACACCGTACCACCATAAACTCTGCACCACAGAGGACACGGAGGACAGGAGGTCTAGAGCATCTTGCCTCCGCGTCCCCAGTGTCCTCCGTCGTGGCGAGTGTATTTCTCGATTGCGAATTGCGCTCCTCGTCATCGCGCTCCCGGTCGTGCTGCTGGCGCAATCGCGTCGTCCCGATACACCGCCGCCGCCGCTCGCGAACTTCGAGGTCTTCGAACGCCCGATTCTGCAATTGCAGGATGCGATGCGAGCCGGCGAGGTCACGTCACGCGGCCTCGTCGAGCTGTACCGCGCGCGGATCGCGGCGTACGATCGCGAGGGTCCGCGGCTGAACGCGATCATCGCGCTGAACCCGAAGGCGCTCGAACAAGCCGACGCGTTCGATCGCGAGCGCGCGGCCGGCAGGATCCGTGGCCCGCTGCACGGCATTCCGATCGTGGTGAAAGACAACTACGAGACGGTGGAGATGCCGACCGCGGCGGGATCGCTCGCGCTCGGATCGTTCCAGACCACCACTGACGCGTTTCAGGTGACGCGTCTGCGTGAGGCGGGCGCCGTCATCGTCGGCAAGACCAACATGCACGAGCTTGCGTCGGGCATCACGACGATCAGCTCTGTCGGCGGCCAGACACGCAATCCGTACGACCTCGCCCGGAACCCCGGCGGATCGAGCGGCGGCACCGGCGCGGCGATTGCCGCCAACTTCGCCGCCGCGGGCATGGGCAGCGACACCTGCGGATCGATCCGGATCCCTGCGTCGCACAACAATCTCGTCGGGCTTCGCGGCACACGCGGACTCGCGAGCGGCCGCGGCATCGTGCCGCTCTCGCACACGCAGGACATCGGCGGACCGCTCGCGCGTACGCTGACGGACCTCGCGATCATGCTCGACGCGACCGTCGGGTCCGACGCGCAGGATGCCGTGACGGCGCGGAGCAACGGGCACATCCCGCGCAGCTATCGCGACGCGCTCCAGACCGGCGGGCTCAAAGGCGCGCGCATCGGCGTCCTCCGGTCGCTCTTCGGGTCCGTCGCGGAAGACAACGAAGCCGGCGACATCGTCCGCAAGGCGCTCGATGGGATGAAAGAACGCGGCGCCGAGCTCGTCGACGTCTCGGTGCCGGGCCTCGACGACCTGCTGCGCGACAGCGGCGTCATCAATCACGAGTTCAAATTCGATCTTCTCGACTACCTCGCGGCGCGGCCCGGCGCGCCGGTGCGATCGCTCGACGAGATGCTCAAGCTCGGGCTGTACGACGATTCGATGGAGCGATCGCTCGACACGCGCAACAAGGTCGAGAAACGCGACAGCGACGATTACCGCCGCGCGCTCATCAAGCGAGACGCGCTCCGCAACGCCGTCGTGTCGGCGATGGAGGACCAACGGGTCATCGCGCTCGCGTATCCGACGATGCGCCGGAAGCCGGCGCTGCTGGGCGAAGCGCAGCCAGGGACCAACTGCAGCCTGAGCGCGAACTCGGGACTGCCCGCGCTGAGCGCAAACGCCGGTCTCACAGACGACGGACTGCCGATCGGAATCGAGTGGCTCGGACGTGAGTGGAGCGAGTCCGATCTGCTGAAGGTCGCCTACGACTGGGAGCAGCGATCACCACGCCTCGCGCCGTTCAGCACGCCGCCGCTGGTGAACGGCAAACGGCCCGCGCCGGCGACGTGGGAGAGGACGACCGAGTATCTGCGCGCGCGATTCACATGGGACGAGCCGACCGCGGAGCTCACGTATGATGTCACCGTGACCGGCGTTCGCGGAGACGACGTGCGGCTCGTGGCGCTGCAGCGCGGTGACAGTGATTCGCAGAAGGGCGACGCCTTCCGCGGCGTCCTGTTCCGCATCGTCGAACCCGGATCGCTGCACGGCAGCGGCAAGGTCGTATTGCGGTACCCGTTCCGCCAGGAGTTGACCCGCGGCGATCTCTACCTGCGCGTCTACACGCGCGAGCACCCGTTGGGCGCGACGCGCGTGGCGATTGTTCCGCCGCATGACCGCGACCGCACGTCCGGGAAGGAAGTCAGATGATACCGATGCGATCGATGATGATGTTGACGCTTGGAGGTCTTGTCAGCGGTGGCCTGTTGCTGGCGCAGGAGCGTTCGCTGACGCTGCCTCCCGGGAAGAACCCACATCTCGGCAATCAGGTTTCGATTCGCAGCGGCATGGGGCTGTTCCGGTCCCGGTGCGCCGATTGCCACGGTCTGGACGCGAGCGGCTATCGCGGCCCGGATCTCGTGGCGGCTGTCGGCGGCGGCGCGACCGACGAGCGGTTGTTTCAAACCATCCGCAAAGGCGTGCCCGGCACTGAAATGCCGTCGACCGACGCGCCCGACGACGATCTGTTGATGATCATCGCGTATCTCCACAGCGTCGGCACCGTCCCGGCGCCGGAGCGTCCCACGGGCAACGTCGAGAACGGCGCGAAGCTGTTCTCGTCGCAGTGCGCGAGCTGTCATCGCGTGTCGGGCCGCGGCGGACGGATCGGTCCAGACCTGACGCGCGTCGGCATCGCGCGATCGCGTGCTGCGCTCGTGCGCGAGATCCGCACACCGTCCGAGTTCGTCGCGCCGAACTACGAGACGGTCACCCTCGTCACGAAGGACGGCCAGCGCATCCGCGGCGCGAAAAAGAACGAAGACGTGTTTTCCATTCAGGTGATGGACACGCGCGAACGGATTCAGGGCTTCCTGAAGTCGAACCTGCAGGACGTGGTCTACGAAAAGACGTCGCTGATGCCGGAGTACCCGCCCGGCCGCTTGAACGACAGCGATCTGAACGATCTCGTGGGATATCTGAGCACGCTGCGCGGCGCGGATATGTTGGTACGTTGACCAATGAGGAATTCGGAATGTGGAATGGCTGCACGACTTCCAAATTCCAAATTCACAATTCCTCATTTCAGCTTTTGAGGAGGCTTATGCGCGCGTTGCTGATGATCATCATGTGTTCGGTTGCCTTGGCCGCGCAGCAGACCGCGTCGCCGCAGGTGACCCCGCAGGACTTGCTCGACGGCCAGAAGGATCCGTCGCGGTGGCTCACCTATTCCGGCGACTACAGCGGGCATCGCCACAGCCCGCTCACTCAGATCACGCCCGAGAACGTCAATCAACTGATGGCGCAGTGGACGTTCCAGACCGGCACGCTCGGCAGCTTTCAAACGACGCCTCTCGTGCTCGACGGCGTGCTCTACGTCACCGGCTACAACAACAACGCGTGGGCGATCGACGCGCGATCGGGCCGCACGATCTGGCGCTACCGCCGCACTCTTCCGGAAGACCTGCGCAACTGCTGCGGCCCGGTCAACCGCGGCTTCGCCGCGCTCGGGGACCGGCTGTTCATGGCGACGATCGACGCGCACCTGATTGCGCTCGACATCAAGACCGGCGGCCTGCTGTGGGACGCCGAGCTCGCCGATTACAAGGTCGGATACTCCGCGACGGTCGCGCCGCTCGTCGTCAAAGACAAGGTCATCGTCGGCATTGCCGGCGCCGAATTCGGCACGCGCGGGTTCATTGACGCGTACGACACGCAGACCGGCAAGCGCGCGTGGCGCTTCTACACGGTGGCCGGACCGGACGATCCGGGCGGAAGGACGTGGCCGCCTGGCGACGCGTACACGCGCGGCGGCGGATCGATCTGGGTGACCGGCACGTACGACCCGCAGCAGAATCTGATTTTCTTCGGCACCGGAAACCCCGGCCCCGACTACTTCAGTCAGGCGCGGGAAGGCGACAACCTCTATACGGCGTCGCTGGTCGCGATCGATGCGGACACCGGTCAACGCCGCTGGCACTATCAGTTCACGCCTCACGACCTGCACGACTGGGATTCGACGCAGGTGCCGGTGCTCGCCGATCTCCCGATCAACGGCCAGTCCCGCAAGGTCGTCATGTTCGCCAACCGCAACGGGTTCTTCTACACGATCGATCGCGTCACCGGCAAAGTGATCGTCGCGAAGCCGTTCGTGGAAACGACGTGGGCGAAGGAGATCGATTCGAACGGCCGGCCGGTGCTGCTGCCCGGGAATCTGCCGGACGAGGACGGCTCGAAAACGTGTCCCGACCTCGGCGGCGGCACCAACT
>Ga0137399_10001364_pt1 | contig 11073 bp, 8 predicted proteins | sample czorhiz316metaG_FD_104810 | JGI IMG/M metagenome (GOLD analysis project Ga0137399, IMG submission 104810) | Vadose zone soil microbial communities from Angelo Coast Range Reserve, California, USA - czorhiz3.16 metaG | ecosystem: Environmental > Terrestrial > Soil > Vadose zone | place: USA...
CCGGATGCCGGGAACCTCACCGTCAGCGTCCCTGCGACGGTGACGACCGGCGGGACGGGCAATGTCACGGTCAACTGGACCGGCCTCGCGCCGGCGACCAAGTACCTCGGCGTAGTCACCTACCAGACCCCCGAGGTCGGCCGCACCGCGGTCCGCATCGACACGCCGTAACGGCAGCCGTCGAAACGTGGTTCCGAGGCCCCCGATCCCGCAGGACCGGGGGCCTCGTTGCGTCCGGCTCAGCGGCGTCTTCGCTCCGGCGGAATCGCCTTGCGCGCGCTTCCCGGCGACGATGCGCACCCGCGCGAGCAGCCGCCGGGTGACCGGCCGCAGGGCGGCGCGGGCCGGGTCGTCCACGATGGGCGCGAGCGTTCCGTCGAAGTCGAAGGCGAGGAGCGCGTCGGCTCGCGCGAGTCGCTCCAGCTCGGCCGACCCCAGCAGCGGTTCCATCAGGCGGTGCCCTCCAGCCGTCCGCCTCCTTCGAGGCGGTGGGTGAGGCGGTCGCGTTGCCTGAGCCTGGCGGCGTCGGCCAGCATCCGCCCTGCCCAGCGGTAGACGTTGAACTCGGACACCAGGCTGCGCAGCGCGCGCATCCGGTCCGCCTGTTCCTCCGGCGGCATCACCAGCGCCGCCGCCAGGGCGGAGCTCGCCTCCTCTAGATCGTACGGGTTCACGATCAATGCCTCGGTCAGCTCGCGCGCGGCGCCGGTGAACTGGCTGAGCACCAGCACGCCGCGCTCGTCGTCACGCGCGGCGACGAATTCCTTCGCCACCAGGTTCATCCCGTCGTGGAGACTGCTCACGTAACAGACGTCCGCCGCGCGGAGGTAGCGGAACACGCGCGGCGGCTCGTGGTGGTGCCGCTGGAGCAGCACGGGCCGGTAGTCGCCACTGCCGAACCGCGCGAGGCCGACGAGCATGGGGAGCGAATCGCGCAGCGTCGACGTCATCCGACCAAAGTAGTAGCATTTTATTTGTGCTCAAAGCACTTCCGGGCGACCGCCATTGAACGGCCGACCGACGGCGGACGCGCCCGAGGAGGTGCTTCAGGCTGCCGTGCGGCTGGGAAGGATCGCCTCGATCGCTGCGACCAGCTGATCGGTCGTGCAGGGTTTCACCAGATACAGATCGCAGCCCGCCTCGGCGGCGCGCTCGCGGTACTCCGCCCCGGCGTGTCCGGACAAGGCGATGATCGCGACGCGCTCACCGCCGTTGCGGGCGCGCAGCTCGCGCGCCACCTCCAGGCCGGAGCTGCCCGCGAGGAACAGATCGACGACGACCACGTCGGGCGACTGCTCGGTGGCGACCGCGATCGCTTCCGCGGCATCGCCGGCCTCGCAGGTATCCACCCCGTAGCCGGCCAGCCCGGTGCTGAACATGCGGCGCGCGATCGGGTAGTCGTCGACGAGCAGGACGCGCAGCCGGCGATTCTCGCGCAACTTCAGCATTGCCATCAGACTGCGATGCCCCGGCGGGTCGGAGACAAGGCTCCGTCCGTAGCCCCGGGTGCGCTCCCACTCCACGTTTCCGCACTTTCGTCCTGCTCTGCAGTACAGTCGCGCCATGCGCGTCGTGGTCACGGGCGGGGCAGGGTTCATCGGGGCGCACAGCTGCCGGGCATTGCTCGAGGCGGGCCATGCAGTCATGGCGCTGGACGATCTCAGCCATGGCAAGCGGGAGGCGGTGCCCCAGGGGGCGGACCTCCTGGTGATGGACGTGCGATCGCCGGAGCTCGCGGCGGAGCTGGAGCGCTTTCGCCCCGACGCGGTGCTGCACCTCGCCGCGCAGATGGACGTACGCCGCTCTGTCGCCGACCCCATGCACGACGCCTCCGTGAACGTGCTCGGCACCGTGAACGTCCTGGCGGCGGCGCGGCGGGCCCGGGCGCGGCGATTCGTCTTCGCCTCCTCGGGCGGCGCCGTGTATGGGGAGCAGGACGTGTTCCCGGCGCCCGAGGAGCACACGCGCCGGCCGGCGAGCCCCTACGGGGTGTCCAAGCTGTGCGGCGAGGAGTACGCCGAGCTGGCGCGGCGGGACGGGTTGCCGGCCATGTCGCTGCGTTACGCGAACGTGTACGGCCCCGGCCAGGATCCGATGGGGGAAGCCGGAGTGGTGGCCATCTTCCTGCACAGGATGCTGCACGGCGACGATCCGGTCATCAACGGCGACGGCGGCCAGACGCGCGACTTCGTCTACGTGGAGGACGTGGCGCGCGCGAACCTGCTTGCGCTGACCTCGGAGGCGCAGGGCGCGCTGAACGTCGGAACCGGAGTGGAGACGTCGGTCAACGGGCTGGCAAGCATCCTGGCGGACGCGGTCGGCTACCAAAAGCCCATCGCGCACGGGCCCGCCGCCCCGGGCGAGCAGCGGCGCAGCTCGATCGACCCGCGCGCCGCGGCCGCGCAGCTGGGCTGGGAGCCGCGCGTCCCCCTCGACGAGGGGCTCCGCCGCACCGCGCAGTGGTTCCGCAACCGTGCCTAGGCCGTTGGGGGACACCATCTCATGGTGTCCCCTCCGCTTGCGTGGGAGATGGAATCGAGATATGCGGATGCGTTGATATGGAGGCCCTGTCCCAGGCCTATCGCGCGCTCGGCGACGCGACCCGGCTCCGCATCCTGCGGCTCATCGCGCAGACGCCGCTCAACGTCAGCGAGCTGGTCTCGCTGGTGGGCATGGCCCAGCCCAGCGTCTCGCACCACCTGGGCAAGCTCAAGGCGATGAAGCTCCTCGTCGAGGAACGGCAGAACGGCTACACCTACTACGCGCTCGACCTCGACAAGGACGACGCCCGCTGGCCGCTCGTCAAGGTGGCGATCGAGGACACGACCGACGGCGACGGCGACCTCTCGCGCCTGGCGGACCTGCTCCGGCGGCGCGAGGATCGGCAGGCGCTCAACGAGCGGCTGCTCGAGCCGGGGCAGTCCTTCCAGCTCTGGTCGCGGGCGCTGGGGCGACTCTTGCCCCGCCTCGACGTGGCGGACCTGGGCTGCGGCACCGGCGCGCTGAGCGTGGAGATGGCGCGCTGGGCCCGCTCGGTGGTCGCCATCGACAAGAGCCGCGACGCGCTCGAGGCGGCGCGGGCGCGCGCCGGGCGCGAGGGGGCCCGCAACGTCGAGTTCGTCTCCGGCGACCTGCACAAGCTCGACGTCCGCCGCCGCTTCGATCTGGTGGTCGCCTCGCAGAGCCTGCACTTCGTCGACGATCCTCCCCGCGTCCTGTCGCAGGCGCGCAAGCTGCTGAAGAAGGGCGGCCGCCTGCTGGTGCTGGAGCTGTTGCCCCACGGCGAGGAGTGGGTGCGCGACCGGCTGGGCCACCGCTGGCTCGGGTTCGAGCCGGCCCAGCTGGGCGCGGCGTTGGAGGCGGAGGGGTTCGGCAACGTCAGCACCGAGATGCTGCCTGGAGGCGCGGCTGCATTCCGGCCCTTCCTGCTCTGCGCCGAGGTGCCCGAATGACGCGCGCGGAACGGGTGGCGAGGCTCCATGCGGAGCTCGACCGGCGCGTGCTGGTCCTCGACGGCGCGATGGGCACCGCCCTGCAAGACTTGCGGCTCTCCGAGCAGGACTTCGGGGGGCCGGAGCTGGAGGGGTGCAACGAGTCGTTGAACCTCACCCGCCCGGACGTGGTCCGCGGCGTCCACCGCGGATACCTCGAGGCCGGCGCTGACGTCCTGGAGACGAATACGTTCGGTGCGACGCCGCTGGTGCTCGCCGAGTACGGGCTCCAGGACAAAGCGGTGGAGATCAACCGCGCCGCCGCGGCCCTGGCCCGGGCGGAGGCGGACGCCTTCTCGACCGACCAGCGCCCGCGCTTCGTCGCCGGCTCGATGGGGCCCACCACCAAGGCGATCTCGGTGACGGGCGGGGTGACCTTCGACCAGCTGATCGAGCACTACGAGGCGCAGGCGCGCGGGCTGCACGAGGGAGGCGTCGACTACTTCCTGCTCGAGACCTCGCAGGACACACGCAACGTCAAGGCGGGCCTGATCGGGATCGATCGCTTCCAGGATTCGCTTCCCCTCGAGGAGAGGCTCCCCGTCGCGGTGAGCGGCACCATCGAGGCGATGGGCACCATGCTGGCCGGCCAGTCGGTCGACGCGCTCGCCATCTCCCTGGAGCACAGGGACCTCCTCTACCTGGGATTGAACTGCGCCACCGGGCCGGAGTTCATGACCGACCACATCCGCACGCTCGCCCAGCTCGCCCGGACGCGCGTCGCTTGCGTGCCCAATGCGGGGCTGCCCGACGAGAACGGCCGCTACCTGGAGACGCCGGAGATGCTGGCCCGGACGCTCGCGCGCTTCGGCGAGAGCGGATGGCTGAACCTCCTGGGAGGATGCTGCGGCACCCATCGCGGGCACATCGCCAGGCTGGCCGAGATCGCGCCGCGCCTTACGCCGCGGCCCATCCCGACGCGGCGCCGCAGCTCCCTGTCCGGCGTCGATCCGCTGGAGGTCGGCGACGACGTGCGGCCGGTCATCGTCGGCGAGCGCACCAACGTGCTGGGGTCGAAGAAGTTCCGCGACCTGATCGCGCTGGAGAAATGGGACGAGGCCGCGGAGATCGCCCGGGCGCAGGTGAAGCGGGGCGCGCACCTGGTGGACGTCTCCGCCCAGCAGACCGACCGGGACGAGGTGGCCGACCTCCGCCGCTTCCTCGAGGTGTTGATCAAGAAGGTCCGCGTGCCGCTGATGATCGACTCGACCAACGAGAAGGCTATCGAGGTGGGCCTGACCTACTCGCAGGGAAAGGCGATCATCAACTCCGTCAACCTCGAGGACGGGGAGAAGCGCTTCGAGAAGATCGTGCCGCTCGCCCGGAAGTATGGCGCGGCGCTGGTGGTCGGCTGCATCGACGAGCGCGGGCAGGCGATCAAGGCGGGGGACAAGCTGGAGGTGGCGCGCCGGAGCCACGAGCTGCTCACGCGCAAGTACGGCCTCGCCGAGGAGGACCTCTACTTCGACCCGCTGGTGTTCCCCTGCGCGTCCGGCGACGCGGCGTACACCGGGAGCGCGGTGGAGACGATCGAGGCGGTCCGGGCGATCAAGGCGGCCCTGCCGGCCTGCAAGACGGTGCTCGGCATCTCCAACGTGTCGTTCGGCCTGCCCGCGGCCGGCCGCGAGGTGGTGAACTCGGTCTTCCTGTACCACTGCGTGCAGGCCGGCCTGGACCTGGCGCTGGTGAACGCGGAGAAGCTGGAGCGGTATCCGTCCATCGCCGAGCACGAGCGCAAGCTGGCGGAGGGAGTCCTCTTCTGCCGCGAACAGTCGGCGTTGCAGGGGGTGGTGGCGGCCTTCGTCGCCCATTTCCGCGAGAAGAAGCCCACAGGTCCCGCCCGCAGCGAGCTGCCGCTCGACGAGCGCCTCGCGCGCTACATCGTGGAAGGATCGCGCGACGGCCTGTTCGACGACCTGGCCGAGAAGCTCCGCCAGGGCGCGAAGCCGCTGGAGGTGATCAACGGGCCGCTGATGCGCGGCATGGACGAGGTGGGGCGTCTCTTCAACGCCAACCAGCTGATCGTGGCCGAGGTCCTGCAGAGCGCGGAGTCGATGAAGGCGGCGGTCTCCTTCCTCGAGCCGCACATGGACAAGGTGAGCAGCGCCGCGCGCGGGAAGGTGCTGCTCGCCACCGTGAAGGGCGACGTCCACGACATCGGCAAGAACCTGGTGGACATCATCCTCTCCAACAACGGCTTCGAGGTGGTGAACCTCGGCATCAAGATCCCGCCGGAGGCGCTCATCCGGGCGGTGCGCGAGCACCGGCCGGACGTGGTGGGCCTGTCGGGCCTCTTGGTCAAGTCGGCGCAGCAGATGGTCGCCACCGCGACCGACCTCAAGGCGGCGGGCGTGGACCTGCCCCTCCTGGTCGGCGGCGCTGCCCTCTCCCGGAACTTCGTCGACCGGCAGATCGCGCCTGCCTACGGCGGCACCGTCGCGTACGCGCAGGACGCGATGAGCGGGCTGGACCTCGCCAAGCGGGTGACGGAGACGGACAAGCACGAGCACCTGCGCCGCGAGCTGCAGGACCGGCGCGCCCAGCTCGCCGCCGTCGACTCCGCCCGCCCGGCGCCGGTGCGCGCGAGCACCGCGCGGCGCTCGCGCAAGGTGACGCAGGTGGCGGACCCGCCGCGGCCGCCGGATCTGGAGCGGCACGTGCTCGCCAACACGCCGCTCGACCACATCTGGAGGTTCATCAACCCGGTGATGATCTACGGCCGCCACATGGGGCTGAAGAGCAGCGTGGTCAAGGAGGTCGAGGCAGGGAACCGCGCCGAGCTGGAGAAGAGCGAGGCGGGGCGCAAGGCGCTGCAGCTCAAGGCGGCGCTCGACGATCTGAAGGCCGAATGCCGCGGCGGCGCGATGCAGGCGCGCGCCGTCTACCAATTCTTCCGCGCGCGCGGAGAGGGCGACGACCTGGTCCTGCTCGACCCGCCAGGCGCGGAGGTCGCCCGCTTCACCTTCCCCCGGCAGGAGGGCGCGGACGGTCTCTGCCTGTCCGATTACGTGGCGGTGGACGACGCCGTGGCGCTGTTCGTGACCACCGCCGGTACCGGCATCCGGGCGCGCGCCGAGGCGTACAAGAAGAACGGCGACTTCCTCAAGAGCCACCTCCTCCAGGCGCTCGCGCTGGAGACGGCGGAGGGCTATGCGGAGCTCCTGCACGCCAAGCTGCGCAGCCAGTGGGGCTTCCCCGATCCGCTGGAGACGACGATGATCGACCGCTTCAAGGCGAGCTACCGGGGCAAGCGGTACTCGTTCGGCTACCCCGCCTGTCCGAGGCTGGAGGACCAGCAGATCCTCTTCCGCGTGCTGCGGCCCGAGGAGATGGGGGTCGAGCTGACCGACGGTTGCATGATGGATCCGGAGGCGAGCGTCTCCGCGGTCGTCTTCCACCACCCGGACGCGACCTATTTCAGCGTCGCGGGCGGGGCGGGCTGCTGATCCGGTGCTCCCGGCGCTCGCCACCAGCGGGATCGGCAGCCTGCCGCACACGCAGCTGGAGCTCGCCTTGCAGCAGGCGCTGCTCCTCGACATTCCGGCCGCGCCGCAGCTGCCGCGCCGCGACGCCGCCGAGTACATGGTGCCGCAGGCACTCGAGGGGCTGCACGGGCTGCGCGCCGACGCCGAGGGCAATGCCGACCTCGACTTGGGCGACTGGCGCCGCGGAGCGGCGACGCTGGATGCGCGCCTCGATCGCGCTCTCGAGCACGACGACGGCGTGCAGCGCTTCCTGCCCTCCGCCGGGGCCTGGCAGGCGCTGCGGCCGTTCCTGTGGGAGGTGGAACAGCGGAAGCTGCCCCTCGCCAAGGTGCAGATCGCGGGGCCGTTCACCTTGAGATGGGTGCTGCGCACCACCCAGGGAGAGCCTCTCGCCTCGACCGCCGAAGGGAAAGCCATCGAGCGGCAGATCTTCCGCCTGGTCCTGGCGCGGGCGCTGGCCCTTTCGCGGCGGCTGCGCGAGACCGGCGCCCGGCCGGTGGTGTTCCTCGACGAGCCTGGCCTCTACGCTTTCGACCGCCGCGACCCGCAGCACCTGGTCAGTCTTCAAGAATTGCGCGTGGTCGTCCTCGCGCTGCGGCGCGAAGGCGCGGTCGTCGGCGTCCACTGCTGCGGCAACACGGAGTGGGCACCGCTCCTGGGGCTGGGATGGGACGTGGTGTCGATCGACGCGCGGCTCTCCCTCGAGGCGGTGCTGGCCACCGGCGGGGCGTTCGAGAGCTTCCAGGCAGCCGGCGGCGTACTCTCCCTCGGGGTGGTGCCGACGGACCTCAGCGCCCCGGACGACCTGGACGCCGTGCTGCGGCACGCGCGGGAACGGCTCCGCCGCGAGGCGCTGGCGCGCTGCCTGCTCACGCCGGCCTGCGGCCTGGCCATGCGCAGCGTGCCGGACGCGGAGCGGATCTTCGCCGAGCTTCGCCGCGCCCAGCAAGAGCTGCGCGGCGCCTCCGGGCAGCCATGATCGCCGCGCTCGTCCTGGGCGCGGGCGCCGCGGTACTGCGCGCGGGCGCCGAGCTGTTGCGCAAGCGCGTCCCGGTCCTGGTGCTGGAGGCGCGCGACCGCATCGGCGGCCGCGTGCACAGCGTCGAGGACCGTGAGCTGGGGCGCGTGGTCGAGCTCGGCGCCGAGTTCGTGCACGGGCGGCCGTTCCGCGAGCTGGAGCGGGCGAAGCTGAAGCTGGAGGAGATGGACGGGCGGCAGGTGGCGCTGTTCGGCGGCCAGCTGCGCGACGTGACGCGCCAGTTCCGCTCCGTGCTGCGCAAGCTGGCGAACGCGCGCGGCGCCGGCACCGCGCTGAGTTGGCTCGCGACTGCGCGGCTCGATCCGGCGGAGCGCGAGCTGGCGCGGAGCTATATCGAAGGGTTCTTCGCCGCGCCGGCGGCGCTCGTGAGCATCGAGGGCGTGGCGAACGACCAGGGGATGCGCACGCGCCGCGTGGTGGACGGGTACGACCGGGCCCTGCGCGGTCACGCGGATGCGCTTCGCAGGGTAAAGGCGTTGCGCCTGGGGCTCACGGTGGAGAGGGTGCGCTGGCGCAAGGGGCGGGTGGAAGTCCGGGCGCGGACCCTGACGGGCAACGCCGAGGAGCTCGAGGCGAAGCGGCTGATCGTGGCGCTGCCGGTGAGCGTACTGGCCGCGCCCGACGGCGTGCGCTTCGAGCCGCCGTTGCGGCGCAAGGGCGAGGCGCTGGCCTGGGTGCGGACGGGCGCCGTGGTGAAGGCGCTGCTGCGCTTCCGCGAGCCGTTCTGGCTGACGCGCGCGCTGCGCAAGGCGGACTTCTTCCATGCGCCGGGTGCGCCGTTCCCGACCTGGTGGCGCGGCTCGCCGCGAGAGGTGCCGCTGCTCACCGGTTGGGCAGGAGGCCCGGCGGCGGAGCGCCTGCCGCGCGAGGATCGGCCGGGGCTGGCGGTGGACTCCGTCTCGCGCCTCTTCGGCCGCTCACGCCGCGACGTCGACTCGTCGCTCGAGGGGGTCCGCATCGTCGACTGGAGCGAGGACCCGTTCGCGCGCGGCGCCTACGCCTACGAGCTCGCCGGCGCCCCGCCCGATCTCCTTCCGCGGCTCGCCGCTTCCGAGGAGGGGACGCTCTTCTTCGCCGGCGAAGCGTTCAGCCTGACCGGCCGCGGCGGCACCGTCGACGGCGCCGTCGAAACCGGCTTGCGTGCCGCGCGCGAGCTGCTCAGAACGCTCTAGCCGAACCAATTGCACCACGGAGGGCACGGAGCTCACTGAGATCGATTTCCTCCGTGCCCTCCGTGTGCTCCGTGGTGAAATCGGTTTGGCGCGTCAGGCGGACGCGATCACGTTCAACAGGGTGTCGCGGTAGGTGCGTCCGAGCACCCCGCAGAGGGTGCCGAGGAACTTGAACGCGACGGTGAAGTTCACGTGGAGCGCCTTGTCCAGCGCGTCGGGCTCGACGCGCGCCAGGTGCGAGGGGGTCACGCTCACCACCGAAGCCGAGCGGGGCTTGCCGTCCACGAACGCCATGAAGCCGAACAGATCGCGCGCGCCCAGGTGCGCCAGCGTGCGGTCCTCGCCCGGGCCCAGGTGCCTGCGCACGTCCAGCTCCCCCCGCTGCACCACGTAGAAGCTGCGGGTATTCTCGCCTTCCTTGACCACCGTCTCGCCCTGCGCCACCTCCAGCTCCTGGCCCAGGACCGCGAGCCACGCCGCCTCCTGCTCCGACAGGTGCGGCCCGCGGCCCGCGTCCGGTGGAGGAGGGCGGCTGATCCCGGGCCGCGGAGCGAGGCGGACGGCGACGTCGTTGGCGGCGCGCAGCTTCTCGCTCATCGAGCGCCCGTAGACCGCGAGCAACGCGGTGGCCAGCTCGCGGTGGACCAGGAGCTCGTGCCGGAGCGGGTTCTTCTGGATGGCGCGCACGATGGTGTCCGCGCGGGCGACGTGGCGGACGCCTTCGGGCATCTCGGCGAAGGGCTCCACCTCTCCGAACAGATCGCCCGGTCCGAGCTGGGCGACGGTCACGTCGCCGGACCTGGTCTTGGCCCGGACGTCCACGCCTCCCGAGGCGATCAGGTAGATGCACTGGGAATGGCGTCCGGCGACCAGGATCTCGTCGCCCCGCGAGAATTGGTCGAGCTTGGAGAGCGCCTCGAGACGGTCGCGGTCCTTGCGATCGAGCTTCTCGAAGCGCTCGCTGGTCGCGAACGCAAACATGGACCCCCCGGTCGCCTCCCAAGCTGCCCCATCCGGCACCGCGCCGCAACCTGGTCAGCGCGCCAGGCGGAGGCCGATGTTCGAATAGCGCGCGTCTGGCTTCCACGCGTTGCGGTTCGCGCAGCGCAGCTGCGGAGGATGCGCGTTCCACGCGCCGCCGCGCGCGACGCGCAACCCGGGCGCGGGCGCCGGCTGCCGAGCTGGGAGTCCCCGCAGCTTGCGGTGCAGATCGGGATCGAAGGGATCCGCCACCCATTCCCATACGTTCCCCGCCGCATCGAGCAGCCCGTGCGGGCTCCGCCCGGAGGGAAAGCAGCCGACCGGCAGCGTGTGCCGGGGTCCCCCGCGCGCCGCGGCGCGCGCCGGATCCCAGTCGTCGCCCCAGGGATAGCGGCGCCCGTCCTGGCCGCGCGCGGCGCGCTCCCACTCCGCTTCGGTGGGGAGCCGCGCACCCGCGAACCGGGCGTACGCCTCGGCCTCGTGCCAGCTCGCGCCGACCAGCGGCTGGTTCGGCGCCAGGCACGCCTGCCACGCTCGATCCTCCCAGAAGCGCGGCCGGTCCACGCGGTTCCGCTCCCGCCACTCCCAGCCCTCCTCGCTCCACACCGCCCGGTCGAGGTACCCGCGCCGCACGAAGTCCGCGAACTCGCCCACCGTGACCGGCACCAGCCCGATCTCGAACCCAGCGGTCCGGGCCCGCAGCCGCGGCTGCTCCGGTGGCTCTCCTTCCGGCGCGTCGCTGCCGCGCCAGAACTCCCCCGCTGGCACGCGGAGGAAGGTGCCGGGGCGTGGATCGCGGTCGCCGAGCGCACGGGCGGCGGCGATGCGCTCCTCGAGCGGCGCGGCTGGGTCCTCCAGCACCCGGGGAACGGAGCTCACGCCCTTGGAAATACCAGAGGGCGCCC
>Ga0137399_10001367_pt1 | contig 11067 bp, 10 predicted proteins | sample czorhiz316metaG_FD_104810 | JGI IMG/M metagenome (GOLD analysis project Ga0137399, IMG submission 104810) | Vadose zone soil microbial communities from Angelo Coast Range Reserve, California, USA - czorhiz3.16 metaG | ecosystem: Environmental > Terrestrial > Soil > Vadose zone | place: USA...
GCGATCGGGGCGGTGTTCGGAACCGCGATTCCATTGCAGGTGGCCGTGTTCGCGATCCTCAGGGCAAGCCGGGGTTCTTAACAGGCAGGGTTTTCGACGCCTCGACCGGCGAATACGGTTCAGCCACAAGGAACCCCGAGGGAGGGTGGGGGTTTGGGATGGGTGGTTTTTGGTCTTTTTGTCTTGTGGTCGCGAGCGATCAGCCGAAGTCGAGGCCGTGAACTTCCCCCAGCGCCCGCAGATCCTTGCGCAAGGCCGTCCACACGCGCTCCTGGGTCTCCTCGCCAGGGACCACGTTCAAGGGGTCGTTGAGATCTTCGGCCAGGTCGGGTCGCTCGACCATCTCCGCGAAGAACAGCGTCCACGCGCGCGGCACCACCTCGTAGATCGCGTACCCCCCACCCCCCAGCGCCAGCCACCGGCCTTCGCACAGCTCGTGCGCCAACCCATGGAACATGCGGCCCACGCGCGGCCAGATGCGCGTCGAGGCGGCGACATGGGCCAGCGGATCGAGGTAATGCGTGTCGCAGCCATCCTGGGTCACCAGCACCGTCGGCTTGAAGCGCCGCAGCAGCGCCGGCACGACCTTCTCGAAGCCGTCCAGCCACGGCTCGTCCCACGTGAAGGGCATGAAGGGGAGGTTCGCGGCGGCACCAACGGCTTTCCCGGCGCCGCGGTCTTCGGGAAAACCTGTGCCCGGAAACAGGTACCGACCGCTCTCGTGGAGGCTGATCGTGAGCACGTCAGGATCTGAGTAAAAGATGTCCTCGACTCCGTCGCCGTGGTGAACATCGACGTCCACGTAGGCGACTCGATGCCCTTGATCCTTGAGCCACTTGCATGCGATCGCCGGGTCGTCGTACGTGCAGAAGCCTGACGCGCGATCGCGGTGCGCATGGTGCAGGCCGCCGGACGGGCTGAACGCATGCAGCGCGGCCCCGCCGGCCACTGCCTCGGCTCCGATCATGGTCGCGCCGACCACCAACGACGTGCCCTCGTGCAGCTCGTCCGAGATCGGGTTGTCGGCCGATCCGAATCCGGCTGCTTCGATCAGGTCCCGCTGTACGTGGCGACGCCGCGCCGGATCGCTCAGCCTTCGCACCAGGTCCACGTACTCGGGCGAGTGAACGAGCTCGAGCTCGGCGATAGTCGCCTTCCGCGGCGGCAGCAGGTGAGCGTGTTCGATGAGGCCGGTCGAGCGGATGAGCTCGACCGCCAGCTTGACGCGGATTGGCTGTAGCGGGTGCTGGTCAGAGAGGCGGTGTTTCATCAGCTCTTCGCCATAGACCAGAGCCACAGGTCCCGACATGGGCACGTAGGCTAGCAGGCGCATGGATCACGACCTGTTCGAGTCCGTTCCGAACTTTTCGGAGGGCAGCCGCCCCGACGTCATCGCCGAGCTCGCCGGCGCCGCGTCTCGCGCGCATGTTCTCGACGTCGATGCAGACGCCGACCACAATCGCGTCGTCATCTCGATCGCCGGTCGGCGACACGACCTCGTCGACGCACTGGTCGCGTCCGTCGAGATGGCCATGGAGCGGATCGACCTCCGCGAGCACCGTGGCGTCCACCCTCGGGTCGGCGTCGCGGACGTGGTTCCGATCGTTCCGATGGGCGGCACTACTTTGCGCGCGGCGCGCGAGATCGTCCAAGTGGTCGGCAACTTGATCTGGTCCCGGATACACGTCCCGGTCTACTTCTATGGCTACGGCGAATCGAACACTCTGGCGGACATTCGCGCGGGGCGCGTGGCGCCGGCTGTGGGCGACCATTCCCACCACCCCACAGCGGGCGCGATCTGTGTTGGCGCGCGGCTCCCACTCGTGGCGTTCAACGTGCTGCTTCCGGATGTGGATGCGCGCGAAGCGCGGGCCCTTGCTCGCTCGTTGAGAGAATCGTCGGGCGGATTGCGCGGCGTGCAGGCACTGGTGTTCGAGCTACCAGGCGGTCGCACCCAGCTTTCGATGAACCTCTTCCGCCTGGGCGAGACGCCGCCTGCGGCTGTGATCGCGGAGCTCATACGTCGTGGCGTAGTGCTCGGGACACAGCAGATCATCGGTTTGTGCCCGGCCGCTGTTGCCACCTCGGCCGCGGGCGAACGGCTGCTGGAGGCACGCCTTGCCGCCGCCTCGGCCCGCCGGGCTGCAGAGCGGTGCGCTGCGCAAGGCGATGACGAACATATGAGGCTGGCGGGCCGGCTGGAGCAAACTGCCGACGCGATGTCTCGGACCGGCATCGAACCGGAGCAGATGCTGAGCACCGCGGAGCAGGCGATGGCGCTCGTTGGGGTCCTCAGGGCTGCCGGCGTGCTCACCGATGAGCTCGAGGCGATGCTTCGGATCGCGGCGCAAGGACTTCGGATTGCAATGGGACCGGAAACCCAGGCGGCCTTTACGACTCGGATCCGCGCGCTGGATCGGAGGTTGGATGTGGCCGGCCGAGACTAGCTCTCGCTGAGATTCTGATCCACGGTGACGTTGCAGGCGCCGCCATTGATCTGGAGCTGATAGCGGTCAGTAGCGCTGTCGTAGTCACTGCTCTGCGCGTTGAGGGTTCCGACGGCATGGCCTTGGTGGCCGTCGAAGTTCGAGTTGACGGCACCGCCCGACACCGCCACCGAAGCCGCGACGCCATGGGGGCGATGGGCGTTCACGGTGAGGGCGCCGCCGTTGATCGTGATCGGCACAGTGCCAGTAGGAGTGCCGAGACTGATCGTTTCGTGGCTCGCCCCGGTGTTCACGTCGATGCTGCTCACATGGAGGCCCGACACATTGAAAGTGTCGCTCGAGGCCCCGCTGTTGACGGCGATCTTCCACGGAACGCTGGCGTTCAGCTGCAGGCTCAGAACAAATCGACGGTTCTGGAAGAAGAAGCCTGAGGTGTTGCTCTGCGAGATGTGCACCTCGCCGGTGGACGTGTCCAGCCCCACGTCAGGCTTACGCCCCGAGTACTCGATATGTGCTTTGAACAGGCTGCCGCCAAGTGAGCTGCTGCCCTGCATCGTGATGTTCGCCGCTCCGACATCGACCCGCACGCTGGCCTTGTCGAGACTGCCCACCTTTGCCGATTCGTCGAGCGTCTGCGTCCCCGTCGGAGTCGCCGGCCCCAGGACCACATAGGCGGCCGCGCCGGCGATTGCCAGCAGCACGACCAGTGCAGCGGCGATCTCGGCCGTCGGGCCCTTGAGGGCGCGCCGCACCACCAGCTCGAGGCCGATCACGATCAGGATCAACGGCCACAGGTCCACCAGGCGATCCAGGCGCTCGGCGGGCACGAGACCGGCGTTGATGAGCAGGGCGAAGACCCCGACGAGGATCAGTATCGCCGGCCAGAAAAAGGTGCGATACCGGTAGGTCATGGTTTCAGGTGCGGGCTCGCCGCAGGATGAGCCACAGGCCGAGCGCGACGAGCAACAGCGGCCACACCAGATCGCCGCGCAGCCACGTCAGCAAGCCCATGTTGCTGAGAAGGAAATACAACCCGAGCACGATCAGCACAGCCGGCCAGAAATACTCTCGGCGCCAGAAGTTCATGGCGCCGATTCTGACACGGACGGTTTCAGACCGGGGCGACGACCTCGAACAGGCCGGGCCGCTCCTTGGCCGCGGACTCGATCAGCTCTGGGCCGGCGACCGTGGCCTGGGCGTGTCCGTCGCTCGACAGATAGGCCGTCGTAATCCGTCGTAGGTCCGCGGCTGAGACGTCGAGAAGGCGCTTTTTGAACCGTTCCCGCTCAGCTCGTGTGAAGCCGGTGAGGCGGTTGGTGGCCTCCCGCCGGCCTTTGATGTCCGGAGACTCGAGGGGATCGACGTCGCCGCATGCGCCGAGGATCGCCTCCTTGAGCGTTTCCTCAGTTATGTCGCCGTCGATGACCCACGCGGCCGCGCGATCGAACGTGTCGTACGTTCGGACCACCTCCGGGTCTCGATAAGAGGCCATGTAAAACGTCCCGCCGCCGATGCTCGCTTGCGCAACGGCCCCGTAGGCGCCGCCCTTCTCGCGCAGCTCGCGGTGCAGGAATGTGTCGCGCAGATAGTTCGCAAGCACAAGGAGTGCGGGAGCGTCCGGATGTGTGTAGCGGACCGTTTTGAACCCCCGGACGTTGAACGCCACCGGGAGTGGTGCGGTCCGGGCCTCGGAGGCCCTGGCAAGAGGCTTCGGTTTCTCCACGTGGCCGTCACCGCTGCTTTCTGGCAGCGCCTCCACCAGGCCACGCAGTCGGTCCGCGATCGGTTCGATCATCGACTCCTCGCAGGTGACGACGATATTGATCGCGCCCTTGCGGAAGAGGGTCGTGCGGATGGCTTGGAGCCTTGCGATCACGTCGCTGAGCTCCCCCTCATTCAATCGCGCGACACGGCGGATCTCGTGCAGCATTCCGATTCCCTGGAGCCCGTCGTTGATGGCGCCCTCGGAGCTCAGCTTCGACGTGGCCCTGAGAATGGCGAACTGAAAGCCGAGGCCGGCAATCGAGCTCTCCAGTCTTGTAGCGCTCTCGTCGATGATCTCCTTCAGCCGGTGCGGCTCGACCTCCAGCCTTGCGGTCAGATCGGTGATGAGGTCGATGAACGGGCCCACGTTGCGGTCGAGAGCCCGACCAGAGACAAGGAACGACTGGAGGTAGTCGTCGCGCGCAGCCAGCGGCTGCACGGCGGGCCCAGCCCCGATGCCTCCCGTCACCGCGGCGATGCGATTGGCGATCTGCACGTAGTCCTGGCCGGCGGCGCCGGTCTGGGTGAACACGCGGCTGAACAGCGGCAGCAGCTCCTTCAACTCGGTGGATAGGCCCGCGAAGTCGGAACGGATGTCGAGATATGTGATGCCGTTCGTGGGCAGCGGAAAGAACTCCACGTTCGTATTGCCGATCCTCACCTCGCGGCTTTCCACGTCTTCGAAACGCATCGGGATATCCGCGAGCGCGAGCGAGGGCAGCACGCTCAAGTCCTGATTTGCCTCCTGCTCGGCTTTGAGGCGAAGCGCGTCCGCCACGATGCGGGCACGGTCCTCGTCCGTGAGACGGGCCTGAATCGCCGCCAGGCGCTCGAGCTCCCGACGCCGTTTGCGCTCCTCGAGATCGGGATCGGGTTCGAGCACCAGCAACGCGCGGTGTTGGTTGCCCAGCATCTCGGCCGCGATGAGGTTTTCGAAAAAGCGGCCTTCCTTGCGAGCCCGCTCCAGATGCTCGAGGTCGCCGTCGAGGTTGAGGGCGCTGTATGGGTCACCGCCGTAGTAGTAGGTGCCGAGAAAGTTGAACAGAACCTTGAGTGCGTAGGGGAAGCCTGCGTTCGAACGTTCTCTCTTCTCGAACTCGAGCCTGTGAATCGCGGCGTCCACCTGGTCTGAATCGACACCATCTGCCGATAGCCTCTCGAGCGTATCCAGGACGACGCGCTCGACCTTGGGCGCGTCGGCGACCGCGATGCCCTTCAGGCCGGCGCCGAAGACAGTCTCCTTGAAATCGTCTTGATAACCACTGCCGTCAGCCAGCGCGCTGCCGATTTTGGAGTCGATCAAGGCTTTGCGCAGCGGCGCCGCGGGATTCCCAAGCAGGACCTCCGACAGCACCCTCATCGCAAGCAGCTGGAACGAGTCGACGGCCGGCACCGTGACCCACGCGACGAGCGCTTGGCCCTTTCGCGAGATGTCTTCGCCGGGCGGTGCCGCGTAAGGCTCGGCAGATGTCCTTGGTTTATCGAATCGCTCAACGTTCGGAATCGCCGTGTCGACGGGCGAACGTTCGAAGCTCGAGAGCGCGTTTTGCTCGATCATGGCGAGCGTTCGCTCGAGCGGCTTGTCGCCATAGGTATAGAAGTAGGCGTTGCTGGGGTGGTAATGAGCCGCGTGGAAACGGCGCAGCCCCTCCCACGTCAGCTCGGGGATCTGCTCTGGATCGCCACCGGAGACGTTCGCGTAGGTGAGACCTGGAAACAGCGTGCGGCCCAGGTTGCGCTGCATTGCGGCTTGCGGCGTCGCCAATGCTCCCTTCATCTCGTTGAAGACGACGCCCTTGTAGCGAAGTCCGCTCGAGGGGTCGGCGGGGTCCTCGAATTCGAAGCGGATGCCCTCTTGCTTGAAGGCATCCTCTGACAGCAGCGGGAAGAAAACCGCATCGAGGTAAATCTGCAGGAGATTGACGTAGTCCTTCGGATTCCGAGTGCTGAAGGGATACGTTGTGGAGTCAGCGCCGGTCAATGCGTTCATGAATGTCGCCAGCGATCGCCGCGTCATCGAGAAGAAGGGATCGCGGACCGGAAAGCGCTTCGACCCGGCGAGCACGACGTGCTCGAGGATGTGCGCTACGCCAGTCGAATCCTTGGGCACGGTCGGAAAGGAAACCGCGAATGCGTTGTTGTCGTCCGTGCATTCGATGTGAATGTGCCTGGCACCTGTTCGCTCGTGGACGAGCTCGATAAAGGCCCCATCGAGCCGTTCGAGCGGCTCGCGACGCACGATCGTGTACCCGCCGATCACGTCCACGCCGCGCGCGCTGATACTTGCCATCCACACTCTCCCTGACGGCGCCGCTTGTCGTGTGGCGCCCGTAGCAATTGACTCCGGTCTGATCGAGTGTTTGCAGTCTACGAGCGGGGCGCCTGTCGCTGCGGCGATACGATGGGGGCGAAATGGAATTCACATCGTCCGAGCTTGAGTTCCTTAGGTCGCAGCGCATTGGCCGGCTGGCGACAGTTGGCACGTCCGGATGGCCGCATGTGGTGCCGGTCATATATTCGTTTGACGCATCCGGCACGTTCGAGTTCGACGTCGACGGCGTGAAGCTGCGCAACCTGACCGCGGAGCCGCGCGCCGCCATGGTCGTCGACGCGATGGGACCCAAACGGGGTGTCGCTGTGCAGGGTCGGGCCGAGCTGGTAGGTCCGGAGCGGGCCCGGTTGACGGGTGTGCGCAAGTTCAGCTGGGGTCTGTGAGTCGAAGCCGGCGGCTGGTCTCCGCCCTGTGCCTGGCCCTTTGGCTCGGCGGGGCGTGCAGCGGCCAGTCGGGGAGCAGTGTCACGCCTTCGAGGTCGCCAATCCCCTCGGTGGCCGGGTCACCATCGCCAGGCCTGGGATTCGATTGGCCGCAATATCACCAGAACCCGGCGCGGACCGGAGTCGGCCCGGGCACGCCGGCTCTAGGCTCTCCGCGCGAGGCGTGGCGAGCACGGCTCGACGGTGATGTGTACGCGTCTCCTTTGATCGTGTCCGGCCACGTGCTCGTCGCCACCGAAAACAACTCGGTCTATTCGGTGGACCTGTTCAGCGGATCCGTGGTCTGGATGCGGCACCTCGGCACCCCTGTCGACGCTTCGACTCTTCCCTGCGGTGACATCGGCCCGGTGACAGGAATCACGGGTACGCCGGCCGTGGATATATCTGCCGGCCGTGTCTACGTCGTCGCCTTCCTGCGCGGATACCACCATGTGCTGTTCACGCTGAGCCTCGTGGATGGGTCGGTCATCGCGCAGCAATCGGTCGACCCGCCGGGATCTGTGCCGGCCGTGCAGCAAGAGCGGGGGGCGCTCGCGATCGGCTCCGGTCGGGTGTACATCCCCTTCGGCGGGCTCTACGGCGACTGCGGCAACTATCACGGCTACCTCGTCGCGGTTCCAGTGGCCGGGGGCTCGATGCTGGTGTACCGCACGCCCGTGGCCGAAGAAGCGGGCATATGGAATCCCGCCGGCCCGGTGTTGGCTGTGACGGGGGCTGTCTATGTTGTGACGGGCAATGGGTCGTCGACGCGATCGTTCGGCTACAGCAACTCCGTCATCGAGCTGACGCCAGACCTGCAGGTCCGCTCATTTTTCGCTCCTAGCAACTGGCAGGCGCTGGACGCAAGCGACACGGACCTAGGCTCGGTCGGAGCCACGTTGATGCAAATGCTTGGAGTCGTGGTTGCGATCGGGAAGCAAGGGGTGGCTTACCTGCTCAAGGCTGACCAGCTGGGTGGCATTGGCGGTCAGGTCGCAAGCCGGGCGGTATGCGCGGGGGCTTGGGGTGGGACCGCATGGCTTGGATCGACGGTGTGGGTGCCGTGCTCCGACGGCCTGGTTGCGCTCTCGGTAACCCAGACGTCGATCAGCGTCGCGTGGAGAGCAGCTCCGCACACCGCGTCACCAATCGTCGCCGCCGGCGCCGTGTGGGCCATCGATGCCGATGCCGGCTTGCTCTATGCGATGGACATCTCGTCCGGCGCTGTGCTCTATAAGGCGAGCGTTGGGACGGCGCACCACTTCAGCACGCCCGCGGCCAGTGAAGGATTCATCGTCGCCCCGGCCGGCAAGTCAGTGGTTGCGTTCTCGACCGCGGCCTAGAAAATGGCCCGCCCTTCGGGCCCTCCCTTCCCATTTCGGGTCCCTCCCCCAACCCGCACGCCGAACCGCCGGACAGCATACGGTCGAGCTCCGAGACCACCCAACCCAGGTTGTTAAGAAGCGGCTACCCCTGAATACTCCGAAGCACGTTGGCCATCTCGATCGCAGCCTCGGCCGCCTCGGCCCCCTTGTTGTTTTTTGGGCCTGAGCGCGCAAGCGCCTGCTCTTTGTCTTCGGTCGTCAGGACGCCGAATGCGACCGGAACTCCCGTATCGAGCTGAACCTGCATGACCCCCGCCGCCGACTGGCTCGCGACCACCTCGAAGTGGAACGTCTCGCCGCGGATCACGCAGCCAAGGCACACGATCGCATCGTGCTGCCCCTTTTCCGCAAGCGTGAGAGCAGTAACGGGCAGCTCGAGCGAGCCGGGCACCCAGTAAACGTCGGGTTCGGCGACTCCCCTTTCCTCCAGTGCATCGACAGCTCCGCGGAGCAGCCGCTTGGTGACGTCTTCGTTGTATCGGGCGACGACCACCGCTATGTGCAGGCCGTCGCCACTCAGGTTGGGTTGGTTGCCTTTCTCCCCCACTACGCGCTTACAACAGGTGACCGAGCTTGTCTTTCTTGGTCTTCAAGTAACGCTCGTTGTGCGGATTGGATTGGATAGTTATCGGCACCCGCTCGATCACCTCGAGGCCAAAGCCTTCGAGGCCGTAGATCTTCTTCGGGTTGTTCGTGAGCAACCGGATCTTTCGAACGCCAAGGTCGTACAGGATCTGGCTGCCGATACCGTAATCGCGCTTGTCGGCGGGGTGGCCCAGCGCTTCGTTGGCCTCGACCGTGTCCAGTCCCCGATCTTGCAGGTTGTATGCATGCAGCTTGTCCAGGAGCCCGATACCCCGCCCCTCTTGGTGCCGGATGTAGAGAATTACGCCCACGCCGTCGGCGCCGATCATCTCCATCGCCGCATGCAGCTGTGCGCCACAGTCGCACCGAAGGCTGCCGAAGATGTCGCCCGTCAAGCATTCCGAGTGCGCGCGCAGAAGAACGGGCCGTTGCGGATCGATGTCGCCCAGCACCAACGCGAGGTGGTTCTCGTGGCGGAGGACGTCTTCATAGGCGTAGAGCTTCCACAAGCGGGGAGACTCGCCGCCGATCGGGATGACGGCTTCGACCCGGCGTGCGACGAGCTTTTCGTTCCGCCGGCGGTACGCGATCATCTGCTCGACCGTGATCAGCTTGATGCCGTGCTCGGTGGCGAATGCCTCGAGATCGGGCATGCGTGCCATGGTTCCGTCGGACTTCATGATCTCGGTGATCACCCCCGCCGGATAGAGCCCGCCGAGTATTGCCAGATCCACCGCTGCCTCAGTCTGGCCGGCACGAGTGAGCACGCCTCCATCCGCTGCGCGAAGGGGAAATGTGTGTCCGGGCATGGAGAAGTCAGCGGCCTTCGCTGACGGGTCAAGAACCTTTCGGATCGTGGCCGCCCGGTCGTACGCCGAGGCGCCTGTCGTGACATTGTCCTTGGCGTCGATGCTCACGCTGAATGCCGTACCCAGCCGGCTCGTGTTGCGCTCGACCATCGGCGCGATGCCCAGCTCGTCGAGCCGCCGGGCCACCACCGGCAAGCACACCAGGCCCGATCCGTGTCGGGTCATGAAGCTGATGTGCTCCGGCGTCACGAGCTGCGCCGCGACCACTAGATCGCCCTCATTCTCACGATCCTCGTCGTCTACGATGATCACGAACTTGCCGGCTTCGAAGTCGGCAATTGCCTCGGGGACGGTGGCTAGGCTCATGGCGCCACTGAATATTACCGGTGGAGGTTTCGGGCCACGTAGCGTGCCACGACGTCGGCCTCGAGGTTGACGATCGTGCCCGTTCTGTACGCGCCGGCGATGGTCGCCTCGAGCGTATGTGGGATCAAGGCCACCGTGAATGTCCCGGGGGGCTTGTCCACTGCCGCGAGGGTGAGACTAACGCCGTCCATGGCGATCGATCCTTTGACAGCGACATACTTGGAAATCGATGTCGGCAGCTCGGCGATCACCTCGCGCCCTGAAGCTACGGCCTTCACCGACCTGATGACGCTTGTGGCGTCGACATGACCCAATACAAGATGACCGTCCAGCAAGGAGTCGGCGCGCAGCGGGAGCTCGAGGTTTACCTCGATCCCGGGTCTTAGGGCGCCAAGGTTGGTCTTGCGAAGCGTCTCCGGAACGATGTCAGCGAAAAACACCGGTCCTCGCTTTTTGACCACTGTCAGACAGCAGCCGTTCACAGCGACGCTGCCTCCGGTCTTCAGGTGACGCCCTACCCACGCGTGGTCGATGCCAACGCGGCCGCGATCGGCCTCGACGACCTTGGCGACTGCGCTAACTATTCCGGTGAACATCCACGTATCCACTGATCAACAGATCATCTCCGAGTCGCGCGAAGTCGATGTCCCGCAGGCGAATCGCGTCACTTAATTGCGCCACGCCTTTGCCGCCAACGGGACCGATGGCCTCGCGGCCGCCGATAACCATCGGTGCCACATATGCGTAGGCTTTGTCGACTAGGCCCTGGTTGAAGAACGCCGCGTGTATCTCGCCTCCACCTTCCACCAGCAGGCTCATGAGCTTGCGCTTCCCGAGCTCCTCCAGAAGCGCCTGCAGCGAGACTCGGTCGCCGGCTTCCGCAGGCAGGCGCAAGACCTCGGCGGCGCCGACGCGCCCAGTCCGAGTAGTTGCGATGAGTGTATTGGCCCCAACGAC
>Ga0137399_10001372_pt1 | contig 11054 bp, 8 predicted proteins | sample czorhiz316metaG_FD_104810 | JGI IMG/M metagenome (GOLD analysis project Ga0137399, IMG submission 104810) | Vadose zone soil microbial communities from Angelo Coast Range Reserve, California, USA - czorhiz3.16 metaG | ecosystem: Environmental > Terrestrial > Soil > Vadose zone | place: USA...
ATCAAGCAGACCGTCCTGTTCGACGGCCGGTACGCGCACTACCCTCTCTACTACGCCAACGCGAATGCCGACATCGGCTCGGTGATGACCACGTTCCCTTACCGGCGCGTTCCCGGCCGCGTCGGGTCAGGACAGATCTCCGCCACCACGTTTTCGGCGCCGAAGGGCTCCCCGTCGTTCTGGGTCGATCATCTGAATCGTCACCACGTCGAACACAGCGGCGTTCAAGAGCGGTTGGGGCAGAAGTACATCCGCTTCCGGCATCCTTCCGGTTTGCTCTTCGAGATCATCGAAGACGCTAACGACACGCGAACCGGCTGGACGACCGACGAGATCAGCTCGGATGTCGCGCTACGCGGATTTCACGGACCCGTGCTGTCGGTGCAGCATACGGCCGAGCAGGAACGGTTCTTCGTCGAGGCGCTCGGATTCCGCAAGACCGGCACCGACGGTCCGTATCACCGGTTCGAGGTGCACACCGGCGGCGCGGCGAAGACGCTGGTCCTCCATCACGAGCCCGACCGTGCGCCGGGCAGTTGGGGCTTTGGCGCCGGCACCGCACACCATCTCGCGCTCGACATCGGCTCTGACGAGGGCCTTGCCGAGCAGAAGAACCTGTACGAGGAGCTCGGCTACACCGACTGTTCGGAGATCAAGGATCGGAATTACTTTCACTCGATCTACGTGCGATCGCCCGGCGGCATCCTGACCGAATGCGCCGCGTCGGTGCCGGAAGGATTTGCCAAGGACGAACCGATCGATCAGCTCGGCATGGAGCTGCTGTTGCCGCCCTGGTTCGAGCAGCGCCGCGCGGAGATCGTCGCCATGCTCGAACCGATCACGGTGCCCGAAGCGAATCGCCCGGCGGGCGCGGCGGCGGTCCGGAGCGCACAGCCCGCGCCCAAAACCGGTGAACCGGCGACCGTTGGTCCGGGCGGCGTCACCGCCTCGAGACGCACGAGCGCGGAATTCATCGGCGGCGACGGTCCGACGAAATGACTGTTTCTTGAAATGCAACCGCGACGACACGAAGACACGAGGGACGAGCCCGAGAGGAACCGATGGAACTGAGCACCGATCGCATTCTCACGACGCACGTCGGCAGCCTGCCGCGTCCGCAGGAGGTGGTCGATTTTCTCTTCGCCCAGGACCGCGGCGATTCGTACGACCGGGCGGGGTTCGATGACGCGCTGCAGCGTGCCGTGGCCGGCAGCGTCAGCCGGCAACGCGAGGCGGGGATCGACGTCGTCAGCGACGGCGAGATGAGCAAGATCAGCTACGCGACGTACATCCGGCATCGGCTCACCGGTTTCGAACCGGGCAATGTGCCGCGCGCGACGCCGGCAGATCTCGACGACTTTCCCGAGTACCGCGATCGGATCGCGGCGATGGGCGCGACGCCCAAGTACGTGCGGCCGATCTGCAAAGGGCCGATCGCGGTGAAGGATCCCGAGCCGCTGCACCAGGACATCGCTCGATTCAAGCGCGCGCTGTCGGCAGCCGATGTCGTCGACGCGTTCATGACGGCCGTCTCGCCGGGCACGATCGCGTTGTTCCAGCCCAACGAGTACTACCCGTCTCGCCAGGCGTATCTCGAGGCGCTCGCCGGCGCGATGCGCGCGGAGTACGAGACGATCGTCGAATCGGGACTGCTCCTGCAGGTCGATTGCCCCGACCTCGGGATGGGACGCCATATCACCTTCCGCGACGCAGACGAAGGCGAGTTCCTCCGCAACGCGGCGATGCAGGTGGAGGCGCTCAATCATGCGCTGGCGAACGTGCCCGCCGATCGCGTCCGTCTGCACGTCTGCTGGGGCAACTACGAAGGGCCGCATCATCGTGATATTCCGCTCGCGAAGGTGCTCCCCGTGTTGCTCCAGGTGAAGCCGATGGCGCTGCTCATCGAAGGAGCAAACCCGCGCCACGAGCACGAATGGGAGATCTGGAAAAATCATCCGCTGCCGCCGGACAAGATTCTGGTCCCCGGCGTGATCGACACGAGCTGCAACTTCGTCGAGCATCCCGAGCTCGTCGCGCAGCGAATCGTCCGCTATGCCGATCTCGTGGGACGCGATCGGGTGATGGCGGGTACCGACTGCGGATTCGGCACCTTCGCCGGCTTCGGCGCGGTACATCCCGCCATCTGCTGGGCGAAGCTGCAATCGCTGGCCGAGGGCGCGAGGCTTGCCACCGCGAAGTTGTGGGGCGCGGCGGCCGTCGCCGTGTGATTGTTGGTGCGAGGTCAGCGGCCGCGGCCTCTGTCATAGCGCGGGCGGCCCTACGAGTTAGAATACGCGGTCTACTGGAGTTGACTATGCAGCGGGTCGATCGAGCCAGGACCGCAGGCGTCGTGCTGCTGCTGGCGATCGCGCTGGCGAGCGGTACTCTGTTCGCGCAGATGCCGCGTGATGGGATCGACTTGACCGGCGAGTGGGCCCCGAGATTTCACGAAGATCAGCCCGAACGTATTCCTGGTCCTGAGATCGGCGACTATCTCGGACTTCCGATCAACGAAGCCGGACGCCTGCACGGCGAAAGCTGGGACGCCTCGCTGCTGACGCTCCCCGAACATCAGTGCAAACCGCACCCGTCGGACTACTCGCCGCGCGGCCCGGCCAACCTGCGGATCTGGAAGGAAATCGACACCGCCAGCCAGCAGCTGATCGCGTACCACACGCACATCTCGTGGCAGGCTCCGGAGCGAACGATCTGGATGGACGGCCGTCCGCATCCTCCGGATTATGCCGCCCACACCTGGCAGGGCTTCTCCACCGGGAAATGGGAAGGCGACATGCTGACGATCACCACCACGCACCTGAAGACGGGGTGGATTCGACGCAACGGCATCCCGCGCAGCGACAACGCAACAGTCACCGAGCATCTCGTGCGACACGGCGACTACCTCACGTGGATCATCGTCATTGACGATCCGGTCTACCTGTCGGAGCCGTTCATCCGCACCACGAACTTCGTCGCGGATCCGCATCAGCAGATTCCCCCGTATCCATGCCAGATTGTCGTCGAAGTCGATCGGCCGCAAGGCACCGTGCCGCATCACCTGCCTGGCGCGAACGCGTTCCTCGGCGAATTTCCCGCCAAGTACAACCTGCCCGCGGAGGCTGCACTGGGTGGAGCGGAGACGATGTACCCGGAGTACATGTTCAAGCTGAAGGCGATGCCCCTGAAGACGACGTCCAAAGGAGCGGCCAAGTGACGGGCGCGCTGCGTACGGCGTTCGCTCTGGCCGCGATCGGTTGGATCGCGACTCCACAGAGTGAAAGGTTCGACAACGTCGAGGTTCACGTGCTTCCCGTGCAGGGAAACGTCTACATGCTCGTCGGCGCGGGCGGCAACATCACCGTGCAAGCCGGCGACGAAGGCGTGCTGCTCGTCGACACCTCCTACGAGCAGATGAGCGACAAGGTCGTCGCGGCCGTTCGCAAGCTGTCCGACAAACCGATTCGCTACATCATCAACACGCACGCCCATCCGGATCACGTCGGCGGCAACGCCGCGATTGCGAAGCTGGGCATGACCATTGCGGGCGGCAACATGGGCACCGGCGCCAGTAACAGCGCGGCGATCCTGGCGCACGAGAACGTCCTCAACCGGATGAGCGCGCCGACCGGCAAGCAGGCACCCACGGTCTCCGCCGCCTGGCCCACCGACACGTACTTCACCAAGAAGAAGGAGCTGTTCTTCAACGGCGAGCCGATCGAGATCTTTCACGAACCGTCCGCCCACACCGACGGCGACAGCCTCGTCTTCTTCCGTCATTCCGATGTCATCAGCGCCGGCGATCTGTTCGTCACCACGACCTATCCAGTCATCGACCTGGACCGCGGCGGAAACATTCAAGGGATCATCGGCGCGCTGAACCACATTCTGGACATCGCCATTCCCAAGGAGAAGCAGGAGGGCGGCACGTACGTGATCCCCGGACACGGGCGGCTCTGCGACGAGGCCGACGTGCTCGAGTACCGCGACATGGTCACGATCATTCGCGATCGCATTCAGGATCTGGTGAAGAAGGGCATGACCCTCGATCAGGTAAAGGCGGCCCGGCCCACACTGGACTACGACGGCCGGTACGGCGCGAAGACCGGTGTCTGGACGACCGACATGTTCATCGAGGCGGTGTATCGGAGCCTCGCAAAAAAATCTTGACGGCAGCACCGGTTTCAGGGCCGCCGATCGCGGGGATCGAAAAGTACTGGGAAAACATGATGACACATAGATCCATGATGCTCGTGATCCTCAGCGTCGCCGTGGCGTTCCTGTCTGTGGTGCCGACCCACGCGCACCACTCGTTCGCGGCGACGTACTTCGAGGACAAGGTCAACAAGATCGAAGGCAACCTTGTCCAGTTCCTGTATCGCAACCCGCATTCGTTCGTCCACGTCGAGGCGCCCGACGAGAGCGGCCAGGCGCAGCGCTGGGCGGTCGAGTGGGGCGCGGGCTTGCAGCTCGGCCAGCAGGGCGTCACGCGCGAGACGCTCAAGCCGGGCGATCACGTCATCATCGAAGGCAACCCGGGGCGGAATGCCGCCGACCATCGTCTGCGCATGCGAAGCATTCTGCGGCCGGCGGACGGATGGAAGTGGAGCGGGACGTTCCAATGACGAGCCGCAGAATTCAGCGGCGACGTGCCGCGCTGTTTTTGCTGACGGCGGGTCTGGCGCTCACGGCGTCGGCTCGCGGCAATGCTGAGTGGGGTGAGCAGGGTCAGCGTGGTCGCGGCGGTGAGCCCGCGCTTCCATCGACACCTCACGCGACGGCGCCAATCGATCTCACCGGTTACTGGGTGTCGGTCGTCACCGAAGACTGGCGCTATCGCATGATCACGCCACCGAAGGGCGATTACGCGAGCGTTCCGCTGAATGCCGAGGCCCGCAAAGTCGCCGACGTGTGGGATCCGGCGAAGGACGAAGCGAGCGGCAACCAGTGCAGGTCGTACGGCGCCGCCAACATCATGCGCGTGCCCGGCCGTGTCCACATCACCTGGGAGGACGACAACAATCTGAAGATTGATACCGACGCCGGCACGCAGTCGCGACTCCTCCACTTCGGCGGCGGCCAGCCGCCCGCGGGCGATGCGGGATGGCAGGGTTATTCCGTGGCTCAATGGGAGATCGCCGGTCCGCCCCAGCGCGGCGGCGGAGGGGGCGGCGGCGGACGTGGCGTGATCACGATCGCCGGGGTCGTGCAGGGCGCGCCAGCCGATGCGGCGGGCGGCCCGGGCGGACGAGGCCGCGGAGGACCGCAGTCACGCGGCGGCTCGCTCAAAGTGATCACGACGCACCTGAAGGCCGGCTATCTGCGCAAGAACGGCGTCCCGTACAGCGAGAACGCCGTCGTCACCGAATATTTCGATCGCCATACGGAACCAAACGGCGATCAGTGGTTCACGGTGACGACCATCGTCGAGGATCCGAAGTATCTCGACCAGCCCTTCGTGACGAGCACGCACTTCAAGAAGGAACCGGATGCCGCCAAGTGGCATCCGACCGCGTGCAGCGCGAGTTGAGCATTTCGTAGCGCGAAGGCTTTACCGTCATTTCTCGTGTTCGGCTAGCTTGATTCGACACGCTGATCAAACACAAAGGACACAATGGACACAAAGGAATACGAACTGGCCTTGCCTCGGTGTCCTTCGTGTCCTTTGTGTTAATTCAGGGCCGCTACCGCGAATCGAAAACGGATTTGGCCGAGCGGGGAGACTTCAGGACTTGGCCGGCAGCTTCTGTTCGATCCAGCCGCGGATGACGTCGAACACCTGCCGCCGATTGTTCTCGAACATCATGAAGTGGCCGTTGCCGAGGATGCCGCGATCCTTCAGTTGCAGTTCCTCGGCGTCGCAGCCGGCCTGTTTCAGGAAGGCGACCACCGCCGGCCCCTGAGTACGTCCTGACTTCTCCGCGGTCACGTACACAATCGGCATGCGCTGCAGGTTCTTGAGCGTGCGCGGCGGATCGGTTTGCAGTCGGTACGGCTGAACCGCCGACCCTGGCGGCGGTATGACGTCGCGCGTCGTCAACTCCTTCGGATCCGACACCGGTGGATCGTACGCGATCGGCACCGCCGTCAGTCCCCACGGCGTCTGGAACGGTGAACCTCCGGCCTCCACGCACACGATCGCCTTCACGAGCGTTGGACGTCGATCGGCGGCGAGCCAGCCGAACGGGCCGCCCGCCGAGTGTGTCTGCACGATGGCGGGTCCGATCGTGTCCAGGAGTTCCGCGCCTCGACTGGCCCACAGCGCCTGTGCCATCGCCTGATCCTGAGGCGCCGCATTCTGGCTGGCCATGAATTGATCGACGAGCGGATCGGTGACGTCGCCTGTTCCCGGCCATTGCCGATTCGGTCCAACGGCCGCGCGCTTGAAATCGGGGACAACCGCCGCATAGGTCGGCTGCGGCGCGATCGGTCCAAGCGCGTCTGGGTGATACGGCGCGCGGCCCTGGCCCGGTCGATCCACGAGGTAGACACGATAGCCTTCCTGCACGTAGTAATGCGCCCAACCGGCGGCGCCGTCGCCCGCTCCCATGTAATGGAGCATCTGTCCGCTGCCGCCGTGGACGAGGACGACCGGATACGGATGTCGCACTTGGGCCGGCGTCAGATACTGCACGTACATCTGGCCGCTGATAATCGTTCCGTACGGAACGTTCTTGTGCTCGGTGCCGACCCAGAAGAATCCTTGATCGGCGAGCTTCAACGCGGTTTCGGACTTTTTTCCGTTCGGTGTTGTCTTCTGGGCCGCGCTCGCGCGCGCGCCGGACGCGGGGACGTTCTTCTGAATCCACTCGAGGATCGGCTGCAGCACCTGACGGTTGTTCTTCTCCACCATCATCATGTGCCCGTTTCCGTGGATGCCATGATCGACGAGGCGCATCTCTTCGGCCTTGCATCCCGCCTGCTTGAAGTACGCGATCGCGCCTGGATTGCCCGGCGACGCGAACGACGCTTCGGCCGTCACGATCACGATCGGAATGCCCTGCAGGTGCTTCAATTTTCGCGCCGGTTCCTCCTGCAATCGATAGGGCTGCATGCCGGGTTCGGCCGACGTCACCAACGTGGTTTTGATGTCGGCCGGATCGGACACCGGCGGGTCGTACGCGACGGGAATCGTTGACATGCCCCAGATGTTCTGGCCGCCGAACGGCGCGCCGCCGCCTTCGATGCAGATGATGCCTTTGACAAGATTCGGCCGGATCTCTGCGACGAGCCAGCCGAACGGTCCGCCGGCCGAGTGGGTCATGATGATGGCCGGACCGATCTTGTCGAGCAGCATCGCGCCGCGCTGCCGCCACACCATGTGCGCGGTCTCCGTTCCGCCTCCGGCTCCGCCATCCACCGGCGGGGGCGGAACGGCGAATGCTGCGGCCGGCGCACCACCTTGCGGCGCGCCGCCCTGTGAACCTCGTCCACCGCGTCCGCCGGCTGGCGCGGCCCCCGGGGACACTGTCCCGCCGGTCGCGACGTAGCTCCCGCCTTGCGACGCGACGAGTTGATCGAGATCCGGTGATCCGATCTCACCGGTCCCCGGCCATTGGTTGTGCAGCGGGCGATAGGGTCCGGACGCGGGTCGGCTGGCGTTGGGCGGCGTGAATTGTCCCGACATCGACTCCAATGTATTGGTCTGCGGCGGGAAGGGACCGTGAAGATCGGGATGAAACGGCGACCGACCGTGACCGGGGCGATCGACGACGTAGACCTTGAAGCCCTCCTGCAGGAGGTGCGTCACCCATCCGGGACGGCCGTCGGGCGTGCCCATCCAATCAAGGCCTTGCCCGCCGCCGCCGTGCACGAGGACGATCGGAAGGGGATGTCTGACGAGCGACGGAATCCAGTACTCGACGTACATCTGCTTGCCGTTGACCGTCGTGCCACGGGCCAGATGCGCCTGTTCGACGCCGATCCAGAAGTAGCTCCATTCGGCGAGGTCGAGCGGTTGCGCAGCCGCTCGCGCCGCGCTCGCCTGCGTCGCCTCCATCGGCTGTCCGGCGAGCGCTTCCAGTAACCTCGTCGCGGAGAAGCCGCCGATACCCAGCGCGGCGGATGTGCGGATGAAATCGCGGCGGCTGTTCACTGAGCTTCTCCTTTGCTTGCGGGGCCCGACGTCCTTCAGTGCAGCCGGGGCCGCGGGCGCTTCCTCTCGAAAATCGCGTGACCCGCTTCGCAGATCGGCGGATTCTATCGTAGAAGCGTTCACAACCTGCGCGCCGCTTTGGCAGCCCTCAAGGGCTGCGCCACGAGGGCGGCGGGAAAAGTAGCGCAGGCCTTGAGGCCTGCCCGGGCCCGCCGCGACAAGACCGGCGGCGACGCAGCGCAGGTTGTAGAATGGCGGCCCTCGAGAATTTTCCAGGTGGTGTGAGATGCAGACAACGGCGAAGCGGAGCGCGACAACTGAAGACGACATCACCAACGAGGTGCTGCGACGCTTCGAGGCGACGCCGGATCCGCGCCTTCGTCAGCTGATGCTCAGTCTCGTGCGGCATCTCCACGCGTTCGTCAAGGAAGTCGAGCTCACCGAGGCCGAGTGGCTCGCCGCGATCCGGTTTCTCACCGACGCCGGTCACATGTGCGACGACAAGCGGCAGGAATTCATCCTGCTGTCCGACACGCTCGGCGTGTCGATGGTCGTGGACCTGATCAACCATCGCAAACCGGAAGGCGCGACCGAGTCGACGGTCTTCGGACCATTCCACCGCGACGGCGCCCCGGAGCTCCCTCCCGGCGGCAACATTGCGCCGCGAGACACAAAGGGAACGCCTGCCATCATCAGCGGCCGCGTGCTCGATCTACTTGGACGGCCGATCGCCGGCGCCCTGCTCGACGTCTGGCAGGCTGATTCGACCGGCCGCTACGACTCACAGTACGCGGAGACGAGCGAGCTACACATGCGCGGCCGCTTCCGTACCGACGCCGATGGGCGCTTCCTCATCCGGACCGTGCGACCGGTCTACTACGCGATCCCGACCGACGGTCCGGCCGGACGCATGCTGCACGCGACGAAGCGGCATCCCTGGCGGCCGGCTCACGTTCACTTCGTCGTCTCGGCCGATGGGTACGAGCCGGTGACGACCCATCTCTTCGATGATGTCGATCCCTATCTCGATTCCGATACGGTCTTCGCGGTGAAGGATTCATTGATCTGCACCTTCCTGCGCCACGACACACGCGAGGACGCGGCCGACCGGCTCGGGATCGATCCGCCGTTCTGCACGGCGCAGTTCGACTTCGTCCTCAAACCGGCGCGCCCAGTCGTGTAATCGACTTACAAACTCAGCCGTTGACGCACCCTCGCAACTGAACTACCTTCCTCTTCCCCTTTCCGAGCGACGCCCTTCGGAGGATTTTCCCATGAGCAAGATCGTGCGGACCTTGGCTACGGTGTTGGTGTCTCTGTGGGTCACCGGCATTTACTCGGCATCGACGGTGAAGGGCACGGATTACACGGAAGCGCCTACCGGCTTCGACAATCAGACGAACGGGCTCGTCGAACAAAAGGTCTTCGACCATGCGAAAAGCGTGTTCGAGGAGGTCGACGACGCGAAAAAGGGTCTCGGACCGGTGTACAACGCGCAATCGTGCGCGGAGTGTCACCAGAATCCGATCACCGGCGGCATCAGTCAGATCACGGAGCTGCGTGTCGGCCGACTCCTTGACGGCGTCTTCACGGATCGTCCGGGCGGATCGCTCATCAACGATCGCGCGACCGACACGCTCGTTCAGGAGCGCGCCGAAGACGCGGACGTCGTGCGCTCGTTCCGGACCACGCTCAACACGCTCGGCGACGGATTCGTCGAAGCGATTCCGGACGAGACATTCACCGCGATCAGAAAGGCGCAGCCGCCGGCGCTTCGCGGCCGAATCATCATGGTGCCCGTCCTCGAGGCCGATACGGCGACGATGCGGGTCGGCCGGTTCGGCTGGAAGAACCAGCACGCCAGCCTGGTGTCGTTTTCCGGCGACGCGTATCTGAACGAGCAGGGGATCACGAATCGGCTGTTCGGCACCGAGAACACGTCGAACGGCAATTCGGTCGAGGCGTACGATCACTACTACGACGCGGTGGCCGACCGGTACGTCGGGCTCAGAGAGGGCATCGACATCGTCAACGAGGATCCCGACAACGACGTCGACGTGTTTGCCCGGTTCATGCGCGCGACCAAGGCGCCGTCGCGCGGACTGATCACCGCGCAGGTGACGGAGGGCGAGGCGGTGTTCAACGCTATCGGCTGCAACATCTGCCACACGCCGACGATCGCGACGATGGCGACCAACTCGTGGATCAACGGTCACACGTTCCAGGTAACTGAAGCGCTCGGAAACAAAGTCATTCATCCGTTCAGCGACTTCCTGCTGCACGACGTGGGCACAGGCGACGGCATCGTGCAGAACGGCGGGCGAGCCACGCGCAACAAACTGCGCACGCCGCCGCTCTGGGGTGTGCGGTCGCGGACCCGCCTGATGCACGACGGCAACTCGATCACCTACGAGCGCGCGATCCTGCGGCATCGCGGACAGGCCGAACCCGTGACGCTGTTCTTCAGGGCGCTGTCTCAGACGCAGAAGAACGAGTTATTCGCGTTCCTGAACTCGCTCTAATGCTTGCGTGTCGTGTGCGGCTTGCTGATCCGGCACGCTGATCGAACACAAAGGACACAAAGGACGCAAAGAAAAGCTGTCTTGTCTTCGTGTCCTGCGTGTCCGTTGTGTTGATTCAGGGCCGCTGCGCCGACTCAAAACCGCTCTCTCAGCCGAGCGTCACGCGAACGCTTCAATCGGTGGGCAGGAGCAGATCAGATTGCGATCGCCGTACGGGTTGTCAATCCGTCCGACGCTCGGCCAGTGCTTGTGCGCGCGGACGAACGGCAGCGGAAACGCCGCCTGCTCGCGCGAGTACGGATGCGGCCAGTCGCTCGCGGCGATGGCCGTCGCGGTGTGCGGCGCGTTCTTCAGCACGTTGTCTTTCCGATCCGCCTTGCCGTCGACGATCGCCTGAATTTCCCCGCGAATCGCAATCATCGCGTCGCAGAACCGATCGA
>Ga0137399_10001374_pt1 | contig 11052 bp, 14 predicted proteins | sample czorhiz316metaG_FD_104810 | JGI IMG/M metagenome (GOLD analysis project Ga0137399, IMG submission 104810) | Vadose zone soil microbial communities from Angelo Coast Range Reserve, California, USA - czorhiz3.16 metaG | ecosystem: Environmental > Terrestrial > Soil > Vadose zone | place: USA...
CATGTGCAGGAGGCGCTCGTCACCGAGCCCGCCGGTGACTGTAATTTCCGGCGTTGAAGCCAGTAAGCGCGGTCCCGGAATACGGCCAGCTTTGATCTCGTTGCGGATCACGATGTCGAGGCGGGGTTTGGCCGAACTCGCCCCCACGCAAGACGTGAAGCCGCCGAGGAGAACACGGCGAGCATTGTGCATTGTCTGAAGCGTGTGCTCCTCCACCGGCACGAACCCAGTTTCGACAATGTCAGCCTTCTCCAGGAAGGAGAGATGGGAGTGACCATCCACCAAGCCCGGCATGAGGGTAGCGCCACCGCAATCGACCACGACGGCGTCTTGCCTACGATCCGCGGCCACGACAGGAGCGACGCTTGTGATCCGGCTCCCTTCGACGAGAACCTCGCGTGCCGCCGCCGATCCAACATCGCCGGTCCAGACTGTGCAGTTGGTGAACAGAAGCCTCCGTACATCCTCTTTCATGGTTTTCCCCCTCTCAATCTTTGGCTTGATTTGCACGGTGCGATGGGTTGTCGCACGACCCCAGACGATCAGGCGCTGATTGCAGAGCCAACCCACTTGCCTTGATCACATTTGACCATCGCAGGACTTCGTCGGAAACGAGTTGGCGCAAATAGGCTTCGGATCGTTGGTCCGAACCGGGTACTCCCTCGCGAAGTCGGTCGGGGTTGCTCGGCCAGTCTCGAGCCTTCTCGGCGACGACGATCGACACGAAGCGGCAGAAAAGCGATCAAGGGCTTCTCCAACGGGGATATAGTTCGTCTCGACGTTTGCGCCATGGCAGCCTACCACGCTCACCGATGAGAGTATCGCCCCGATCATGTTCGATCTGACCTTTCTCGGAACCTCGGCCAGCGTCCCATCGACGGAGCGCAATCATCCAGGCCTTCTGGTGGAAGCCGGCAGCCATCGCATCATTGTCGATTGTGGGGAGGGCACGCAACGCCAGTTGCTCCGGAGCGGCGCCGGCTTCCGGCGGCTCGGCCGGCTCCTGTTGACGCACGGCCATTTCGACCACGTGCTCGGCATTCCCGGCCTCTTTTCGACTCTGCGACTGCGGCAGAGTGCGGATGTCATGACGATTCACGGAAGTCCGGGCGCCCTCGACGTCGTCGCCCGAATGCTCGCGGGCTTGTGGGGCGAGGGGCGAGCGCCCATTCCGCTGGAGCTCTCCCCGCTGACGACGGGCCAGGTGCTCGATGCCGGCGACTTCACTATCGGTTGCTTTCCGGTACGGCATCGCGAGACTGACAGCTTCGGCTTCTCCTTTGTTAGCGGGGCCCGCCGTCATCTTCGGCCAGACCGCCTCGCATCCTTCGGCGTGCCGGACGCCCCGCTGCGTAAGGAGTTGGCGGAAGGAAGGCCGGTGACGCTGGCGGACGGTAGAACGATCGATCCCGAAGACGTCCTGGGGCCGCCGCAGGGTCAGAAGAAGCTCGTCATCGTGGGCGATACCGAAACCACCGAGGGTCTGGCCGAGCACGCTCGCGATGCCGACGTACTTGTGATCGAAGCCACTTTTCTCGATCGCGACGCGACCATCGCGCGCGATTACGGCCATCTTACCGCGGCCGAAGCGGCCAGCCTCGCGGCGATGAGCGGCGTCGGGCTGCTCGTCTTGACACACATTTCCGGCCGCTACACCGACGAGGAAATACTAGCCGAGGCAATTAAGACGTTCCCGAACAGCCGGATTGCAACAGATTTCGACCACATCGTGATCTGAGCGCAGGAGAGCACGCGAATGGATTGAGCCACGGATGTAACAATTCGAAGTTGCGTGCTGGCATGAATGCCCGCGGCCACCCGTGCATGCGCTGCGAAAGCTGAGGCGAAGAAAAGCGATCATGGCCGAGTGCAGCCATTACCTCGACCAGCGCCTCGGCCATCGAGCGTTTGAAATATCGCGTACGCTGCTCGTCGGGCGGACAAGCACTCCGTCCATAGCCCGGAAGATCGGCGCAGATCACTGAAAAGTCGGCAGCGAGCAGCGGGGCAACGGCGCGCCACATCAAGTGTGTTTCGGGGAAACCGTGAAGCAGAAGCACCGGAGGTCCCGCTCCGCCTTGGATGACGAAAATGTCGCCGTTACGACTTTCGACCAAATGTGAAGTGAACCCCAAGAACATTACCATCCTCCGCAGGGAGATAAGTCAGATAGTATCCGCCGTCGTCAGCTATTGGCGCCGATGTCGGGAAGCGGACAAGCTTCGACCTCGCGCCATGCCGCAAGCCGGGCGGTGATGTCGACTACTCACGTTATTGCATCTATGCATGGAGGCCCAGATGACCGACTCTAGTGGTCCTTGCTCCATCGATATCTTTCGGCCTCGGGAATGACCGACGGCGCATTGCTCAAGCGATCGCTGCTGTCGTGACATTTTCCCGTTCACGGTCAACCTTCGCGCGCAATGCGCTCTCGCCGCGTCAGTTCAGCGGCACTCGGATTCGGAAGCGCGAAAGTGCCGATCGGCACCTTGCCGGCCGGTTCATAGGTGGCGATGATCACGCCTGTCGTCGAGACATCGCTGCTGACGAGCTTCATGCCGCCCGATGGCGTACCTTGGCCGAACAAGCGCTTGCCATTTCCAAGGACAACCGGGAATGTCATGACAAATAGCCGGTCGATCAAGTTCGCCGCGAAGAGCTGCGGATAGAGCGTTGAGCTACCCTGGATGAGCGGGTCCGGACCTTCACCTGCTTTGACCTTCTTCACTGCATCGATGTTGCCCAACCGATGGCTGTTCTGCCATTCCAGCTTGTCTATGCCGCGGGTCAGCACATATTTCGCGGCCTTTGTGAAACCCGACCCGATCGGATCGCCTTCCGCAACATACGGCCAGTGCGCCGCGAAGATTTCGTAGGTTTTGCGGCCGAGCAGTAGATCGTATGGCGCACTGAAAATGCCACCCATGGCCGCGCCCATCTTCTCGTCCCAGAAGGTTGCGGTCCATCCGCCCAAGTCAAATCCGCCAGTCGGGTCCTCGGGCGGCCCGCCAGGAGCCTGCATGATGCCATCCAGCGATTGAAACACGCCACCAATGATCTTGCGCATGTTACTCCTCCTGTTGAATTGCCGGTCTTTCCTAAGGACGATGGCAGTGACCACTTCCCGACATTACTTCAATTTTTCTGCTGCCCTTCCTCAACCTATTCGATCAACCGGAGGGCCTGGCTTTGCCCTCGCTGCATCGGTTGCCGAGGAGCAATGCACTGATGCGAACGTCGAAGGCCACCGAACACCACACCGTCCGCGACTACGCATTTCTTCCATCGTCGCCCAGCGCAGCGGATCGCAGATCATCGTGGATTCGGCAGACTTGGCGCACCCGACACGATTCGAACGTGTGACCTTTGCCTTCGGATGGCAAACGCTAACGCCCCCCGATCCCGGAGCAACGCATTCGAACCAATCGCGAGAATGGGTTGTTGCAAAGCCCCGGCAACAGCGCAACAGCGTGCTTCATTAGCCCGCGCCCGCGCAATGTTGCCTTATGGTACTGCTGTCGATGAGGGACAGGCCTTTGTCGACGGCGCAATTCTATTTTTCGGCCGTAGCTCAAACGGTGGGTTTGGTCAACGAAAAGTCGATAACCCCATTATTTTTCAATGGGGATTGACTGACACTCTCTCCGCCATATCCTATTGAAATATAAGTAAATTGTCGTTTTTCGATGGTTGATCCCCGGATTGCTTCTGGGCGGGACAGGGTTTGGAAAGCCAGCGTGATCCGTTCTGAAATTCGATCGAGAGCCGAGTTCAACTGCGCTTTGCCTTTAGTTTCTGCACCCTTCGCACCAACGAGATACCGCGCACAGGCCTATTGGTGCAGCTCGACTACGTGCACGTCGTAGATCTGGATATTGGGGCAAGCAAATCGGACAATCTGCGCGATCAGTGTGGTCACCATTTCGGAGGTAGCGCTCGGCGTGTTTGCGCTCCCGACATCGCTCGAATTCTTCGTCGAGCGATGAAAGATGGCCATCAAGCACTCAAAGAGGCTAGAGGGCGTTCCGACGGGGCCAATGGCGAAACTCTATCGCTGTGAGCGTCACGCATCTTGCGGCGCGGCTGCGCCGGCGGTCCGTCGCCGTGCCGGCAGGAAAAATCCGGCGATCGCGCCGGCCAACGACAGCGTTGCGGCGAGGATCATCGCAGCAGCAAATCCGCTCTCGAAATGCGCGGCCGAATCGACCCCGCCGTTGGCCGAGAAGATCGCCACCAGCGCAGCGATGCCGAACATGCCGCCGAGGAAGCGGCCCATGTTGAAGACGCCGGACGCCTTGCCCATTTCGGCCACCGCGACCGAGCTCAGGATGGCGTTCTGCGCTGCTGGCATCGCCATCGAGACTCCGACGCCGGCCAGCACCAGCGGCGCGACCAGAGCGGAGTAGGGAACCGCGGGGCTCACGATCTCAGCGATCCAGCCAAGGCCGATCGCCTGCATCAGCAATCCCGTCACCACCAGCGGCCGCTCGCCGAACCTGTTGACGACCGCGCCGGCGACCGGGGCGGTGACGAACAGCGTCGCGGTCCAGGGGAGCAGGCGAAGTCCGGCGCCGAAGGCGTCGAAGCCTAGCGTGGTCTGCAGGAACTGCGGCAGCAGGAACAATACGCCATACATCGCGGCGTAGAACAGGACGCTTGCGGACATGCCGGAGGCGAGGGCGCGCGATGCAAACAGCCGCATCGGCACCATCGGCGCGGCCGCGCGCAATTCCCAGAGCACGAAGCCGGCGGTGAACACCAGGCCTGACATCAGCGTGCCGATTACCTCGGCGCTCGCCCACCCCACAGCGTTGCCGCGCAACAGGCCCCAGACCAGCGCCAGCGCCGCGAGGGCGACGAGCGACAGTCCGGGGATGTCCAATGCGGCGGCCGGTCCGAAGCTTTCGCGCAACCGTGCCAGCACCAGCCCGATCGCGATCAGGCCGATCGGCAGGTTGATCCAGAAGACCCAGCGCCAGCCGAGGTGTGCGGTGATGAAGCCGCCGATGGCCGGGCCTATGATCAGCGCGCATCCGGTGATGCTGCTGAAAATGCCGAGCGCGCGGGCGCGCTCCTCCCGGCCGAACGTGCCGCTCAGGATCGCCATCGCCAGCGGCATCACCAGCGCGGCGCCGGCGCCCTGCAGCGCGCGGGCGGCGATTAGCGCGGTGGCATTGCCTGCGAGCGCACAAGCCGCCGATGCAACGACGAACAGGGCGATCCCAGCTGCGAACATGCGGCGGCGACCGAAGCGGTCGCCGAGCGCGGCGCCGGTCAAGAGCAGCACAGCAAAGGTCAGGTTGAAGGTGTTGACGGTCCATTGCAGCGTCTCGACCGGGCTGCCGAATTCGGCGCGGATGGCCGCGAATGCCGTCGTAATGATCATGGCGTCCAGTGCCATCATGAAGGATGCCAGCGCGGTGACGCCAAGCACCCAGTTCTGCTCGGCGCGATTGGTCGGGGTCTGCATCGCCCTCTCTCCGTGTGTCGCGCCACCCTGTCGTGGCGCGTTCTGCGGGCTAGACGAGGCCGGAGGGGCAAAAGATGCGCCCAAAAATAATTTTTCCGGGCCGCATCCTTCGGCTGCCGGCAAACGTCCTAGGGGTGACGCGGCCAGTTACTCGAGCTTGATCCGGAAAAGTGGGGCACCGGTTTTCCGAGAAGATCATGGAGCGCGATGAGCGAGCCAGGTCACGACATGAGCAAGGAGCGCGCGATGAGAAGGACGTTGATCAGATACAAGGCCAAGCCGGAGCTGGCCGACAGGAACGCCGAGCTGGTTTCGGCGGTGTTTGCGGAATTGAAGGCGGCCAGGCCGGACGGCGTGCGCTATCTGACGCTGCGGCTGGAGGACGACACCTTCATCCATTTTGTCGAGGCCGCGGCCGAGGACGGCTCGAGCCCGATCCCGAAGCTCGAGGCGTTTCAGGCGTTCCAGGAGGGCATCCGCGGCCGCTGCGCGGAGCCGCCGCTGGTTCGTGATGTGAGGGTCGTCGGCAACTACCGTATGCTGGACGAGTCCTGAACAGGCGAGGCGGAGGAGCAATGGCGCCAGACCCACTGGGCACCATCGATATCGAGGCCCTGTTGGCGGGTATGCGACCGAAGCTGCATCGCTACTGCGCGCGCATGGTCGGCTCGGTCATCGACGGTGAGGACGTGCTGCAGGATGCGCTGATCAAGGCGATGGGAGCGCTGCAATCGGTCACGCCCGTCGTCAATTCGGAGGGCTGGCTGTTCCGCATCGCGCACAACACCGCGCTGGATTTCCTGCGCCGCCGCAACCGGCAGGCGGCGCTGCATTCGGCTGAGGAGGTGGAGATGATTGCGGACCAGCTCGATGATTTGGAAAGCCGCCAGATCGCTGCGACCAGCCTGCGCACCTTCATGCGGCTGCCGGTGGCGCAGCGGTCCAGCGTGATCCTGATGGACGTGCTCGGCTGCTCGCTTGCCGAGGTCTGCGACATCATGGATTTCAGCCTGCCGGCGGTGAAGGCCGCGCTGCATCGTGGGCGCACGCAGCTGCGTGAGTTCGCCGAGGAGCCGGACGACGCGCCGCAGCTGGGCCTGTCGGAAGCCGACCGCACACGGCTCAACGCCTATGTCGGCCATTTCAATGCCCGCGACTTCGACGCCATCCGCGCCATGATCGCCGATGACGTCAGGCTCGAGCTCGTCAACCGCACCAGGCTGAAAGGCAAGGCCGAGGTGTCGCGCTATTTCGGCAATTATTCGAAGATCAGCGACTGGCACCTGGTGACGGGGCAGGTCGACGGACGTCCCGCGATCCTGGTGTTCGATCCGAATGAGCCGAGCGGGCGGCCGAAATATTTCATGCTGTTGAACTGGTCCGCTGACAAGCTCGCCATCATCAGGGATTTTCGTCACGCGGCGTACGTTATCGATGCTGCCGAGTGGGTGGTGGATAGAGGGTGAGTGGATGTGAGCGTACGTAGCGACCCATCGGCCTGCGGCGCGGCGACGAGGCGGTCATCCCTTTCGCCCAGGAGGGGACATGACTGCCGACACCCCGCTCGTCCCCCCTCACCGGCGGCTTGCGCTTGACGGTCTTGATCACCTCGAACGCTACATCCGCCTCCTCTTTGGCCTGCCTATCTCGGAAAGTATATCGGAATGACGCCAACCACTCACCTTTCATGCACGTGCGGACAAACCCGTCTTACCGTCGAGGGAACGCCCATCGTTGCCGCCGAATGCTGTTGCACAAGTTGCCGGACCGCCGGTGGCAGGTTGGAAGCCTTGCCTGGCGCACCGAAAATTGTGGAGCCAAATGGCACGACTCAAATGATTCTCTATCGAAAGGATCGCGTCCATTTGACAGGGGCACCGAGCTGCTGAGAGAACATCGGCTCACGCCGCAATCGGCAACCCGCCGTGTGGTCGCCATCTGTTGCAACACGCCAATTTTCCTGGAGTTCACGAAAGGGCATTGGCTGAACCTCTATGGACGTCTTTGGTCTCCAGAAGCGCGACCCCGTATTGAAATGCGCACAATGACGCGTGACGCGCTTCCAGGTGCGAACCTCTCCAACGATATTCCAAACCCAAAGCGTCAGACCTTCTCTTTCTTCGTCAAGCTGCTGTCTGCTTGGCTCGCAATGCGCTTCAGTGTTCCGAAGATTACATTCGTGAAGGGAAAAATCGATGACTAAGCAGGATGACAAGATCGAGATTGAGAATTTCACGTCACCGGGTCATCTTCAGCGGGTTGACCGAGCCAAATTTCTGGCAATGTGAAAACCGCTGGGTACGGGCGCATTTTTCCAATCTTGGCGCCGAAAAAACAGCAGCGAAATGATGAATTGGGAACAGCTCTTTGGCATCGCCAACACGCTCGCTCTGGCGTCATGGGCGACGCTCATCGCCGCGCCGCGTCACGCAATTCTCCTTCGCGTCATCCGCTACGGGGTGATTGGGCTCTTTTGTCTGGCCTATTCGATGCTCGTCATGCTGTATTTCTTCCGCGTCGACGGCGGCGGCTTCGGCTCGCTTCACGAGGTTAAGGTGCTCTTTACGTCCGATCCGGTCGTTCTGGCCGGCTGGCTGCACTATCTCGCCTTCGATTTGTTCGTCGGCCTCTGGATCGCCCAGCGCGCAGATGCGCTCGACATCAGCCGGCTTATTCAAGGTCGCAACCTTCATGTTCGGCCCCGTCGGATTGCTGGTTGCGAGCGTCATCGGCCTGTCCGGACGCCGCGCAGCCCGGATCGCATAAGGAAAAGCCATGTCATCGATATCCGTTCGCGATCGTCGTTCAATCTGTTCGACTGTCGCTCTGCCTGACGACCCGGCCTCGCGCGCCGCAATCTCGGTAACCCTTGTCATGGCCACTTTGCTTGTGCCAACGCTGCTTGCTCTGGCGTTTGATAATCGGCAATTCAACGGCATCGATATCTGGATCAAGCCGATGCATTTCGAGCTGGCGATTGCCGTGCATTTCGCCAGCCTCATCGTCTTTCTGCGGTTGGTGAACCCTCAGGGGCGCGCAAGCGCGGCGATGCGCTGGTCGATGAATGTGGCCGCCTTCGCGGCGCTCTGCGAGATTGGCTATATTTCGTTGCAAGCCGCGCGCGGGCGCGGCTCGCACTTCAACACAACTACGCCAATCGAATCGATGAGTTACGCGCTCGCGGGGGTGGGCGCCGTGATGATCGTCGTCGGCTCCTTCGTCGCCGGCGTCGAGATATGGCGGCAGGGCCGAAGCGACGTCGGCGCCGGCCTCCGCCTTGGCGCGATTCTCGGCCTGACGCTCGGCTCGGTTGCGACGTTGATTGTGGCCGGCACGATGTCGGCGGGGATCCTGGACGGTCCCGGTCATTGGGTTAGGGGCGTTCACAGCGACGCCAATGGCCTGCCGTTCTTCGGCTGGTCGACTACCGGCGGCGATCTGCGCACGCCGCACTTTTTCGCAACGCACACCATGCAGGCCTTGCCTATTGCCGGCTGGGTGGCGGATTGCGCGTTGCGCGATCGCGCTACTCAATTGGTTTGGGCAGCTACCGGCCTGTGGGGTGCTCTAGTCGTCGGAACTTTCGCTATGGCGCTTGCGGGAAAGTCGTTTTTGTCTCTGTAATCACAGGCGAACGTGTCGCGGCCTCTATGCGCCAGAGCGCGCCACGCCACCCAACGGTTGCCCACTCTACGACCGATCAGCGGGACGGAGCGGAAGGGGCGTGTGTGGCTTTCGCGGCGGCTGGCGCGTATCTTGATGGCGTCCGCCTGCGTATAGAACGATATGGATAGCCACACCGATCTCGACTCGACCGGCCTCTTCGAGGCGCGCTATGTCGCGTTTCTCGAAACCCTCACCCATCTCCGCCCGCGGTTGCACCGCTACTGTGCGCGCATGACCGGCTCAGTGCTGGACGGCGAGGATGTGATGCAGGAAGCAGTGTTCGAGGCCTATCGTAAACTGGAACAGTTCGACGACAGCCGGCTGCTCAGCCCGTGGCTGTTCCGAATTGCCCACAATCGCTGCGTCGATTTCCTGCGCCGGCGCAAGGTTCGGGAGGAGGCCGAAGTCGCTGCTGCCGCCACGATCCCCGAATTTATTCTACCCATCGATCCAACCAGCCGGGCCGTCGACCGCGCCCTCGAGCACCTGGTGGTCAAGCTTCCGCCTAAAGAGCGGGCCTGTGTGCTCCTTAAGGATATATTCGACTATTCGCTCGACGAAATCGCCGATGTCGTCGATTCTACTGTGGGCGGCGTGAAGGCCGCCCTCAGTCGCGGCCGCGCTAAACTGGCGACCCTGCCCGACGCGCCCCAGGCCCAGTTGGCAGCGCAAGGGGAGGTGTTGGAAGTGCTCCGCCTCTACGTGGACCGATTCAATCGACGGGACTGGGACGGCGTGCGCGAACTCGCCAGCGCCGATGCGCGCCTGCGCGTCGCCGACTGTTTCGCGGGACGCCTCGCTGACTCGCCCTATTTCGTCGAGTATGAACGTCCCATCATCCCCTGGCGCATGACGCTTGGCAAAGTGGATGGCGAAACTGTAGTCATTATCCTGCGTGATGACGCAGACGGGTTGACGCCCTTCTCAGTGATTCGAGCTGTTGTGGCCGACGACCGCATCGCGCGCATCACCGACTACATAAAGTGCCCTTGGGTTCTTGAGGCAGCTGCTTCCGTCGATGTTGCAGAGACGTAGCTCGGCAGAGGCGCGATCGACACAGAAACCAGGCCTTCGCGTATCCCGTGTCGCTCGGGCGACGTAACAGGAGTGCAACCATCGTCGAACTGGTCGAGATGACACAGGAGATCGTTCCAATGACGTTGAAAGTCTACACGGGAAGCTGCCACTGCGGCGCGGTTCGGTTCGAAGCTGACGTCGACATCGCCGAGGGAACGATAAAGTGCAACTGCTCAAGCTGCACCAAGGCTCGTTCCTGGCTGGTTTTTGCGAGGTCCGATCGCTTTCGTCTCATCGCGGGCGCCGAATCCCAGGCGGACTATCGGTGGACGCCGCCGGGACGCGCCGGATCGACGATTCAATTTCACTTCTGCAAAATTTGTGGCATTCGTACGCCTGCGCGCGGCGAACTCCAAGCCATGGGCGGCGCGTTCTACGCAATCCAAATTCCATTGCTCGACGGCGTCGATCCCGACGAACTGGCGGCAGCGCCAATCCGATATGTCGATGGCCGCCATGATCATTTTGATCAACCGCCGGCCGATATTCGTTTCCTTTGATCGCGACTAAGCGGGATGCCTGCTTAAGTCGCGATCCGTCTATTTCTGATGACATCCCGCACCAAAACGCTGACCGAGGCCGCCAAGGTGCTTCAAGTCCCGAAATCTTCCGCCAGTCGTAGTATCCCGCGTCTGGAATTGGAGCTTGTGACGAGCCCGCGAGGCACGGTGAGCGTGACCGCACCGTCCCGCCGTCGCCGGAAATTGACTGGGCCATTACTTGGATAAGCCACGATGGATTCCATGAAGAGATTGGAGAGGCGAAACGCCAGTTTTCGGCTGTAGCTCAAATGGTGGTTTTTGGCCTAAGAAAGTCAGAAATGCTTGATCTTTCAATGG
>Ga0137399_10001378_pt1 | contig 11048 bp, 9 predicted proteins | sample czorhiz316metaG_FD_104810 | JGI IMG/M metagenome (GOLD analysis project Ga0137399, IMG submission 104810) | Vadose zone soil microbial communities from Angelo Coast Range Reserve, California, USA - czorhiz3.16 metaG | ecosystem: Environmental > Terrestrial > Soil > Vadose zone | place: USA...
CTTACGTCGACTCTCGATCTCGATCAGATTTTTGCGGTCGTATCTGAAAACCTCAGGGAGATCGTTCCGTTCGTTCAGTTCTCCATCGATCTTTATGACGCCCCCGCTCGGAAGCTAATGCCGGCTTTCCGCATGGAGTTGGTGAAGGGGGAGCGGATTATCACCCCGAGGGCCGGGCCCCCGGTCCCGGTGGGGGAGGATAGGCCGGAGTGGAATGTCGTCGAAGGGATGCGGCCCTACACAGATCCGGGCGGTTCCTCAGTCTATGTTCCGATGCTCTCGAAGCAAACGATCATGGGAATCCTGTCGGTTCACGCGGCCCCGGGGAACCGGTACACGGTCCCACAACTCCGGTTGCTGGAAAGCGTTGCGAACCTCGCCGCCATCGCCCTGGAGAAGGGGATGCTTTACGAAGAAACCGTCAGGATTTCGCAGGAGATCCGGCAGCGCAACAAGGAGCTCGATGACTTCACCTACGTCGTATCGCACGATCTGAAGGAGCCGCTGATCAGCGTCGAGGGATTCAGCCGGATTCTGCAATCGGACTATTCCGGGATCATTCAGGCGGAAGGCAGGGAATACCTTGATTCCATGGTCGCGGCGGCGACGCGCATGAGAGGGCTGATTGACGACCTCTTGATGCTCTCCCGGATGAGCCGGCCGATGGAAGTATTTCGGGAAGTCCCGATGAATCCCGTTATCGATGAGATCAAGTCGGACATGGAATTCACAATCCGCCAGAAGAAGATCCGCCTGGTCGTCCCCGATTCCCTCCCTGCCGTCTACGGGAATGAGACGCAGTTGAAGGTGCTGTTCCGAAACCTGATCGGCAATGCGATCAAGTTCAACGACAAGCCCGATCCGGTCGTCGAGATTGCATTTCAAAATGGCGAAAATAATTCTTATCTTTTCAGCGTCAGAGACAACGGCATCGGCATTGAAAAGGAATTTTACGAGAAAATATTCGTCATATTCCAGCGCCTGCACCGCCGGGAACAGTACGAGGGAAGCGGCGCAGGCCTTGCGATCGTGAGAAAGATCATCGAGCTGCACCACGGAAAGATCTGGGTCGAATCCGAGCTCGGGAAGGGCTCGACATTTTTCCTCACCCTTCCGGCAGCCGAAACACCCCACCCATAGAGGTAACAATGGACACGAAGAAAATCAATATTCTACTGGTTGAAGACAACAAGGATTTCGCGAAGCTTGTCAAGGTGTATCTGCAGCGATTTGACAAGGACGCATTCTCTGTCGTATGGAAGGAGAATCACACGGATGCCCTCGCGGAGCTGGGATCCGGGCACGAGGTGGACATCGTGCTGATGGATTACTTTCTTCCGGGCAAGAACGGCCTCGAGATCACCAAGGAGATGAGAAAAAGGAATCTCGATATTCCGGTGGTCTTCCTGACCGTGAATAAAGATTTCGATCTTGCCCTCGACGTGATGAAAGTCGGGATCGATGATTACCTCGTCAAGGAGGAGATTACTTCGCCGGTTCTTCCCAAGACCATCCTCAACGTGATCGAAAAGCGCCGGTTGAAGAATCAGTTGATCGAGATCGAGATCAGCCAGCAACGACTCAAGGCGATCCATGAAACACTCGCGGGCGTCATCAAGGATTTCGAATTCCCTCTCGCAGAGATGCAACGGGTGGAAAAGGGCCTCAAGGAACGGCTCCCGGTGGAGGTCCAGGGGAATTTCCTCAAGATCATCGTGGAGAACACTGCGCGCATCGCCGATAAACTGGAACGTTTGAAGGCGTTGAAGGTCGACAAGACCGTTAAGTACATAAAGGACATCAAGATGATCGACCTCTCCTGATGAAAGCTCAATCGGCGGCGTCCGGGCGCCAAAATCTCAACCGAAAATTTCCTCTGTACGGCCTGGCGGGGTTTGTCATCATCGCGGGCGCCGAGTTCCTTCTCCTGTTGCACATCGGGATCGTCGGGACTTATTTCACTCCCCTTGTATGGACGGGTTACATTTTGATGACGGACGCCCTCAATTTGTATTGGCACGGCCGCTCGCTCATCATCTCGCGCCGGGGGGAGTTCCTCGTCATGCTGCCCTGGTCGATCGTCTGCTGGTGCGTGTTCGAGGCGTACAACCTGTATCTCCGGAACTGGACATATATCGGCCTGCCCGACCATCCGTTGCTGCGCTATCTGGGTTACGGCTGGTCATTCGCAACGATTTTTCCGGCAGTGCTCGAAACGGCGGAGCTCATCCAGCCCTTTCTGCGTTCTGGCGCTTTTGGCCGACGCTCCCGCAAACGGGACGGCCAAAATCAACCGCCGGCCTTCAAGCTTGCCGGGCCGTTCGCAGTTGTCTCAATTGCGGCCGGAGTGGCGTGCCTCATCGTACCGTTACTGCTCGATCATGCCGATGCCGCCAGGGCATTCGGTTTGGTCTGGGTGGGATTCTTCCTGCTCCTTGATCCATTGAATTACGCGTCCGGGGGGAGATCGATTCTGGCCGACCTCAGAAACCGGAACTACGGGTTGATCATTTCTCTGACGGCAGCCGGATTGCTTTGCGGAATCCTCTGGGAATTCTGGAACTATTGGGCGGTTGGGAAATGGGTTTATTCGGTTCCGATCCCGATCGCGGGACCGAAGCTGTTCGAGATGCCGCTGCTCGGGTATCTCGGATTCATCCCCTTTGCGTATGAGTGCTGGGCGATGCAGCAATCCCTCCTGCTTCTCTTTCAGGGAAGGTCGCGTAAACGGGACGGCGATGCGTTGAGGCACCCCGGGGAGGAATTCCACGCTTTCCGCTCGACCGGGTGAATCGAAATGCTCGTGCTCGTTCGAACGCGATGAAGTTCACCCTGGCCCTTGCGCAAATCGATAATGTGCTCGGCGACCTCAAGAAGAACACACAAAAGCACATCGAGTACACCAGGCGGGCGCGGGACGGGGGCGCCGATCTCGTCGTCTTCCCGGAACTGAGCCTTACCGGCTATTCCATCAAGGACTCGAGTCTGGATCTTGCGCTTCAGATTTCAAACCTTCAAGCGCCGCGGCACCGGGCTGCCCGGCCCGGGCGTCCCGCGTTGCGTGACTCGCTTCGCTCGCGGGAAAATGTCCTGAGAGGCATCATACGGGAAAGCGCCGATATTTCTATTATAATGGGTTGTATCGAGCAATCGGCTGACTTTGGCATCTATAATTCGGCGCTGTTCATCGAGAAGCGGGCCGTCGCCACTGTGCACCGGAAGGTCTATCCTCCGACCTACGGGATGTTTGAGGAGATGCGCTATTTCAGTCCGGGAAACCGGGCGGGGGCGTTCGACACGGCATTGGGGAGGATCGGAGTGCTGATTTGCGAAGATCTCTGGCATCTGCCGCTCCCGTACCTGCTGGCAAAAGACGGCGCGCAGGTCATCATCGGCATCGCGGCGAGCCCGACTCGGCTTTCCGGCGAGGCGGAAGGGCTTCAAAATGCGCGGATCAACAGTGAGCAGCACAGGGCGTTCGCCCGGCTCTTGAGCACGTATGTCGTTTTTTGCAACCGGGTGGGCCTCGAGGACGGGGTAAACTTCTGGGGTGGCTCGGAGGTTGTGGGGCCGGGCGGAGAGATCCTCGTACAGGCAAAATACTTCGAGGAAGATCTGGTTTTTGTGACCATCGATGATAATGAGCTCCGCCGCGCCCGCCAGTTCTCCCGTCATTTTCTCGACGACGACCCGGGGCTGGTGCTGTCGGAACTTGCGAGAATTGTGAAACCTCCTTTCTTTTCTTATTGATCCGGAATGGCCCGTATTACGATCGAGAATCTCCCCGCACATGTGGGCGAGAAAGTTACCATCCATGGCTGGTTGTATAACAAGCGCTCGAGCGGCAAGATCAGATTTCTCGTCGTTCGGGACGGGACCGGCCTGCTTCAGTGCGTCATGGCCAAGAACGCCGTCCCCGAACAGGTGTTCGAGCTCTTCGACCGGCTGACCCAGGAGTCTTCGCTGGCCGTGACCGGGGTCGTGAAGAAGGACGACCGGGCACCCGGGGGCTTTGAGATGGATCTTGCCCACCTCGAATTGATCCATGCGGCCCAGGAATATCCGATAACGCCCAAGGAACACGGCGTCGATTTCCTGATGGATCACCGGCACCTCTGGCTGCGGTCTCTCCGGCAGAACGCCATCCTACGGATCCGCCACCAGATCATTTCTAGCATGAGGGAATTCTTCGACGGGCGCGGCTTCATCCTCATGGATGCGCCGATTTTTACGCCCGCCGCCTGCGAGGGAACAAGCACGCTCTTTGAAACGGAGTACTTTGACCTCGGCAAAGCCTACCTCACCCAATCGGGCCAGCTCTATGCGGAAGCGGGCGCGATGGCGCTGGGAAAGGTGTATGTCTTCGGCCCGACCTTTCGCGCCGAAAAATCGAAGACGCGGAGGCATCTTACCGAATTCTGGATGGTCGAGCCTGAGGTGGCGTTCAACGACCTGAATGACAATATGGAGCTTGCGGAGGAATTTCTTGAACACATCGTCTCTGCCGTCCTGAAAAGCCGGGAACGGGAGCTTAAGATTTTAGAACGCAACACGGCCACCCTGGAAAAAGTGAAAAAGCCGTTTCCAAAAATAACGTATGACGAGGCGGTTGAGATCCTTCACAAGAAGGGCGTGGAGTTCGCGAGGGGGAATGATTTCGGCGGCGCGGATGAGACCGTCATTTCAGCCGACTTCGACCGCCCCGTGATCGTCCATCGCTACCCGGCGGCGATCAAGGCGTTCTATATGAAGCGGGATCCGAAAAACCCGGACCTGGCGCTTGCCATGGACGTGCTGGCGCCGGAAGGATACGGTGAAATCATCGGGGGGAGCCAGCGCGAAGACGACTACGACACACTCCTTGCGAGATTGAAGGAGCATAATCTTCCCCGATCCGCCTTCGAATGGTACCTCGATCTGCGGCGATACGGATCGGTCCCGCATTCAGGATTCGGGCTCGGCGTCGAGCGCACGGTTTCCTGGATCTGCGGGCTCGACCATGTGCGTGAAACCATCCCGTTCCCGCGGATGATCTACCGGCTGACACCCTGAAGGCCGACCGATGCTGAACGTAACGCGAGTCAGGAAGACGTTTGCGAGCGTCATCGCGGTGGACGACGTGTCATTGAACGTGCGCCGTGGCGAGATCCTGGGGCTCCTGGGGCCGAACGGAGCAGGAAAGACGACAACAATCAGGATGATCCTCAACATCATCCCCCCCGACGGCGGAACGATTTCATTCGACGGCCGGGAGTTCAGCGAAGATACGCGCGATATCGTTGGCTACCTGCCCGAAGAACGGGGATTGTACCGAAAGAGCAAGGTGCTCAACACGATTCTTTACTTCGCCCGGTTGAAGGGAATCGAGGCGGATGAGGCGAACCGCAGGGGCTACAAGTGGCTGGAGCGGTTCGATCTTCTGACGGCCTTTGAACGAAGGATTGACGAACTCTCGAAGGGCAACCAGCAGAAGGTGCAGTTCATCATTTCGGTTCTTCACGATCCCCAGCTGGTCATTCTCGACGAGCCCTTTTCCGGGCTCGACCCTGTCAATCAGGTGGTCCTCAAGGACACTTTGATGGAGCTCAAACAGCAGGGAAAGGCGATCATCCTCTCGACGCACCAGATGGATCAGGCGGAGAAGCTGTGCGACAGGATTTGCCTGATCGACAGGGGGAAAGTCGTGCTCGAGGGGTCGATCTCCGACGTCCGGAACCGCTATGGGAGGAATACGCTTCATATAGAATTCTCGGGGGACGCCTCGTTCATCCCGCGCATGCCGTGGGTCAAGACGTCTCACCTGTATGAAAATTCCGCCGAGATTGAACTGAACGACCATGAACACGTGTCGACGATTCTCCGGGAACTTGCGGGCCGCCTGGAGATCACGAGATTCGAAAACTCCTTCCCGTCGCTGAATGCGATTTTCCTCAACCTTGTGGGCGGCGCTCCGGGCACGAATGGCCGAAAGGAGGGAACCGGGTGAGGAAGACATTCACGGTCGCACGATGGGAATACCTCGAGCGGATCAAGTCGAAGGCGTTCATCATCTCCCTCTTTCTGATGCCGATTATCATGGTGACGACGGGCGTCTTGCCCACGCTGCTCGCATCGCGCCCGGACACGGAGAGCAAAGTTATCGCCGTGATCGACCAATCGGGGGAATTTGAGGGTGAACTATCGCATGTTCTAAAAGAACGCTTCGTGCTTCCGAACGGGCAACCGAACTATATCCTTCGCCCGATCCCGGTGGATCCTTCAGGGGATGTTTCAGGCGCGCGGCGCCTGGCCGATTCGTTGGTGATCGCCGGCGAGATCGAGGGATACGTGATCCTCCCGATGTCGATGATGACCGATACGACCGTCGAGTACCGATCGGAAAACATCGGAAATTTCAAAATCACGGAGCGCCTCACGGGGGTCATCCGGGACGTTATTACCGAACGGCGCCTTCGCGAGCGTGGGTTCGACCCCACCGTCGTCAAGGAGCTTACTTCGCCCATAGAGCTGAAAACCATCAAGCTCTCGAAAACGGGCCAGGAGGAGGAAGCGGGGTTTGCCCAGGTCTTCTTCACCGCCTACGTGTTCATGATGATGATGTTTTTTCTGATCATGACATCGGGACAGATTCTCGTGCGGAGCATTCTTGAGGAAAAGTCGAACCGGGTCATCGAGATCCTGCTCTCATCCTGCCGCCCGCGCGATCTGATGGCGGGAAAAATTATGGGCCTCAGCGGATTGGCGCTTACCCAGATGGGATTCTGGGTGGCGATCGGGCTGGCAGTCAGCGTTAAATTCTCGATCACACTGGTGCCGTTCGGAACCGCAATGCTTCTGGGCGCCTATTTCGTGCTCGGCTACCTGTTGTACGCTTCCATCTTTGTGGCGGCCGGCGCCCCGGTGTCCACCGAACAGGAGGCGCAGCAGATTAACAGTTATCTCGTCCTGATCCTGGTGATTCCCATCGTTGTGGCGTTTGTGGCGGTTCAGAATCCGAACTCGACGCTCATCCGGATCCTCTCGTTTATACCGGTATTGACCGCGTCGATGATGGTCCTGCGCATTCCCATTCAGATGCCCTCCGCCCTCGAGATCATCCTGACGATGGTTGTCCTCGCTCTTTCAGGCCTCGGGGCAATGTGGATGGCGGGAAAGGTCTTCCGCACGACCATGCTCCTCTACGGCAAACGCCCGTCGCTCAGGGAATTCGTGAGCCTTGTGAGATCCCGTGAACGCTGAGGCGATTCTTTTTTTCCCGGTTGCCGCAATTGCCGTTGTTTCTGCGGTTCTCATGGTCACGAGGCGGAACCCGGTCATGGGTGTTTTATTTCTGATCGTGAACTTTTTCTGCCTTAGTGTCCTGTACCTCACGCTCCACGCTCAATTCATAGCCGTGATCCAGATTCTGGTCTATGCGGGGGCGATCATGGTGCTTTTTCTGTTTGTCATCATGCTGCTCGACCTGGGCGAGGAGACCCGTTTCGCCGGGAAGGGGCGATTCAGAAAAATCCCCGCGGTTGCACTCGCCGCCACGGTTCTCGTGGAGATCCTCCTCACCGTCGGAGTTCTGGGAACGCCCGCGGGGCAATCGGAGCGGTCGGTCGAGATCGGAACGGTGGAATTCGTCGGACACGCCCTCTACACCGGGTATCTTTTGCCCTTTGAAATCACTTCGCTGTTATTGCTGGCCGCCATGGTCGGCATCATCGTTCTGGCAAAGAAGAAGCTGGGGTCATCATGATTCCGCTTTCTTATTACTTATCGCTGAGCGCCGTGCTGTTTACCATCGGCGTGGCCGGCGTGCTCACGCGGAGGAACGCGATCATCGTGTTCATGAGCATCGAACTGATGCTGAATTCCGTCAACCTGGCGCTCGTGGGCTTCTCGAGCTTCCTCGGCGACGTGAGGGGACAAATTCTCGTATTCTTTGTCATGGCGGTGGCGGCCTCGGAGGCGGCGGTGGGGCTGGCAATTATCATCGCGCTCTTCCGGAACAAGCAGACGGTAAATATCGATGAAATTAACATCATGAAATGGTGAGGCGGGATGTCAGCATGGCCAGAATCGGTCCGTGACCGTGACTAGCTTTCTCCCTCTGATCGTTTGTATGCCCCTGATCGGATTTTTTATTAATGGCATCTTCGGAAAAAAGATCGCCTCGGAACGTTTCAGCGGGTTCCTCGGGAGCGGTGTGGTGGGGGCGTCGTTTGCGGCATCGGCGTGGGTGTTTATAGAGATGGTTCGTTCGCCGGTCGACAGTCGGACGCACGTCGTCACGCTCTTCGATTGGATCAGCGCCGGTTCGCTTTCGGTTGCTGCCGCCTACCGGATCGATCAGTTGTCGATCCTGATGTGCCTGATCATCACTGGCGTCGGCTTTCTCATCCACGTCTATTCGATCGGTTATATGCGCGGAGACCCAGGATTCTGGAGGTTTTTCTGCTACCTGAACCTGTTTATATTTATGATGCTGAACCTCGTTCTCGCCGATAATTTCCTCCTGATGTTTCTCGGGTGGGAAGGCGTAGGACTCTGCTCCTATCTTCTGATCGGGTTCTGGCACGACCGGCGGTTCGATACGGGCGGGTACCCCCCGGGCAGTTCCACGACGAGCGACGCGGCCAGGAAAGCGTTCATTGTGAACCGGGTCGGCGATTTTGGGTTCCTTGTCGCAATGCTCCTCATCTTCAGCACGTTCGGGAGCCTCGCCTTCGGAGACGTCTTCCCGAGGGCGGCGGCCATTGTCGAACCCGGGAGCACGACAATCTTCTGGATTACGCTCCTGTTATTCTTGGGAGCAACGGGAAAGTCGGCCCAGATTCCTTTGTATGTCTGGTTGCCCGATGCGATGGCAGGCCCCACCCCCGTGAGCGCGCTTATTCATGCCGCCACCATGGTGACGGCAGGGGTCTATATGGTCGCCCGATGCTCGATTCTTTATGCCCTTTCGCCCGCCACGCTGCAGATCGTCGCAACCCTAGGCTGTCTCACGGCGGTTTTCGCCGCGACGATCGGGCTCGTGCAGAACGATATCAAGAAAATACTGGCGTATTCTACCATAAGTCAGCTTGGCTATATGTTTCTGGCACTTGGGGTTGGAGCATTCACTTCGGGCATGTTTCATCTGATTACGCATGCGTTTTTCAAGGCTCTGCTTTTCTTAGGCGCCGGGTGTGTCATCCATGCCCTGAAGGGGGAACAGGATATCCGCAGGATGGGCGGCCTCGCAGCCGCAATGCCTACCACGCGCTGGACTTTCCTCGCTGGCTCGCTTGCGATCGCAGGGATCCCGCCCCTCTCGGGATTTTTCAGCAAGGATGAGATCCTGCTCCGTACATACGCCGGGGGTGCGACGCTTCTCTGGATTATAGGCTGGATCACGGCGGGGCTGACAGCTTTCTACATTTTCCGGCTGTTTTACATGGCTTTCGAGGGCGAGGGACGCTACTCCCAAGACGTCCAGCCCCACGAGATGCCCGTGAGCATGACGCTTCCTCTCGTGCTCCTGTCGATTCTATCGATTGCCGGAGGGTTCATCGGCATCCCTTCGAACCTCGGGGGGAGAAATCTGCTCGAAGGCTGGCTCGAGCCGATTTTTTCGAGGGCCGATGCACGATTAGCTTCACCCCACGAAGCGCCACTTTCAATGGAATACGCTCTGATCGCGCTGTCAGTCGGGATTGCCGTACTCGGGGTATATGGAGCCTATCTTCTTTACCGGCGGAGGGCCGACCTCGCAGCAAGAATTATCACTCGTTTTAATGCGGTCTACGGTCTCCTTCTTCACAAGTACTATGTGGATGAGATTTATGACGCGCTCTTCGTCTCTCCCCTGGACCGGATTTCGAAAACCCTGCTCTGGAAAGGCGTCGATGTGAAGCTTATCGACGGTGCGGTCGACGGAACGGCGACTCTGGTTTTGAAGCTAAGCGACCGGCTGCGCCGGATCCAGAGCGGGGTAGCGCAGGGTTATGCGCTTGTGTTCGTTCTTGGGATCATCGTGATTCTTGGCATCCTGGTCCTGCGGTTCTAGCGAGCGATTCTGAATGCCCTCGATCCTGACAATCTTGATTCTACTGCCGATGGCGGGGAGCTTTTTTGTCTTGCTCCTTCCGGGCGATCGTGAGAAACTGATCAAGGGCGCGGGACTAGCCGTGAGCACGCTTGTGTTCGCGCTCTCGATTGTACTCTGGGCGCAGTTTGATAACTCCCAGGCCGGCATGCAGTTCACGCAGAAATCCTCCTGGATTCCGGCGTTCGATGTTTCCTTCTCGGTCGGGCTCGACGGCCTGTCGCTTCTGCTCGTCCTTCTGACCGCACTGCTGACGCCGGTCGCAATGCTCTCGTCCTGGAACGCGATTCAAAAGCGGGTGAAGGAGTACACGACCATGCTGCTGCTGCTGGAAACGGGCATGCTGGGTGTATTCTGTGCAATCGACCTGTTCCTCTTCTATGTCTTCTGGGAGGCGATGCTCGTTCCAATGTATTTTATCATCGGTATCTGGGGCGGAGAGCGAAGAGTGTATGCGGCGTTCAAGTTTTTTCTTTATACGATGGCCGGCAGTCTCCTGATGCTCGTCGCGATCATCGGGCTCGGCTACTATGCCTCACTCGTACCGGGAGGGAAATTCACGACGGACCTTCTCCGGCTCTCCTCGATCGGCCCGGGCATCCCGTTCGGCGTTCAGACCTGGATGTTTCTAGCTTTCTCGTTGAGCTTTGCCATCAAGGTACCTCTGTTTCCGTTCCACACCTGGCTTCCCGACGCCCACGTTGAGGCCCCGACGGCCGGAAGCGTCCTGCTCGCGGGCGTGCTTCTCAAGATGGGGACGTACGGATTCCTGCGCTTTTGCCTCCCGCTCTTTCCCCAATCGACGATCATGTTCGCTCCCTATCTTTCAATGCTCGCCGTCGTCGGGATCATCTATGGGGCCCTCGTCTCGATGGTGCAGACCGACATGAAAAAGCTGGTCGCCTATTCGTCGATCGCGCACATGGGCTTCGCCACCCTGGGCTTCTTCGTCTTCAACCCGATGGCGGTGGAGGGC
>Ga0137399_10001381_pt1 | contig 11046 bp, 11 predicted proteins | sample czorhiz316metaG_FD_104810 | JGI IMG/M metagenome (GOLD analysis project Ga0137399, IMG submission 104810) | Vadose zone soil microbial communities from Angelo Coast Range Reserve, California, USA - czorhiz3.16 metaG | ecosystem: Environmental > Terrestrial > Soil > Vadose zone | place: USA...
CGGCGCCGCGGTGTACGCGGTGGAGCGCCTCGCGCTGGGGAAGTTCAGCGTGGGTCAGGCGGCGGGCCGCCCCGCCCGAGCGGTGCGCGACCGGAGCCATGTGGCGTGCGCCGGTTGCGCCGCGGGCGAGGAGGACGACCTGCTAGTCGGCGATCTGCGCGAGCGGGTCCGGCGCGCCGCGGGGAGCGCCCGCTGATGCGGCTGTCCGCGGCGCTCGCCGCGCTCTTGGTCGCGCTCCCTGCCTCTGCTTACGAGCGCGCCCGGGTCAACGACAGCGGACCCTTGCTGTTCTGGGCGACGCGAGGGCACTCGTTCCAGATCGACTCGCGCGGGACCTCGGACCTCTCCGCTGCGAGCGCGTTCGAGGCGGTGCGGCGGAGCTTCGCCACCTGGGCGGCGGTGAGCTGCTCGAACCTGACGTTTGCCGAGATCGCGCCCGCCCAGACCGACCGAAGCGTGGGCTACGTGCCGGGGGCGACGAACCGCAACCTGGTGCTCTGGCGCGCGCAGAGCTGCGCCTCGACGGTGCCGGCGGGCGATCCGTGCGTCACCCAAGGCGGCTGCTCGAACAAGTACGACTGCTGGGACTACGGCTCGACCGCGATCGCCACCACCACGACGACCTCCAACACCGCGACCGGCGAGATCCTCGACGCCGACATCGAGCTGAACGATTCCGGGTTCGCCTTCACGACGGTGGACGGCCCGCCCTGCGCGCCGGGCGGACCCCAGGTGGGCTGCGTCGCGTACGACGTGCAGAACACGGTGACTCACGAGGCGGGCCACACCCTGGGGCTCGCCCACAGCACGGACCAGACCGCCACCATGTACGCGCTCGCTCCGATCGGCGAGACGAGCAAGCGGGCCTTGCACCCCGACGACGTGGAGGGGATCTGCGCCATCTACCCGAAGGGCGGGCCGACGTCGGTCAGCCCCGGCGTCACGCCGCCCGGGAGCGCCCCATCAGGCGGTTGCGGCACCTCGGGCGCGCCGTCGTGGGAAGCGCTGCTCGCGGCCGCGGCGCTCGTCGCGCTGCGCAAGAACCACAGAGCGAGCGCGACGGCGACCGCGGCGAAGACAACCGCCCACGCCGGGTGAGCGGCCCGTAGCCAGGCCACCGCCACGCACGCCCCGAGCGCGAGCCGCCCCAACTCCACCGCCGGCGCCCAGCGGCGGCGCTCCATCAGCCCGCCCCAGCCGAGCAGGGTGAGCAGCACCAGCGCGGCGAGCGCGAGCTGCAGCGGAACGGGAAGGGTGAACTGGGTGAAGAGCAGGTACGTCGTTCCGGCGATTGCCACCATCAGATTGGCCGCCAGGTACGCGACGAGCCCGGAGGGGATGCCCGGGTCGTGCTTGCGCTGCGCCGCGCGCGTCACCTCGGGCGCCTCGATGCGCGGCCCGCCGGGTCTCCAGTCGGGTCCTTTCAGCCAGACGCGCAGGCGGTCCAGGCCGCGCGCCTCGCGCGAGGCGTGCCACAGCGCCGCCCAGGCTTGCACCTGCGCCCAGAGGGGATTGAAGCTCGTGAGCGGCTTCACCAGGCCGAAGACGGGCTGCTCGCGCTCCTCCTGGAAGGTGCCGAACAGCCGGTCCCAGAGGCACAGCGTGGCGGCGTAGTTGCGGTCGAGGTAGCGCGGATTGACGGCGTGGTGCACGCGGTGTTGCGACGGCGTGTTGAAGACGCGTTCGTACCAGCCGAGCTTCCCGACCAACTCGGTGTGGATCCAGAACTGGTACAGCGTGGAGAACGACTCCACGGTCGCGAAGACCACCGGCGGCACGCCCAGGAGCGCGAGCGGCAGGTGGAACGGCCAGATGGTCCACACCGACAGCACCGCCTGCCGGAGGGCGACCGCCAGGTTGTAGTCCTCGCTCTGGTGGTGCACGACGTGCACCGCCCAGAGGAAGCTCACCCGGTGGCTCAGGCGGTGCCACCAATAGTAGATGAGGTCGACCGCGAAGAACGCGAGCAGCCACGCTACGGGCCCGCGCAAGGTGAAGAAGCGGTGCTGGTAGAGCCACACATAGCCCGTTCCGAGGACGCCGACGGCGAAGACGAGCAAAACCTGTTGGCTCATGCCACACGACAGGTCCACCAGCGCGTCGTTGAAGCGGTACACCCGCGCGCCGACCCTGCGGGCAGCCCACAGCTCGACGCCCATCAGCAGGAAGAAGAACGGAATCGCCAGCGCGATGTAGTTCGTCATGCGGCGGTTGTATTGTACGGCTTCTTGCTAAGATGGTGCCGGGCGCGCCCATCGGTGGGCCCCGGAAGGAGGGCACCGTGCCGCACGACCTCCGCCACGATCTCCTCGAGCTGCCCTGGGTCGACGTCAAGCGCTGGCTCGAATTCACCGATGTGGTGCTGGTGCCGATGGGTAGCTGCGAGAAGCACGGGCCCCACATCCCACTCGGGACTGACAGCTACGTCACCATCGAGGCCGTGCAGCAGGCCGCCCGCTTGAGCGACGTCCCGCACGCGCCGCTGGTCCCGATCGGCTTCTCGCCCCACCACATGGGAGAGCCAGGGTGGGGGACCGGGACCATCAGCCTGCCGGCCGACACCTTCCGCGACGTGCTGTGGGGGATCGGCAAAAGCCTCATCTACGCCGGCTTCAACAAGCTGATCTTCGTCTCGCACCACGGCTCGAATTCGAGGCCGATGGAGGAAGCGCTGCGCCGGCTGCGCTTCGAATGCGGGGCATTCACCGCCTGGTACAAGACGCCCACCGAGCGGGAGACATCCGTGCTCAAGGACGTCCTCGAAGGCCCGCCCGAGGAGACGCCGGGGTGGCACTCGGGCGAGCTGGAGACGGCGGCGATGATGGCCTACGCCGAGGACCACCACCTGCCGGGCGCCGTCCGGATGGAGCGCGCCAAGCCGGATCGCGCCCACGCCCCGAAGTGGATGGGGCCGGCGTTCAGCAAGAGGGACGGGATGGGCACGGTGATCTTCAGGAATTCGGAGAACATCTTCGTGCCCATGAACCATCACGAGTATTGCGACACGGCCACCATCGGCAATCCCCTGCGCAACACCAGCGTGGAGAAGGGCCGGCGCATCTTCGAGAAGATGGCGGCGCACCTTGCCGCTTTCGTCGACGAGGTGAAGAAGATCGAGGTCCGCGTGCCCGACGAGAAGCGTGACTGGCCGAATCGCGGGTGGTTCTAGCGCTCGTGGCAGGAGGGCGCCGTGAGCGAGGCCGCGCAGATCGTCGTCCTGGCCACGCTGGACACCAAGGGACCCGAGGTCGCCTACATGGCCGATCTCCTGCGGCGCTGCGGACAGCGCCCTTGCCTGATGGACACCGGCTTCCGGCACCCGCCTGCATGCCGGCCCGACGTCGACCGGGAGCAGGTCGCCAGGGCCGCCGGTCTCGATCCCGCCTCGGTCTGCCTCCTCCCGCGCGACGAGGCGATCCGGGCGATGGGAGAAGGCGCCGGCGGGCTCCTCGCCCGGGGCGCGGCGGAAGGACGCTACGCAGGGGTGATCGCGCTGGGAGGCAACCAAGGCACCGCGATCGCCGGCATCGCCTTGCGGCGCCTCCCGTTCGGCGTGCCGAAGGTGGTCGTCTCGACGGTGGCCTCGGGAAACCTCCGCCCCTATTTCGGCCACAAGGACGTGGCGGTGTTCTTCTCGGTCGCCGACCTGTTCGGCGGGCCGAACCTGGTCAGCCGCCCCGTCCTCGAAGCGGCAACGGCGGCCATCGCAGGCATGGTGGGTTCGATCCGGCGGTCCACGCCCGGCGCGCAGCCTGCCATCGCCATCACTGCCTTCGGCAACACGCAGGGAGCGGTCGCGGCCGTGCATGCTCTGCTCCGCGAGCGCGGGCGGGAGGCGGTCGCATTCCACGCCTCGGGCGCCGGCGGCTCGGCCATGGAGGAGCTGATCGAGGCGGGCGTGTTCGACGGGGTCCTCGATCTCACCACGCACGAGCTGGCCGGCGAGATCTGCGGCCAGGACGTGTACGCGCCGACCCGGCCGGGAAGGCTCACCGCTGCCGCCCAGCGCGGGCTGCCCCAGGTCGTGGCTCCGGGCGGCCTCGACTACTTCTGCTTCGCGGCGGCCGAGACCATCCCCGAGGCGTACCGCGGCCGGGCCATCCACCGCCACAACCCGTACAACACGAACGTGCGGACGAGCGCCCCCGAATCGGCCCGGCTCGGGGAGCTGGTCGCCGCCAGGCTCAATTCTGCGCCGCCGGGGACGGCCGCGTTCCTGTACCCGCAGCGAGGGTGGAGCGAGGTCGGCAGCCCCGGCGGGCCGCTCCACGATCCGGAGGCCAACGGGGCATTCCTCGAGTCGCTGCGCGCGGCGCTGTCCCCGTCGGTCGAGCTGCACGTCCTGGATCTCGCGATCAACGACCGTGGCTTCGCTACGCTTTCGGTCGAGGTGCTGGAGCGGCTGCTCGCCGCGGCGACCCGGCGGCCGACGTCCGCGGCTTCCGCCTGAGGAGGTGGCCATGGCTTACGCGACGAGCGAGGCGCAACCGGCAACCGTCCCCGCCACCATGCGCGCCGCCGTGCTGTTCGGGCCCGGCGACCTCCGCGTCGTCCGGAAGCCGACGCCCAGGCCCGGCCCCGGCGAGGTCCTGGTGCGCGTGGCGATGTGCGGGACTTGCGGCACCGATCTCAAGATCCAGGCGCATCCCTTTCCCAACCAGCCGCCCTTCGGCGAGTTCACGCCGGGCCACGAATGGACGGGCACGGTGGTCGCGCTGGGCGAGACGGTGGACGAGCTGCGGGTCGGGGACCGGGTCGCCAGCGAGGTCCACAAGGGTTGCGGGCGCTGCGAGAACTGCGTGCTCGGCATGTACACCGCGTGCTTGAACTACGGCAGCGTCGCCAAGGGTCATCGCACCAGCGGCCTCACCACGGACGGCGGCTTCGCCGAATACGTCATCCACCACGTCAGCGCGCTCTTCCCCCTGCCCGACAACGTGAGCTGGGAGGACGCGGTGCTGGTGACCACCGCCGGCACGGGCCTCTACGGGCTCGACGCGATCGGCGGCTACGTCGCGGGCGATACCGTGGTGGTGATCGGGCCCGGTCCGGTGGGGCTCATGACGGTGCAGCTCTGCAAGGCCCTGGGCGCCGAGCAGGTCATCCTGGTGGGCACGCGCCAGAACCGGCTCGAGCTGGGCAAGCGGCTCGGCGCGGACGTGGTCGTCGACGCGCGCCGCGGGGACGCGGTGTCCGCGGTACGCGAGGTCGCCGGGAAGCGCGGCGTGGACCTCGTCATCGAGGCGTCCGGCGCGGCGGAGGCGCCGCAGCAATGCCTCGAGATGGTCCGGCGTGGGGGGAAGGTCCTGGTGGTGGCCTACTACAAGGAGCCGGTGAGGCTCGATCTGGGCCGCGCCGTCCGGGAAGACGTCACCCTGTACGGGACGCGAGGCGAAGGCGGGAACAACGTGCGGCGCGCCCTGTCCCTGGTGGCACAGGGAAAGGTCCGCGGGGGCGAGCTGGTGACGCACCGGTTCCCGCTGGACGAGATCCAGGAGGGATTTCGCGTGCTGCGCGAGCGCGAAGGCGATCCGATCAAGGTGGTGTTCGTCCCTTGAAGCGAAGGAGCCGGCCGTGGCCCGAGCGCAAGCAGACCCGGACGTCGATCGCCTGAAGGAGCAGATCGCGCGCTACTCGCTCAAGGCGTACGAGCGCGGCCTGGTCGGAGGGGCGGGCGGCAACGTGAGCGCGCGGGTCCCTGGCAGCGAGGAGATCCTCATCACGCGCACCGGCGTGGTCCTGGGCGAGGTCACTCCGGACGACGTGGTCCGGATCGATCCGCTGGGACGGCCCCTCGACCCGCAGGCGCCGAAGCCGTCGAAGGAGGTCCCGTTCCACACGGTCGTGTATCGCCTGCGGCCCGACGTCAACGCCATCATCCACCTGCACCCATGCTACGCAGTGGTCCAGTCGCTGCGCCTCGCCGACCTGCCGCTCCTCACGGTCTCGGCGCGCCTGGCGCTCGGGCCGCGCGTGCCTTGCGTGCCAGTCGCGTACGCCGGGACCAGGCTGCTCGCGCAGTACGTCGGCTCCGCTCTGAAGGAAGCGCCGGGCGCGAAGGTCGTCCTGTTGGCCGCCCACGGGCTGAACGCGATGGCAGCCGACCTCACGACCGCCTACGCTCTGGCCGACCTGGCCGAGTTCACGGCGAAGCAGGCCTGCATTGCTGATTCCCTTCAGATCCATCTAGCATTGCCCACGCGAGAGGCGTTGCCCGAACCTGACGCGGCCGGTGCGTGAGGCCGTCGCCCGCCGGGCGATCGAGAGGCGATCGGATGCGCGACGCGCCGAAAGTCCTGGCGGAACCGCTCGGATCCGAGCTCCGGCGCGCGCTGCTCTCGCCGAGCGCGCGGGCCCGTCGCGAGGAGCGCGGCTGGGTCCGCCGCAACGCTGCCGTCCTGCTCGTCTACGGCCTCCTGCTCGCGGCCTGGGCGATCGCCGGCTCGCTGTCCTTGGTACCTGCCTTCATCCTTCCCTCCCCGCTGGCGATCCTCAACCGCGTCGCCCGGGACCCCGGAACGCTCGTCTTTCATTCGCTCGTGACGCTGCAGGAGGTCGTGTTCGGCTTCCTGCTCGCCGTCCTTTTCGGCATCCCGCTCGGGGTGCTGATCGTCTGGTCGAGGCTGCTCGAGCGGCTCTTCTACCCAATGCTCGTCGCGCTGCAGGCGATCCCGAAGGTGGCGCTCGCGCCCATCCTGGTCATCTGGTTCGGATTCGGCCCCACTTCCAAGGTCACCTTGGCCTTCGTCACCGCGCTGTTCCCCATCGTCATCAACACGGTGGTCGGCCTTTCGCAGACGCCGCCGGAGATGATCCACCTGATGAGGTCGCTGGGCGCCTCCGGGTTGCAGATCTTCACGAAGGTGCGCCTGATCGCCGCCGCGCCCCAGGTCTTCGGCGGGTTCAAGATCGGGATCACGCTCGCCATGGTCGGCGCGGTGGTGGGCGAGTTCATCGCCGCGAACAAGGGGCTTGGCTACTTCCTGCTCATCGCCAACAACGCCTTCGACGCTCCGCTGCTGTTCGGGATCGTGATCCTGCTCTCGTTGCTCAGCGTCGGCCTCTTCTACTCGATCGAGCTGCTCGAGATGCTCGTGCTGCCGCGGCCGCTCCGGCGAAGCGCGTGGAAGGTGCGGCCCGGGGCGGGCGCATGAACCTCGTCCCTGCCGGCCCGGCACCCGCCAGGACGCCCTCGAGCGGCAAGTCCTTCGTGCAGCTCGAGGACCTCTCGATGGCGTACGACGTGCCGCCCGATTCGCGCCTCCTGGCCCTCGACGGCGTCGGCTGCGCCATTGCGGAGTCGGGGTTCTGCACCATCGTCGGGCCCAGCGGCTGCGGAAAGAGCACGCTGCTGATGCTCACCGCCGGCCTGTATCAGCCGAGCGCCGGGCAGGTGGTGATCGCGGGCAAGCCGGTGACGGGCCCGTGGGACGGCGTGGGCATGGTGTTCCAGCGCGACCTCTTGCTCGAATGGCGGACGGCGCTCGACAACGTCCTCCTGCCCATCGAGGTCAAGCGGCTTGCGAAGGCGGAGTTCGTGGACCGCGCGCGCTCCCTGCTCCGGCTGGTCGGTCTCGCGGGCTTCGAGAATGCGTTTCCCGAGCAGCTCTCGGTGGGCATGCGGCAGCGCGTCGCCCTCTGCCGCGCGCTCATCCACGATCCGCCGCTCCTGCTCATGGACGAGCCCTTCGCCTCCGTGGATCCGTTGACTCGGGAGAAGCTCGGGTTCGACCTGCTCCGGCTCACCGCCGAGCATCCCAAGACGGTGCTGTTCGTCACCCACAGCGTGGAGGAGGCCGTCCTCCTCTCGGACCAGGTCGTGGTGCTGGGCCCGCGGCCGGGCCGGATCCTGCGGCAACTCGAGAACGACCTGCCCAAGCCGCGGAGCCTCGCCAGCCGATCCGATTCCCGCTTCCACCGCCTGGTCGACGAAATCCGAGGAGTGTTCCAGGCGGCCGGCGTTCTCTCCTGAAGATTCGAGGGGGGTCATCCCATGCGAACCGATCCGTTCGAGCTCCCGGTCTCACGGCGGACGTTCCTGCGCGCGTCGGCGGCCGTCGGCGCCGGCATTGCGTCTTCCTCCATCGCGACCCGCGCGGCCGCCGCGCCCCAGCTCAAGAAGGCGACGCTGCGGCTCAACTGGACGGCCAAGGGAGAGTTCACGCCGCTCTACGTTGCGCGCGAGAAGGGGTTCTTCCAGGAGCAAGGCCTGGAGGTGGAGATCCTCGAAGGGAAGAGCGGCACGCAGGCCGTGCAGGTGGTGGGGACGGGGAACGACACCTTCGGGTTCGTGCCTTCGATCCAGGTGGTCCAGGGCATCAACCAGGGCATCCCGGTCAAGGTGACGGGCACGTTCGGACGGGCGACCGGCATGTGCTGGGCATCGTGGCCGGAAGTCCCGTTGGGCGGCCCCAAGGCCCTGGAGGGACGCAAGGTCTCGATCTCCTCGGCCTCCACCTTCTTCCAGGTGTGGCCGGCGTTCGCGAAGAGGCACAAGCTCGACCTGGGCAAGATCGAGACGGTGAATGCGGACCCCTCGGCCCGCAATGGCCTCTTCCTCAGCCGGCGGCTGGACATCATGGCCGACATCTTCGTGGCCAATGACTTCGTGATCCTCGAGTCGCGGGCGAAGCAGAAGCTGAATGTGATGATGCTCTCCGACCTGGACTTCGACCCGGTCGGTTACGTCCTCATCGCCCATCGCCCGGTGCTGGAGCGCGATCCCGACCTGGTCAGGCGGTTCACCCGGGCCACGCAGAAGGGCTTCCAGCACATGGTCGAGTCGCCCAAGGACGCCATCGCGATCATGACGAAGCTGTACGGCGAACGCCTCGGCCCGGAGATCATCGAGGGCCAGGTGTCGCGGCTGCTGACGCTCGTCAACCGCGAGCCAGGGCTCGGGATCTCGAGCGACCGCGCCTGGCAGCGATCGCTGGACCTCCTGCACGAGGCGGGCGTGATCGACAAGAAGCTGCCGCTGGCGGAGTACTTCACCAACGACTTCATCCAGGCTTGACGTCAGTCAGGATCGTCTTCCGCGTCTTCCGAGTCGTCGGGCTCCGCCAGCGAGGCCGGCTTGAGCTTCTCGTCGTCGGTGCGGCTCACCTTGAGCTTGTGATCCTCCTGCCGCGCCGAAACGGTGAGTCCGCCCTGCGCGTCCACCTCGAAGGTGACGTGGACGCGCGGCTCGCCGGCGCGGCCCGGTTGCACGCCGTCGACCTGCCACCAGCCTTCGCTCTGCAGCTTGCCCGCGGTGCGGCCCGAGCCGCGCAGCACGTGGATGGCGAGGCGCCGCTCGTCGTCGCGCGAGGTGGTGAAGCTCTCCGTGGCGCTGGTCGGGATCTCGCTCCCCTGCGCGATCAGCTGCGTCGCCGACCCGCCGGGTTGCTCGACCGCCACCGCTTCGCCCAGCGCCGGCGGCCGCGAGTTCCTCTTGCAGCCGGCCAGCGCGAGGAGCCCCGCGAGCAGCAGCGCCCGCCTCATCGCCGCAGCGCCTCCGCCAGCGCCTCGCCCAGGATGCGGAGCGCGTCGTCCACCTGGCCGCGCGTGACCACCAGCGGGGGAGCGATGCGGAGCGCGTTCCCGTACGTGCCGCCTTTGCCCACCAGGAGCCCGCGCTTGCGCGTCGCCTCCAGCAGGCGGTTCGCCGCCTGCGGGTCGGGCTCCTTGGTGCCGCGGTCCTTCACCAGCTCGATGGCTTGCATGAGGCCCATGCCGCGCACGTCCCCGATCCCGGGGAAGCTTTCCTTGAGACCGTCGAGCCCGTCGCGCAGCGCCTGGCCCATCATCTGGGAGTTGAACAGCAGCTTCTCCTCCTCGATGACCCCGAGCGTCGCCAGCGAGGCGGCCATCGAGACCGGCGACCCGCCGAAAGTGGAGATTTGCGCGAACCGCGCATGGTCGGCGATCTCGGTGCGAGCCATGGTGAGCCCGATCGGCTGCCCGTTGGCCATGCCCTTCGCGCTGGTGAGGATGTCCGGCTCCACGCCGAACTGCTGGATGCCCCACCACTTGCCTCCGGTGCGGCCCCAGGCGGTCTGCACCTCGTCGGCGATGAACAGGCCGCCTGCCGCTTTCACGATCGGCAGCGCGATCTGGAAGTACTCCTTCGGCGGCACGATGAACCCGCCTACTCCCATGATGGTCTCCACCATGAACGCGGCGATCTCGCCGTGGGTGGTGGTCTCGATGAGCGGCTTCAAGTCCTTGGCGCAGGCGACGCCGCAGTCGGGGTACTTGAGGTCGAAATCGCAGCGGTAGCAATAGGGCGCGTGCGCGAAGCGGATGCCGCTGATCTCGCTCTGCACGCGCGGCCGGTACGACTTCACTCCCATGGCGCTCAGGGCCAGCGCTCCTCGGCCGCCGTAGTTGTGGCGCAGCACGACCAGCTCGGTCCGTCCGGTGGCCTCCTTCGCCAGCGTGACCGCGGTGTCGTTCGCCTCGGTGCCCGAGTTGGAGAAGAAGGCCTTGGCGGGCTTCATCGGCCCGATCTGCACCAGCTTCTCGGCGAGCTGCACCTGGGGCACGGTCGCGTACAGCGTCGAGACGTGCACCAGCTTCTTCTGCTGCTCGACCGCCGCCTCGGTCACCCGCGGGTGGCAGTGCCCCACCGACGCGGTCAGGATGCCCGCGAAGAAGTCGAGATACTCGCGCCCCTCGACGTCCCGCACGAACATGCCCTTCGCCGAGTCCACCACCAGCGCGTCCTGGTAGTAGGTCGAGACGTTGGGGAAGAGCAGCTCCTTCTGCTTGCGGCGGACTGTTTCGGCGTCCCACTGCATTCGGCGCTCCCAGGCAATGGATGCCATGTAGCACGATCCTGCCGTCCTGGAAGATCGCCTCGTGTTGCTCGAGCGGCTGCCGGACTAGAACGTCAGGGTCAACTGTGTGGGCACGCCGAGCTGGACGCTGATCCGCTCGGGCGCGCCGTCGTCCAGGAACCGGTTCAGGTAAAGCAAGGGCGATACGGCGGAGAGACCGGTCGCGATCCCGGCAATGACCCGCGAGGTCGAATTCTGCGAGAGCAGCACGGTCGTACCGGCGACC
>Ga0137399_10001383_pt1 | contig 11044 bp, 8 predicted proteins | sample czorhiz316metaG_FD_104810 | JGI IMG/M metagenome (GOLD analysis project Ga0137399, IMG submission 104810) | Vadose zone soil microbial communities from Angelo Coast Range Reserve, California, USA - czorhiz3.16 metaG | ecosystem: Environmental > Terrestrial > Soil > Vadose zone | place: USA...
GGTCCGGGTTTTGGCTTAGGCCCAGGCTTGGGTTTGGGCCCTGGCGCCGGCCCTGGTCCGGGTTGCGGGGTGGGACCGGGCTGCGGTCCACCCTTCGGCGGCGGTGCAGGTTGTTGTTTGAAATCGAAGCAGTCGGACATGTCGTCCGACTTGGCGTCACGGGCGTTAAGCGACGGCAGACCGAAGGTGGTCTCGCAGAATTTTACAAGGCTCACGTGCGAATGGAAGGCCTTGGAAATGTAGCCCGTCTTGGCATAGGGACTAAGCACCAGGCAACCGACGCGTGGTCCGTACCTGAACTGCGTGTTTTGGTAGGAAGCTGGCCAGCCGTTGGCCGGCCACTGCTCGACATTCTTTGGCTCGACGTGATCATACCAGCCACCCCAGTCGTCCCAGGTGATGAAGATCACGGTCTTCGGCCACAAGCCGCCCTTGACGACTGCATTCACCTGATCCACCGTCCATTGCATGCCCGGGCGGACCACGGGACCAGCGCCGCCGCCATGGGGTGGATGCTCGCTGAGACTTTCCGAGTAGAGCCATGAAACGGCGGGCAGGTCGCCCTTCGCAGCGTCAAGGCTAAACTGCTGCGACCCATGGTTCTTGCCCCGCCCTATCAGCCCCGAAATGTTCTTAAAAACGAAGTCGCCTCCATAGGAACGCCAGTTGAGGCCTGCTTTTTCCAGACTGGCGGGCAACGACGTCAGGTTAAAGGGGGGCTTTAACTGAGGCGGATCACCCTGGTGAGGATTATCCATGAGTGGCGAGTCCGCGGCGACCAGCATCAGATGGTTGGGTATCGACTGGCTGGCGACCTCGGTGAAATAGTTATCGCAGAGAGTAAACTGGCGCGCGTAGGCAAAGTAGGCGGGAATATCCGCCTCGGTGTACTGCTGGTGGACGGCGCCGGCGGCACGGTCTAACCACGCCTTGTGGTTGTGGGGTGGGTCGAAGGGCGGCGGGTCGGCCGCACGGGCCAGCTTAGAGTCTCCATTCGCGCCTGGGAAAGTTCCGAAGTAATTGTCAAAAGTGTGGTTCTCCTTCACGATGATGACCACATGGCTGATCAAACCTTGGGCTGGCACGGATTTGCCTCCTTCAGGCGGCGACCAGGCTGCAGCGGATCGTACGGCGCAGCTTGCCTTTCCGAGGGGAGCAAAATTATGCGTGGTAGAGTTATTTGTCAAGCGAGCGGATTCGTCCACATGATCGAAAAACAAAGGCGGGGGGCTGCATTTCGAGAACGAGAGTAGCAAAGACTCGGCGCCTTAGTACTACAGATGTAGCGCTGTTGGAAACGTAGCGCAAACACGCTAAGTAAAGGGGCGATCTAACCTCGGCCTGATGCAATACAAGCTCCGTAGCCAGAGCGGCCTTAGAGTTTCTACCCTTTGCCGGCACGCCGACCTGTGCTATGCCTGAGTTCATCCGCGACGCCAGCGCGGCTCTCGATGAAAGACTTTTTGAGTTCAGCCAAGAGCGGCTGGTCGGTGATCTGAAGAAGGTGAAACACATGTCTGAAAAGAGGGACTTTCATATGACCCCGGATGAGTTCCGGCGCTACGGAAGGGCCGTGGTCGATTGGATCGCCGACTATTACGCCCGCATCGAATCTCTTCCCGTTTTGTCACAGGTCAAGCCGGGGCAGGTCCGCGAGTCGCTCCCAGGAAGTGCTCCGACGAAGGGCGAGCCATTCGAGGCCATCCTGAAAGACGTTGAGAAGCTGATCCTTCCCGGCGTCACCCATTGGCAATCGCCCAATTTCTTCGCTTATTTCCCGTCGAATACTTCGTTCCCGTCCATCCTGGGAGAGCTGCTCTCGGCCGGCCTGGGAGTTCAAGGTATGCTTTGGGCCACAAGCCCGGCTTGCACCGAACTCGAAACTCATATGCTCGACTGGCTCGTAGAAATCCTCGGGTTGCCGGGAAAATTCTTGTCGAGCGGGGCTGGCGGAGGCGTCATCCAGGACACGGCATCGAGCTCTTCCCTGTGTGCTTTGCTCGCGGCCCGCGAGCGTGCCACCAGCTATGCCAGCAACGACCGGGGGTGCGACGGCCGCCTGGTTGCTTACACATCCTCGCAAGCGCATTCTTCGATTGAGAAGGCAGTCAAAATCGCCGGGCTGGGCCGGCAGAACTTGCGGCTCATTGAAGTGGACGAACGTTTCGCGATGCGTCCTGATGCACTTGCCGTGCAACTCAGGCAAGACCGCGATGCGGGACGCATTCCCTGCTTTGTGTGCGCCACCGTGGGGACTACGTCGTCAAATGCCATAGATCCTGTGCGGGGAATTGGGCGGATCTGTCGCGAACACGGCGTTTGGCTCCATGTGGACGCGGCGATGTCCGGTGTCGCCGCCCTGTGCCCCGAGTTTCGGCACATCCATGACGGGGTGGAATTTGCCGATAGTTATTGTTTCAACCCGCACAAGTGGATGTTCACCAATTTCGATTGCGACTGCTTCTACGTGACGGATCGGAAGGCTTTGATTGAAACGTTGAGTGTTCTCCCCGAATACCTGCGCAACAAGGCCACCGAATCGGGCTCCGTTATTGACTATCGAGACTGGCACATCCCGCTGGGGCGCCGCTTCCGTTCTCTGAAGCTTTGGTTTGTCATTCGCCACTATGGAGTTGAGGGTTTGCGCCACCACGTAAGGCGCCATGTCGAGTTGGCCCAGCAATTCGCGTCCTGGGTTCGTGACGACGATCAGTTCGAGCTGGCCGCGCCCGCTCCTCTGAACCTGGTCTGTTTCCGCCACCGCGGAGGCGATGCGGTGAACCAGGCGTTGCTGGATCGCTTGAACCAGAGCGGCGATCTGTATCTGACGCACACGCGATTGGACAACCGCTTTACGCTGCGACTGAGCGTGGGTCAGACAAACACTGAGTTGCCCCACGTCGAGCGCGCGTGGGATCGCATTCGCGAGGAGGCAGTTGTAGCTCTGGCGCGTAGCCGTGCTCAATCCGCTCGGGGAGTGGATACGGTGTAGGCGCGTTTGGTGCGGACGCACCGCATGTGTGGCTAGATCATTCTTTTTGGCCACGCTGCGAATGCCAAGGCCCTTCTGAAGCAACGGAGGAAGGACGATCAAAGGGCGCGAATTCCTGCGATAATATCGCGCATGAGACACAAGCAGGTTGCCTATGTTCTGCTGCGCATCACGATCGGGGTGGTGTTCCTGTTCTACGGTATTGGCAAGTTCACTATGGGACGCGCCGTGTTGGTCAACGGGCTCGTGCAGCAATTCGCGAAAACACCGTTGCCCCCTGGACTGGTGCGTGTGTTTGGCAACGTCATCCCGTTCGCCGAAGTGATACTCGGTTTGTGCGTTCTTTTCGGCGTGTTCACTACGATCGCGCTGGCGCTAATGGGGATCCTGCTCATCGCGCTCACCTTCGGCATGGTACTCGTTCCGAACCCGTCTATCGTCGCCAATAACCTGATCTATTGCGTGATTGTGTTCCTGCTTCTTTATCTTGCCGAGTACAACACCTTCTCCCTGGAGCGGCTGTGGAAGAAGTAGAGGGAGTTGGCGCAGCCAGTGACGACGCAAAGGCCGGATCCCGCCGGCTACGATTACTTTGGATCAAGAACGGAAAGAAGCTTATGACCAGGCCTGCGCTTTAGTCGAAGCGGTTCCACACAAGAGGCATTTAGACTTAGGCAACATCTTCATCCGCCCCAGTGAGAGCGTACAGAACCAACTCCACCCGGTTGGAGACGCCCAGCTTGTCAAAAACCCGAAACAGGTAGTTTCTAATCGTGTGTTCGCTCACGTTAAGTTTCAGGGAGATCTCTCGGTTCTTCATGCCTTCGGCCACCAGGCGAACAACTGCTTCCTCGCGCGGAGTCAGCACACTCATGCTATGGATCTTCGAGAGTTGAAGCGGTCTGGAGTACACAATGGCCTCGAGTAGAAACTCGAGCTCATGGTTACTGGCCCAGATTTGCCCGTTATGCACAGTGCGAATGCACTTGGGGAGTGCTTTGAAGGAATTAGCCCGGCAGAAGACGCCTCGGGCCCCATATCGGAAAGCGTTGATCACCAGGTCGCGGTCTGAGGAGTTTACGAGCACGATGGCCGCCGTCTTTGAGCGAGAAGTGCGGAGTCGATGCAGAAGCTCGAAGCCCGCCAACGGCGCATCCTGCAAGTCGGCGCTGATAACGGCAATGTCGGGGAAGTGTTGCTCTACTGCTTGTACTGCTTCGGAGAGATTTTGCGTAGTGGCTATAACGTCGAAGTGGTTCCGACAGCGCTTCAGCGCGGTCGCAACCAACTGACCACCCATTCGAGTGGCTTCGGCAATCAGAACCCGGATATGCGCCCGCTTTGTTGAACCGTCTCTGCCCACGCCCCCCTCGGCAGAAATGTTGTCACCGGAGAATTATAAGCGCATCGCAGATTATTTCAAGGCGGAAAGTGAGACTTCAGGGGTTCGTGCTCGACCCCGCGTGTTACGGTGAGGCAACGTTCGCGTTCTGCGTAACCTCGATGCGCGGCAACGACGGAGCCGCTCAGAACGTTGCGATGTACCGCCCGTGCCGTCCTCAGGCGAGCGCTAGGCGACGCAGGTTTAGGTGCTTTCCGACATTTCCGACTGTGAGCCGGCCTCAACGATGAACAAGAGCCGAGTTTTGCAAGATGGGATTTGTAGTCGCGCGAAGGAGCCCGGTCCGCCTAAGATTCATGTCCGCAAAGACTTCCGCATGAAGGGCCCTGCTGCCCCATTCCTCTATCGTCGAATTGCTCCTCTAGCCCCCTTCTGACAGGCTGCCTGCCAGGAAAGCTCGTCCTTCAAGGGCCTGACGCGGCTAGCTAGTTGAGGATTGAAGACCCTTATCCTTGGAGGCTTTCGTACTACGCCTCGCGTCAAGTAGTCACGGAAAGCGCCCTCGTCGATGACACCCCAACCTATGTGAATTTCAGCTTCTTGCGGAGCCTTGCAAGGCCCTTTACTGTGCCGTGGGAAATTGTGAGACAAATCTTGGAGTTGGGCAAAGAGATTGAATCATGGCCCGGGGGCCCATCGACAGTTGCGGATGGCGACAAGGTGGACTTCAGAAAGGGTGTTCGCTACGCGTCACAGGCGCCTATTTCCTTCTCGTGGAAGGACGAACGCGGGGTCCGCTACTGCGGGGAAGGTCACACTATCAACATCAGTGTGAGAGGCGCATTTGTTCTTGCTGTTGGTTGTCCTCCAGTCGGGGCGGACGTCGATCTGATCATCCTCCTCCCGGCAAGGTCCGAGATGCCGTGGACCTTCCGCATTCGCGCCAAGGCTCGAGTGCTCCGGGTGGAGCAGGCAGACCCCAGCGAAGAACGAAAACGTTTTGCAGTTAGCTTCCGTAGGGCCAAATGGGAATAGAGATAAGTGAAAACCAGTGTGAGCCCTCCTTTTGAAGCTGATGGAGCGGAGAAATGTACAGAACGCGTGGAGGCTCAGGAGGGTCGCGATGATCATTGATAGGGGACGCATTCGGGCAATTGCGGTCCTTCTGGCCACGCCAGTGCTGGCCTTCGGAGGCCAGGGAAAACCTCAGATAGTGGAGTCCGGGGGAGTCCCGCAGGTCGCGAAGGCGCGGGCCGACCGGAGTGGCAGTCCAGAAATAGAGCGCCCGGTCCTTCAAAGGCGGGGCTGGCGTTACCAGTTGCGCCCCGGCGACATCCTCGAAGTGAGTTTTCCCTTCACTCCAGAATTCAATCAGACCGTCACCGTTCAGCCCGATGGCTACATTACTCTGCGGGGCCTGGGTGATTTCCACGTCGCAGGCCAAACAAAACCCGAGCTGACCCGCGCGCTTCAGACGGCCTTCGCGAAAATCCTGCATGAGCCGGTCATCATGGTGGATCTAAAGGATTTCGAAAAGCCCTACTTTGTTGCAGGAGGCGAAGTGGCGCGCCCCGGCAAATACGAATTGCGCGGTGATACTACGGTGACGCAAGCCGTGGCCATAGCCGGCGGCTTTAAGGACACAGCGAAACACTCCCAGGTTTTGCTGTTCCGCCGTATCTCGGATGATTGGGCAGCAGCCAAGATCCTTAATGTGAAGAAGATGCTTCGCGGCGGGAACCTGCAGGAGGATTCGCACCTGCAGCCGGGAGATATGTTGTTCGTGCCCAAAAACGCCATTTCGAAAATCAAGCCGTTCATCCCCATTCCGGGGATAGGCGCTTACTTTAACCCCGCTCCGTGAGCCTCGAGCGCGGCCGACAGAAGGAGATGCGAGATGGGCGATTCTGCTTCCTGGACTCAGCCGCGTGATCCAGAGCGCGCCACCACCCTGCGCGACGTTCTGGCTCCGGTGTTTCGGCATCGCCGGCTGGTGAGCCTGACGTTTCTTGGCCTTTTCCTGGGGGTTGTCCTGGCGGGACTTCTGCTGCCCAAGAAGTATGAAGCGCACATGAAAATCCTGGTCCGCCGGGAACGCATGGACCCGGTGGTGACTTCAGAATCCACCGCTCAGCGGCAGGTATCACTCGCGGTGACCGAAGAAGAGCTGCAATCCGAGGTGGCGCTTCTCAAGAGCCGGGACCTGCTCGAAAAGGTAGTGGTGGCCTGTGGGCTCCATGAACGGCGCAACAGCTCTCTCTGGGAGTCGCTTTTTCGGGGCGAGGTTTCTGGAACTAGCACGCGAATTCCATTCGCCGTGCGAAGGCTAGAGGCGAAGCTAGAAGTTGAGCTCTTGAAGAAGACGAATCTGATTGAAGTCACATATGGGTCTCCTGATCCGCAGCTCGCCGCCCGAGTGCTCGCCACCTTGGCGAATCTTTATCTGGAAAAGCACGTGGCTGTCCATCGCCCACCTGGCGCATTCGACTTCTTCCAGCAGGAAACCGAGAAATACCGGCAGGGACTGGCCGCCGCTGAGGAGCGCCTGGCCCAATTCAGCCGCGAGAACGAAGTGGTTTCCGCGCAGCTCGAAAAGGAAATCGCCCTTCAAAGGCTCAATGAGTTCGAGGCCACGCTCAATCAGACGCAGGCGGCCATCGTCGAGAGCGAAAAACGTATCCATGCACTGGGAGGGCAGCTCGCCAAGACCTCTCCGCGGCTGACCACCCTGGTTCGCACCTCAGATAATCCACTTCTGTTGCAACAGCTCAAGTCCACCCTGTTGACGCTGGAACTGAGGCGCACCGAGTTGCTCAGCAAGTTCGAGCCGGATTATCGCCCCGTTCAGGAAATAGAGAAGGAAATCGCGCAGACGCAGGCAACCATCGCCGCGGAGGAAAAGGCCCCTGTGCGCGAAGAAGCCACTGACCAGAATTCAATCTACCAATGGCTGAACCAGGAACTCGCCAAGGCCAAGGCGGAGCGCGTCTCTTTGCAAGGCCGGGCTGCTGAGACCGCGCAGGTCGTGCGTACCTATCGCGAGAAGGCCATGGCGCTCGGGCAAAAGGCAGTGGGGCAGCAGGAGCTGATGCGTGACGCCAAAGCAGCGGAAGGAAATTACCTGCTCTATCTGAATAAGCGGGAAGAGGCGCGGATATCGGATGAGCTCGACCGCAAGCGCATCGTCAACGTGGCCATCGCCGAGGCAGCAACCGTTCCGGCCCTCCCAGCCACATCCCCTTGGCTGTTTGTGCTTCTGGGAGGCCCGGTCGCGGCCCTGTTGAGTGTGGGAGCGGCCTTCATAGCGGATTTCCTCGACCCGACTCTGCGCACGGCCGATGAGGTCGAGCAGTTGCTGAATGTTTCCGTGCTGGCAGCGATGCCGAAAGGCGGTAGGTAGGACCCATGTTCCTTGATTTTTACGGGCTTCGTGAGCAGCCCTTCGGAGTCACCCCGGACCCGCGCTATCTCTATCTGAGCGTGGGGCATCGCGAAGCGCTGGCCTCGCTGATCTATGGGGTCGAAAGTGGCCGCGGGTTCATGGCGCTGGTCGCAAAACCCGGGATGGGAAAGACTACCCTGCTGTTCCAGCTCTTGGAGCGACTGCGCAGCTCCGCGCAAACCGTATTCTTGTTCCAAACGCAATGCGAGTCGCGGGAATTCTTGCGTTACATTCTGGCGGATCTTGGATTCGACACTCGCGAACAAGATCTGGTGACTCTTCACAGGCAATTCAACGAAGTGCTGATTCGCGAGAAGCGCGCGGGAAAGCGCTTCGTGCTGGCCATTGATGAGGCCCAGAATCTGAATGAATCTGTGCTGGAAACCATCCGCCTGTTGTCGGATTTCGAGACGCCGCGCGACAAGCTGATGCAGATCATTGTCGCTGGCCAGCCGCAACTCGCCCAAAAGCTGGCGCTTCCCTCGCTTGCCCAACTGCGTCAACGGGTCTCCATGCTGGTCCGCTTGAATCCTTTCACGCCCCAAGAGACAGTTTCCTGTGTCGAGCACCGGCTTCGCGTGGCTGGCTACACCGGCGGCCCGCTGTTCACTCCAGAGGCCCAGGCCATTATTGCCGCGCGAAGTGAGGGGATCCCGCGAAACATCGTCAACTTATGCTTCAATGCCCTTTCGCTCGGATGTGCCCTGGAGCGGAAGATCATCGACGCCGAAATCCTGCAAGAAGTGCTGGCCGACCTGGATGTCGGCACTTTGGTTTCCGCACCGCCGGACGGTCTCGAACCTGTGGGTGCGCCAGAGCAAAGCTTTGAGACGGTGCTGACCACTCCCATTGCCTTCGACGCAGTGGGACCAGAAGCTGTCGCTGGGTCCGCGGTGGAGGTCCCTGCGAGTGCCGCCCTGGAGGCTCTTCCTGCGGTGGCGCCGGCGCTTGCTCCTGATGCCTTGGTTTCCGCAGTGGAGCCAGAAGCGCTGGCTGGGTCGGCGATGGAGGTCCCTGCGAGCGTGTCGCCCTGGAGGAGGCTCTTCCTGCGGTGGCGCCGGCGCCCTGCTCCTGGTGCCTTAGTTTCCGCAGTGGAGCCAGAAGCTTTCGCCGGGTCCGCGATGGAGGTCCCTGCGAGTGTTGCCTTTGAGGAGGCTGTCCCTACGGTGGCGCCGGCACCTGCTGCTGAAGCCTTGGTTTCCACAGGGGAGCCGGAAGCTGTCGCGGGGTCCACGATGGAGGTCCCTGCGAGTGCCGCCCTTGAGGAGGCTGTCTCTGCGGTGGAGCCGGCGCTTGCTGCTGAAGCCTTGGTTTCTGCAGTGGAGCCGGAAGCTGTGACCGCGGCCGAGATCGAGACTCTTCCGATCGCGACAGTCGAGCCAGTTCCACTCCCGATGGCTTCAGCCGCAGCCGAGCTCGAGGCGGTGTCAGCGGCAATGGCTCATTTGCCGGGCGCTTTGCGAAGCCAAGAAGGGCGTGGTGCTGGTTTGGCGGTTTGGGCCCGCCTTCTGCCCGACGCGGTCTCTGGTACTTTTCAACGCTGGCCCCTGTGGATTTCTGCTTTAGGGGTGTTGCTAGCGTGGGGAGCTGGCTTTTGGTTCTTCTCTGGAGGCGTAGCTAGAAAGACTTCTCTCCCGACCTCTCCCGATAGTCGGAGCACGGTGAAGGCGGGGGTCAGCGAACCGCCACTGGTCGAGACTGGCGAATTGAGCTCCAAGGAACCGCTGACAGTTGTTGTGAAGGTGGGGGTCAGCGAACCGCCGCCGGCCGAGACTGGCCAATTGAGTTCCGATGAGCAGCTGATGGTTGTTGTCGAGCCGGGCCAGACGCTAAGGCAGATATGTTTGCGCTATCTGGGGCGGTTTGACTCGAAGAGTTTGAATAGTGTCCATGCGTTGAACCCGTGGCTTGTGGATCCCGACGACATCAAAGTGGGGCAGCTCGTTCGGCTACCGCGGCTCTCGGCTCTTTCGAAACCTGAGAATGTCGCAGCGAAGCAGGGCGCGGAATTCAAAGCTACGCCTAAGGCAAAGCCGTGAGCAAGAATTTCGAGCTACTGATCAGAATGGTCAAGGAACTAGGCGTTTCCCAGCCGCTCGGTGCTCCGCCGTCGCCGGCCCTCGGCAAGCGCCCCGAGCCGGAGGTGGACGCCAGAACACGCGAAGAACTCATGAAGCTTGTCCAGCGTGTGTTTCTGTCGCCCCGCTTGGCGGAGGTGCCGCGGGCGGTTCTGTTCTCCGCAGTGGATCAGGGGGATGGATCGAGTCGCATCTGCGCTCGCGTCGGTGAAGCCCTGGCGGGCCAGACGCCGGGATCGGTATGCATCGTAGACGCTAACTTGCGTTCACCTACGTTGCACGAACAGTTCGCGCTGGAAAACGGAATCGGGCTGAAGGAGGCGGTGATGCAGTTCGGCCCGGTCCGGAGATTCGCACAGCGATACTGTGGTACGAATCTGTGGCTGGTCACGTGCGGATCGCAAACTCCAGACCCCCACACGATACTGGCCTCGGATCGTTTGGGGTCGCGTATTCGGGAGCTTTGCGCCGAATTTGACCATGTGCTAATCGACTCTCCACCGCTGAGTCTCTACGCCGATGCATTCGTGCTTGGCCAGCTGACCGATGGGATCATTCTGGTGGTGGAGGCGAATTCCACTCGGCGTGAAGTGGCGCAGAAGGCGAAAGAGAACCTGGAAGCCGCAAGCCTGCGGATCCTGGGGTCGGTCTTAAATAACAGAACTTTTCCCATTCCGGAGACCATCTACTGGAAGCTGTAAGGTTCGTAAAAACAACAGCAGGTACTCCGTTGCGGCTGGCGGCAGACAAGTAGACAGGAAGGGGAATGCCCAAGATGGGACTCAGAGGGCGGAGCTATGTATAGCGGACAACAAACGCGCCCTTACACGGAAAAGATCCCATTCCCAGTGCCCGATGTTGACCCGTCCCATTGGTATGCGATTCAGACGCGGGCCCGTCACGAAAAGAAGGTAGCCTCGCAGCTCCAGGAAAAACGGATCACCACATTTCTTCCGCTCATTGCGAGAGTCCATCGATGGAGCGACCGACATAAAATGGTGCACATTCCTCTGTTCCCCGGTTATACGTTTGTGCAGATGGCTCCCTCAGAAGAAGCAAAGCTCGCGGTGCTGAGGACTCCGGGCGTGCTGAGTTTTGTGGGGATCAACGGTCGAGAAATTCCCATCCCCGACAAGCAGATCGAAGATGTTAGGAAATTGGTGAACTCTGACGCTGGCTGCGCGCCCTAC
>Ga0137399_10001386_pt1 | contig 11033 bp, 9 predicted proteins | sample czorhiz316metaG_FD_104810 | JGI IMG/M metagenome (GOLD analysis project Ga0137399, IMG submission 104810) | Vadose zone soil microbial communities from Angelo Coast Range Reserve, California, USA - czorhiz3.16 metaG | ecosystem: Environmental > Terrestrial > Soil > Vadose zone | place: USA...
ACCGCGGTGGAATTCATGGGTGGCTATGACACCAACCCCGGCCGCACCTTTGTGCCGAGGGGATCGCCGCTCTATGTGGTGGCACCGGAGCTGCTGGTGGTCTCCGATTGGGAGCGCCATGCGGTGGTCGCCGATCTGCGCGGCTCCTATACCGGCTACGCCAACACTTTCCCGCCGGAGAACGGCGTGGTGTCGTCGGCGCCGACCGATGTCAACCGGCCGGATTTCCTCGGCCATATCGACGGCCGGCTCGACGTCAGCCGCGACACCCATCTGCTCGCGCAGGCGCGGCTGCGCGTCACCACCGACAATCCCGGCAGCCCGAACATCCAGGCCGGGCTTGCCAAATATCCGGTTTATACGGTGCTCGGCAGCACCGTCGGCGTCGACCAGAATTTCAATCGCCTGCAGCTTTCCGCCGGCGGCACCGTCGACCGTACCGTCTATACCGACTCAAAACTTACCGACGGCACCTCGACCAGCAACGACGACCGCAATTTCAATCAATTCGGCGGAGTCGGCCGCGTCAGCTACGATCTTTTGCCCGGCGTAAAGCCGTTCGCCGAGGTCGAGGGCGACAGCCGCGTGCACGACGTCAGGTTCGATCGCTCCGGCTTTCGGCGCGATTCCTCGGGCGGCTATGCCAAGGCCGGCAGTTCTTTCGAATTCTCGCGGCTTCTCACCGGCGAACTCTCGCTCGGCTATGCCGCGCGCGATTATGTCGATCCGCGGCTCGACCGCTTGCAGGGCCTGCTCACTTCGGCCTCGCTGACCTGGACCGCGACGCCGCTGACCACCGCGAAATTCTATTCCACCACCTCGATCGACGAGACCACGGTGCCGGGTGTCTCCGGCGTGCTGACGCATGTTTACACCGTGGAGGCCGATCACGATTTCCGCCGCTGGCTCACCGCAATCGGAAAATTCACCTGGGGTTCGCTCGACTATCAGGGCGACGGCCGCCGCGACAGGATCTACACCATCTCGGGCGACCTGGTTTACAAGATGACCCGCAATTTGTGGGTCAAAGCCACTCTGCGCCGCGACTGGCTCGACTCCAACCTTCCCGGCAACAGCACCGCATCGACCGTGGCGATGCTCGGGCTGCGGGTGCAGAATTAGGGGCGGGCTTTTCCACCTTCGCCCCGCGCCTGCACCAAGTCTTTCCTTCATGGCCGAGCTTGATCCGGCCATCCATCCCTTCGAAAAAACCGTCTCACGAAGATCGATGGATGCGCGGGGTCATACCGGATCGCTGTCACGGCGAGGGCGCGGCGCCTCAAAAAAAGAGAGCCCGCCGACTTGGGCGGGCGAAGTTTCGGGAGGAGAGCGTTCCATAGTCGGAACGCCATCCCAACCCTCCGCTGATTCGGCCCTTCTCGCCAAGGTAGAACTGAAGAGTTGTGTTTAATTTTAGGCCGCCGTGTCATTTGAGTATCGTCGTGGATATTTGCGTAAGAGATTGTCCAAGTTCGCTTTTTGGGGAGAAACGACCTGCGTGCGCGTCAAATCGTCCGAAACGCAATGTCCGCTTACCAACAGATAGCAACCCGATGGCAGACCTGCCCGCATGCCCGGAAACTGCCCATGGACGGACGTCGCGTCCTGCGGTCGCTGGTTAAAGGTCCGGCATTCAGATGCGCTGGTTCACTGCTGCTGTGGCGGCGGCAGCAACCACTTCGTGCAGCAGGCCCAATTCGCTATAAGCCGAGCCGCAGCAGAATCGGTGCGATGATTTCTCGGCTCGATCTCTGCAAAGTGCCAAGCGTAAGCCTTGGTCAATGCGCGCCCTCGGTGCGGCGGAGCAAACAAAGCAGAACTGGGCCATCGGGAGCATCGACGGGCTGCAGCCGGTTTTCTACGGTTTGACAGCTGCCCCGATCGAACACGAGCGAGAAATGGCCAGCCACGGTGCGCGCGCTGGATTCTTGATCGAACCCATAGAGCACATAAATGTCGTTCTGATGCGCGCGCACGCGCTCCTCGCCGATGCGGTACAAGCCGCTACTCGTGTCCCACATCCCCCCGCTGAAGCCCTCCAGCCGGATGAAGGGGATGCCAGCGGGAAAGAACGGGATCATGAATGCAGTTGGGGCGGTGCCCGCCATCAGGACCAGCGCCTGATCGGGGCGTGGAATAGGCGGCACGCGCACCCCAAAAAGCTCCCGATCCCAGGAGACGTGGCCCCAATCGGCTGGACGCGTGGTGATTGCGATAACGCCGAGCAGCGCCGCGCTCGCAAGCATGGCCGCACGCCGCATCCGCGCCGCAGGAACCGTCATGCCGACCAGGGCCGGGATCAAAACCGGCGCCAGCATCTCGATAGGCAGCAGATACCGCCAGATGGAAAACAGGACTAGCCAGAGCACATATGCGACAGCGGCGAAGACGAGCACAAACCGCGCCGCCAGGTTAAGCGGTGGATGCCGGCGCCCGATTGTCAGCAGCGGCAGAGAGATGATGGCGAGCGCGTAAAGCGCTGGTACGCGCAGATCGAAGAACGGCACGCCAGTGGCCATGACCTGACCACTCGCTACCAAAAATGGAAATAGCAACGCTTTCCACAGGCTGTCCGGTACTCCGGAATCATCGTGATAGGATTCAACCATCGCCAAGGGCGATTGGAAGACCTGGTTGAGAAATGGAAAGATCGGGTTTCCCGTCTTGGCCCACATGATTGCGAACCAAGGTCCGCCTGCTGCGAGCAGCCCGATGCCAATGCCGATGCCGGCCGCAACCGCGACTGCCATTCGTTCGGGCCAGCGCCGCGGCACGACCAAAGCGGCGAGCACAAACGCCACACAGTAGACTGCCATCGTGAGTTTGAATCCCGCCGCAAGGCCGACCGGGAATCCTGCGGTAGCCGCCCACATGACCGCCCGCATCGGCGAGGCCCGTGCAAGGCTTGGCATCGCTACCGCCGCCACCGCTAGCCCGGTCAGGACGAGTGCAGACATGAGATTGTCGATAAAAGTTGTGCCGCTCTCGGCAATGGCAACCGCCCCGGTCAGGCCGAGCGCAGCAAGCACCATCGCCGCCGGCCCGGATCGCCGTGCTGGCGCGGGCGGCACCGTCCTTGCCAGCAGATAGAGCGGCGCATAGGCGAGGCCATACAAGGCGCCTAGCAGCGCGCCAATCAGCATCGGCGGTGCGTTCCACGCGAGCCAATAGAACGGCAGATAAGGAATGGGATTGGTAAAAGTGGGTCCCGGGAAGGCCGGGAAAATGTCGTACAGGATGCGATCATTGAACAGCGCATAGGGAGCGTAGAAGTGATAGTTCTGCTGATCGTAATTGACGTCCTGGCCGAGCGCGAGCGCGCGTAAGGCGCAGGCAGCCGAAGCCACGGCGGTGAATGCCGCGACGGTCCAGCCGTTGCCGCGCCGGACGGGTAATCCTGCTTCTTTCATGGCTGCGACGCCGAGCTGTCGATCGGGAACCCGAGCATACAATGGACCGCCGAAATCGATCTTGCGATGAAAAGACGGAGACTTTTTCGACGCTGGCTCGGGCGTTAGACAAAGACAGTGGTCGATTGTTCAGTCGAATTCGGCATGCGATGGCTGCTGAAGGCGCAGCCCAAAAATGCGCAAGATTTCACAAGTCGGTTTCGAATCCAAAAAATGAGAAGCGCAACCACCAATTCTACCTGATCCTGACAGTAATTTTATCTGAAACGATCGGCGGGTGGAACGGATAATGCTTGGCGTCGCCCAGCACGAGCTGAAGAGTATGTTTTCCGGGTGCAAGTTCGATACGCGCCTCGGTTTGGCCCGCGCCGAAATGAAGATGCGACTTGTCTTGTGCAATCGGTTCATTGGGGTCGAGTGGTTCGTTCACATCAATCAGCAAATGATGATGGCCGCTGTTCTGGAAATCGTCGCCCGCGTGGGTGACGCCCATGTTGCGCAGACCGAAGCGACACCAAAATCCACCCTTGATTGTGGTGCCGTTTTGCGGCCAGACGAAGTAGAGAACGGCATCCTTTGGCGCGGGCTTTCCTTGAGCCCACGCAGCAAACGACAGACAAGTCAGGACTATGGACAGCGCGATCAGCCGGGTGATCTTCATCACACATCCTCCTTTCTCTTTAGGGGGACAGTGCGACGCGGAATCCGTGGGTCGGATATCGCACGTGGGTGTCGTAACCGTCGCGGTTTGATGGCCGGACATACTGCGCATCATTCTTCCAGGAACCAGATCGAATGACGTGCGAGGGGCATTCGCCCTCGCCCCATGCTGCACCGTCGGCCGGCGCGCCCAGGTAATTTTTGTGCCAGCAATCCTCTACCCACTGATCGACGCCGCCACCCATATCGTACAGCCCAAATGGATTTGGCTTGAAGCTGCCGACCTTGATCGGTTGCTCGGCGGCTGCGATGTCAGTGCAATTCTTGCAATTGGCCATGCCGGATTGAAACTGATCGCCCCACCAGTATCTTGTTTGCGTACCTGCGCGCGCGGCATATTCCCATTCGGCTTCGCTGGGGAGCCGATATGCCTTTCGCGTTGCGCCCGCGAGCCAGGCCACAAATTGCTTGGCATCGCTCCAGCTTATGTTGGTGATGGGCGCGTCATCCTTGCCGATTGCCACGAACGCACATGCCTTTGCTGCAGCGCATTCGTTCCATTCGCGAACCGAAATCGGATACTGACTGATCGCAAACGGCTTGATCGTGACCTGGTGAGCTGGCTTCTCCGTGACATCGTCATTGCTACCCATTGTGAAGCTACCGCCGCGAAGTATCTTCATCTCGGGCTCTCGCATCACCGAGGTCGGCTGTGTGGCAGGCGTAGCGGGAGAAGCGGCCTGCGTTGGCGGCGCAGCTTGTTTCGCAGCGGGAGCCACCGAAGGAACAGGCTGAACCTGGGGCGCTGCTTGCGGGGTGGCCGGCGCTGCTGGAGTAGAGGGCTGAGGTAGCGGCGCTGCTTGTTTCGCGGTGGGTGGCGGCGACGAGGGCACCTTCGGCATCTCCAGCGAGACCGGGGCTGACGCCTGACGACCTAGCTTGCCATGCGGTTGCCAAAACACATACCAAAGGGCGCCGCTTGCGATGACCAGCAAAACGAAGCTCAGCAAAAGAATCAGAATGTGCTCGCGTCGTTTTCGGGTCCTTCTGAAGGCGGCCGGATCCGGAAGCACGCGGTACACGCTCACCGGATCGGTGATGTTCTTAACCTTGCGATCCCCGAGCGACTCATATCCGCAAACCAGTTTGTGCTTTATCTGCTCGTAGATGCCGCCCGAGATGTAGACCTGGCCAGGATCGGCAATACCCTCAAGACGCGAAGCAATATTGACTCCATCACCGTAAACGTCGCCTGCTTCGATGATGACGTCGCCAAGGTTGATACCAATGCGATACTCGATCCAATGCTGCCTGGGCAGCGATGCATTGCGCCCGACCATCTGTTGCTGGATGACGATGCCGCAGCGCACGGCCTCGACAGGACTGTCGAAGATCGCAATAAAACCGTCGCCGGTGGTTTTGACGAGCCTTCCATGGTGCTCTGCAATGCTGGGCTCGATTAGGCTGCGCTCGATCCGCTTCACGCGACCGTGCGTTCCTTCTTCGTCGATTTCCATCAGGCGGCTGTAGCCAGCGATATCGCCAGCGATAATCGCGGCAAGGCGGCGCGGCGACGTCTCGCGCGGAGGCTTGCCACTTTTGCCCGATTTGAAATCCCGAAGCTCGCCCATGGCTCGTTCGGTCTCCATGCACCGCAAACGGCGGTGTTAGGCGCTTACTTTCCGCTAGAAATTAGAACTCGTCGCTAACAAGTTATCACGCTGCCGGATTGGGACAAAGCCAATTGAAGCCTTCCTCAAATCGGCCTGCACCCTAATAGCTCAAACGGCGGTATTCGAATGTGATCCGCTTCACATCTTCCGAATTCAGCGGTTGCCGGATCGCTCCGCCCGAGGACGCCGTGTCCGTTCTACCTCAACAGCAGACTTTTGGTCGGTTTGACGCTCGCATGCGGACCTTGACCATGCCTCGCTCTGGGGGCTTACATGCGATGGATAGCGGTCAAGCGGCTTCGGTTGTCCCGGATTTCCGCCAACACCGCTTTCCCAGCCCTGGTAGCTCCAGACGTCGTTTTCAAAAACACAGATTGCTGCATCGGCTGCTCTTTCCCGCTGCCGGAGACGCGTATGAAGATGCCTAAGTACGAGAAGATCAGAAACAAGCGGATGGGGCTTTTTCGGCGGCGGGATCCGGAAAAGCCCTCGGAGCCGCCGTCTCGCCTGTGGACTTTCCTAAATAGCTCTTTCGGCCTTTGGGTTCTTACGGCCACGTTTGGCAGCTTGGTGGCCGCGACCTACTCGAGCCTGCAAGTCTGTATCAAGGATGCCGACGATAGGGTGGCGAAATACAGTCGTCTTCAATCGGAGATTCAGAGCAGACAATCCGAAATATTGGAAGCCATCAATCGAGCTGAATCAATTGATGATCTCAGATCACGCTTGAAAAACATTGCAGCTAACAGGCAGGAATTTAAAGACACGCCGCTGCGTTCATTGAACCTTGACTACCGCGACATACAAAATTTGATAAGGCCGCACGAGATCGTTGCCGCGACTGTTCGGCAGGTCTCTGACGCCTACGGATTCACCTACGAGGATCGTAAATACTTATCCGTGGTGGATGGGACCCTGCCCGATGACATAAGCGAAACTGAACTCCCTAAGATCAAGGCACTTGCATCGAAGTTTGCCAATCTGTTGAACACCGCGAAGACTTTAGCGTCACGATATGGTTTGGTCCAATACTGCCCGATCCCCCGTGCGTTTCTGTCCCTATGGCAGAGCAGGGGCCCCATTCTTGAGTACCGATATCACTTCAATCAAAATGGCACCGCCTACATACTGCCGGCAACAAGCTCTCAATAGAACATCTGCTTCCGCTGCTGCATCTCTCCCGGCGCGCGAGCAGACTTGCAGCGGATGTGCCGGCCGCCTCGCCCCGCTCCGTGCCTGGGTCTGCGTCGCGGCCGGGTTCGACGACGATGGGTGCTGAACGGCGGACGTATCGCGCAGAGGGAGTTGCGTCCGCTTCTCCCCAATTGGCAGACATTGGGCGGCGGCTTGTCGGGTTGGGGTTCAGCGCGGCATCTGCCCTCGCACGCCGGGAATATCTTTCACACAGCGGCAAAATGTCCTAACTTGACGTCTTCGCGCTCCGTGGGTGACAACGATGCGATCCCGCGTAAGTAAATTTGCTCATGTCCTGGAACGCATTGGGCTTGCGATGGCCGGAGCGGCAAGCGGATTGTTTGTTGCCGTCCACGTGGGATCAAGCGTCGCAGCGCTCGCTTCTCAGGGTTTTATCGTCATCATGATGTTGGGTGGCGCAGTCGGATTTTACCTGGGAATCGATACTCCGCCGCTGGCTTTTCATGCACCCAATGGTGGAGTTTCAAATGATGGTTCCGGTGGCAAGGTCGATTCCGCGGAATTTCTCAGCGCCGTCGGCACATTTCTCGCTGCGTTGACGGCTTTTGCGTCGGTCAGCGTGATCGTGCTTCGTGGAGATCCGCATATCTCTTGGACAGTGATGATCATGCTGGGATGGGTGGTCGGCGTGATGATGCAAATCGTTGCCGGGGCGATTGCACGCATTCGCGCTTGATACGTGGTCGCTTTCGCTTCGCGGTTATGCGCAGGCAGATCTCGCGGCGATTAAATGCCGTGCCCCGCCTTGTACCAAAAGGCGGTAGCTAGCTCTGGATCAACAGCGGTACTTGCCACTTCAGGTCTGCAGACGGGCGACGACTACCTTTGCATCACCCGTCGAGGCGCATCCGGCGCGACTACCGGTCCACGTTAAGCACTGCACCCGTGGTGGCGTCGACATCAACCTCCATATATCGGCCTGATATATCCCGCCCCTCGATTTGCCATTCATAGCCGGCAAATTGAGTGTGGGATACGGTTACGAGACCAATGTTGGTCGCAACTCTCAATGCTTGCTGCATCGAAATGAGGTCGCCCGTATCATAGGCCATGGCGGGTGTTGCCATCCCGAGCGCTACGGCTGCAACGATTGGCATGATGTATTTTCGCATGGGTTACTCCTGGTCGAAGCCATCTGCTCCGTTACGCCCTCGAAACCGGCGTAACACCCCTGAAAACCATTCGAAGCGCTGTGTGTTCCGATCTCGCAATCACGAAGCTTGCGCGAATGTTCGGCGGTTGCGGCCATTTGGTGACCGCATCTTGGCGATAGCGAGATGAGTTTTTCGTCGATCCCGTGCCCCGCATCCACGGCTGTCGATTCTGCGACAAAGGGCGCGGCGTCGGACATCATCGGGAACATGACAACCTTGAGGTCTGCGCCCGCATCATCAAGCCAAAATATTTGGCGTCGTAAGAACCTTTCGAAGTGACGATCGCGGCGCCGCCTCGGGATCCTCCATGTTCCATTTGAGGGAGAGTTCGGGAACCGCACGCGCGATTGCCAGCCGGCGCCGGGCGTTCCCGAATACCACCCATCCGACAGAAGTGATCGAGGCCTCGGACTGCGCCTGGGACTGCGCCCGAAGCCACTTGAAACCGCTCAGAAATTTGAACCCGGGAAGGTTTGTCCAGACATACCTTTGCTGGGGCAGGCCTTTGCTGGGCAGGCAAGGAGGAACAGAGATGCCCAATTCAACATCGCGGCGCTGGACTGCGGCGGAAATCGTTAGGCTGAAAAACCTGGCTCAGAAATATCCGCCCGCGGAAATCGCTGCACGGCTCGGCCGGACGCCCTCGGCGACCGCCACAAAGGCCCATGAGCTGAAGCTCTCACTAAAGTTCCGGCATCAAAGCAACCAAGAGCCGACCGTCTCGGGTGCGGACCCTGGGCCGGCCGGGTTTGACTGGCACGAGTAATACCGCATCATCAGCTGCTTGTACGCAGCCATGTATGCGGGTCGATCGCGAACCGACAGGAGAAGCCCACCGGTTCGCGGGTCTGTTGTTGCCCCGGAAAGCTAAGTCGTCTCGACGCGGTAGCCCAACCGCCGAAGATTGTTGAAGGCTTGAACTTCCATTGGCTTCGCAGTCGCAGGAATTCTGACAATGAAGATCTTGTCCTTATTCTTCTTCATTCTCTGGTGGACGTCTGCGAAATGAACGAAGTGATCTTCCGATATCAAGGAGTCTTCGCCGTTCTTTTCGTGGTGGATGGCGATCGACCATCGTGTACGCATGGTATTTTTCCCCAAAATTACTCGACGCTCCATTTCGGTTAATGATTGAGTCCTTTTTATCGCCGCGACGGGACAAAAAAATGAAAGGCGATGATGTAACTGCCGATTGGGGCCTGTCGCCGCAATTTCGTCGTCCCCAGCACAGAGGCATCGATGGCGCGGGTGTGCCGCGCGACGTTGTGCTCGACCTGCGGTGGTTCTATAGCAAACAAAAAAACTTTGGGGAGAGCAGGGTGCGCAGCAACCGGTTGCAAGGCAAGTCAGCAGGCAAGTCGGCAGCCTGCGTCATCGCAGCTCTGGGCATCGCTCTATCAGCCGCAACGCCCGCGGTGGCGCAGAAAAGGGGCGGCACGCTGCGGCTCTATCACAACGACAATCCGCCCAGCACCTCGTTGCTCGAGGAATCGACGATCGCTTCGGTGACGCCGTTTTCGGCTGTGTTCAACAACCTTGTGGTTTTCGATCCCGCCAAGGTCCACGAGACCCTGGAAACCGTCATCCCGGATCTGGCTGAAAGCTGGTCCTGGGACCAGACCAATACCAAGCTGACCTTCCAATTGAGGCAGGGCGTGAAATGGCATGACGGCAAGCCATTCACGGCCAGGGACGTGCAATGCACCTGGCGGATGTTGATCGGCAAGAGCGAGGCTTCCGAATTTCACAGGAACCCACGCCGGGTCTGGTACACGAGGCTGCAGGACGTCACGGTCAACGGCGATTACGAGGCCACATTCGAGCTCAGCGAGCCGCAACCGAGCCTGCCGGTGTTGCTCGCGAGCGCTTTTTCGGCCGTTTATCCTTGCCACGTTCCGCAAGCGACCATGCGCACCCGTCCGGTCGGTACCGGGCCGTTCAAGTTTGTCGAATTCAACCGTGGCGCCTCGATTCGCCTCGTGCGCAATCCCGATTACTGGAAAAAGGACCGCCCCTTTCTCGATGAGATCACTTTCAGGATGATCGACAGCCGCGCGACGCGCATGCTCGCTTTCGCAACCGGCGAATTCGATATCACCTTTCCGGCGGATGTCAGCGTCTCCCTGATGAAGGACGTCAAGGCGCGCGCGCCGAACGCGATATGCGAGATGATCACCACCGGCACGCAATCCAACCTGATGGTGAATCGCGTCAATCCGCCGTTCGACAATCCGGATCTTCGTAAAGCGATGTCGCTTGCGATCGATCGCAAGGCATTCAATACGATTCTGATGGAGGGATTGGCGCTGATCGGCGGAGCCATGCTGCCGAAGCCCGCGGGCGAATGGGGTATGCCGCCGGAAATGGTGTCGTCGCTGATGGGATATGGTCCCGATACCGACAAGAACATCGCGGGAGCCCAGCAAATCATGCAGAAGCTCGGCTACAACGATGCCAAACCGCTGCGGATCAAGATTCAAACGAGAAATCTTCCGACCTATCGCGATGCCGCGGTGATTCTGATCGATCAACTGAAAAAGATCTACGTCATCGGCGAGCTGGATATTCTCGAAACGCCGCAATGGTACGCGAGACTCGCACGCAAGGATTACACGATCGGGCTGAACGTGACCGGCGTCAGCGTCGACGATCCCGACGGCAATATCGTCGAGAACTATTCGTGCAAATCCGAGCGCAACTATACGCAGTACTGCAATGCGGAGGTGGATCGACTGCTCGCCGCACAATCCCGCGAACTGGACAAGGAAAAACGCAGAAAAATCGTCTGGGATATCGAGCGTCTTCTGGTGGACGACGCGGCTCGGCCGATCATCATATCCAGCGTGGCCGCCAATTGCTGGCATCCTTACGTCAAGAACTACACCCCACACGACAATAGCCAATACAACAGCCTGCGGTTC
>Ga0137399_10001387_pt1 | contig 11033 bp, 11 predicted proteins | sample czorhiz316metaG_FD_104810 | JGI IMG/M metagenome (GOLD analysis project Ga0137399, IMG submission 104810) | Vadose zone soil microbial communities from Angelo Coast Range Reserve, California, USA - czorhiz3.16 metaG | ecosystem: Environmental > Terrestrial > Soil > Vadose zone | place: USA...
GGGCGGCGCGACAGATGCCTCTTCGGTCAGCCGCTCGTAGGGATCGCCTCCATCATCTCTGCACACGCCGAATTGATCGCGGAACCAGCGCAATGAGAGCCCCGCGGCTTGGGTAACGCCCATTACGTGCCATCGGTCGGGAATCGCATGACAAAAAGTGTGTAGCCGGCCTTGTCCATCCAGGGCCGGCGTGTCAGTGGCGGCAAAGACAACGCCCGACGTGCCAATCGTCGCACTAACTGCACCCGGCGTCACGATTCCCATCCCTGTCGCGCCGGCCGCCTGGTCGCCAGCTCCAGCGACGACGGGCGTTCCAACTTTCAGGCCCGCGGCGGCACCTCCGCTAGCGCACACTCTCCCACAGACGTCAGGCGATTCATAGAGCGCCGGAAGCAGATCTCGATTGATTTCGGCTGCCTCCATCATTTCCGAAGACCAGCGCCTGTGGGCAACATCCAGCAATAGGGTGCCGGAAGCATCTGCCATGTCGGTGGCACGCTCGCCAGTGAGCCGATAGCGAACATAATCTTTCGGTAACATGACAGAGCAAACTTGCTTCCATTTGTCCGGTTCGTTTTCGCGCACCCAAAGGAGCTTGGTTAGCGTGAAGTTTGTCAGAGCCGGATTGCATGTGAGTTGGATAAGTCGTTCAGCTCCGATTTTTTCGGTCAATTCGCGAGATTGACGGTCAGTGCGAACATCGCACCAGATGAGCGCTGGACGAACGACTCGACCGCCGTCGTCGAGCATGACTGCACCATGCATTTGTCCGGAGAACCCAACACATGCAATGTCGTCCCCCTTCAACCTGGCGCGCTCAAGGGCACGCGCAACGGCAACCTGACACGCAGCCCACCAATCATCGGGATGCTGCTCGGCCCAGCCAATCTGCGGTGATGCAAATGGAATGTGTTCCTGCGTTGCCGAAGCGACTACTCGTCCATCCTGATCGACGATCAGGGCACGCGTCCCGCCAGTTCCAACATCAATTCCTAGGACGTAGATAAGGCTTCTCCTAAATGCCAGGTTCAACGGGTCTACAAATCACATGCCTGCGCTCAGGATAATAGCGCACTCATCGAATATCGGCTCCATCGCCCGCTCGACGTGCGTCGAATGCTGTTTCTGTTAGTCTGACTCTATGCCCGCCGAACGTCTGCAAAAAATCAGCTCCGCTGCCGGAGTCACTACGCGCCGCAAAGCCGAGGATTTGATTACTTCCGGACGCGTGCAGGTAAATGGTCAAGTGGCGACCGAACTCGGCACGAAAGCGGACCCCGAGCACGATCACATCCGCGTTGACGGCAAGCTGCTGCGCGGGCCTGAGCGCCATACTTACATTGTCCTCAACAAGCCCAAGGGTTATGTGACGACCGTAAGCGATCCCGAAAAAAGACCGACTGTGATGGACTTGGTGCGCGGCGCCAAATCCCGCGTGTATCCGGTGGGACGGCTGGATTGGGCTAGCGAAGGGTTGCTGGTGCTCACCAATGACGGAACGCTCGCCAACGCACTGATGAAGGCGTCATCAAACGTGCCGAAAACTTATGTCGTGAAAGTTGCCGGCCAACCCGATGATGGGAAGCTGGAGAAACTCCGTAAGGGAGTTTCAATCGCCGAAAAGGGCGGCCGCCGTGTGCGAACGGCGCCTGCAAAAATCCGCCTCATCCGGGAGGGCGACAATCCCTGGCTGGAAGTGACGATTATCGAAGGCCGCAACCGGCAAGTCCGAAAAATGTTTGAAGAAGTAGGGCACCACGTGGAGAAAATCCGGCGCGTGCAATATGGTCCGCTGTCGTTGGATGTGCCGCCGGGAGAATTTCGCAGTCTGACACTGGAGGAAATTTCGCGGCTGAAGGCGGCCGCTTCAGGAACGAAATCCCTGCGGATAAGAAAACCGGAAATGCCGCTCGCTGACCAAACTCGCGGGAGAAAGGCCTCGCCCCAAACAGTTAGTCGCAGCGCTGCAGCGCCGCGCACCACCGAATCGCCTCGCCATTTCAAGCCGCGACAGGGTTCCAAACCGCAACGCCGCTCTAAATCACAACGACATCACTAATCTGGAATCTCGTCGAGAACTTAGCGCGCTGCTTCCGCGATCATCGGCAGCCGTGCGGCGCCGAATAATCCTGCATCGCTTCCGAGCAACGCTCGCGTGATAATTGTCTTCCGTCCCGGACCCGGCTCGACGTGAGCGGACGCTCCTCCTCCTTGCGAGAGCGGATCAGACGGAGCGGTGGCAGCATAAACCATGCAACGCTGGCGAAGTTCTTCGAAAATCGCGGGAGCAAATGCTTCCCAGGCGCTGGCTACTCCTCCTCCGACTACATAAATTGGCAGGTTCAGCGAATTCACCATTGAGGAGAGCACGATGCCGAGAGCGCGGCCTACACGACGGAAGATCCGCCTCGCGTCCTCATCGCCCTGAATTGCCAGATTGAAGATCGACTTGGCGCTGAACTCCGGGTCGGAGTGAGCCGCGCGGGCCAGCGAACAAGATGCATTCTCCAGGATCGCCTCGCGCGCCATACGCACGACCGCCGTGGCTGATGCGTACTGTTCCAGGCATCCGCGATTGCCGCAGCCACAAGGATGCCCCTCGGGTTCAACAGTGGTATGTCCGAACTCGCCAGCCATACCGTTCATGCCATGCCAGATCTTGCCCCCCAGCACTAGACCTCCACCGACGCCGGTGCCAAGGGTCAGCATGGCCATATCGTCATGCTCTTTCGCTGCGCCCAGCCACTTCTCGCCAAACGCGGCCACGTTGGCGTCGTTTTCCAGAATCACCATCGTGTTCAACCGCCGCTCGATCTCGGCGCGCACCGGATACTCCGCCCAGCCCGGCAAGTTCGGGGATTCGCGCAGCAGTCCGGTCTCCATGTCGATGATACCGGGCACGCCGATACCGATCCCAAGCATCGAGGAGGAGTTCTTATATTTCTCGGACAAGTGCTGAATTGCTTCGCACATGTCATTGATGACATGGTCACGGCCCAGCGAAACCTTGGTGCCCAAGGTGACCTTCTCCACCAGATGGCCAGTCACATCGACCGCGGCTATGCGCAGATTGGTGCCGCCCAGATCTACTCCGATTGAAAAATCATTCATACATTAAAGGAAAGCTATTCTAGTCCTGCGACCAGTGATGGGCCCCTCTGTTGTACATGGGCGCTTTCCGGTCCGTCAATATTAAATCGTTATAGTACCGCTACTTTTGGCATTTTGGACAGTAGTGACTACTGCGGCCAATCAGCACAACGCGCTTGACCGCGGTCCGGCACTTCAGGCACGGTTCACCTTCGCGGCCATAGACTCGATGCTGGAGTTGGAAGAAACCCTCCTCGCCGTCGGAGTCCACGTAGTCGGAGATCGAAGATCCCCCCATAGCAATGGCTTCGCGCAACACTTCCTGCACCGCACCTAGCAGGCGCCGGAGGTCCTCGCGCGTGAGCGATGCGGCACGTCGACGCGGTCGGATTCCAGCTCGAAACAACGATTCGTCCGCATAAATATTACCCACGCCACGCAACAGTTTCTGATTCAGAAGAGCGCTCTTGATCGGGGTCTTGCGTCTGCGAAACAAAACCAGAAACTGCTCTTCTCCTACTTCAAGCGGCTCGACTCCCCCCGGCTCGAAACCGGCCGTGTGGACACTAAGCTTTCCGAACATTCTCGGATCGACGAATCGAAGCTCGCGACCGGACGCAAGCTTTGCCACGAGGTGAGTGTGCTTGACGATCTGCTCCGCCGGATCGCAAACCACCATGCGCCCCGTCATACCGAGATGCACGATCCATTGCGGATGCTCATTCTGCTGGTGAACTGAAGCTGATCGCTGCTTTTGTCGGCTCGCCCTTTTCTTCTCAAGATCAAATACGATGTGCTTGCCCGTCCGATGCACGCGGAGGATCTTCTTGCCTTCGAGAGTGCGTGCGATTTCCGCTGCCGACGACTTCAGGGGCTGTTTCCTCGCGCCAATCCATACTGAATCGATTGTGTCGCCGGAAACCCGCCTATCCAAGCCCCGCACAATCGTTTCGACCTCAGGCAGTTCCGGCATCGAGTCAGAATACAGGAAACACGCGATTGCAGAGGTCAGAGGTCGGATTGCAGAAGTAAGATCCTTATTTCAACAACCGTCATTGTATGGGCTTCACCTCTGCAATCTGACCTCTGACCTGTTGCAAACTCCTCCTCCGATTGCTCATGAGCACGGCAATTCGGTATCCTAGAGCGTACACACCGGCTCCTGCCGAACATTCCAGTTTCAAATCAATTCGCGACTGCGGGAAACCAGTGTGTGCGACCCTTGGTGCAGTCCCGAACGAGCCGCACAAATTCCACGGAGCATGAATTGAAAAAAGGCAAAACTGCGGTCATTGTCGGAGCCCAATGGGGCGACGAGGGCAAAGGCAAGATCGTCGACGTACTTACGCAGACATTCTCAGTCGTCGCTCGCTATGCCGGCGGACACAATGCGGGCCACACTGTCATCATCGAGGGCAAGCGGTTCGTCCTACAACTGGTACCCGGAGGCATTCTCCGCCCCAGCTGTGTGAACGTAATTGGCAACGGAGTTGTCTTCGATCCGCTGGCGTTCCTTAAGGAAGTGGCCACGCTACGCGCTGGTGGCGTGAAGGTGGATGGCAACCTGTTCATCTCCAACCGCGCCCAGGTCATCCTTCCATACCATCGCATGATGGAGTTAGGTTCGGAAAATGCACCCGGCCGCGTGAAAATCGGAACCACGTCGCGAGGTATCGGCCCCGCCTACGAAGACAAGATGGGACGTCGCGGCCTGCGGGTCGCCGATCTCCTCGACAGCACGCTTTTACGCACGCACATCGAGAACGCTGTCCGCGAAAAAAATATGATCGCGCACGCGCTCTTCAACTCCGACCCGCTCGATGCCGACAAAATGTTTAAGGAATATTCCGACGCGGCGCGGCAGATTGCTCCGTTCGTATGTGACACCGCATTGTTGCTGAATCAGGCAATCGCAGCTGGGAAGTCGGTCGTATTCGAAGGCGCGCAGGGCACGATGCTTGATATCGATCACGGCACCTATCCGTTCGTGACGTCCTCCAGCGCAACCTCTGGAGGAGCAGTTACCGGCACCGGCGTTCCGCCGACTTCGATCGATAACGTCATCGGCATCACCAAGGCGTACTGCACGCGGGTTGGCGGGGGACCATTTCCGACCGAACTGCTTGATGAGCAGGGAGAAGATATACGCAAGCGGGGCAATGAATTTGGCGCCGTGACCGGCCGTCCGCGCCGCACTGGCTGGCTCGATTTGCCTCTGCTGCGCTACGCTGGCATGATTAACGGCATCTCTTGGCTGGTGGTGACCAAACTCGACGTGCTCGATCATCTTCGTGAAATTCCTGTTTGCGTCGGATATAAAGTCGACGGCAAAGAGACAATCGAAATTCCGGCACAGGCCTGCGGTTACGAAAAGATCGAGTGCATATATCGAAAGATGCCGGGCTGGGCCACGCCCACCACGGACATTCAAACGCTTGAAGCATTACCCAAAGCCGCTCGCGAATATCTCGCTTTCATCGAAAAGGAAACGGGAGCGCGTGTCGGCATGATTTCCACCGGGCCCGATCGTGAGCAAACGATCCTGGTGCCGGATTTTGTGAGCCAACTGGGCCTGCAACCAATCAAGAGCCCGGTAGCTCGATCCTAAAACAGACAGAGAGCGCAAGAACGGAGCGATAATGGTGGTGCTGGCAGTGACCTGGATGGCAAAGACCGGACGCGAGTCCGAAGTGGCGGCACTTTTTGAAAAGCTAACCGCGGAATCACGCAAGGAACCGGGCTGCGTCATGTATCAGGTGCACAAACACAAGACCGAGCCCCGGCGATTCTTCATCTACGAACAATATAAAGACGACGCCGCGCTGGAAGCTCATCGCGCCGCTCCTCACTTCCTGCAATTCGCGAAGAAAGATCTGCCGAAAGTGGCTGACCGAACGGAAGGACACTTGTTCGAGCCGTTGGGGTAATGGGAAAAATAACGGCTGTCATCCTGAGCGAAACGAAGGACCTGCTATCCTGTACTAACCCTGCTGAACGCGGGATTTAGCTACTTGTCAGCCATCAACACGCCGCCCGACGCGTAGCTTTCCTTAGACACTTCCAGGAATGTCACCACGATGGCCTCTCGCCGCGCTCCAGCCTCTTCCACCATCGTGTCTGTAATACGCTGCGCGATCTTGCGCTTCTGATCAGCCGTTCGGCCTGTAAGCATCGTCACCTGAATCAATGGCATGGAGTTCTCAGTTCTCAGTTAGCGGTTCTCAGTAAGACCTCAGTCCGGCTCAACTGAGAGCGGGAACTAGGAACTGAGAACTTTCTTTATTGTGCCAATTCGTATCCCGCAAAGAAAAAGCTTAGTTCGAAGCGAGCAGTATCTTCCGCGTCCGAGCCATGGATTGCGTTGTACTCAATCGTGCTCGCCCACTTCTTGCGAATGGTGCCTTCTTCGGCATTTGCCGGATTGGTAGCGCCCATGAGTTTGCGCAAGTCGGCGATGGCATTTTCCTTTTCGAGTGCCAGCGCAACAATCGGCCCACTCGACATAAAGTCGGTCAGCGAGTTGTAGAACGGACGGCTCGCATGCACGGCATAAAACTGTTCGGCCTGATGCTTTGAGATCTCCAGCATCTTGATGGCAAGGATCTGAAAGCCGTTTTTCTCGAACTGCTCAATGATGTCTCCGATCGCGTGCTTCTTAACCGCGTCCGGCTTGATGATGGTGAGTGTCCGTTGCAGTGTCTTCATGAATTAGTTCTCAGTTCCCTGTTCTCAGTAAGAGCTAAGTGCCAACTGCTAAGTGCTAAGTGCCGCTTTTCCCAATGCCGCAGCCAGCGTTTCGCCGATATCGGCCGGAGATCTCGCGACCCTGATTCCGGCTTTTTCCAATGCCGCAATCTTTTCGGCAGCCGTCCCTTTGCCGCCGGAAATGATCGCGCCGGCATGGCCCATACGACGCCCAGGAGGCGCAGTCTGTCCCGCGATAAAGCCGACGACGGGCTTCTTCATGTTCGCCTTCACGAACGCAGCGGCAGTCTCTTCGGCGTTACCGCCGATTTCCCCAATCATGATCACCGCTTCGGTCTGCGGATCACGATTGAACAAGTCCAGCGCATCCACAAAATTCGTTCCGATGATTGGATCGCCCCCGATGCCGACTGCAGTCGATTGCCCGATCCCGCGCTGCGTAAGCTGGTGCACGGCCTCATAGGTCAACGTGCCCGAGCGGGAGACAATCCCGACGTTGCCCTCTTTGTGAATGTGTCCTGGCATGATGCCAATTTTGCATTTGCCCGGCGAAATGATGCCCGGACAATTGGGTCCGATCAGTCGTGAGCGCCGGTTTTGCAGAAATTCCCAGGCCCGCACCATGTCAAGTGTCGGGATGCCTTCGGTAATGCAGACGATGAGCTCGACTTCAGCGTCGGCGGCCTCCATGATTGCGTCGGCAGCAAACGGCGGAGGGACAAAAATCACGGTGGCGTTGGCGCCCGTCTTGTCGGCGGCCTCTTGCACGGTATTAAAAATTGGCCAGCCTTCGTGCGTCGTGCCACCCTTGCCCGGAGTGACTCCGCCTACCACTTGGGTTCCATAAGCAGCGGAGGCCTTGGCATGGAATGTACCTTCACGGCCGGTCAAGCCCTGCACGATTAATCGCGTTCTCTTATCTACCAAAATCGCCATGATGACTCTTTTCTAAAATCCGCGTTCCCGAAAAAACATTCGTGTAGAGACGCGGCTTGCCGCGTCTCCTGCCGACAACGGCTGTACCTGAGAGAGACGGGCAAGCCCGTCTCTACGCTATGCTCGCGCTGCTGCAACAACTTTGTCCGCTGCGTCTTTCATAGTTTCCGCGATAGTAAAGTTGAGCCCTGATTCCTTCAGGATCTTCTTGCCTTCCTGCACATTGGTGCCCTCCAGCCGCAGCACGACCGGCAACTGGATGTTCGTCTTCCGAGCCGCTTCGACCACACCGTTGGCAAGCGTATCCACTCTGAGGATTCCCCCAAAAATATTGATCAGTACCGCTCGCACGCTCTTGTCGCTCAATAGGATTTCAAAGGCATGCGCCACTTGCTCCGAATTCGCGCCGCCGCCTACGTCCAGGAAATTCGCTGGCATGCCACCGGCGTACTTGATGATGTCCATGGTCGCCATCGCCAAGCCTGCGCCGTTAACCATGCAGCCAACGCTGCCATCGAGCTTGATGTAGTTCAGGTTGTACTTGGAAGCCTCGACCTCAAGCGGATCTTCTTCGCTGACATCGCGCAATTCGCGGATATCCGGATGCCGGAAGAGTGCGTTGTCATCGAACGTCATCTTCGCGTCGAGAGCAAAAACCCGGCCGTCGATGGTCGTAATAAACGGATTGATCTCCACCAGCGACGCATCCGTATCAAGAAACGCGCGGTACAGACCTGTCAGAAATTTCACCGCAGGACTAATCTGCGCGCCTGACAACCCAAGTGCAAATGCAATCTTGCGCGCCTGAAATGACTCCAGACCCATGCCCGGATCGATGTACTGCTTCAAGATGGCCTCGGGCTTCTCTGCCGCAACCTGCTCGATCTCCATGCCACCCGCTGACGACGCCATGAACACCGGTTTGCCTTCGCCTCGATCCACCAGGATGCCGAGATAAAGTTCCTTCTCGATCGGCAAAGTTTCTTCAATCAGCAAGCGCCGCACGACGCGGCCCTCTGGACCGGTCTGGTGCGTGACAAGCGTCATGCCCAGAATCTTGCCGGCCACTTCGCTCGCTTCTTCGACGGACTTCGCGATCTTCACTCCGCCGCCCTTGCCCCGTCCACCCGCGTGGATCTGCGCCTTCACCACCACGCCCGCAGCGCCCGCCGCGAACAATTCTCTTGCGGCGGCCTCGGCTTCTACGCGAGTTTGCGTCATCTTTCCGCGCGGCACAGTTACGCCAAACTTCTTCAGGATTTCTTTCCCCTGGTACTCGTGAATCTTCATAATGATTCCTGGATTGCGTACCGTCTCGATTCCAAACTCGGAGGAACTTGCCTGCAGCGTCGGAGAGCAGTTAGCAAACTAACGATTTTATAGGACTGACGGTCAATCGGCCAAGCGCGGAACGTGCGGATTGACGGACATGTCGAGGACAGCTACGCTCATCCGTCATGTTGGCTAACTTGAAAGGCAGAGTGGCGCTCGTCACCGGGGCCGGCAGCGCCGAAGGAATCGGGTTCGCTACCGCCCGTCTTCTGGCCGCACAAGGAGCGGCCGTAGCACTTACCTCGACCACTGAGCGAATCCATGAGCGCGTTGCGGTGTTGGGCAACGGGCACGTGGGGATGGTCTGTGATCTGCGCAGCTTCGAAAACACGCGAAGATTGGTCACGTCAATCATCGAGCGATTCGGAAAACTCGACATCCTGGTGAACAACGCCGGCATGGTCCAGACAGGAACGAAAGCATTGTCCGGCCGTTTCGACTCTCTGACCGAATCGCAGTGGGATGGCGAAATCGAATTGAACCTGAAAACCTGCTTCAACGTGACGCGAGTTGCGTTGCCCCACATGATCCGGAAAAAATATGGGCGCATCGTGAATGTGAGCTCGGTAACCGGTCCGGTGGTGAGCGATCGTGGGATGTCCGCTTACAGCGCCGCGAAAGCGGGAATGGCGGGACTCACTCGCGCCCTCGCATTGGAAAGCGGCAGATCGGGTATCACTGTCAATGCGGTGGCTCCGGGATGGATCAAGACCGCTTCGTCAACCGACCGCGAGAATGAAGCCGGGCGAAATACACCAATTGGCCGGCCCGGAACGTCCGCGGAGGTCGCCGCGCTGATCGTTTTTCTCTGCTCCGATGAAGCGTCCTATATCACCGGCCAGATCATCGTGGTCGACGGCGGGAATACCGTGCAGGAGTACAAAGGAGCAGAAGAGTTCATCTGACTTCGTTGTCCCTTAACGACAAATCTTAACGATGTGGCAGGATTGCTCTCATCTCCGGCTGCACGGGATGCTTCGCTTCATATGCCGTAATCGCCGCCTCGTTCTGAAGAGTGAGGCCGATATCATCCAATCCGTTCAGTAAACAGTGACGCGCAAAATCGTCCATCGCGAAAGTCGCGGAGAAACCCTGCCCGTCCTCAACAATCAGTTTTTCCAGATCAACCGACAACCCGTAATTCGCGGTGTCGCGCGCGCGGCGCATGATCTCCGCAACCTGATCCTCGCTAAGGGTCACCGTCAGAAGGCCATTCTTCAAACTGTTGTTCGCAAAGATATCGGCGAATGATGGCGCAATGACTACCCGGAAACCGTAATCCGCCAGCGCCCATACCGCATGCTCGCGGGAAGATCCGCAACCGAAATTCTTCCCTGCTACTAAGACCGTCGCATTCGCATAGCGCGGATCGTGCAAGACAAAATCGACCTTCTTTGAGCCATCTCCCGAGAATCGCCAGTCATAGAACACGAACTCACCGAACCCGGTCCGCTCAATCCGCTTCAGAAACTGCTTCGGAATAATCTGATCCGTGTCCACACTGACGCGATCCAGCGGAACGACAAGGCCGTTATGTTTTCCAAAAGGTTGCATGCCAAACATCTCTTAAAGACGGTCATCCTGAGCGAGATTGCCGATCACGCAGTGAGCGGCAACCGCAGTCGAAGGACCCCTACTCACTCAAAGGCGCCAGTGCTGCTGCAAGGCGTTCTCCCCAAAACGTCATCACTCAAACTCCCAATCCCGAATATCCGTAAAGTGCCCGGCAATAGCAGCAGCCGCCGCCATCATCGGGCTCACGAGATGAGTCCGCCCGCCGCGCCCCTGCCGTCCCTCGAAATTGCGATTGCTGGTCGACGCGCAGCGCTCTCCTGGTTGCAGGATGTCAGGATTCATCCCCAGACACATCGAGCATCCCGATTCCCGCCACTCAAAACCCGCCTCCACGAAAATGAGGTCCAACCCTTCCCGCTCGGCGGTCTGCTTGATGGCCTGCGATCCCGGCACCA
>Ga0137399_10001390_pt1 | contig 11030 bp, 6 predicted proteins | sample czorhiz316metaG_FD_104810 | JGI IMG/M metagenome (GOLD analysis project Ga0137399, IMG submission 104810) | Vadose zone soil microbial communities from Angelo Coast Range Reserve, California, USA - czorhiz3.16 metaG | ecosystem: Environmental > Terrestrial > Soil > Vadose zone | place: USA...
ACCGGTGTCTTCGGGCTGATGGTTTTAGTGAGCTATGCGCCGGTCCTCATCGGGCGAGTCCCGTTTCCGCGCAACCTCGTTCTACGGCACGTGGCGTGGAGCGAAGTGGCGGGATCCGACTCATGGCAGCCGGCACCCGAAATCGGTGATCTGATCACATCGTTCTATCCGTTTCACGCGTTGGCGTCCCGAGCAATACGGGAAAGAGCGCTGCCGCTCTGGAATCCCTACATAATGGCCGGCGCGCCGTTTCAGGCGAATTCGCAGTCGGCGATGTTCTATCCATTCAATTCCCTCTACTACATCCTTCCGGTCAATGCCGCCTGGACGATTTCTCTGATCATTCGACTGTTTCTGGCTGCGATGTTCATGGCGCTGTTCGTGCGCGCCATTGGAGGATCGACGGCGGGCTCGATCGTCTCGGGTTTGATTTTTTCATCCTGCGGTTTCATCACGGCCTGGCAAGGCCAGGCGTTGGGCGACGCGGCAATCTGGCTGCCCATGATCTGCTATTCCGTTCATCGGCTCCATCACGATCGTTCCTCCTCCTCCATCGCCCTCGCGGGATTCGCCTTCGCGATGCCGGTTCTGGCCGGTCATCCCGAGACTGCCTTCCACTCGACGGTCGCCGGATCGGCATTGGCTTTGCTCTTTTGGATTTCTCCCGATCGGTCCGGGGGGCGCGCATTCGACCGGCGCTACCTGCTGGTCTTCGCCGCGGCGGGTGTACTCGCCCTCGGGCTCGCTTCGGTCCAGATCGTTCCGACATTGGAATGGCTTGGCCACATCGGTTCTCCTTTCGATGCTCCATGGCCGGCGCTTTCCCGTCATGACGGCCAGGGGTTCTTTTCGAGGGACGTCGGCAGCAGCCCAAATTCTGCGGGACTTCGAATACCCGAAACCGCGGGATACATCGGCATGTTCAGCCTGCTGGCCGCTCCATTCGCGCTGTTCCACAGACATCGCCGCTATGTGTTTTTCTTCGTGGCAGTGACGCTCGCGGCCGCAGCCATCGCCTACAGCGTCGAACCCATACACTGGATCGTCGCTCATTTGCCGATGATCAAGTCGCTGAAGAATGGAAGACTGATTCTTGTGGCCAGCTTTGGGATTGCTGCGATGGCCGGACTTGGTGTTTCCGTCATAGAAAACTTTGTCGAGGCGATAACTCCGCGCAGGCGCAGAGTCGCAATGGCGCTGCTCGGTGGAGCGGCTGTAGTCGCGGCATTTGGTATCTTCGAGGTTCATCGCGCGACCCTCAGTCCCGTGGCCGTAACCAGGGGACCTGCGGCATCGCTGGTTTTTCTCATCGCCGGGGCGGCGGTTCTCGGATCACAGATCAGGGGATGGTTCAGAGGACGCCTGTTTCCGATTCTCGCCTGCGCTCTTGCAGCATTCGAACTGGTAAGTTTCAGCTACGGATATACGGGGTTCAGCCGTACCGCCGATGTGTTTCCCGCCGCGCCCGTCTTCGAATTCCTGAGCCGGCAGGGCGATCCGGCGACATTCCGCGTTGCAAAATCCGGTTTCCCTATTCCCGTCAATGCCGGAATCATGTACAACCTCCACACTGCCGATGGATACGACATCTGCACTACGTGGCACAGATTCTTCAACAACGACCTGACCCTGGATCGCGACGACGGTATCTTCTTTCTGGCAGACAAACTCTCGCAGAGCACAGACCGCCGGCTTGACATGTTGAACGTGAAATACCTCGTCGTTATCGCCGGAAGCCCCGACTTTGAGCAGTTCGCCGCGCGGCCGGATCGGTTCGCCGAGGTGTACAAGCAAGGATCGATTGCCGTCTTCGAGAATAAATTCGTGCTGCCGCGCCTGTTTGCCGCTCCGCAATCGGGAATCGAGATCATTGGGGACACGGCGGCTCAACTGGGACGCCTGAAAGATCCCGCCTTCAGGCCGGAACGGACGGCGATTCTTGCCGAAGAACCAGCGGGCTTTCATCGTGATGGGAATTCATCGGCTGGTGACGGCTTAACGACCAACATCACGCTCGTCGACAGCGGTATCAACGCGTCCACGTTCCACGTTCGAACGTCAGGTCCATCCGTCCTGGTTCTCAGCCAGATTTATTATCCGGGCTGGAAAGCCACCATCGACGGCTCCCCTGTAGAGGTTCACGCCGTGGACTATGCGCTGTCCGGAATTCTCTCACCCGCAGGCGATCACACGGTGCGATTCTTCTTTGACCCGCAAAGCTTCAAAATCGGCGCTGCACTTTCAGGGATATCGGTGGTCGTCCTTATCGGTCTGCTTCTCTTTCGTTACCGCGCGTCAGCGACTCGAGCAGATAGAAGACAGCCATCATGTGTATGAACCCGCTCCTTGCATCCGTGCAACCTCACGCTCGGAGTTCAATGGCGTTCCTTGTGGCTTCCGCAGGTATTTCTTTTCCAGGCGAGCGAAGTTTACGAGGATTACTGCTTCGGCTCGATTTTTCGTGAATTCGGCCACGACCACCTCGTCTTCCTCTTTCGAAAGCGACCGTTCGGCGACGTCGGGGAGGATGGTGTCCTCTTTATCGATATGGTTTCCCAGGAGCAGGATGAGCCGACGCGAACTGTTGACGACAGCTGTCCCTTTCTTTGGATTCAACGCCGCTTCAATCTCGGCAAGGACCGCCCGTTCCTCATAGTGCTCCCGGAAAATCTGGCGGAGTGAACCCTCCTCAGGTGCGGTGCGAAGCAACGCGGGGAAGAGGATCGTTTCCTCCATGGTCTGATGGTATTCATCTCCAAAGAACCTCAGGAACTTCAGGATAGCGGTCACGTCAGCAATTTCGATCCGTTCACCGTCTTCCAGTTTTTTGACCATTCCCTCGAGAATATCCAACCCTCGCCGAAGAATGACATGATCCTGGGATATAAGTTCTGTGCACTGCATAGTTCTTCCCATCTTGAATCGGGCAACTATTTGCCGGGTCGTTTACAGCAAAAAAAAACGTCTCGGAGCACCCGCTCTATTTGGAGTGGGTTCCGGGACGTCGTAGTCCGTTTGGTGTTTCTGACAGCTCTGTCTGCAGGTACGGCTTTGTACCAGATACAGTGTCAGACCGCTCGGCAATCCTGTCAAGAGGGTTTCGAATTTAATACATTGCACACCTTCCTTATTTCTCTTATCGTTGGGCGACTCAAAACTGCAGGATGCGCGGTCTATGCCACAGCTACGAAAGCCTTTTGTAATCGCTGGTTTCAGTTTGTTGTGGCTTATTGTCTCGATCGTTCGGGCTCCAGAACGCTTTGTTCCGACTGCCGACATGGGCATCGACGCTTCCTGCATGATTGCTCTTGGGGCGGGTTTGCGTGAGGCCTTCATCAGCGGGCGTGATTTCCAGTTCACGTACGGACCGTTGACGCAGGTTCTTGCTTTTGCCGGTGCGTGGTTCCACAACCCCTGGTCTCCGCTCGATGCACTGCCGCTTATCGTCCTCGCTTTCGAGACAGCTTCAATTTGCCTGCTTGCAGTTAGTCTCATTTTATTGAAGGAACTGGATTGGAAGGATTGCACCTTCATCTACATCTTTGCTGCGGGCCTGAACCTCTTTTCTGAACCCACAAGTTTTCGCGTGTTGGCTTTCCTGCTTAGTACGGTCCTTACCTGTCGCGCTTTGAACAGCCGTTCGGATTCGGCGATGGTGCGTCGGTCCGTTCTGGTGGGAGTCATGTGCCTTGTCGCCCAGCTGACGACTGCTGAGATGGGACTGTATAGTATTGCAGCGTCGCTCTCGACCTTTGCAATATGGACACTTCTGTGCATCTGGCATCGTGCACGCGGAGTCGCGCAACCCCAGACTCGCTCCGTCCTGATCTCGCTAGCGGTGGTTGCCACGACATACATCGGCGCCAACGTTATCGTGAGTTCGCTCTTGGCATTCTCGGCTCCGAGTTATCACTATTTTTTTGACTACCAGCGATACGCGCTTGAAGCGATTGGCGGCTACAACTTCACGGCCGGCTTGCCCTGGGAGCTCACAGCGAGTCAAACGCTCGGCATCGCCATCGTGGCGGCTTTCACGCTTGTCGCCGGGCTTGGTTTCGCGCTGAAGTCCGATTCGAGCCACGCTGCTCTTCTGTTACCGCTCCTTGTCTCTTCGATGATTTCACTTAAAAGCGCATTCGTCCGGAGTGACACGGGACATATAACTCAGGCTACGAGTCTGTTGTTGTTCGCATTCGTGTTAATCGGGGCTCTATATTTCCGCAATGTGCGGTCTTTCAAAACGCCGGTAATCCTATGGTCGGGAATGTTTGGACTACTGTGGCTCAGTTGGCCCTGGGCGGGCTTCTATGCGGCCTCTGACATTTTTGTCGCCGCCGGGAACTCCCCGTTTCAAAAGCTCATGAGAATACGCGCTTCGTCCAGCAGTGTTGAAAAGGTGCTTCCCGACGAACTGGTGGCAGCGGTGGCGGATACATCCAACACTCCGATGCTCACCTTTCCCTATCAGAATCACATTGCGATAAAGCTTCAGCGGAAGGTGCTGGCGCCTGTACTGCAGTCTTTTGATGCGACTACTCCGAAATTACAGAACTTTTACGTGGAGCAATTGGAGGAACATGGACAAAATCTGGACGTCGTTTATGGCATGGACGATATTGCTTTTCCTACTCTGGACTCTGTACAAACCATCACACGGCTTCCGATCATTTTCGATTACCTTTATGAGCACTTCGGCCTGACGACCGATGCACAGTTTGGGCATGGTTTTTACCTGTTGCGCCGTATCACATCAAGCCGCCGGTTCAACACGGCCGAAGTCTTTTTCGACATTCACAAAACAAGTGGTAGTGAGATGGAAATCCGTCCCCAAAATCCATCGCGCTGTAGTCTGCTGAAATTCGACCTTCGGGTGAATTATCCTGCCGTCCAGTATTTTGGAAGACCGCTGCCAATCGATTTGACTGTCTTTCAGAACGAAGCTCTTCTTCTCAAAACAGGCCTCGTGGCAATTGCGCCAACAGTGCCTTTCTCCACTTACATCAGCTTGATGCCGCCTGAATTGTTCCACAAGGTATTTGCTAAAGGTTCAGCTCCAACTTCTTCCTGGAACCTGCTGCGGATCGGGCCGCGGCGATCAGATTGGTTAGGCGTTCCGTACTCCGAACTCCATATCGATAAGATAACCTGCGTCACAATTCCACCATTTGAGGACAACCTGGCGGGGAATTAGAAGCCGCCCGGCAGTTGGAAAAACTGGCCGGCGGTTTTGCTTTTAGGGCTCGGACTCACCGCCCCCCGGCCGAGCACCGAGTTCCGCTGGGGGTGTCGGGATTGCATTCAAAACCACCACACCTCCTTGTTGCACCGCGAAGTCGAGATTCAGAACTCCTTTTTGATCCACAACCACCCGCATTTGGTTCGGTTCCGCAACGAGATATCGATTCAACACCACGGCCGAGTACGTGGTCGTGCCTACTGGAACGCGGACCTTGCCGGTGAAATGGTCCGCATTCGTGGCGTTCATCAGGAAAATTGTTTTGCCCTCCGCAACGAGTTGCGAGAAGTTCAAGTGTCGGATGTAGGCGAATGTACGGTCGCGTCCCTCGATCTTGTGGTTCGGCATTTTGAGCTGACCGAAAGGTGAGAATTTCCCAGTTGCAAGATCCATTCTGTTGTTGCGATAGAACGTCAACCACGCCTTGAGCATTGCAAGTGTTTCCGGCGGCGAGTAAATAAGCGTCGGCCCAAATGAGGGCACTCCGACCATGACTGAAGTCATGATGAACTTCGAAACTTGCGTCTCGTTTGTTCCTTCCGGCCAGTACATTTGATCGGCGGCGAACACAACCCCTTTGCTAAAAGGACGCATGCGAATGGAATTCAGGCGCATGCGATCGAAGTCTCCCGGAGAGTCGAGGCTCTGCCAGACGTTCGCGAACGACTTCGTATTCAAATTGGCGTATCTCGCGCGGAAATGAACGATCGCATTCGGGTTGAAGGAAAGAATAGTACTCTTGATCGTCTCGAGCGATCGCTTAAAGCCTTCGCCGAACAGGGCATAATTGTGGTTGTGCGGAGCGACACAATAGGTCGGAATGGCATCGAGAAAATCCAACCAGTAGCCTTCCGGGTTGTATTTCGTAGCGACCTCAGTGAACAGATTCTTCAGATAAGTTTGGGTCGAAGATAGCCGAGGGCACAGATTCACCGTTTCCAAGACTTGGCCGAGCGGCAAAGCGAACGGTGCAAATGCGAGTCCTTCCCAACCAATGCTGCCATTGCGGTCCAACGGAAGCTGGCTGTGCATGTTCTGCGTCTGCGGATATCGTGTGGACTGCCGGCCGATGACAAATGGCTGTAGCCAGAGGTCAATACCGAGGCCGTCATTGGAGCGGATGGTGTTGAACGTTTCGGCGAGGTCCGAGAACTTGTCTGGGGGCGGACTGTAGTCTCCTGTTTTCCCGCTCAACCACTTGGCGTATTCGCCTGCGGGGGCGTCCCAACCGGAATCGGCAAGGTACAAACCGAAGCCAACCTCGGATGCGATTTTCGCAGTATCCAGGTACAACCGGTCATTAACGCGATCTTCTGCCCAATACCAAACATCATAAAGCGGCTCGTATGCCCGAGCGCTGACAGGAAAGGGTTGATACTTGTTGATGATATCAGCCCAGTTCGAATAATTCGCCGCGGTGTCGAACCAGCTCATCCCAGTGTCCGTTGAGATATAGAAGCGCTCATCGAAGGTAACTGCCGTTCTCGGTGTCAGCGCCTTCAACCGGAATTCATAAAAGGTTTCGTCGACCGGCTGGCCTGCTATCGACACAGTGAGATCCTGGCGGCTCAAGCCCATGGCAAAGACATTTTTTGAGTTGGACGATGCAGCGGCGATGTAGGGAATTCCGAAATTCGCATCGGCAAGGGCGTTGATAGAACGCCCTGCATCCGCAGCCATCACATTCGTGGAACTGGGTTCCGCTCCTGGATACCAGATGCCTTGAATCGACTTTCGTGGGACGCGCACCGTTATTGAAAAGTTGTTCATCCGGAATGCCTCACCAGATATTTTTTTTGCCACAACACCGAAGCTGGTGTGCACTTTTGCGGCGTATTCCGTGATCTTGATCTGATAAACGCCATCCGAGTACCTGGTGGTGATTCCAGATTGTTCGGTCGTGAATTGGCCGGTGGGTTCGTCGAAACCAAGGCCGATATTCGCCGTCACTCCTGCGCCTGTGTTCACGGGAAGGTTGACGTCTGCGCTAGATGAAGCGAGCGGCAAGCCGACGTATGCGAGGGCGAGCAGAACTCCGATCAAAATGTCGACACGCATCTTCATGAACAATTTTCGATTCCACAACTGCGCGATCGACCGAGATTCCCTTGCCTCTCAATGCCCGGCGGGCGCACCGACGTTCGCGGGCACAGGGGCACCCGTCGTGCGGTCGATGTGGCGGCGAATGATCGCGAGGGAGGCGAGGACGACAATCATCCCGATGCCAAACGTCGAGAAGTATGCGGGAGGGCCGCCGCGGTCGAGAGCGAAGTTCCCGACGTAGGAGGCCAGGACATTGCCGATGCGGCCGACAGCCACTGCCGTCCCGATACCGGTGCCACGGATCTCGGTGGGATAGACGTTCGCCGCAAGTGCATACATCGTCGTTTGCACAGCGTTCAGCCCACCGCCAAGCAAGACGAACATGACGATCATGGGCAAGGTATTCTGGGGATCGAGTTGCATCGCCGCCATCACGAATGCGCTGACGATGGAGATACCGGATAAGCTGAGCATGGTGATTCGCGAACCCAGGCGCTGAATGATGAGCGCACCGATGATGGCGCCGCCCACGCCGCCGAAGTTCCATGCCGCCAGTGCGTTGCTCGCGACGGCCTGAGTGAAGCCCGAACCCGTCAGCATCGCAGGAATCAAAAGGATCCCGACATAGTTGACCAGCAGGCAAAAGAAGAACGAGCCGAAGAGCCCGATCGTGTCGCGCCGGAAGTCCGGCACGAAGAGATCGCGCATCGAGGCTTTCGCTTTCACTTTCTGGCCGGCACCGGCCTCGACGAAAGCGGCATCGTTGGGCACATTGTGTCCCAGTTTCCGCAGCATCGCGATGAGCTCGGGCCACCGCTCGCGGCGGCTTGCGAGAAACCGTGGAGATTCGGGTAAAACTTTGAATAGAAGGATGGCGAGCGCGATGGGAATGATCCCGCCCACGATGAACAGAGTGCGCCACCCGGACACCGGCAGAATCTTCGCGGACAGGAGTGCGGCGAGCGTGCCTCCGAGCGGGATGCACACGATCGTGAGCGTGACCGCAAATGGGCGCTGCCGGCGCGGCACATATTCCGATGCCAGCGCTGCGGCATTCGGCATCGCGCCGCCAAGCCCCAACCCCGCGAGGAACCGGAGGATGCCGAGCAACATCACGCCGTTGACGGTGGAGATCGCGAGTGTCAGTGCGGCGAATGCCAGAACGCTGGACAGGAGCGCCGTGCGCCGGCCGATGCGATCGCCGAGCATTCCGCCGAGCGCGCCGCCGAACATCATACCGAGCGGACCGAGCGCGAGAACCGTAGTGAAAGCGCCGCGCGGGAGCGACCAGTCCCTCATCATAGAGGGCACGGCATTGCCGAGCAGCTGGTTGTCGATGCCATCGAGGATAATCGTCAGCGCCGTTCCAAGGATAAGCAGCTTCTGATACCCGCTCCATTGCCCTTCATCCAGCAACTGGCCAACATCGACCGTTTTCATAGGCGTCCCTTCACATCTTCCTTTAGTTCTTTGTGACTTGCTGTTCGAAAGCCTTCTTGCTCATGGGGTAGATCGTAAGCACCGACATCAGAGCCGACAGCGGATGCGCTCCGGCTTCAACCAGCGGTGGCACAAATTTGCTGAGAACCTTCGCGCCGCCGACATCCACCAGTCCCTGGGCCGCTTTGCGCTGTTCAGGCTCAAGTCCGTATTCGGCCGCCACAGCGTCTAAATTGTCGATGACGCGTTGGCAAAGCGCAGGATCCTGGCGAAGGTCAAACAGCAGACGATTGAGATCATATGCCGAAGCGGGCGGATGCTTGTAGAACTCGAAACCGGCATTCTTGAACTTGAAACCGCCGTATTCCTCGAGCATTTTCATCGGAGGATATTTCCGTTCCCTGGCCGGAATGAAGCGCATCATGCAATGCCCGTGATGCCACGTCGGTGTGTATTGAAGCAACTCGCCCGGAACGTGTCCGATGGCTCCCAGCATGATCGACCAGGTCAGCATTTCCGTGTTACCCGTCTCGTCCAGCTGCTCCGGTGTCAGGTTCAGCACGGCATCGATGTTTCCGACTTCCAGCTGCGAAATCATCCAACGGTCGAAGTCGAACTCCGGCTTTGTGTACTTGCTGGTTCCGGGGTAATGGGACATGCCCCCGCTTGCGAGAATCGCGACGCGCTCAGGGCGGCCCTTGATGAACTCCGCCATGGCCCGTCCCAGTGCGGCACATCGCTGGACGGTAGGTAGCGGGGGAAGGTACACGTTGGTGTGAAACGGAATAACCGGAATCTTGCGGTTTTCGATCAGATATTCGAAAGGAACGGCAAACGTGTGTCCGAGCACCGCGTCCCCGGAGTACGCGATATCGAAGCCCTGATGGATGAGGTTGTCGAGAAGATCGTCGGCCATCTCGGTATGGATGGGATGATGATAGTTTCGGCCTCCAAACTCCGCGATGGCATGTTTCCCCGCGATGAGGGCAAACGTGGGGATACAGGTCATCGAATATGTTTCCAGGTGATCGCTGCCGAGAAAGATAATTACGTCGGGTTTCGTTTCGTCCAGAATTTTTCCCAGTTCACGCATGGCCGCGATGCTGGCATCCAGCATTTCCGGTTTTTCGTCGGGCGGCCGGAGAATCAGTTGAGGAGCGTGAACCGTTCCGAATGCTGCGACAATTTCACCCATAGTCGTACTCCTTCAATTAAATACTGTAGCGGCGGTCTATGACCGCCGACTTTCCCGCAGGTTGCCGTATGGTCGGCGGTCGCAGACCGCCGCTACAGCGCAGAGTTTAAAACAGAACAGACCCACTTTACCCCAAGTAAATACCTTTAGGATCGATCTCTTCCTGGAGCAGGCGCACCTCCTCCGGGGTAGGAAGCGGCGTAGTGGGAACTTCGTTGGGAATGCGCAAAGTGAATCCAGTGTTTTCAACAACGTCTTCCAGGCGGGCAACGGAATGCAACGAAAGCAACATAGCCGCATGGGTATCGGGATCGAACCCGATGACGGCTTTATCTGTAATCAGACGATGGGGGCCATCTCCGCGCAGGCCCAGTTCCCGGCGGCCACGTCCCCCGACAAAGCCCGGACTCGTGAGGTGCGCCACGGTCTGCCGCAGCTTGCGTTTCTCGTGCCGCATGATGACGATGACGCGCCCGGCGAGCGAGGCGGTATCGTTTCCGCCCGCGCTGCCGTTGAAATAACGGACCATGCCGGAATCGTCTTTAAGCAGCGTCGTGTTGAGGTTACCGAAACCGTCGATCTCCAGCGTTCCCAAAAATCCCACATCGACGACCCCGCGCTGCAGGCTCATCCCCATTACATCTCGAAAACTGGTCCAGCAGGTTGCGCGATAGAAGTTCCGGGGATCGGCGACGCCCACAGGCGTATCCTTGGGCTCTGCATTCATCACGCCGATCTCCAGGAGAAAGGTCAGCCTGGGCGCATGGGTTCGCCTGGCAAGGACGCACGCTACCCAGGGCAGTCCGATCCCGACGACAACAACTTCGCCGTCGCGGATCTCTCTGGCCCCGGCGGCCGCCATAATCTCGGTGCCGCGGACTGCTGACATGTTTTGCGAGTCTGTCCCTTCCTGCAACAGGAATTTAGCCGCGAATTACGCGAATTACGCCAAGGGGCGCATTAAGAAGTCTTTGTTGCGCCCCTTGGCGTAATTCGCGTAATTCGCGGCTAACTCTTCGTTTTAACCACTCAATAACCAAGAACGCGGTCCGCTTTCAGTTCGTTCATCCGCCGCAGGCCGCCGACTTTGTCCAGGTATTCCCAATGGTCCTTCGT
>Ga0137399_10001398_pt1 | contig 11014 bp, 10 predicted proteins | sample czorhiz316metaG_FD_104810 | JGI IMG/M metagenome (GOLD analysis project Ga0137399, IMG submission 104810) | Vadose zone soil microbial communities from Angelo Coast Range Reserve, California, USA - czorhiz3.16 metaG | ecosystem: Environmental > Terrestrial > Soil > Vadose zone | place: USA...
TCGACGCTCGAGAAGAAGAGCGTCGTTCCGAACGCCGAGAGGAGCGCCCCCGCGACCGCGCGGGTACGCGGCGCGCCGTACGCACGCAGCCCGTAATAGAGGACGCCGGCCGACGCGCCTCCCGCTATCCGCGACGCGACGACCTGCGCCACCGAGGTCGGGAAGAACGGCACGAGAGGCAGCGAAAGGATCGCGGGCAGCGGCGGGTAGACGACGCAGTAACGCCCGTCGCCGCAGGGCAGGAGCTCGTTGAGCCACGGCGGCGCTTCGGTCAGCCACCAGCGCCCGTGGAGGATCGCGTCCGCCAGGCGGCCGTAGTAGTCGTAGTCCGTCGTAAGCCCGATGCCGGCGGCCACGTAGATCGCGGCGGCGATCACACCGATCCATATCGCGGCTGTTCGGTCGGATACGGTCATGCGACATCAACACGCTAACCTTGCGGGCCTGTGCCCGCACGGCTACAAGGCCTTTCGTTCTTCTTTCCCGCGCTGAACGAAGAGGACAACGTCGCGCCGATCGTGAACGAGGCGTTAACCGTGCTCCCCCGTTTCGCCGACGACGTCGAGATCACCGTCGTGGACGACGGCAGCAACGACCGCACCGGCGAGATAGCGGACGAGCTGGCCAGCAAGGATCCGCGCATCCGGGTCATCCATCACGGGGCCCGCCGTGGCTACGGCGGCGCGGTCCGCTCGGGCCTTGTGGCCGCGACAAAGCCGTGGGTGTTCTTCACCGACGGCGATCGCCAATTCGCACTCGAGGACCTCGGCCGCCTGATCGAGGCGGCTGACGGCGCCGACGCGGTCGTCGGATATCGAATAAAGCGGGCCGACCCAGCCAGACGCCTATTTGTGGCGTGGGTCTACAACCGCCTCATCCGCTTGTTGTTCGGTGGCGGCTGGCGCGATGTCGACTGCGCGTTCAAGCTCTTCCGTCGCGAGGTGTTCGTGCGCGTGCCGCTCGAACGCGTGCGTTCGAACGGCGCGTTCTTCTCACCGGAGCTGCTCATCACGCTGCGGCGGGCGGGCGTTCGCGTCCGCCAGGTCGGCGTGCGCCACTTTCCCCGGACGGCCCACGAGCCGAAGGGCGCGTCGCCACGCGTGATCGTTCGCGCGATCCGCGATCTGCTCCGGCTACGCGCTCGTCTCTGGCTCCGCCCGCGCGACTAGCGCCGCTCGAGCCGCCAGATGTCCGCGATGCTCTCGCGCTCGCGTATGACGCGCGCACGGTCCCCATCGAGCAGGACCACAGCGGGGCGCGGGGTCTCGTTGTAGTTCGAGGACATCGCGACGCTGTACGCCCCTGTCGCCGGCATCGCGAGGACGTCGCCCGAGTGGGCGGTCGGCAAACGCACCGAACGGATCAGCACGTCACCGGACTCGCAGTACCGTCCGGCGACGGTGACCTCTTCCGTCGCTTTCTCGCTCGCGCGCGCCGCCAGCACCGCGGTGTACTCCGCGTCGTAGAGCGCCGGCCGAATGTTGTCGCCCATACCTCCGTCGACCGCGACGAACGTGCGGACGTCCGGCACACGTTTGGTCCCGACGACCCGATACAACGCGACGGCGGCGCGTCCCACCAGACCGCGACCCGGCTCGACATAGATGGTCGCGTCGCGCATTGATCGATCCTTCCGCACCGGCTGCGTGACCGCGCGCGCGTAGTCGGCGAGCTCGGGCGCTTCCTCGGTGGAACGGAGGCGGACCGCGACGCCGCCGCCCATCCCGAGCTCGGTGATCGGCGCGCCGGTCGCGGCATGCACCTCCTTCGCAAAGGCGACGAGAGCGCGCGCGAGCTCGGCGTAAGGGCCCGCGTCCCGCACCTGCGCGCCGATGTGAGCATGGATGCCTATAAGTGAGAGGCCCTTCGCGCGCGCGATCTCTCGCGCTTGAGCGAGGGCCTCGCCGGTGCTGATCGGCGCGCCGAATTTGCTGTCGACCGTCCCGGTGACCAGATGCGGGTGCGTGTCCACCTTGATGCCGGGCGCGACACGGAGCCACACCGCCTGCGGGCGGCGCCGGCCGTGCGTGAGCCGAGCGAGGCGCTCGATGTCGTGGGCGCCGTCCACGACGAAGCGCCCGACGCGCGCCTCGAGGGACCCGGCGACCTCGTCGTCGGGCTTGGCGTTGCCGTGCAGCTCCATCCGGGACGCGGGGAAGCCGGCTCGCCGCGCCGCCTCGAGCTCTCCGAGAGAGGCGACGCTCGCGTCGACGCCCTCACGCGCGATGACGGCGCCGACGCCGATGAGGGCGCAGGCCTTCACCGAATAGGCCACCCGCACCGGCCGGTACCGGAAGAATGCGTCGACGTACTCACGCAGGCTCGCGCGGATCGTCTCGGCGTCGTAGACGTAGAGAGGCGTCCCGTACCGGTCGGCGAGTGTTTGGAGGTCGTGGGTTCCGATCCGGATGTGCCCGTCGCGGCCCACGGCGGTCCGCAGGGGCCAGATCGCGCGATCGATCACGCCGTCAGGAGTTCTGTTGCGGATCGTCGGGCAGCGATTCGATGAACTCCTTGAACACGGAGAGCTGTTCGTCATCGTTCGACTCGGCCGTGATCGCCGATCGGTCGAGGACGCTCTCGCTGACGAGGATGCGCGCCGAGCAGCGGACCGCGAGCGCGATCGCGTCTGAGGGACGGCAATCGACCTCGATCTCGCGGTCGGCGATCTGGACGAACACGCTGCCGTGAAAAACGCCGCCCCCAGAGTCGTCGGCGACGAGGTCTTTCACCACGACGCGCGTTATCACCGCACCGATCTTGGTCAGAAGGTCGACGATGAGATCGTGCGTGAGGGGGCGCTCGCTGGTGATCCCGGCGATCCGCGTCGCGATGCTGTACGCCTGATCCGGTCCGATCCAGATCGGCAGGAGACGACGCACGCCCTCGGCCTGCAGAAGGACGACGTGTTGGTTCGTGAGCACGTGTACGCGGACCGACTCGACCGAGCACGGCACGAGCATCGTCACAAGCCTACCCGTTCGACCCGCCGATTCACCCTGGGAGCGGGCGTGCGTGCGCTAGCCGAAACGGAATCGACCCTGCTCGCGTCGCCGTCTCAGAAGAAGGAGCAGCAGTATCCCCGCGACGAACCCGAAGATGTGCGCGAAGTACGCGATGTTCTGGCTCGCCTGATGCGCGGTGAGGCGAAGCTCGGCGAGCGCATCGATCGCCTGGAGCACGATGAAGAAGCCGATCACGACGAGGGCGGGCAGCTGCACGATCGTGATGAATATCCCGAGGAACACGAGGGTCGAGACCCGCGCCGCTGGAAACATGACGACGTACGCGCCGAGGACCCCGGCGATCGCGCCGGACGCGCCGACCATCGGTTCGGGTTGCACGAGACCCTGGCCGATCGCGGCAACGATCCCGCACAGAATGTAGAAGATGAAGTACGGCACGCTCCCGAGACGATCCTCGACGTTATCGCCGAAGATCCAGAGATAGACCATGTTCCCGATCACGTGGAGCCAGCCGCCGTGCACGAACATGTGCGCGATGAGCGGGACGAACGTCGCGACCGCGATGTGTCCCTGCGTGATCTCTGCGACGAATTCCTTCCAGTCGAACGAGTACTGGTCGTAAAAGGCCGCGATCGCATCGGGTTGGCGCACGAGGGTGAGGACGTAGATCCACACGAGAATGTTGGCCACGATGAGCAGGCGGTTGACGATCGCGGTCTTCTTCGTCGGGTTCTGGTCGCGAAGCGGGATCACGCGCGGAGCTCCGTCGCCACCACCTTCGATCCGTGGATCGTGTAGATCGTGCGGAGACCTTCGGACACATAGAACGCGCTCGGCGCCGGAAGATTCGCCGGAAGCGGGAAGCGCGCCATCTCGCCGCCGTCACGGGTCATCTGGACGACCACCCTGTTCGGCGCGTCGAGGAAGTAGATCGCGCGCTGCACGTCGATCGCCTGCACGGCCGTCGGCTTTATCGGCACGCCGGTCCACCGCGGGACGTATTCGACGCGCGTGGCCGTGAACGATGTCGTGAGCCTGCGGAAGCGGAGAATGTCACCCTGCGTCGTGACGATCCAGATGTCCTGATCGACCGCGAGAGACCGGCCGGTGCCGGTCGGGATCGGCTCCGTGAGGTAGCCCACGGCCCGCTGGAACGGCGTTCCGGGGAACGACTCCTGCTTCCAGACCTGTCCGCTCGTGCCGTCGAGGATGTAGAGGTTCGCCACGAACACCGCGAGCGCCTCGACGCTCTTCCAGGTCGCCGAGTCCTCTGGGGTGACGTCGGCGACGCCCGTGCCCTCGACGCGCCAGAGGTGCTGCTGGTCGTCCAGCGAGTAGAGGACGTCGCCGAGATTGGAGACGAGCCGTGGCGACGCGACGCCGACCGTTCCCTTCGTGAGCGCCGAAGCGACCTGCGTCGGGTCGCCGAAGATCCGCCAGAGGCGACCCGCACCGGGGTCAGCCGCATAAAGGCCGCTCACCGTACCGACGAGCGCGGTTGGTTTCGCGTCAGGCGCGATCGGGAGGCCGTTCGTTCCCGTCACGCGCGCGAGGTCGACGACGACTCCGCTGATGCGGTCATCGAGCGTGGAGATCTGATCGCGAAGTGCCGCGATCCGCGCCTCCACCGCGGCCGGCGAGCGAGCCGCCTCCTCCAGGCCAAGGCGGGCGTGATCGATCCGCTGCCGCGCGAGCTCGTTGTCGGGAGGCTTGCGGTCCGCGGCTCTCTCCGCGGCGGAGATGTCGCCTTCGATGCTCAGGATCGCGAGCGCGTAGTCCCCGGTGACGCGGTTCTGCTGGTAGTCCCGATACGCGAGCGCACCGATCCCGCCGGCCACGAGCAGGAGGAGGACCGCGAGCAACGACGCGGCGCGGCGCTGGCGGCGCGAACGCGCGCGCGCCGTATCCGGACGGCGCGGAAGGGGAGCCGCGCGCCGCGGCATGAGCTCGAAGCCGATCGCGACGGTCTTTCCCATCGCCTTCGCGGCGGGCACGGCAGCGGCACCGATCGCCTGCGTGACCTTGGGGCGCCGGCGCCAGACGGATTCGAAACGCGAACGGATGCCCTCGGCGATGAGCACCTCGGTCGCCTCAGGCGACGGCGGCTCGGGAACGACACGGCCCGCCCCGCCGGTCGCCGCGCTCACCTCGATGAAGATCGCGGCCACGCTGCCCACGACGCCGTCGGCCACCGCGCGGTTGTTGATGTGCTCGGCCGCCGCACGCGGATGAAGCGTGATCGCCGCGTTCTTCAGCGCCTCCGCGCCCAGGCCCTCGACGAGCGCTCCCGACGCGAGGATGAGCGTGTCACCGGGCTCGATGCTCTGGCGCCACACGTCCGGGAGCACGTCGGCGACGCCGCCGAGCGAGTCGGCCTCCCGCGTCGTGGTGCGATGCACGAAGTCCGCGAGCTCGCCGGGTTCGTCGCCGGGAAGAAAGAGGCGCGCGCGTCGGACGAGAAAGACCTGTGCGGCGCCGATCCGGGCGGCGTAGAGCTCGTTGTTCACGACGACGGCGCACGCGCAGTGGAGAGCCACACGCCCGCGCTGATCGCGAAGGCGTTGCGAAGCCCGGCGATTCGCCTGCCGGAGAGCCTTGCGGAGCGAGACCTCGATCCCGGCGGAGAGGTCGTAGTAGTACTCCTGACGAGCGAGGTCTGCGACCTCCTTCGCGACGTCCCCGCCGGCGTTACCGTGCTCCCGCGCAACCTCGCACAGAAAATAGAAGCGTCCCTTCGTCCGTAGCGTCGCGCCGAGGGTGGGTTCGCTCGCGACGATCACATCGGGTGTGCCCGGGCGCAGCTCCGCCGTCGTCCCGATCTTCGTCGCAAGGCTGACCTGTCGCATCGCTGGCGAGTTTAGGGACCGTAGGAGCGCCGGCCGCGCGAGCTCACTCGCGAGAGCGGCCTCATCGTCCAGCAGGCACCGAGCGGATCTTCGCGATACCGCTGCGCGGTGCGCGCGACGCGAGCTCGGCGACGAGCTGTTCCTCGCGCAGGCGGATCTCGGCCGCCCATTGCGCGGTCGGGACCGCGACCACCAGGGTGCCTTCGTCCATCCGAAGCGCGGTCGTCCGTGTCGCGTCGGGGCCGATGACGGCGCACGCGACCCCGGTCCAGGCCCGCATTGCGTCGGCTTTCGCGACGTCGCTGTCGAGGCGAAGCGTGCGGAGCGCCCGGGCGATCGCGGCGGCGAGCGGCCTCATCCGGCTCGGGCGACCTCGGTGACCGTCGCGCCTTGCCGCAGGGCCTCGGGGATGCTCGTGAGGACGGCCGCGGTGAGAAGGGTTTGAGCCCCTTCGGGAAGCGCGCGGCACAGCGCCTCTCGGTGGGCGGTGTCTAGCTCGGACAGCACGTCATCGAGCAAGAAGATCGGTGGCTCGCCGACGTGCGCGCGGATCCACTCCGCCTCGGCGAGCTTCAGTGCGAGAACGGCGGAGCGCTGCTCGCCGCGTGACGCGAACGTCGGAAGCGGACGCTCGCCCGCCGCGACGGCGAGATCCTCGCGGTGTGGGCCGACCAGGGTCGTCGCCTGCCAACGCTCGCGGTCCCGCTTCTCCTCGATGAGACGGCGATAGCCCTCGGCCCGTTCGTCGGCCGTCGAGCCCTGCACCTGTCCGGCGTAAGCGACGTCGGGGGTCGGATTCGCCCCGAGCGCGGCGGCGGCGGCCCGGAATGCGGGACGGAGCTCGCGCACGGCCGCCTCGCGCCGAAGCGAAATGGACGTCGCGAGCCGGACGAGCTCGGTGTCCCAGAACGCGATCTCGCTTTCGGAAACAGGTTCGTCGTCGCGGCCCGCGCGCAGGAGCGCGTTCCGCTGGGTGAGCACGTTCGCGTACGCGCGAGTATCGGCGCGGTGGGAGCGGTCCACCTGGGCGACCATCGCGTCGAGGTAGCGCCGCCGCGCCGATGGCGCGGACGCCAGGAGGTCCGTGTCCTCCGGAAAGAACGCGACGACCGCGACCCGCCCAACCACGTCGTCCGCCCGACGCGGTGCCCCATCCGCGGTGTAGCGGCGGGGACGCCGCCGCACGTCGACCGCCGGGGCGAAGAGCGTCACTTCGAGCCGGGCCCTGTCATCGGCCCTGCACGCCTCCACGGCCACGCGGGCGAGGGGAGCGCCCCAGCGGATCATCTCCGCGTCCTCGCCGGCACGCGACGACTCGCCACGGGCTATGAGGTGCACTGCCTCGAGGATGTTGGTCTTGCCCGCACCGTTGGGACCGACGAACGCCGTGACACCTGGTGCGAGGTCGATCTTTCGGTCCTCGTAGCTGCGGAAGTCCTCGAGCCCGATCGCGGCGACGCGCAAGACGATGCCCTCGATCAGGCCGGTATGCGAAGCGGCATCACCACGTGAAGATAGCTGTCGTCGCCAACGATCTTGACGACGCCCGGCGCGAGAGGCCCGCCGAGCTCGAGTGCAATCTCTGGCGCCGTGAGGCTCGATAACGCATCGGCGACGAAGCGCGAGTTGAAAGCGATCGTCGTGGCCTGACCTTCAACCGTGGCATCGATGCGTCCGGTGTTGTCACCGACCTCCGCCGCGTTCGCGGTGATCACGAGTGGGGGGTCGTTCGACGGGTCCACCTGAAACCGCAGCATGTTCGCCGCATCGCGGGCGAAATACGACGCGAGCCGAGTCGCCTTGAGCAGCTCTTCCCGTTGCGCGAGCACGCGCGTCGAGTGGCTCGTAGGAATCACCTGCCGGTAATTCGGGAACTGGCCCTCGATGATCCGCGAGACCAGGTCCGCTTCGTCGGTGTGGAAGATCACCTGGCTCTTGTTCGGGGTCACCAAGATGTCGACCGAGGCGTCCTCGCTGTCCTCGAGGATCCGCGCGACCTCGAAGAGGCTCTTCGCCGGGATGATCACCTCGACTTGCGGGTCCACCCGATCGAGGAGCCGCGCGTGGCGCACCGAAAGCCGGTATGGATCCGCGGCCGCCATCGTGACGAGATCGCCGGCGAACGTCGTCAGCACGCCCGTGAGTACCGGACGACTGTCGTCCGTCGCCGCGACGAATGCCACCTCTCCGATCATCCGCCGCAATGTCCCCTGCGACATCCGCGTCGTCGGCTTCTCCGGGATCTGAGGAATGATCGGGAACTCCTCGGCGTCGAGGCCTTTGATGTTGGCTTCATACGGGCCCGACCTGAGGTGCACGGTCTTGGTCCGAACGTTCAGCGAGAGCTCCACGTTGCCCGGAGGGAGCGAGTTCACGAAGTCGATGAAGAGCTTGGCCGGCACAGTGATGGCACCCTCATCCTCGACCTTCGCCGGCACCCAACAGTTGATGCCAACCTCGAGATTGGTCGCGGTCAGGCGAAGGCGTCCGGAGTCCGTGCGGAGCAGGACGTTGCCGAGGATCGGCAGGCTGCCCCTGGTAGAGACCCCTCGGCCGGCAATGCCGAGGCCATGCGCCAGGTTCTCTTGTAAACAAACGACCTTCACGTAGCCCTCCCCGCTCGTACCCAGTAAAGATTCATACAACCAGTAGTGGCAGTAGTAGTGATGTGGACTATGGGGCCTCTCTCGTCGTTCGTGCTCAGCGAGTGTGGGGACTGGCGGTGGAGGGGCTGGGGAGGCTCGTGGACGGGCAAACCACGTACGTCACCGTATACGACAGAAGTAGCACAAACGAACACTTTGCGGCCGGACATGTCCACAAACAGGCGTTCTTATCCACACGCCGGGACCCCTTATCCACACCCCCGGACGACCCGCAGGCAGCCCCCGTTCGGTCGCCTGGCTAACGGCTCCGGTCAGTCCGCGTAGAGGAGCTCGCGGAGTGTCCCGACGTCCCGCCGGAAGTCGTCGTTCTCGGCCATCTCCCGCTCGATCTTCTCGCAGCCATGTAACACCGTCGAGTGGTCGCGGCCGCCGAGCGCTTCGCCAATCCGCATCAGCGGGGCTTCGGTCTCTTCGCGCATGAGGTACATGGCGATCTGGCGCGGGAGGACGACCTGTCTATCGCGCGCCTTCCCCTTGATCTGGTCGAGAGGGACGCCGTAGTAACGCGCCACCGTCTCGACGATACGATCGGGCGAGAGGCTCTTGCGGTGCGGGTTGTAGAGAAGGTTCTGAAGCATCTCCTGCGCGAGTTGCGTCGTGACCGGTACTGCTTGGAGCGCCGCGAACGCGACGATGCGCGTCAGCGCGCCCTCGAGCTCGCGGATGTTCGACACGATCCTCTGCGCGAGGAAGTCGATGACCGGCGGTGGCACGGCGACGTTCTGCGCCTCGGCCTTCGCACGAAGGATCGCGATCCGCGTTTCTAGGTCCGGGGCTGAAATGTCCGCCGTGAGACCCCATTCGAAACGAGAACGGAGACGATCCTCGAGCTGGGTGATCGCCTTCGGCGGACGGTCGCTCGACATGACGATCTGTTTGCCCTCTTCGTGGACCGCGTTGAACGTGTGAAAGAACTCTTCCTGCGTGCCCTCTTTCCCGGCGATGAACTGAATGTCGTCTATGAGGAGCACGTCGATCCGCCGGTACCGCTCGCGGAACTCCTCGCCCTTCTGTGCGCGGATCGAGTTGATGAACTCGTTCGTGAATTTTTCGCTCGTCGCATATACGACCCGCTTCTTCGGGTGGCGCGCGATCACCGCGTGCCCGATCGCGTGCATGAGATGCGTCTTTCCAAGGCCGGAGCCGCCGTAAACGAAGAGCGGGTTGTAGCTGTGGCCTGGCCGCTCGGCCACCGACAGAGCCGCGGCGTGCGCGAGCCGGTTGTTCGAGCCCACGACGAAGGTCGAGAAGGTGTAGCGGGAGTTCAGGAGCGCTCCGGCCTCGCGCCGCTCGGGCCCGGCTGACTGTTGGCCCATTCCCTGGGGTGCCGGCGAGGCCATTCCGGGCGCCGCGCTGGTTCGCGCGGCCCCCGCGGGGGCGCCGGCCGACGTCACAAACCGGACATCGACCGTGCGGCCGACGAGGTGTTGAAGCGAGGCGCGCACCTGTGATCGGAACTTGCTCTCGAGCCATTCGCGGGCGAACGCGTTGGGCACCCCGATCAGGAAGACGTCGTCCTCTTCGGAGAGGACCTGCGTGTCCTTGAACCAGGTGTCGTACTGCGCGCGCGAAAGACCGACCTGCAACTCACCGAGGGCGGCCGTCCAAAGCTGTTTGAGGTTCAACGGCTCCCCTTCTCTACGTCCGTGCAACAAATAGCTCCCCACAACCATCACGCGTTGACCGCCCGACGCCACACCGAAGGGAAACACCGAGGATCCGACCGCCCGTTTCGGAAGCCCGCGAACTATACCCCAAGGAGAAGACGCGACGCTGCTGCTATGCTCAAGTGCACACATCGTCGTTTTTGATCGTTTTGTTTCAGCGGGAGAAGGGACTCGACCTTGAAGCGCACCTATCAGCCGAAGACCCGCCGACGTGCGCGCGTGCATGGATTTCGCTCGCGCATGAAGACTACCGGCGGCCGTCGAGTGCTCGCCGCGCGCCGCGCGCGTGGCCGCAAGCGCCTCACCGTCGTCTAGCGCCGCGTTATTCGTGGACGCCGCGCGTTTGCGGCGGGATGCGGACATCGCCGCGGTGTGGAGCGAAGGAATGAAGATTCAGAATTCGTTGTTCGCCCTTCGCGCTCGCCCGAACGGACTCGATGTGATCCGCATCGCCGTCGCCGCCCCGCGGGCGCTCGGTCGCGCGGTCGCTCGCAATCGATCGCGGCGCAGGCTCCGCGAGGCGTTCCGCGCCGCGATCGGTGTGCTCGCAAGCGGACCCGGCTGCGACCTCGTGATCGTGGCCCGGCCGGCCATCGCCTCGGCGCCGTTCGGTGATCTTCGTATCGCCGCGGCCGCGGCGCTCGGTTCGGTCGTAGGGCGCCTGGCGGCGACGTGAAGACGCTCGTTCTGGCGGCGCTCCGGTTCTATAAGGCCGCCGTGAGCCCGCTCCTGCCGCCCGCCTGTCGTTACACGCCGACCTGCTCGGAATACGCGATGGAGGCGGTCGAGCGGTACGGGGTCGTCCGCGGGGGATGGCTCGCCACAAAGCGCCTCTTCTCGTGCCACCCCTGGAGCCGCGGTGGCTACGA
>Ga0137399_10001399_pt1 | contig 11014 bp, 9 predicted proteins | sample czorhiz316metaG_FD_104810 | JGI IMG/M metagenome (GOLD analysis project Ga0137399, IMG submission 104810) | Vadose zone soil microbial communities from Angelo Coast Range Reserve, California, USA - czorhiz3.16 metaG | ecosystem: Environmental > Terrestrial > Soil > Vadose zone | place: USA...
CGCCGGATTCGAGTTGTTCAGCGGCGTCGACTCCAGAATGTTCGACGTGTGGCTGCCCACGTAGCCGGCCGACACGACCCAGTTGGTCGAAAGCTGCCGCTCCACGGTGACGTTCCACAGGTCCACATACGGCGTCTTCATGTCGTAGTTCAAGCTGAGATACGGCCCGAACTGCGTGAACACGACGTCGGGACTGGCGGTCGGCGTCGGGAAGATGTTCGACTGCCCGGAGCCCTGGAACGGATTGTCCAAGCCGCCGGGAGGATTGGTGATGCGAATCTCATCGCCCCACGGCGGCGCGTTCGACGTGTTCAAGTGGAACTGCGCGTTCACGAAGTCGAACGATCGGCCGTACGACGCGCGCACGGAGGTCTTGGCCGATCCCGTCGGATCCCACGCCACGCCGACGCGCGGTCCGATATTGCTCCACACGCGGCGTTGTCCGGCCTGACTCGGGAATCCCTGATCGCCGGGATAGAACAACCCAGCCGGCGCGTTCTTGTAGACCGTGCTCTTCACGCCCTGCTGGAAGCGCGCGAAGTCGAAGTTGTAGACCGCGTTGTTCGTGATCTGCTGCGGCAGAAACGGTTCCCACCGCAGACCGTAGTTGACCGTCAGGTTCGATCCGGCGCGCCACGTGTCCTGCGCGTAGATGCCGACGTAGGTCTGTTTCATGACGAGGAAATTCGGCGCCGACTGCTGGAGTCCGATCGTCCCAGACAATCTGCCGAGCAGAAAATCTCCGAGCGCGAGACCCGACGCGGTGTTGCCCACGGTCAACTGACCGGGCGATCGCACGTTGGCCGTCGAAAACGAGTTCCAGTGCGCCCAGTTGCCGCCGACCACGAACTGGTGGGCGCCACGGAGCAGCGTCAGGTCGTCGCTGAACTGGTACGTATTGGTGCGGAACCGCGCCTCGTTTTCGGTGCCGCCGCCGAGCTGAAATCCGTTCGGCGTCACGTTCAGCAGCAGGTACTGCGGCATGTAGTCGTAGATGTTGATGCCGACGTCCGCAGCGCCGAAGAAATCCGAATTCGTTCGATGGATCGACGTGCGGTTGAACGCAGCCCGGAAGGAATTCACCGCACTGGCGCTCAGCACGTAGTTGTGACCGCCGGTCACCGACTGCGCCAGATTGTCGCGACCGCCTTGCCTCGTCGTCAGCACATTGCCCCCAGACGACTCGAACGGCGGCGGCTGGAAGAAGCTCGTACTGATATAGCGGCCGAAGTACGACTGCTGCGATCCCACTTGATAGTCGACCTTCCCGACCAGCTGTCCTTCATCGGTGTTCGTCGGCAGCGTGTACTGCACGAGCCCGCACGGATCGTCGGTCTTCGGCAGCTTCGCCGCGACGGCCAGCGCCGCTTTGCTGAACAGCGCCGGATCGACGCGGTTGCCAGTGAACGGGGAGGACATCGTGATCTGCCGGCCGGCGTTGCACGCCGGCGACGCGAACGCGGTGAAATCGCCGTTGAGCATCGCCGCGCTCGGCACGAACGCGCGGTTGTCGCTCGGCAGCTGACGCGTGTTGGTCCCCTGGTAGCCGACGAAGTAGAACATCCTGTCGGTCTTGATCGGCCCGCCCAGTGTGCCGCCGTACTGATTGCGCTTCAGCCCATCGTCTTTGCGCGTGCCGTCGGCGTTCTTCGCGTTGAACGGATTGGTGGCATTGACGCTGTGGTGACGGAGGAACTCGAACGCGTCGCCGTGAACCCTGTTGGTGCCCGACTTGGTGACCGCGTTCACGGCGGCGCCCGAATGCATGCCGTTCTGCGCCGTCAGCGCGCTCGTCTCCACCTTGAACTCCTGCAGGGCGTCGGGGAACGGCAGCGGCAGGTTCAGGTTGTCGTACGGATTGTTGTGCGTCGCGCCGTCGAGCAGGTACGCGACGCCGTAGGACTGGCCGCCCGCGATCGAGAACGCCAGCCCGCCCTGCGTCCCGCCGAAGCTGCGGCTCGTCGCGTTCAACTGCGGCTGCGGGACGACAGCCGGCAGATACTGCACGAGGTCCGCGGGATTGCGGCCGTTCAGCGGCAGCTCGAGGATGCGTTTGTTGTCCATCACCTGACCGACGCCCATGTTGCGCGTCTCGATCAGCGGCGATTCGGCCTGCACGAGCACCGTCTCTTCGACGGCGCCGAGCGAGAGCTCCACGTTGATGACGGGATTGTCGTTCACGCGCAGCACGATGCCGGTGCGCGAGTAGGTCTTGAAACCCTGGAGGTTGACCTCGACCTTGTACGGACCGATCGGCAGGCTCGGGATCGTGTACGCGCCGCTCGCGTCGGTCAGCGCGTTGCGCTTGAACCCGGTCTCGGTCTGCGTCGCGACGACATCTGCGCCGGGCAGCACTCCGCCGCTCGTGTCTTTGACGATGCCGGAGATTTGCGCCGTGGCGCCGGCTTGCGCGAAGGCGATCGCGCTGGTGAGAAGAATAAGACCCACGCTCACGAATAAACGGCGCACAACGCGCATCATGCGGATCCTCCTGAGCGACGCGGAGTATATCCGGCGGGTGTACGCCAATCAAACGTTCTGATATCGCACATCAGCGGCATCGGAGGGCGGAACAAATCCTTGGAGTTGGCGCTTGCGCTCGCTCCGGAAAAATGTTTCGCCGGCGCGCTTGCGCATCTTGAAGTACGGCTGCAGGACTTCGAGCGTGCGCTCCAGCCCGACGGCGATGTGGTCGCGCATCGCGCCGGCCGCTACGTTCGGCTTCCCTTTCGACAGCGCCGCGAGGAGCTCCTGATGGCGGCGCGGCGGGTCGGTCGGCGCCGCCTGGCGCAGCAGGCTGAACCAGATGGATGCCAGCGCATGCGTCTTTTCAATCACATCGCTCAACATGGGACAGCGCGTGCACTCGGCGATGCGCCGATGCAGTTTGTGATGCAGGACGGTGTAGAGCGTGCGGTCCGGCCGCACGGCGAGCGCGTCGACGCGCGCCGCGAGCTTCTTCAGCTCGCGCTTCTCGGTGACGGTCGCGACCGTCGCGAACAGGGCGGCCGCCTGCACTTCGAGCGCCTCGCGGACGATGAAATGCCCGCGGACGTCCTCTTTCGTCGGGATGCGGACGCGCGTCCCCGCGCGCGGACGGCTCTCGAGCAACCCTTCGACCTCGAGCCGCAGGAGCGCCTCCGAGACCGGGAGAAAGCTCATCCCGAGCTCCGCCGCCAGCTTGCGGCGCGAAATCGGGTGTCCCAATCCCAGCTCACCGCGCAGGATGCGCTGGCGGACGACGTTGTAAGCCTCGGCCGCGAGGCTGGAGGCGGTCGAAAAATCTTTCATCACTCTCTCCCGGGGCCCGACTTTTTCTTATGGCGCTGGGGCCCCACCCCCAGTGCGAACTAACGCTGACGCCTCGCCTCGGATTCACACGTCCTCGGCTCGGCGTGGCCGCAGGCGCTTCTGTCGAGAGCGCGGTCAGCCTTCGGTTGTCCGGCGCGCCGGTTGCGCGGCTGCGATCGCCAATCGCTCCTCGCGGTACGGATCGTTCACCGCGCGGCACTCGTTGTTGAAGATCATCGTCGCGCGCGTGTCCGCCGTGAACGGATCCCACTTCGGCAGGCCTTTGTGATTCGGATTGCCGGTGCGTGCGAACGCGACCCACGCGCTGCTCATCTTGTCGGCGAGCGCGTGCCGATCCTGGCCGTCGCCGACGACCGTCTTGCAGAGATCGACGTTCTCGAACACGAACGGGATGTCCATGCAGTGCATCGCGCGCAGCCGTCCGCCGCTGACCGGCGAGTACCACTGGAAGCGGTACACGTAGACCGGCGCCTTGCCAAGCGCCGCTTTGCGCTGGGCTTCCGTGTCGGTGCCGCTCCGGAATTGCGAGGCGTCGGTCTCGATGATGAGCGCGAGATCGAGATTGCTGGCCTTCGGACGACCCTTCTTGTAGATCGCGAGAAGTTTCTCCACCTGCGCGTCGTTGTCTCCGCGCAACGTCCGTTTGACGCGCTCGCGAAGCGCCGCGTCGTCGGCCGGCGGCGTGTAGTCGGTGTTGACGTTCCATGTGACTTCGGTTTCCGTCGATCCGATGAGCAGCGGAATGTCGGCCGACAGCGTCGTCGCCGTGGGATTGAAGACGTCGCGCGGGAGCGACTTTCCGTCCACGACCGGCGACGCGGCAAACCCTCCGCCGCCGGCGCCGCGACCACCGCGTCCCGGCTCGTCTCCGCGCGCACCGCGTTCCGCGTCCGCGCGCCCCGAGCCTGTCGCCCCTCGACCTTGCTCGGGGCGACCCTGAGGCCCTCGAGGGGCCGAAGAGCCACCGCTTCGCGGTTGCAGCGCGTCGAGCAACCGCTCCATCGGCAGCTTCTGAAGCTCCTCGACTTGATCGCGTTTCAATCCGAGCCGAGCCATGAACGCTTCGGCGCCCTGCGTCGCCGCGGTCGCGGGCATGCTCGTGACTGCCGATCCGCTCTGCGCGATGGCCTTGTGGAACAGCCCCTGCGCGGCCGGCATGCCGAGCAGCGTGCTCACTTTTCCCGCGCCGCCGGACTGACCGAAGACGGTGACGCTGCCGGGGTCGCCGCCGAAGCTCGCGATGTTGTCGCGAATCCATTCGAGGCCCGCGATGATGTCGCGCATGCCGGCATTGCTCGCGTCGGCGAACGTGTCGCCGCCGAGCTCGGCGAGGTACATGAACCCGAACGCGTTCAACCGGTGCGTGATCCCGACGACGACGACGTCGTGCTTGCGCGCGAGGTTGGCGCCGTCGTACGCAATCATGCCGGGCGACCCGGCGGCGTAGCCGCCGCCATGCAGCCACACCATTACCGGACGCGTGCCGGCCCGATCGTCGTTGACGCTTGGCGTCCAGACGTTGAGATTCAAGCAGTCCTCGCCCATCGGCTCGCGAAGATTGAGCGGTCGCCATTCGGGGACGAGGACGGAATCGACGAGCGGCGAGCGGCGGCCGAGCTCGAAGGCGTCGCGGACGCCCGTCCAGGGCTGAGGCTTCACCGGCGGCAGGAATCGGCGCGCGCCCGCAGTCGATGCTCCGTACGGCACGCCACGAAACGCGTGGATTTTCTTGTCGATCAGCAGGCCGCGCACTTTGCCCGCGGCCGTCGCGACCGTGGCGCCCGGCGTTCCCTGGCCGGTTTGCGCCCACACCTCGCGCCTGCCGATGATCAGGCCCGCCGCGGCAACACCGCTCGTCGCGATGAACGTGCGCCGATCCATGGACTCCTCCGATCTCAAACCGGTCGATCAGGTGTGAAAATTATTCGAATCCTGATCCTCAAAATCTTTTTGGCGCACTACTATATCAGTGTGGTGCAGCGCTCGTGGAGTCGTGCGTTCGTCGCGGCGACCATCCTGATTGCGGCGGCGTGTTCCCGCCCGGCGACGCGTGACTTGAACGACGCGCTTCGGATCGAGCCGCTGGCGCTCGGCGCGTCGGAGCCCGGCCTCGCGCCACAGCTGACCGTGACCGCCGATCGCGCGCTCGTCAGTTGGATAGAAACGCAAGGCCGCACGTCGCTCTTGAAGTTCGCCGAGCGGACGCCGGCGGGATGGTCGGAGCCGCGCACGGCGGGATCCGGCGAAGACTGGTTCACCAATTGGGCCGACGTGCCGTCCGTGTTCCGGTTGGACACTGGCACGCTGGTCGCACAGTGGCTGCAGACGACCGACGCGGCGAATGAAGCGTACGACGTGCGGCTCGCGTTCTCGAAGGATGAGGGGCGCACGTGGAGCGCGCCGACGAGCCCGCATCATGACGGCACCAAGACGGAGCACGGCTTCGCATCGCTGTTTCCCGCGCCGGACGGCGGGTTCGGAATCGTGTGGCTGGATGGTCGCGCGATGGAGACGGACGCGAAGAAGGGCAACGACAACATGAGCGTGCGCGCCGCGGAATTCGATCGCGACGGCAAACAGCTGGGCGAAACGCTCGTCGACGAGCGCGCGTGCGACTGCTGTCCCACGGCCGTCGCGATGACGGCGGAGGGTCCGATCGCCGCGTTTCGCGATCGGAGTCCAGACGAGGTGCGCGACATCTCGGTGGCGCGCCGTGTCAACGGTCAGTGGACGCGTCCGACAACGGTGCACGGCGATGGCTGGCAGATCACCGCGTGTCCAGTCAACGGACCCGCAGTCAGCGCGCGCGGGCGACGGGTCGCGGTCGCGTGGATGACGGCCAAAGACGATCAGGGCCGCGCGTTCGCGGCGTTTTCGAGCGATGCGGGCGCGACGTTCGGCGCGCCGATTCGGCTGGACGATGGCGGATCGCTCGGCCGAGTCGGGATCGCGCTCGTGGACGAGGAGTCAGCGGTCGCGTCGTGGATCGAGTTCACCAACCAGCGCGCGCAACTCCGCGTCCGCCGGATCACGGCATCCGGCGCGCGCGGTCGGGCGCAAACCGTCGCCGGGGTCGGCGCCGAGCGGACCAGCGGCTATCCGCGGCTCGCCCGCCGAGGCGACGAGCTGCTGCTGGCCTGGACCGAGACCAGCGACGGCCGCTCGAAAGTGCGAACCGCAGCTGCCCACTGGTAACACGGTCAGGTGGTGAAGGTTCTCTCGCCGAAGAAGTAGGCTCGCCTACCGGTTCACCGACGCATACACGCGCTGACGGCCTTCGGCGTCGAATGCGACAACGTCGTACGGCTCGACGCGGCCGCCACTTTCCATCCCCGGCGATCCGATCGGCATGCCCGGAACGGCAATCCCCGACACTGCGGGCTTCTCGGTCAACATCCGGCGGACGACGTCGATAGGCACGTGCCCCTCGACGCGGTAGCCGCTGACGACGCTCGTGTGGCACGAGCGGAGATTGGCGGGAATGCCACTGCGCCGCTTCATTGCGTCTACGTCGCTCGCTTCGGTGACGGTGACGCGAAATCCGGCGGCGCGCATGTGCCGCGCCCACAGCTCGCAGCATCCGCATCCGGGCTGCTTGTAGACCTGCACGTCAACGCTGAGAGGGGCCGCGCCTTTGCCCTGACCGTGCGGATGCCCGGTTCCGAGCCACGCGATGAACGCGATCGCCGCAATCTGCCTCATCAAATCCTCCTGACGCGACGATCCATTCTAGACACATTCGCGATACCATCCGCGCATGCTGCACAAGCTCGGGCTCGCCATCATGGCCATTGCCGCGATCGCGCTCGCGGCATCCGCTCAGACGCCAGCCGTCGATGGACCGATGCTGCCGCTCAAGCTGATGGAATGGCCGGCGCCTCCGACGAGCGCCGCCGGCGTCCCGGGCGCGTGGAACTTCATCCAGGTGGCATCCGTGGCGATCACGCCGCGAGGCACCATCCTGGTGCTCCACCGCGGCGCACACCCGATCATGGAATTCGAGAGCAGCGGGAAATTCATCCGCTCGTGGGGCGACGGAATGTTCAGCGAGGGAAAAGTGGCGGCGATACCCGAGGCGCATTGGACCATCGACAAGTCTCACTACTCCGCCGTCTATGGGCCGGCAGGCTGCAGCTCGTGCGGCGCGCACTCGATTCGGCTGGATCCGCAGGGAAACATCTGGATCGTCGACGCGCCCGGCCACGTGATCTACAAGATGAGCCCCGAGTGGAAAGAGTTGATGCGCCTGGGCACCAAGGGTGTCTCCGGCGGAGGGCCCAGCAACTTCAACATGCCGACCGACGTCGCCTTCGCACCTGATGGCGCGATCTACGTGACCGACGGGTATGGCAGCGCACGTGTCGTGAAGTACTCGAGCGACGGAAAATATCTCCTGCAGTGGGGCAGCCGAGGAACGGGCCCCGGGGAGTTTGGACTGCCGCACAACCTGGTGATCGACCGGCAGGGCCGGGTGTACGTCACCGATCGCGACAACCAGCGGATCGAAGTGTTCGACGCGAACGGAAAGTTTCTAACCCAATGGAGGGGCACCGGCGGCATTTCCGGGCTCGCGATCACGAGGGACCAGCGAATCTGGACCGGCGGGATCCTCAGGGATCTGGACGGCACGGTCCTGGGAAGAGCGCCTGGCGCCGGGGTCGCGGGGGGCCACGGCGTGGCTGTCACCGATTCGGGAGACGTCTATATCGCCCAACTCAGCGGGCTGGTTCAGAAGTTCGTGAAGCAGTAAATTCTGCTCATGTCTGACGTCGTCTACACGTCGAAGGTCCACATCGAACGAATCAAGGGACCGCTGCGCATCGCACGGCTGCCGGGCGAGTCGCAGCCGGTCGTTTTCAGCGTCCACGGCGCGATTGCGGAGCACTACAAACTCGATCCCGCCGCGCTGACAGAATCGCACGCCGCGACGCTCGACTACGTCGTCGCCGCCACCGCCGGTTGAATGCTCGGCACCTTTGGGGGCGCGCTGGAGGCGCGCAAGATCGACGCGAGCGGCGGAAAGCTGACGGCGGACGTCACCGGAGAAGTCGAGTCCGAGGAGGGCGTGCTGGTGATTCGCAGGATTCACGTCGCGCTGCGGCTCACGGCGTCAGAAGATGTGCGGGAAACGGTCGAGCGCGTGCACGGTATGTACGCGATGAAGTGCCCGCTTTACCGAACGCTTCATCGCGCGATCGCGCTCTCGTCTTCTGTCAGTCTTGTTTCTGCTGCGACGACTTCGTGACCGTCATCTCGCTGAGGTTCTGGCTGTCCACCGAGTAGAGCGTGAACGGCTGATACATCTCGTCCCAGCTCTGCTCCGACCAGTACACCTCGAGGTTCGGTGACGGGTTCCATTTGTTCTTCGGCGAGTTGTCGTACTTGCCGATGCCGAGGATCTTGCTGCCGGCCGGAATCCTCAACGGCTGCTCGAGCTCGTACTCGATCTGCCAGTTGAAGTCGAACTTGGGCACGTCGAGAATCGTCTGCTCGCGGCCGTCGGGATAGACGATCACCCAGCGCAGGCTCTTGCCGCGCAGGTGCATGTGCGGCGACATCGCATACAGCGTGATGTCTTCCGTCACCGGCGTGATACCGGTCAGCGACCAGTCCTCGGCGTACGGCGGAATGTTCGGCGTCTTGCTGCGGCGGCGAGTCGTCGTCGTTTCATCCGCCGTGTACTCGACCTCTTTTCCTTCTGCGCGATAGAGCGACAGGCCGCCCTTCGTCGTCGCGAGCGGATCGCCGGCCTGGCGGATGAGGAGCTCGTGCGTCACCGGCACCTTGTTGAACCAGATACCGAGCTTCGAGCGATCTTTTTCGGGTTTGCCGGTCGGGTTGTAGTGCACCTGCCAGTTGATGTACTTGCCGGCGGGAATCCGCTTGCCGATGTCGGCGCGATGCGTATCGACGCCGCGTCCGGGCACCCACGACAGGAGCTTGTTCGCGCCGGGCAGCGCCGTCGTGTCGGCGCGACCCGCGAGCCCTTCGCCGCGATCGGTCGCCGCTTTCCCCGTCGGCGCAATCAACCGGCCGTTCTCGTCGATGTGCGCGCCTTCCGGAATGTCGACGACGAAGACGCCCAGGTGATGGACGGCGGCGCGATTGCCCGGACGGATTTCGAGCGTCTCGGCGAATCGATCTTCGGCGAACGGCACTTTCGCGTAGAACATCTGGACGCCAAGCTCGCCCTCGGCTGGAATCGAGAACTCGATCGGCATCTCCAGCACGTAGTCCGGCTCGCGGCCGGCGGTCCATCCTTCGGCGAACTTCGGCATCGGCGGCAGATCGGCGTCGTTGCCTCGCGGCGCTCCGGCGTCCACCCACGCGGCGATTGTGTCGATCTGCTGCTTGCTGAGACTGCGGTCGTTCCGCATCTTCAGACTGTGATCCGGATCGGCGCCCCACGGCGGCATCTCGCGCGAGGCGACCTTGCTCTTGATCGCCTTCGCCCACGGCCGGACATCGTCGTACGACATCAGCGTCATCGGCGCGACTTCGCCGGGCCGATGGCAGGACACGCACTTGTTGAAGACGATGGGCGCAACATCTTTACTGAAGGTAGGGACGGCGCCGGCTGCGGGCGCGGCAGTCTGCACGCGAGTCGCGGCGACGACTGCGACGGCCAGCGTCCCGAGGAGTACCGCAACAACGCGCTTCATGGAACCAGCTCCCGAATTCTCAATTTCGGAACGTGCTCTAAACGTCTGCGCTATCGAAACAGATGTAGCGCAGCGCTTTAGGGCTGCCGGGCGGTAGTGTAGCCTACTTGGCCGCCGGACAGGACGGCGCAATCGTCGTCACCGACGTGACGTTCAGACGGCTGAGCGGCGCCGCCTTGATATGCAGCCCTTTGACGAGGACTGCGTGATCCTTGTGCTGTGGCAGGTTGAACTCACGGACGCCGATCAGCTTGAACTCGTTCTTCCCGACCGGCGGCGTCGCCGGAATATCTTTGGGCGCCGGCGCGTTGGCATTGCTCGGCGCCGGATCGGTCGCGTTCACCACGCGCCAGTCGTTCGGCGCCGATTCCTTCAAGCAGCCGGCGACGCTCACGATGTCGACTTTCGACGACGCAGGCGCCAACTGCGCCGCCGTCACGATCAGCATGAGGACAATCGTCTTCATGGCGCGTCATGATAGCGCGACCGGCTCGTAAGGCTAAGGCCGTGCGCCACACGCTCGGCTGAAGCCGTCGCGCTACGACGGTCGGAGATCGCGGTCACGTCCCTCGAGAACGTAGCGCGAAGGCTTTAGCCGAGCGAGACCCGCCTTAGCCGCGTTCCCATTCCGTGAGTCGATCGACGAGGATGTCGAACGGGACGACCACTTCGGCGCCGTCGTGCTCGCGGCGAAAGACGACGCGCGACCAGCCGCGAACCGCGGTCGGCGTGCACACGTCGCCCGCCAGCCTGAGACGCCGATGCTGGATCGCATTGCGCACGACGCGCTCGTAGCGCGATCGCGGCAGCCGCGAGTCGGACGCCCCTGGTCCTATCGATAGCGTCGCGCGAGCGCCCACATCGTCGTACGAAGCGGGGCGATCGTCGAGCGACAGGAGCGTCGCGCCCCGCTGATTGAGGATCGCGCGGATGACGGAAAGCGCCGGCCGATCCGCCACCGACGCAATCGGTCGCGCGAACCGGTGGAACACGCGGCGCGCGATCGCCCGCAGACTCATCGTCCCTCGCGTCGTGATCCA
>Ga0137399_10001400_pt1 | contig 11013 bp, 7 predicted proteins | sample czorhiz316metaG_FD_104810 | JGI IMG/M metagenome (GOLD analysis project Ga0137399, IMG submission 104810) | Vadose zone soil microbial communities from Angelo Coast Range Reserve, California, USA - czorhiz3.16 metaG | ecosystem: Environmental > Terrestrial > Soil > Vadose zone | place: USA...
ACGTACCACGCCGCCGACGCTGGATAGTTGTCCGGCGCCGTCGTCCCGTCGTAGAACGACGTCCCGTACCACACGATGTTCAGTTGGCCGGGGTCGCAGGCCACGCTCCACGGCATGATCGCCGTGGCCGAAGGCGCCTGGTTCACCTGGATCGGCCCGGTCCACGTGCTCCCCCCATCCGTCGAGAAGCTGTAGAAGAGGTTGTGGTTGTCGGTATACACGACGTAGACGGTGCCGGCCCGGTCCACGCTCACGTTGACGAACTGGTGGCCGTACGAGGCCGTGTTGTCCGGATTCACGTAGACGGGATTGTCGGTGAACGTCTGACCGCCGTCGCGCGAGACCGCGATCCAAACGGCGTGGAAGGCGCTCCCGACCACCTCTGTGGCGCTCGCGATGCCGCTGAACACCTGGTAAATGACGTGGTTGTTGGGGTCGATCGTCAGGTTGCCGATCTCGTTGTCGTCGATCAGGAAGGCGTGTGCGGCGTCGATCGCCGAACCCACCTGGGTGAACGTGGCGCCGGCGTCGAGGCTGCAGTTGACGTCGATGTTGAAGGTCGCGATGTCGTGGTACGAGAGGCACACCTTGGTTGCCTGATCGGCGGCGATCCACTCGCGGTCATCGAGGGGAATCGTGGCGCTGATGAGGCTCTCGGTCCAAGTCTTCCCGCCATCCGTACTGGTGCTGACCGTGACGTTCGCCAGGCTGAGGCTCGCCACGTAGAGGTTGTGGATGCCGCTGGGGTTCGGCTGCGGCGCGGTGCTCAAGTCCGTGTCGCCGCCCCCCGGCCCCACTCCACCGAAGGCCCGGGAGAGCTGGTTCGGGGATGTCAGCGCCGTGTAGTGCAAGCCGCCGTCGGTAGACGTCCAGGCGAGCGTGCCGGCCGAGAGCCCGAGCTCCGAGGAGACGTAAAAGGTACCCGTGGCGTCGGCGCGAATCGCGGGCTCCGCGGCGCCGTTCGTGCACGCCGACGAGTCCGGGCAAACCGTCCCAGGCGTGGCGCCGAGCTCGAAGTTCACGAACGTAAACGGCGCCGCGGTCACCACCGTCGCCGCGGCGACGCCGCCTTTCCGAGCGGGCGAGGAGAGCGGACCCGCGTCGCAGGACGCGAGGAGCAGGATGCATCCCAGGGCGGTCACGCTGCCGCCAGGGCACGGAACATGGATCCTCATGGGTAGCCTCCGGGAGTGTCGAAGGTTTGTCGGCCGCACGAAGGCGCGCAAGATTCGCACCTCCCTGCTGCGCGCCAGCCACGGTTTGGGACTGGCAGCGACGCGCTCGCTTGTGGCGGCTGCGCAACTCCTCGTGTTGCGCCCACTCGGCGCCGCGACTGTGCTCTCCACGTGCGGTTGAATGCGCACTTGTCATACGGTAGCTTCTGCGCCCCATGACCCGTCCTGTGTCGGCACCCCGTCTCCCACCGAGCCGCATCACCGACGTCCACATCCACATCCAACCGTGGCGCGAGCTCAAGCCACAGGTGCTTGCGGTGATGTGGCGCGACAAGGAGGCCGAGCGCGATCTGATGGTCCAGGTGATGGAGGACCCGCGCGCGCTGCTCCAAGTCATGGACCGCTCCGGTGTGTGGCGCGCGGGCCTGGTCAACTACCCGTCGCCCGACGTCATGGGCTTCACCGACGCCACCAATACGTTCTCCGCGACGTACGCGCGGGCGAATCCGGAGCGACTCCTTCCCTACGGCGGCGTGCACCCGCGATTCACCCGGGACGCGCGCGGCGACGTGGATCGACTCGTCGACCTGGGGATCCGGCTCGTCAAGATCCATCCGCCCCATCAGGGATTCCCGGCCAACGCGTACACCGACGGGCTGGAGGCACTGGGAGCGATCTACCGGCGGTGCGAGGAGCGCGGGCTGCCGGTGATGATCCACACCGGCACGAGCGTGTTTCCGGGCGCGCGCTCCAAGTACGGCAACCCGATGGAGCTCGACGACGTGGCGATCGATTTCCCCGATCTGCCGCTCGTCATGGCGCACGGGGGCCGGCCGCTGTACATGGCGGAGGCGTTCTTCATCCTGCGCCGCCACCGCCACGTCCGGCTCGACATCTCCGGGATTCCGCCCGCCCGCCTGTTGGAGTACTTTCCGCGCCTGCCCGAGGTGGCCGACCGCGTGCTGTGGGGAACCGACTGGCCCAGCCCGGGCGTCAGAGAGATGCGCCAGAACATCGATCAGTTCCTGGCACTCTCGCTCGACGACTCGCACAAGCGGGCCATTCTGGAGACCAATGCGCTGGCTCTGTTCCCTGCTGCTCGCTAGCTCACTCGCCGCACAGACCCGAGACCCGCAGAAGCCGCTTCGGTTCGATCTCACGGACCTGGCGCCGCGGCGCGACTCGTTCGTGTTCATCTTTCGCGGCGCCGAGCGGGGGTACGCGGTGTGGCAGTACGAAATCCGGGAGCTCGAAACGACCCAGCAGCTCCTGTACACCGCGCACTCCGAGTTTCGGCCGGTGGAGGAGGAGCGGCTGCGCGTGGTCCTGAACCGCCTGACCGGCGACCCGATGGCCACCTTTCACCACATCGATCTGTTCTCACCCACCAGCGACACCGTGATGGTGGAGCACGACCTCGACGTGAAGCGCGGCGAGATCGCAGGACGCCGGCGGGTGGGCACGCGCAGCGGCGCGGTGCAGATCATCCCGGTGAGCCGGCCCCTCCCCCGGGGCGCCGTGCTGTCCGACTACATCTTCATCGCCGCCGCCGTGACCAACGCCGCGCCCGGCGATTCGCTCGCCATTCCGGCCTACAGCGAGTTCGGCGATTCGATCACGACGCTCAGCTTCGTCGCGCTGGCGCCGGTCACGATCGAGGTGCCCGCAGGTCGTTTCGACGTTTTGCCGCTCCGGAGCGGCGGGTTCCGCGTGTTCATCACGCGCACCGGCGTGCGCCGCGTCGTAAAGGGTGAGACGCTGGACGGCGAGTTCTCGTTCCAGCTCGCCGGGACGGGCCCGGTCGTGCCCTCCCCTCAATGAGCATGCCGGTGATTGCGCTGGTCGCCGCATTGCTCGCCGCGCAGTCCGGTCGCGTGAGCTACGAATCGTTCGCCTTGCCCAACGGCCTGCGCGTGCTCTACTCCGAGGATCACTCGACGCCGGTCGTGACGGTGGACCTGTGGTACTACACGGGCGCCCGGAACGAGCGTCCCGGCCGCTCCGGCTTCGCGCATTTGTTCGAGCACATGATGTTCCAGGGGTCGGCCCACGTAAAGAAGAGCGAGCACTTCCAGCTGGTGGAGCGCGCCGGCGGGACGCTCAACGGCTCCACGCACGACGACTACACGAACTACTACGAGACGATTCCGTCCAACCGGCTGAACCTCGCCCTCTGGCTCGAAGCGGATCGGATGCGCTCGCTCGCCGTCACCCAGGAGAACCTGGAGAACCAACGGGCGACGGTGAAAGAGGAAAAGCGGCTGCGCGTCGACAACCAGCCGTACGCGCCGACCTTCCGGAGTGCCATCGTCTGGCCGTTCGACAGCGCGACGTGCTTCGCCTACGCGCATCCCACCATCGGCTCGATGGGCGACCTCGATGCCGCGAAGCTGGAAGACGTCCAGGCGTACTTCGGCACGTACTACGCGCCCAACAACGCGACGCTGGTCGTGGTGGGCGACTTCCAGCCGGTCGAGCTGCGCCGGCTGGTGAGCCAGTACTTCGTCGATATCCCGAGCCAGGCGGCCCCGCCCGCCGTGCAGTGCGACTACCGGCTGGGCCCCGGGATGGTGCGGCGCGAAGTCGAAGACGAGCACGCCAACCTGCCGGCGGCGTTCCGCATCTTCCGGCTGCCGCCCCACACCGACCCCGACATTCCCGCTATCGAGCTGTTGAACGTGATCCTGGGCCAGGGCGAGAGCTCCCGGCTGAACGTCGGCGTGGTGCGGCGGGACCGGGCCGCGCTCCAGGCGGGCATGTTCGCGCTGACCGAGCGGCGCGGCCCCGGCGTGCTCGTCGCCTTCGGGATCGCGAATCAGGGGGTCGCCGTGCAGGCGCTCGACAGCCTGATCGGCGCGCAACTGGACAGCGTGCGTCGGGTCGGCGTCACCGCCGACGAGCTGAGCCGGGCGCGCAATGCTTTCCGCGCCGACTTCATCCATGAGCGGGAGACGACCTTCGGGCGTGCGGAAGCACTGCAGCACTACAACCTGTTTCACGGCTCTGTGGCGGAGATCAACAGCGACCTGGACCGCTACCTCGCGGTATCCGCGGCCGACATTCAGCACGCGGCCACGAAATACCTGGACCCGGCGAACTCGGTGGTGGTCATTGTGCGGCCGAAGGCTGCGCCGCCTGATTCGGGGGCGACGAAGTGAGGCGCGTGGGAACCACCAAGGCCGCATGGCTTCTTGCGCTCATTGTCTCCGGGCTCAGCCGCCTGCCCGCCCAGGGCTTCCCCGCGAAGCCCCCCCGCCCCACCCCGCTCTCCCCGGTTCGCTTTCCGCCGTTCAAAGAGGCGACGCTCGCGAACGGGCTGCAGCTCGTGCTCGTGGAGCATCACGAGCAGCCGGTGGTGTCGGTGAGCCTGAGCTTCCGTGCCGGCGGGATTTACGATCCGCTCGGCAAGGAAGGCCTCGCGGAGCTGGTTGCCGAGCTCCTCACCAAGGGCACGGCGAGCCGGTCGGCCGAGCGGATCGCGGAGACGATCGAAGGAGTGGGGGGCAGCCTCTCCGCGTCCGCCAGCGAGGACTTTCTCACGATCTCGGCGGACGCGCTGAGCGATCAGCTCGGGCTGGTGTTCGACCTCCTGGGGGACGTCACGCAGCACGCGGCGTTCCCGGAGAGCGAGCTGGCGCTGGCGCGCACCCGCGCGCTCTCCGCGCTCTCCTTGTCGCTTTCCCAGCCCGCGTCGCTCGCCGGCCGGATCTTCGGCAAGGAGATCTATGGCCCGAATCCCTACGGACGCAGCGCCACGCGCGACAGCTACAACGCCGTCACGCGCGACGACGTCGCCAAGTTCGCCGCGGATCGGCTGCGCCCCACCGGTGCGCTGGTCGTGGTGGCGGGTGACGTCGCCGAGCCGCAGGTGCGCGCGCTCGTCGAGCGCGTCTTCGCCGGCTGGCGCGGCAGTCCGCCGACGCTGCGCCCCCTGGCCCCCCCTGCTCGGACGGCGGCCACGGACATCGTGCTGGTGCATCGACCCGGCTCTTCTCAGGCGAACATCGTGCTCGGCAATACGACGATCCTGCCGACCGATTCCGTCTACTATGCCGGTCGCATCGCCACGCAGGTGCTGGGCGGCGGCGCCGACTCGCGGCTATTCCTCATCTTGCGCGAGCAGAAGGGCTGGACGTACGGCGCGTACGCGAATCTGCAGCGCTACCGCGGGCTCGGGTACTGGCAGGCGACCGCCGAGGTGCGTACCGAGGTCGCCGACAGCGCTCTGAGCGAACTGCTGCGCCAGCTCGACCGGATCCGCACCCAGGCGATCGCGGACTCCGAGCTCGCCGCCGCGAAGGGATTCCTGGTCGGCTCGTTCCCCCTCACGATCGAGACGCCGAGCCAGATTGCCGCTCAGGTGGCCAATGCCAAGTTGCTGGGGCTGGGCGACGACTACCTGCGACTGTACCGGGAACGGTTGGCGGCCGTCACGCCCCTGGCGGCACGCGCGGCTGCGGCCCGGCTGTACCGGCGCGGGGCGCTGACGATCGTCGTCGTCGGGGACGCGACGCAGCTGTACGACCGTCTCAAGGCGCTCGCGCCCGTCCGGCTGGTGGACGGCGACGGCAAGGCGCTGACCCCGACCGAGCTGAGCCCGAAGGCCGCACCGGTCGCGCTCGATCCGGCGCAGCTCGCGCCGCACACCGACAGCTCGCGGGTCCTGTTCCAGGGGAACCCGGTCGGCGCCAGTGTGTCGGCGCTGCGGCGCACCGCCGATTCGCTCATCTACACCGAGCAGAGCAACCTGGGAGGCGGCGCGTTCCAGCAGACGGTCACGCTGGTGCTCGACCCCGCCGACGGCTCGAGCCGGCGGCTCGACCGGGTGACGATCCAACAGGGACAACGCAGCGAAGCCCACCTCACGTACAGTGGGGGACGGGTGAAAGGGCGCAGCGCCATGCCCCAGCAGGACGGGACCACGAAGCCGTTCGACATCGACACCGTGCTGCCGCCAGGGACGATCGACGAGGACGCGGTGCCGTTTTCCGTCCCGGCGTTCCCGCTCGAGTCGGGCAAGAGCTTTACGGTGAGCTTCTTCTCTCCCAGCGACGGCGCGGTGAAGCTGCTCACCTTCAAGGTCGGAGCCCAGGAGAACGTGGTCGTACCGGCCGGGACGTTTCAGGCGTACCATATCGCGGTGACGGGCTCACGCGTGCCGTTCGTGATGTACGTGAGCACCACGGCACCGCGCCGCCTCGTGCGGACCGAATACATCGGTCAGCCGCTCGTCGTCGAGCTCGTCAAGTGACCTCCCTGCGGAGCGATGCGATGCGCCCACTTGTGTATCTGACGCTCGTACTGTCGACCGGCTGTGCCTCGGCCGGCGCCCGCCAACCCTCAGCCCCCGCCCCCGTCCGGGCCCCCGCGTCGCAGGCCGCCGCCGAGAGCATGAGCGTAGATCGGGCGCAGTATCCGTCGACCTATCGGCGCCACCCTAACCCGCCGGTGCTGATCCGGAACGCGACCATCATGACCGCGACGGGACAGGAGATCCGCAACGGGTCCATCCTGCTCAAGGACGGAAGAATCGTCGCGGTGGGGGAGAAAGTGGACGCACCGGCCGACGCGGGCGTGGTGGACGGGACCGGAACTTACGTCACCCCCGGACTGATCGACGACCACTCGCATCTGGGTGTGTACGCCGCGCCGGGCACCGAGGCCGAGTCGGACGGCAACGAGGCCACGACCCCGGTCACGGCCGAGGTCTGGGCCGAGCATTCGTTCTGGCCGCAAGATCCGCAGATCCCCCTCGCCATCGCGGGCGGGATCACCACGATCCAGGCGCTGCCGGGGTCCGCCAACCTGATCGGCGGTCGCAGCGCGATCCTGAAGCTCGTCCCGGCGCGCACGGTGCAGGAGATGAAGTTCCCCGGCGCGCGGTACGGCCTGAAGATGGCGTGCGGCGAGAACCCGAAGCGGGTGTACGGGCGGCGCGGTGGCCCTGCGACACGGATGGGCAACATGGCAGGGTACCGCAGCGCGTTTACACAGGCGGAGACCTATCGCCGCCGGTGGGATATCTGGCGGAAGGATCACAAGGGCGATCCGCCCGAGCGCAACCTGCGGCTCGAGACGCTCGCCGAGGTGCTGCGCGGCAACATGTACGTCCAGAACCACTGCTATCGGGCCGACGAAATGGCCCAGATGGTCGATCTGGCGCACGAGTTCGGCTTCAAGATCCGGTCGTTCCACCACGCGGTCGAGTCGTACAAGATCGCGGACCTGCTCGCGCAGGAAGGGACCTCGGTATCGGTGTGGGCGGACTGGTGGGGCTTCAAGGAAGAGGCGATGGACGGGATCCAGCAGAACGCGGCGCTGAACCAGCAGGCCGGTGGGCGGCCGCTGATTCATTCCGACAGCCCGAGCGGGATCCAGCGCTTGAACCAGGAGGCGGCGAAGGCGATGTACGCTGGCCTTCGGGCCGGGATACCGATCACGCGCGATCAGGCGCTGCGCTGGATCACGGTCAATCCCGCGTGGACGCTCGGGCTCGACTCGATCGTCGGCACGCTCGAGCCCGGCAAGATGGCCGATGTGGTCGTCTGGTCGGGCGACCCGTTCTCCGTCTACTCGAAAGCCGTGCAGGTCTATAACGACGGTTGGCTCGTGTACGACCGGAACGATGCGGCGCACCAGCCTCGCAGCGATTTCGAGCTGGGCCAGGTACCCGCCCCCGGGAGCGACCGATGATCGCCGTGCTGCTGGCACAGACCATCGCCATCACGGGCGGCACTGTGTATCCCGTGTCCGGCCCCAAGATCGCCAATGCGACGGTGCTGATCCGCGACGGCAAAGTCGCCGCGGTCGGCACGAATGTGACCGTGCCGGCTGACGCGAAGCGGATCGACGCCGCGGGCAAGTGGGTGACGCCGGGGCTGATCGACGGCGGCGGTCAGATGGGCCTGGTCGAGATCGGCGCCGTGCGCGGCACGCGCGAAGGCGCGCTCGCGAGCGACAGCGTGGCCGCGGCCTTCAACGTGGCCGAAGGCCTGAACCCTGCCTCGACGCTCATCCCCATCACGCGGATCGAAGGGGTCACGACGGCGCTCGCCACCCCGGAGGAGCATCTCATCAGCGGGCAAGCAGTGCTGATCGACCTGGATGGCGGGACGGTCGAGGAGATGCTGGTGAAGTCCCCGGTCGGGGTGGTAGCCCGCCTCAACGAGGACGTGAAGGAAGAAGTCGGCGGCTCGCGGGCCGGGCTGGCGCAGCGGCTGCGCCGCGTGTTCAACGACGCGCTGGAATACGGCCGGCGCAAGACGGAGTACAGCCACGGACAGATGCAACGCCTCTCCGCCGCGGCCGCCGATCTCGACGCGCTGCTGCCGCTGCTGCGCGGCGAGGTCCCCTTGATCGCCGTGGCGAACCGCAAGAGCGATATCGAGACCGCGTTGCGGATCGCGCGGGAGTACAAGGTGAAACTGATTCTGGCGGGCGCGGCCGAGGGGTGGCAGATGGCGGGGAAGATCGCGGCGGCCGGCGTCCCTGTGCTGCTCGAGCCGCTGGACAATATCCCCACGTACGACGCCCTGGGGATTCGCTACGAGAACGCCGCCTTGCTCGCGCGCGCGGGCGTGAAGGTCGCGCTCATGGAGACCGACACGCACAACGCGCGCAACCTGCGCCAGCAAGCGGGAAACGCCGTGTCGTATGGGATGTCGTGGGACCAGGCGCTACGCGCCGTCACACTCTCTCCTGCGGAAATGTTCGGCGTGGCGGATCGGTACGGATCGCTCGAGCCGGGCAAGATCGCGAACGTGGTCGTGTGGTCGGGTGACCCCTTCGAGTTCACCACGGGCGTGGAGCACGTATTCATCCGCGGCAAGGAGATGCCGCTCACCAGTCGGCAGACGGAGTTGTTCGAGCGCTACAAGACGCTCCCGCCGAAGTACTAGTCGACGTTGCAATAAGAGCGTTGGACGGGCGCCGCGTTGGCCGTACGCACGAGCAGTGCGGCGATCCGGCACCGCCGCGTGGCCGCATCGGCGTCACTCGGTGCGGCGCGACCGGCGCGTCGGCGTCGGCGCCGGTGGCACTTCGGTTGCACGTCCCGCCCGCAACCGAGGAGGGAACCCGTGCGACGTGCGACGCCAAGCTTCAATGCGACCCTGGCACTAGCAGTGCTGGCAGCAGCTGCGTGCCGCGATTCAGCCGCCCCCATTCGCGGATCGCCTGGCCCGGCGTCCCAGCTCGGCCTGGTGACCGGCGCTCTCGCCGTGTCGACGACGACGTCGGGGTCGAACCTCGACCCCGACGGTTACACGGTGACGGTGGACGTGCTCCTGTCGAGCAGCACCATCGCGCCTAACGGGAGCGTGACGTTCGCGGACGTGCCTCCGGGCGTCGCGGTGGTGACGCTCTCCGGCGTTGCCGGCAACTGCAGCGTGAGCGGGGCGAACCCGCGTGTCGTAACGGTCCCAGTGGGCAGCACGGCTCAGGTGAGCTTTGCGATCAGCTGCGCGGGATCTCCGCCGCCACCGCCGCCACCGCCGCCGCCGCCACCGCCGCCGCCGCCACCACCGCCGCCACCACCGCCACCGCCACCGGCGCCGCCGCCGCCCTCGGGGCGAGTGAGCGGCAGTGGACAGGTTGGCGCGGGCTCTCCCACGCCCGGGAACAACGTCGTGACCTTCAGCTTCGACGTGTGGTCCGACCTCACCGGGAGATTCACGGGCACCGATTACTCCGACGTGCGACCGGATGGGAGGGCCGCGTCGCTGACCGTGGACCCGACGGCCGATCCCGCGACGTCGTTCACCGGGTACCGGAACAGTTCGAGCGCGTGCAGCGACCCGAGTCGCGGGGTTGAAGTCGACGCCAACGGGCGAGAGGACACGGGCGGCGTGGTGAGCTTCACCCTGAGCGTGTGCGACAACGGGCCGGCCGGGAGCGGCTCTGACTTCTTCCAGGTCTTCATTCCGTCAGAGGGATTCCGCCGCGCGGGCACCGTGACGAGTGGAGACATCGTCAAGCAGTGAACGGGAGCGCCGGGACGCTGGAGCTGTTCTCGACCTGTCCGGCCTCGAGCAACACTCCGCGAGAGCAGTACCTCGACCGGGTGGCTGACGTGGCGCGCTGGAGCGAGCGCCACGGCTGCCGCGGCATGCTGGTCTACAGCGACAACCGCCAGGTGGACCCGTGGCTCGTCGCGCAGCACGTCATCCATCACACGAGCGAGCTCTGCCCGCTGGTGGCGGTACAGCCGGTGTACATGCATCCCTATACCGTCGCCAAGCTCGTGACGAGCCTGGCATGGCTGTGCGGGCGCCGCGTGTACCTGAATCTCGTGGCGGGCGGCTTCAAGAACGACCTCGAGGCGCTGAACGATTCCACGGAACACGATCGGCGCTACGAGCGCCTGACCGACTACGCCACGCTGATCGGGCGGTTGCTCTCAGGCGCGGCGGTGACACACCAGGGCGCGTTCTACGGCGCCACCCGTCTCAAGCTGACGCCGCCGGTCTCGACCGAGCTGTTGCCCGGGCTGTTCGTGTCGGGCTCGTCAGCGGCGGGGGTGGCCGCCGCTCGGGCCATCGGGGCGACCGCGATCAAATACCCTCGGCCGCCGGGGGAGGAAGAGTCGGCGGAGGAGGGTGTGCGCACGGGAGCCCGCATCGGGATCGTGGCCCGTGAGGACTCGGAGGAGGCGTGGCGGGTCGCGCGCCAGCACTTCCCACCCGACCGGCGGGGTCAGCTCACACGGGAAATGGCGACGAGAGTCTCGGACTCGTTCTGGCATCGGCAGATCGCGGACGCCGCGCGGGCCGGGGCGAGCGCGGCGGGGAAGGAACCCGACGCCGGGCCATACTGGCTCGAGCCGTTCGAGCACTATCAG
>Ga0137399_10001403_pt1 | contig 11005 bp, 12 predicted proteins | sample czorhiz316metaG_FD_104810 | JGI IMG/M metagenome (GOLD analysis project Ga0137399, IMG submission 104810) | Vadose zone soil microbial communities from Angelo Coast Range Reserve, California, USA - czorhiz3.16 metaG | ecosystem: Environmental > Terrestrial > Soil > Vadose zone | place: USA...
ATAGCGCCGTTGCACGAGAACGAAAGCAGCTCATCGGTTCCGTGGATCGCGCCGGTCAGTATCGCCCGGCCGTCGAAACGCTGGCCCTCGATCAGCGTAGCAACCGGATCGAGGTCTTTTATATGGAGCGTGTAGTCGAAATCCATCCGGCGCTGCGAGGCTGCGTGCGGCGCGATCGTGGGCGCTGCTGTTCTGGCCCGGAGCGATTCCGGCGGCATCGCATGTTCCCGAATAGTCTCGAGCAGATTGGAGGTCTGACGGATCAGAGACGCCGCGGCAAGGTCCGGATCAAACCTTCCGTTCACATCAAGATCGATTATCGAGGAGTGGAGCGACAACCGCTTGCTTGCGGGGTCGTGCTGATCGAGGAAGAACCGAATTTCCTGAGACGAAATCGAGTGACCCTGGAATGTCGACGGCATCAGCAGGAACTTTATGTCGGCGTTGATGTCGTCGATCGCGCGTCCCGAGCCGGAGACCGACCCTTCGAGGGTGAGGTCGCTTCCATAGCGCGGATCATCGAGAAGGCGGGCCAGGTTGACTCCCTGGAAGGAAATATCCCCGTTGAATCGGGGAGATTCCGGAACGGATAGGTCCGTAAGCCCGGAAACCACCGCTTTCATCTTTTGGGAGGTTACCTCGACGCGGCCTTCGAAGCGATGAGGGGAGCCCCGGAGCGTGAGCTGGGCGGCGTCGATCGGAAGATTGCGGAAGCGGGAGGAATCGATCCTTACGCTCAACGTTGCGCGGATCTCGTCGGCAGAGATCCCTTGACCGTCGAGCTTCCCGGTCGCGAAGAGCGCGGAGTTGATGCGTTGATTCGAAAGAATAGACGCGACGTCCAGGCGCTTCGTCGTGAACGATAATTCGTAATGCGGGATCTTTTTCTCGAGATTGATACTCCCGGCGACCTCGCACTCGCCGAACTTTCCTTTGACGATGGTTCTTGTCCGAAAATCGAGCGGCCTCCCGATGAACCGCACATTCACCGACGCCGGTCCCCCACGTTCAAAGGTCGGGATTTGCATCCCCGGCATCAGTTTCGCCGCCACGGAGGGATCGAAGGAGCTGCTTCCGAGGAAGAGGTCGAGATCGAGACGATCCGCCCGTTGAAGGTTCCGAACGGTTCCCGCGACGGTGATGGAATTTTCCCGTACCTTCAGGTTCAGCCGACGAATGGCCAGGTCGCCAAATTCCCCGTCGGCGGCGAGATCGATCGATGCGGAGCCTTCAAGAAATGAAAGTTCCGGAATAAATTCTTTCAACTCTGAGAAATCGATGCTCCTGGCGTTGAGTTTAATCTGCGAGGAGTCATGCTGGAGCGCGGCGGCCTTCAACTCTTTAAATAAATCGAGGCCGGACACTCTTCCATTCAGCTCGATCTGGGAGCGGCCGGACTGAATGATGACATTGGTTGCGGAAACGCCGCCCGTCGAGACCCGAAAATCTCCCGCACAATGTGTGAGTTCAAATACCGGCCGGTCGGAATAGAAGCTGGTGTGGAGGAGGTGAACATCAAAATCCTCGGGCCTCACCGATGCTTTCAGCTGAACGTTTATGTCTTTAAAGGAAAATCGGCCGTCGGTAAAATGCCGACCGGCAGGCGCGTCTCCGTTCGGGGGAACCCCGGATGTCGAATCGAAGACCGTGAGCATTCCGTTTTTCAGCTCCAGGTCGTTCAGAAAGACGTTCCAATCAAAGGTCCCATGCGTGGTATCGCCCGATGGTTTCAGCAGGTTCGCATAATTCCAGTCTCCTGCTCCCGAGCGGAGGAGATAAATCGTGGGCCGATCGACGATGAGGTATCGCATCGTCGCGCTCTTATCGAAGAGTGTCATTAAATCGTACTTGACAAGGACTCTTTCTGCCCGCAGGAACAACCCCGTCTCTGCGTAGATCTCCACTGAGTCTACCGTGATGCCGGTGAAAAAGTTACCTCCCAGAGTTCCGATGCGAATTGACCCGTTGAGCCGGTCGGAGAGAGAAGACACGAGGAGCATGCGCACGCGATCTTTGAAAAATGCAGTCTGCGTGATAGCTCCGAGGATGAAAATGAAGATCAGAAACAGCGCTGCCGCATAGACGACGATCTTGAATATGCGTCGAAGGGTCTTCATCGCGGGAAGACTCACGAGGGGGAGAATCTCTCGAGGATTTTCGTTATAAGACTGGAGGTGGAATGATCGGGTACCAGATCGATTGCCGCAACTGTGCCCCCGGCGGCTTCAACGACGTCCTTTCCGACAATGTCCTTGATCTTCCAGTCGGCCCCCTTCACCAGCACATCCGGGGTCAATTGCTTGATCAACTCGAACGGCGTGTCCTCATGGAAGAGGCAGGCGAAGTCGACCGGGCAGAGATTGGCGACGATGAACAGACGGTCGGATTCGGGGACCAGCGGACGGTTACTGCCCTTGATGCGGCGGACAGAGTCGTCGCCGTTTACTCCGACGATCAACACATCGCCCAGCGCCTTCGCCCTCGTCAGATAGTCGATATGCCCGCGATGAATGAGATCGAACACGCCGTTTGTGAACACCACCTTCTTCTTCTGCCCGCGAAGTCCCATTCTGATCGATTGCAACTCTTCACGGCTCACAATCCTTCCCATCAGCGGCGGCTGCCTTCGTGTGTCCGATTGTTTTTTAAGACTTGCTCGGCCAGCTCATTCCGGTCGATCGGGACGATTCCGACATATCCACACACGACGCCGCCGGCGAAATTCGCCAGCGTGGCCGCTTCCCGCACTGTCGCTCCGCCCGCCAGCGCCATGGTCAGCGTCGAGATCACGGTATCGCCCGCGCCGGAGACGTCGGCGACGTTTCGGGCCCTGGTGGGGACATGATGAACCGCTCCATCGGACTCGAAGAGCGACATTCCCTGTTCCCCGAGCGTCAAAAGTACGCTCTTCGGGCAGAGCCGTTCCAGCAGGACTTTTCCGGTTTCATTAATCTCGTCCCGGTTCTGCAGCCTGATTCCCATCACCTCTTCGACTTCCTTCCGGTTTGGCTTGAAAACCGTGACATTCTTGTATTCGAAAAAATTATTGAATTTAGGATCCGCTGTTATCATGATGGAGTGTTCATTGGCGAGCTCGACCACTTGCCGGATCAGATTTTTGACGATCACCCCCTTATTGTAATCTTCCAGGATGATGGCGTCGATGGAATCGATGTTTAATCGGAGGACATCGAGGATTTTGGCCTGGATGACGTGCGAAATGTCGTTCTTCGATTCCCGGTCGATCCGGACGACATGCTGTTGGTGGGCGATGACCCTTGTCTTGACCGTCGTGGGTCGCTCGCCATCGATCACGATCCCATCGGGAGGAAAGCCGCTCTCCTTGATGATGCCGAAAAGCTGACTGCCGCTGTTGTCGGCTCCGATGACACCGACAAGGAGCGGTTCCCCTCCAAGCGACTGTATGTTCTTGGCGACGTTTGCGGCGCCCCCCAGGCGCGCCTGCTCAGTTTCCAGATCGATGACCGGAACCGGGGCCTCGGGCGAAATCCTGCTGACCGATCCCCAGAAATAGCGGTCGAGCATCAGGTCCCCCACGACGGCAACCCTCTTTCCATTCATGCCGGCCAGGAGATCGGTTAACCGCTTCTCCAGGATATCGATCAAATGTTTCCTCTGAAAATCATGAATAAATCCCTTCAAAATATAGTCAGAACCGCCTTGATAATCAAGTGATTAGGGGGAATTGCCCCTTGGATATTCCTTTCAGCTTGTTTATATTCGTGTCGCCATGATACGACCCCGGAGAATCTCCCAGTCAACCCTGCGGCAACTCGCAAAGCTCAACCACAAGAAGTATCGCCGAGCCCAGCGAAGGTTTCTGATCGAGGGTTTCCATCTCGTGGAGGAGGCGCTGGAGTCTGACTGGCAGATCGAAATGATACTGATGACTCCAACAGCCCTATCTAAAGACATCGGGAGGCGGTTGATCGAGCAAGCGGAGAAGAAAAACGTCGAGGTTGCGGGGATCTCCGAACCCGAAGCCCGGAAGCTGTCAGACACCGTGACCTCCCAGGGAATCCTTGCGGTTGTGCAGGTGAAAGAATATGCGATTGAGAGTTTCTGGTCGTCTCCAAACCGGCGATCACTCGTCGTGGCGCTGGACGGCATTTCCGATCCCGGCAACCTCGGAACAATCCTGCGCACCTGTGATTGGTTCGGGGTCGATGCAGTCTGGCTGGATCCTGCGAGCGTGGAATTGTACAGCCCGAAGGTCGTGCGGTCGACGATGGGGTCGATCTTCCACCTTCCGGTGCTCCCGGACGTCGATTTGATTATGATGCTGCGGCTTGCGAAAAAGAACGGCTGGAAGGTGATGGTCACGGCGCCCACCGATGGCTCGCCGATTCCACGCGACGCTTATGCTGAACGAAGCGTGATTGTATTCGGAAATGAGGCTCACGGCGTGGGCGCCGACATCCAGAGGGAAGCGGACCAGCGGATATCGGTTCCGCGATTCGGCGCCGCCGAATCGTTGAATGTCGCCGTCGCCTGCGGTGTGATCGTAGGGGCCATCCGCCTTTCCAAGGGGGTGTGAGCAGGGCCCGCCGGAGGTTTGCATTTCGAGGCTTTTTTCTCTAAATTTTTTAATCATTTTTCGGTTCATTCCGCATGCTCGCTGGGTACGTTCCAATCGGGATCATGATCGCCCTGGGGATCTGTTTCGGCGTCGTCATGTCGAAGGCGAGCGAATGGTTTGGGCCCCGGAACCCAAACGAGGTCAAGCTTTCGACCTACGAAAGCGGCATGGATCCGGTTCGGAGCGCCAGAGAACGCGTTTCAATAAAGTACTACATGGTTGCGATGTTGTTCATCCTCTTTGACATTGAGGTCGTTTTTCTCTACCCCTGGGCGGTGAACTTCCGGGCCCTCGGGTCGTTCGGTTTTGGAGAAATGTTGGTGTTTATCGCCATTCTGATGATCGGGTATCTGTATTTGTGGAAGAAGGGGGCGTTCGAGTGGGACTAGAATCCGTAAAGGAAAGTTTTGTAACGACGCGCATTGATGACATCATCCGGTGGGCCCGTAAGAATTCTCTCTGGCCGATGCCGATGGGGATATCGTGCTGCGCCATCGAGATGATGGCATTCGCCGGCCCGCGCTATGACGTCGCCCGGTTCGGTTCTGAGGCGTTCCGATTTTCTCCCCGGCAAAGCGACCTGATGATCGTTGCAGGTACGGTGACCTATAAAATGGCGCATGTTGTTCGCCGTATTTACGACCAGATGCCAGATCCGAAATGGGTCATCGCAATGGGGGCCTGCACGTCCACGGGGGGGATGTACCGGTCCTATTCCGTTGTCCAGGGAATCGATCTCTTCGTGCCGGTCGATGTCTACGTCGCCGGCTGCCCACCTCGCCCCGATAATCTCCTCAAGGGTCTGATGGATATACAGGAAAAGATCACGCGAGGGGAAAAACCGGGCCAGCGGGAGAAAGTTTACATCCGGGAAACTGCGGAGCTTGATGAAGGAAAAAATTCTCGATCGGCTTAATACACAATTCAAGGATTCGATCGAATCTGTCAACGAGTATCGCGGCGAGCTCACGATCGTTGTTCGAAAAAGTGAGATCGGCCCCGTGTGCCGCTTCCTTTGCGATGATACAGAACTCCGCTTCGATTCGCTGAGAGACCTTTCGGGCACCGACTACTATCGCCCCCACGACCGCTTTGAAGTCGTTTATAACCTCTACTCGCTGAAAAATTCCCGCCGGATCCGGATCAAGATTCGGGTCGATGAATCGGATCTCCATGTCCCCTCTGTTACTAGCCTCTGGCCGGGAGCGAACTGGCTCGAGCGGGAGACGTACGATATGTTCGGAATTCATTTCGACGGCCACCCCGATCTTCGGCGGATTTACATGCCGGAAGAATTCGAGTACCATCCGCTCCGGAAGGATTTTCCCCTGATGGGCATCCCCGGCTCGCTGACCCTCCCGCGGAAATGAAGATGGATCGGGCGCCCACGAAGACTACAATGGAACCTGGGGAACACGGGGAACACGGGGAACGCGGGGATCGCGCCGATCGCGGAAAACTGAAAATCCTTCAGGCACTGGAGGACCAGGATACCAGCGTCACGTTCGACGACCCGCTGGAGCATGAGATGGTCCTCAATATGGGTCCCCAGCACCCTGCGACGCACGGAGTTTTACGGCTTCTCGTCCGGCTGGACGGGGAGACGATTGTCGCCGCAGTTCCCGATCTCGGATACCTCCACCGCGGGTATGAAAAGATCGCCGAGAATATGACCTACCACGAATATATCCCGCATACCGACAGGCTCGATTATCTGTCGCCCCTGGCGAACAACGTTGCCTATGTGCTTGCGGTTGAAAAACTGGCCGGTCTCGAAGTTCCGCTCCGCGCCCAATACCTTCGCGTGATCTGCGCGGAACTCGCGCGGCTGGCGTCGCATCTCGTCTGGCTCGGAACAATGGCGATGGACGTGGGGGCCGTGACCGTGCTGCTCTGGGGATTCAGAGAGAGGGAAAAGATACAGGATATTTGGGATATCCTGACGGGGGTCAGGTTCACGACGACCTTCACGCGCATCGGCGGGATGGCGAACGATCTCTCCGATGAGGCTTCCGCCATGATCCGGAACTTTCTCGACCAATTCCCCGAGAATCTTGCCCAGGCTGAGACGCTGCTTGTACGGAACCGGATCTTCATCGACCGCTGCGAAGGAGTGGGGTATATCTCAAGAGAAGATGCGATTGGCTGGGGATTAACGGGACCTCTGCTCCGTGCCGCAGGGGTCGCGCATGATCTGAGGCGCGATGAACCCTATTTGGTATATCACGATCTGGAGTTTGATGTGCCTGTTTATAATGACAGCGACGTCCTGGCGCGATTCTATGTTCGCGTTCAGGAGATGAAGGAGAGCGTCAGGATTATCCGCCAGGCACTCGAGAAGATTCCTCCGGGCCCGGTGAACGCGGCGGACCCGAAACGGGTTCTGCCAAGGAAAGAGCGGACCTACGGAAAAATGGAGGAGCTGATTCATGATTTTATGATCGTGAACTTCGGCATCAACCCGCCGATCGGCGAGGTCTACAACGCCATCGAGGGATCGAAGGGGGAGCTCGGATTCTACATCGTCAGTCACGGAGAAGGTTTTCCGTGGAGGCTCAAGATCCGCTCACCGTCGTTCGTGAACCTGCAGGCGCTTCCTCCGATGTTGAAGGGGGGAATGATTTCCGACGTGGTTGCGGTGATCGGAAGCGTCGACCCCGTGATGGGGGAGGCCGACAAGTAATCGTACACACTTGATTCACTCACTTGGCTTGCCAGAATGTTCTCACCGGAAAATCTTAAGAAACTCGAACAGCTCAAGAAACAGTTTCCGACATCCAAGGCCCTGACACTGCCCGTGCTCTGGCTCGCTCAGAACCAGTATGGCTGGATCTCGCCGGAAACGATGAAGGAGGTGGCGGAAATCCTCCAGCTTCCCCTCGGCCATGTCTACGGCGTCGTGACCTTCTACACGATGTTCAACCCGAAGCCTGTCGGGAAATACCACCTTCAGGTTTGCACGAACATTTCGTGCGGGCTTCTGGGGGCGGAGGAGATCTGCGATCATATCTGCCACCGGTTGAACATTCAGCCCGGCGGTACGACGGCGGACCGTAAGTTCACCGTGACGGAGGTCGAGTGTTTGGGTTCATGCGGGACCGCCCCGGTGATACAGGTGAACGACGATTATGTGGGCGGCCTGACGATCGAGAAGGCGGACCAATTGATGACAGATTTAAAATAAACCACCGGATGCCCGAAACGCCAGAAAAGTTGATCCTGCCGGAAATCCCCGGACTTCAGCGCATCGACGTCTACGAAGAGCACGGCGGTTATGGAGCTCTCAGAAAGGCGGTCGGCATGAAGCCCGACGAGATTATCGACCAGGTGAAGAAATCAAATCTGCGGGGCCGCGGAGGAGCGTGCTTTCCCACCGGGCTGAAGTGGAGCTTTATGCCCAAACAATCGCCGAAGGTTAAGTATCTCTGCGCGAACGGCGATGAGAGCGAGCCCGGGACGTTCAAGGACCGGCTGATCTTCGAGTTGAATCCTCATCTTTTCATTGAGGGATCGCTGATCGCAGCCTACGCGATGGGCATCGCCAAGATCTATGTCTACGTCCGGGGCGAGTATGCGAAGTGGATCAACATTCTCCAAGCTGCTGCGGACGACGCCCAGAAAAAAGGTTATATCGGTCAGAATATTCTCGGCACGGGTTTCGGCTGTGACTTTGTGGTATTCAAAGGCGCCGGCGCTTATATCTGCGGCGAGGAGTCGGCCCTGATGACTTCAATCGAAGGGGATCGCGGTTATCCGAGGATCAAGCCGCCGTTTCCCGCCCAATTCGGTCTGTGGGGATGCCCGACGACGATCAACAATATCGAGACACTGGCAAATGTTCCCAACATTCTTAATAAGGGGTGGGAGTGGTTTTCGGCGATCGGCGCGCCGAAGCAGCCCGGTACACTTCTCTACGGCGTGAGCGGCCACGTCCGAAAGCCCGGAGTGTATGAGCTGCCGACCGGCGTGCCCCTGACCGAACTGATTTACAATCACGCGGGCGGCGTTCCGGGGGATAAAAAGATCAAAGCCGTTATTCCGGGCGGTTCGTCGACGATGTGGCTCCGCGGCAGCGAGATCGACGGAGTCAAAATGGACGCCGAGTCGCTCAAGTCTGCCGGTACGGCGATCGGGACCGGCGGGGTGATCGTCATGGATGAGGATACCGATGTTCTGAAAGTGCTCACGCGCATCACAAAATTTTACCATCACGAGTCGTGCGGCCAGTGCACGCCGTGCCGCGAAGGCTGCGGCTGGATGGAGAAAATCCTACAACGATTTCTGAATGGGGAAGGCACGATGGAGGATGTCGGACTGCTCGAAGACGTTGCAAACAACATCGAGGGAAACACAATCTGCGCGCTGGGGGACGCGGCTGCATGGCCGGTCCAGAGTTTTATCCGGAAGTTTCGTGATGAGTTCGAGAAGCGGGCTGTGAAGTCGCCTCCCACGCCGAAACCCGTTCCGCCCCCCCACCTGGTGACGATCACCCTTTAGTTGTTCTGCGCCCCCTCACGGATCCACTGCTTGAGGCCGTTGATTTGATTCGCGCTGAGCGCGGGACGATACAATGGCATTCTCGGGACCCCGTCCAACCCTTCGACCCTCCGAATCAACAGGCTGTTTTCGGGATTGCACGCCTCGTTTCTGAAACAGGGAACGATGATTCCCACCCTCGAAAGCGCATGCTGATATGAATCCAGGCTGTATCCTCTCTCGTCGAACGTGTCGGCGCCGTGGCAGCCGCTGAATGCGCAGCCCCGATCGAAGAGGGGCTGGACATATTTGCCGTAACTGATATTTGAATCGGGGAAGACGATACCCGTCGTACCCTGGCCGGAGATGTCGTCCTTGCAGTTCCAGCACACCCAGACGATCAAAATGATTGCAGAAGCCGTCAGGAAGTGCCGGGCCCTGTTTCTTGTTCCGGATTTCGCGGGAAGTTTTTCGACCGCAGGTTGGAGCACCATTCATTGAATAGTAGGAAACAACGGGTTGAAACGCAATAATTCAGCGTTCGGAGGTTGATTCAGTTGGGCCTTCTTCGTATATTGGAGGCGCAATGATCGTATTTCCCCGGTGGAGCATCAGAGGTTCGCGTTTCGATCACAAACTTTGCAGTAAATTCCTGGGGCTGTAGCTCAGTTGGGAGAGCGCGTGAATGGCATTCACGAGGTCGAGGGTTCGATCCCCTTCAGCTCCACTGGTCCGTACGCAGTTCATCGGGATTTCCTGCCTTTGCCATCAACGCAAGAGCTCATGGGTAAAAGACTGAAAGAGTTTCAATCATTCCGCAAGAAAATGAATGATCGGATTCTTGGCACTGACAATCGCGCGATCAAACGGTTCTTCGGTGTCGACACGCTCACCTACGAGCCCGGCAAGCTCGACACGCGGACCAAAGAGATGCTCGGACTCGTGTCATCGATGGTCTTGCGCTGCGACGATTGCGTCGCGTATCACATCCTCCAGTGCAAAGACAACGGCGTGAGCGATGAGGAGATGTTTGAAGTTTTCAGCGTGGCTCTGACCGTCGGCGGTTCGATTGTCATACCGCATCTCCGGCGCGCGGTGGCGTTCCTCGATGAATTGCCCGAACGATAAATTTACGCCGGTCCCCCCTCACGCACGCTTGACATTGAGAAAATAACTCCGTAAATATACCAATCATTCCATCCAACCACGTTTTCTCCTGAGGATCAAACATGACATACATCGTCTGCGAGCCCTGTTACGACTGCAAGTACACCGATTGTGTTGAGGTTTGTCCCGTCGACTGCTTTTACGAAGACGATCACATGCTCTATATCCATCCCGACGAGTGTATTGATTGCGGTGCTTGCGTGCCTGAATGTCCCGTGGAAGCGATCTTCGCGGAAGCCGACGTACCGGAACAGTGGAAGGAATGGATTCCTGTGAATTACGAGAAAGCCCCCGCCACAACACAGATCACACACAAGAAAGATGCGCTTGCCGGCAAGACCGCCAAGGAGTGTAAGAAGAAATAGGCCTCCCCCCGGGCCATGAACGACAGCCCGCACATTCCCCGCATCGATCCAAAGAAAGTCCTGCGCGAAATTGCGAACGTGACCGGCGATGTTCTTTTCATCACCGATCAAACGAGAACCATCCTTTATGTCAACAGGTCAGCCAGCAGAAAAACGGGCTACGCGCGAGGCGAGCTGATCGGCAGAAAGATCCATCATCTCTATCCGAGAGAGAGTCAGGCGAAATACACATCGAAGATCATCCAGGGGCTGCGGAAGGGTGGGCGCTGGTCCGGAGATATTGAAATCCGCAATAAGGACGGCACGAATTTCTGGATTGAGGCCGTCGTCGTGGCATTATTCGACCTGAACGGCAAGGCGGCCGGGATGATTCATCTCGGACGCGACCTGACCGAGC
>Ga0137399_10001404_pt1 | contig 11004 bp, 9 predicted proteins | sample czorhiz316metaG_FD_104810 | JGI IMG/M metagenome (GOLD analysis project Ga0137399, IMG submission 104810) | Vadose zone soil microbial communities from Angelo Coast Range Reserve, California, USA - czorhiz3.16 metaG | ecosystem: Environmental > Terrestrial > Soil > Vadose zone | place: USA...
AGAGCGCCGCGATGATGAGCCTGACCGATCTCTATGTAGGCTTGGATACCGGTCCGACTCATCTTATGAGTGCCTTCGACGTTCCTCTGGTGGCTCTCTACCATTGCCGGATCCCGAGCCGCCAGATTGCGCCCCTGGACCATCCCTGTCTGTACGCGCTCGACCATCCGCGGCTCGGCGGGGATTGCACGGAATCGACGCCGATGTCCGAGATCACCGTCGACGCGGTGTTGGCGCAGGTCCGGCGCGCGCTCACCGAGCACCCGCCCGCGCGCCCGGGTCCTCAAACGGCCGCTCGCTTCGCGTAGATATAACCGAACGTGTCGCCGCAGGGCACGATCTCGAGCGCGTAGGCGCGGCGCTTCAGGATTTCGACCAGGTGCGTCTCCCCCTGGTGATACTCCATCACGATCTCGGCCGGCGCCAAGTGATCGAGGAAGCGTTCATCCTCGAACATCGGGTACTCGCAGCCCTCGCAATCCATCTTGAGCAGATCGACCGAAGTCGGAAGGTTCGCGATCACAAAAGGGATTCCGTCGACGAAATTCAGGATTTCGCCGCCTGTGGTTTCTCTATGCGCATGCGTGGAAAGTCCCGCGTTGAAAAAGTGCACCGCATCGCCGACGCCATTGGCCGCGAGATTGCGGCGCAGCAACTCGCCGGCCGCGACCGAGGGCTCGAAGGCATACACGGTCGCGCCCATCTTCGCCAGCGGAATCGAGCTGTCGCCGAAGAAAGCACCGATGTCGACCACCACCTTGCGCGCCAGGGAGCGGCCTTTCATCCGATACACGTCTTCGCGAAAGATTTCGCGCAGAAATACACCTTCTACTCTAACCTCGAGCGGCGAAAAGAAGGTGTAGCCATCCAGCTCGATGCGCTTGCAGTCGGCCTCGAAAGAGCAGCGGGCGCCGATCTGGGCCAGCCGGCACATGTTGGGAAGCTGATGCCACGCCGACGGCGGAACATCGAGATCCAAGCCGGTCTTCGAACGGAAGCGTACCCTGGCGTGCACGAACGGGAGCACCAGCGCCAGGAGCGGCAGGTCCAGCGCGCAGAAAAAGAGCGGCAGCGACTTGTAGTAAAGCCGTATGCGCCTGATTTGGTCTCTCAATGGCGTCATGGCGCGCTGCGGAACACGAGATACTTGCTCGCGAGGTACGCAATCAACGTATAGGGCACGACGCCCGTGGCCTGCGCCACGTAGCCATTCAGGTCGAAATAATGGATGGCGATCAGAACCGTGAGCAAATTCGCCGCGTACGCGACTAATGCGGCGAACAGGAATTTCGCCAGCGCCGACAGATGAGGGCCCCGGTAGGCAAACGTCCAGCGGCTATTCAGGGCGAAACTGAGCAGGAAACCGACCGCGTAACCAAGCACATTGGCCGCAACGTCGCCCAGTTGGAAGAACCATTTTGCGGCGTAGATGACGGCGAGGCCTGCCAAAGTGTTCGCGACTCCGACGCTGAGGAATCGCCCTGCTTCGAGAAACTGCGCGGAACTCACTTGCGCGCCAGCGCATAATACTGGCCACCCAGAGGTAGCCACGTGAGGATGCGCTCCAGCGGCCGGAGCAACCGCAGTGCGTGCGGGAAGAAGACTCGATAGCGTATGCTCGTGGCGGAAAAGCCGGCCGCTGTTACGCGTTGTTTCATCAGGCCGCCACGGATCAATCGCGCATGCTCATCGAACGGACAACTGTTGACAATCCGTACCGTCAACGGATTGTACGGGTTGTGCTCAAACACGAATAGGATGCCGCCAGGCCGAAGCACCCTGTTCAATTCCCTCAGGAGTGCAACGTGTTCGGCGTGGTCGATATGGTGGAAGACACACGCCGTGTAGGCGATGTCGAAGTGTTCCTCAGGGAACGGGATGCGTGTGCCGTCGAAATGAACGTATTGTGCCAAAGACGGAAATCGCTGCGCGGCGATCTCCAGACTGCGCCGCGATACGTCCAGGCAGATCAGTCGGGCAGCCGGGAAGTATTTCCGAACATACGGCACCGAGCCCCCGTTGCCCGACCCGAAATCGAGAATTCTCGGCGCAGCGCTCGCTGTCCCGCCGTAGCGCTCGTACTCGCGCGCAATGTCCCCTATCTTGTATTCTGCGAAGTATTCCGTGCCTTCGCCGTAGGCCGCGATGCTGGCCGAGTGCATGGCATCGTATTCGTGGGCAAATTTGTCGAACTCCGCTTCATCCATGCTTCTACTCCGAAAACATGAAAGTCATGCCCCCGAACTGTGCGCGAATGCAGCACGTTCCGCTGCCATGACTTGAGCAATACCGACCAGGAGACTTGTCTTCGGGACCCAGGCGCTCCGGGGAGCCACTACCGACCTGAACTGGACGCGCCGAGGGTAGATTCCCGTCAGTTTGCTTGCGCTGGTAATCAGGCGTGGCGCACGCCGCGCGATTCTCTTGAAAACGGAGATGATCTCGGCGATCGTCGTGGGTTGCTCGGACGCGATTATCTTGGTGAGAGCACCGGGTTCTTCGCTTGTGGCGCGTAGCGCCGAGATCATCGCGGCTGCCGCATCATCCGCGGCGATGTAATCCCGAATCGTGTCGAGCGGCACGTAGATTTGTATGGGACGGTTCCTCAAAATGCAACGCGCAATGTGCGCGATCAGGCCCTGCTGCTTTCCAAAGGATTGCCCGGGGCCGTAGAGCGTGGAAAGTCGAGCGAGCAAGACGGTTCTTCCTCCATTCGCATCCGCAAACGAGCGCACCAAGTCTTCCTGCGTGAGTTTTTCCCGGGCATATGCGGTAGTCGGAACAGGGGCAGTGCGCTCGCTGATGAGATATTCGGGTGACCCCGCGTAGATTGCGCCTGCCGAGCTGGCGAAGGCCACGGCGCCGGGTCTGGCCATCAAGCGGGAATCGGATTCGACAAGACGCAGCAATAGCGCCAGGAATCGTGTTTCAGGGGCCAGATCACCCTGCGAACTGCCCATGGTCCCCACGCCCGCGGCCCAGTAGATTTCCCAACGTTCAATGCTGCTGGCCCTGGCAGCGAACGCTTGGACGGCTGTTGCAATCTGGGACGAACATTCGGATACGCTGCCCCAGCGAAATCGCTCGGCAGGAGAAATCAACTCGGTTCCTTCGCGGCGCAGTGTGCGGCACAGTGCGGCGCCCAAGAGGCCCCCGCTCCCAACGACCCAAGCGATCGTCATTGGCGAGCCGCAGGCCGGGTCGGCTTGGAACCAACCACATACAATGGCCTGCCCATGACAATGCTCATGGTAACCGCCAGGTACTCGGCGATGACGCCGAGCGCCGTCAGGATGCACCCGGAGAAAAAGGCGACGACGATCAAGAGCGATGCCCAGCCCTGGACGGGTACGTTGCCGGACAGTTTCCCGTACACGGCATAGCCGGCAATCGCGATGGCCAAGACCATCGAGCCGAATCCCATCAGGGTGATCAATCGCAGCGGGCGGGTGCCGGTGGTCAGGACCAGATTCCAGAAATGGGAGACCAACCTGGTGTACGAGTAGCCGGAGGACCGTCCCCTTTCGTTTCTCAACCGCACCGGAGCGTGTCCGACGCGCGCGGTGATCCAAAACAGCCCGACGTCCAAATAGACGCCATTGCCACAGTAAGCCGCCAAAGTCCTCGCAATCTCGCCATCCACGAGGCGAAAGCTGTTGAACCGGCCGATGTCGCGGTCGCTGAGCAACCTCGCGGTGATCGCCTTGGCCGTCCGGCTCAGCGTGTTTCGCAGCCAGCTGTGGGGCGGTGGGTTCGTCGGCTGCGCGTACACCAACTGGAGCGACCCTGCCAGCGCAGCGTCAAGCATTCGGCCAATGTCCGCCGGGTCTTGCTGCCCGTCCTCATCAATCGTCGCGACCCAGTCCCCTGTCGCGCTCGCCATGCCCGCCAGCGTCGCCGCATGCTGTCCATAGTTCCTGGAGAGCCACACAGGCCGGACGAACGAGTGTTGAGTGCTTAGAGCTTCCAAGGTCAGGTCCGACCTGTCCGGGCCGCAGTCATGCACAAGGAGAACTTCGGAAATGACGAAGGGATTCCCCCCTGGCGTCGTCTGCCTAATCGTCAGCGGCGCGATCTCGTCGATCAGCTCTGGAAGCGATTTCTCTCCGCAGTATACGGGGATCACGAGAGAAACGCGGATCGCGGCGATGTCATTCATAGAAGCCAAGAGTATCTGAAGTGAACCGAGGAGGAAATAGCACAGGCCGTCGACCCGCGGGACACTTCGACGATCTCAACCTATCGGTCATCGCGGGGCTTTCGAATATAGACGACAGTATCCGCAATCCTCGTGCCGACGACGTAATCGCGTTGCAGGCGTGCCCTGATCTCGTTCACCCGGGTGTTTTCCTCGTTGTCGTCCCTGATGAGCACGGCGCGCGGTGCCTTGTCGAGTATGCGCTCGACTTCGCCGGGGTAGTCCACGTTGGCCACCCGGCTTATGGGCTCGGAGATGATGAGCGCCGGGAATACATAGCGGGTCGGAAGCTGCGCCTTGGCCAAGAAATAGACGATCGGCTGCCCATTCACCACGTAGATATGATCCTGCGGAGAGATCTGCCCCTTTAGGTAGCGGGCAATATTCACGTTGACATCGCCTTTTTCCAAGTACGCGGAGATCCAAGGGACATAGCTCTTTTCTATCGTGCGCGCAACGGGAAACCCCAGGGCGCCCGCAAGGGCGAAAATCAGGGTACGCCGATGTCCGACCGCTGCATGGAAGCGGGCCGACGCATGCGCCAGAAGCAGACACAGAGGCGGCAGGGTGACGAGATAGTAGTGCTTGTAGAACTTGAGCGTGAGCCCGGCCTCGGCAAACCCGACGACGAGCCACAGGAGCAGGAATCCGAGGATCGGTTCCTTGTTTCGCGCATGCCGTGCTCTGAATCTCAGAAAAACGATTGCCGCGACGGTCACCCACAACCACTTGAACCAGTCCTCCAGTGAATGGATGAACCCTATCCAGGCGTCCTGGGCGGTGCCCGTGGCGAGGTAGCGCTTGTTGGCGTCGAAGTTCGATTCGAGGAACAGGCCGAGCACATCCTGCGCCCAAAGGTACCCGATGGCGAGAATGCTCGGGAGAGCGCCACCGATCGCAAGCATTGCGAGAACTGTCGGTGCGTCGTGCACCGAGCGATAGCGAGCCAGCGCAAAATACGCGATGAACAGAGCAATTTCTACGGCGACGATGTACTTGATCTGTACCGCCACGCCGAAACTCAAGCCGGCGGCGAGCGCGTAGAGCAAGGTTTTTCTGCGGTCCAGTTCGGGATTCGAAATCGAAGCGACAAGGAACAGAAGCCCGAGCGCGTTGAAAAAAATGAAGAAGAGTTCGGTGTTCGACGACAAGCCTTGAAGTCCCAGAGTGAGGACGGGGAAGCTGATCGCCGCCACGATGCCCGCAACCTCGCTGCGAAACAGCCGCTTCGCCAATAGCAGCAACACTACCGACGTCAAATAGACGAATGCAACCGTAATGAACCGAATCGACGCGACCGAATCGCCGAGCACTCCCAGCGCCGCGGCAAAGATCGCAAAGATTCCTATCGGCTTGATCTCGAAGACCGTGGTGTAAGGCGGATGTCCGTTGAGCCATTGGGAGGCGATGAGGACATATAGACCTTCGTCCCAGTCGATCGCTGAAACGAGAAACGTGGGCGCGCGTAGGACCAGCACCCAAGAAAGCAGAAATATCAGGAAGCCAATGGACTTGGCGTCCACGACCAGTCGCTCTTCGGCCCCATCCGCTTCGATCATGAGCGATTACACGCGGAAACCTGCGGCTGTCGTACTTCTCCCTGAGCCCGTCATGTTACTTCGGCAAAGCCTGCTCATATACGGCCTCCACGCGTCGCACCATCGCTTCGTCGCTGTAGTGATCGCGGACATGTCGCGCGCCTTTCATTCCCTTCGCCATCGCTGCGCGTAGGTCCGGCAGACATTCCGCGATCTTATCCGCCAATGCGGCGGCATTTCCGGCCGGAACGGTAAAACCATACTCATCATCGCAAAGCACTTGCGACACTCCGCCGACGGAAGTCGCCACCACGGGCAGACCTGCGGCCATCGCAGATAACATCACCAAGGAGAGACCCTCCCAAAGGGAGGGCATGACAAACACGTCCATCGCCCGAAACAAATTACCCAAATCGTTTCGTGTGCCCAGCAACACCACTTGCTGCTCCAGTCCGAGGCTCGCCACTAAGGCTTCCAGCGCGAGCCTTTCGCGACCCTCCCCCGCAAGCAGCAAGCGCGCGACTATCCCGCGACGACGTAGCAGGGCCATCGCCTCGATCAAATACCGGTGTCCCTTTTGCTTCTCCAGTCGCCCTATGGATCCCAACACCAGATCGTGCTCTGTCAACCCGAGCCGCGCCCTTGCTTCCACTTTGGACAGCGTTGAAGCAGAGCGGGCAAGGTCCACAGAGTTGGGGATAACCACGATTCGTGATGCGGACACGTGGTCAAAGCGCTCCACGTCGCGCCTGATATCTTCCGAGCCGGCAATAATCGCTGCCGTATGACGGCTCAGGTACCAGTTGATGATCCGCCGATGAAGCTTGGGTTTGCCGTAGGTGTTGTGAATCGAAACCACCGCCGGGATTCCGGCCTTCCTTGCGGCGAGACGCCCGTAAAGATTGGCATGGTAGAGGTGACTATGCACCAGATCTATACGCTGACGCCGAATAAGCTCACCCAGAGCCGGCACCACACGCCGGTCGAACCCGCCCTTGTTCATCAGGCGCAATTCCATTATCGGAACATCCATGGCGGCCAGCTGGTCGCCGATTGCTCCGCGCTTGCCTATGCAGCATACGACCGACGCAAAGCGCCCGTGGTCCAGCCTGCGCACAATGCTCAACAGGAGATTTTCGGCACCGCCAACCGGGAGGGTGACAAAGAGATGAAGGATCCGCGCTTGGCGATGCAATGCGGTTTCCCTAGATATTCAATACGCCCATCGTCAGCGCTCCGTACCGATGCTACGCCGCGGGGATGCCGCAGCGTCGCGAAACACCTTTTCCATTCGATCGAGCATCGTTTCCACGCTTAAATTCGCGGCACAGTATAGGCGCGCCGCGGTCCCGAGTCGCTGGCGCAGCCCAGCGTCGCCGAGCGCCTTTTCCAGGCCACGCTTGAGGTCGTCCGCGTCCTCGTTCCTGACCAGGATGGCCGTCGTCCCATCGTGGGCGATTTCGCCGATACCACCGCAGGCCGTCGTGACGCACGGCAGGCCGCACAGCATCGCCTGAACGAGCGCCTGCGGCACGCCCTCGTTGGCGTAGGAAGGCAGCGCGAACACATCGAGCGACTGCAACCAGGGCAGCACGTCGTCCCGATTGCCGGCGAGCCGGACGCGGTCGCCGAGGCCGAATTCGCGGATCATCGATTCGATGTTCTGGCGCCGCGGCCCGTCGCCGACGATCACCAGCCCGGTGTCCGCAGGCAGGCGCGCAAAGGCCTCGATCAGATAGCGATGCCCTTTCCAGCTCCGCAGCGTAGCGACGATGCCGATCAGCCTGCGCTCTGGCGGAAGGCCGGTCGCGCGCCGCGCCGCGCTACGATCACCGGGCACAAAACGCGATGCATCGATCCCGGTCGGGGCCGAAGTGATGCGCTCCGGCGGAAATCCGTTGTCGCGCACCAGCTGCATGCGCAGATTGTCTCCGGTCGTGACGATATGGCGGGCCGCGACGAGATACAGCCAGCGCGTCGGAAGGTTGTTGGGGATCGATGCCGAAATATGCCGCGTGCGCACCACGGCCGGGGCGCGGCGCAACGTCGCACAAGCAAGCGCCGCGAGCCAGCTGTCGGTCGAGCTGTGCGTGTTGACGACATCCACCGGATGGGCCTTGAAGCGGTGCCGCAAAGCGAAAACGCCGGCGAGATTTTTCCTTGCGATAGGCAGCACGATCGCGTTCAAACCGCGCTTCAGCGCGCCATCGTAGATCCTCGCCTCGCGCGGCGCAGCGATGACCACGTCGTGGCCGCGAGCCGCCATCCCCTGTGCCTCGTCGAGGATCCGGATTTCCTGCCCACCCCAGCCGCACGAGGCCTCCGTATGAAGAATTCTCATGCGGCTTTTCCATCGCAAATGCCGCGTCGACGGGTTCCCTCGCCGCTCATCTACTCGAGCGATGCATGCGAGTACTGCAGGCGATGGAGCCTCGCGTAGATCCCGGAAGCGGCAATGAGATCGGCATGCCTTCCGGTTTCGGCGATACGGCCCCCGTCCAGAACGACGATGCGGTCGGCCCGCTCGATGGTGGACAGGCGGTGCGCGATCACCAGCGTCGCGCGGCCGCGCATGAGCATTTCCAGCGCCGCCTGTACGTGGCGCTCCGATTCGCTGTCGAGGGCGGAGGTCGCTTCGTCGAGGATGAGCACCGGCGCGTCCTTGAGGAACGCGCGCGCGATGGCGAGCCGCTGCCGCTGTCCGCCCGAAAGGCGCACGCCGTTCTCGCCGATCAGGGTAGCGAGCCCCTCGGACATCTGGCGGATGAACTGCATCGCGTGCGCCGCCTCGGCTGCGCGAATGATCTCGGCCTCGCTCGTTCCGGCAAGGCGACCATAGGCGATGTTTGCGGCGACCGTGTCGTTGAACAGCACGATGTCCTGGCTGACCAGGGCGATGTTGGCGCGCAGGCTCGCGAGCCTGAGAGTAGCCACGTTGGTCCCGTCGATCAGGATTTGCCCTGAATCCGGGGAATAGAAGCGCGGCAGGAGGTTGGCGAGCGTGGACTTGCCCGCCCCGGAGGTACCAACCAGCGCCACCGTTTCGCCCGGCTCGATCGAAAACGACACTGCGTCGAGCGCACTGCGGGCGCTGCCCGGGTAGCTGAAGCTCACGGCACGGAACTCGATTCGACCCTTGACGCGGCCGATCTCCACTGTCCCGGCATCGCGTTCGGGATCTTCATCGATGAGACGAAACACGCTCTCGGCCGCCGCGAGCCCTCTTTGCAGCGTCTGGCTCGCCCCGGTCAGACGGCGCAGCGGCGGAAATACCAGGAGCATGGCGGTGAGGAAAGACACGAAGCCGCCCACCGTCGTCTCGTCCGCAGATGCCTGGCGCACTGCAAGGTAGATGATGAGGGCGAGAGCGATCGAAACCACGATCTGCACCAGGGGCACGTTTGCCGCGGCCGCGGAGGTCATCTTCATGTTGAAAGTGCGGATCTTGTTTGCGCCCGATTCGAAGCGGGTCGCTTCGTATTCCTGACCTCCGAACACCTTGACGATGCGGTGGCAGTCGATCGACTCCTCGAGAGCGTGATTGAGGTCGCCCATCGCTGTCTGCTCGGCTCGGCTCATTGCGCGCAGCCGCTGGGTGAAACCCCGTGTGATCAGGATAGTCGGAGGCCCGACGAGGAGCGCAACCAGAGTGAGCTTCCAGTTCAGCCAGAACAACCAGGCCAGAAGGAAGGTGACGGTAAGCGTGTCCCTGAAAATCACCGAAATGACGCTCGTCGCCGCGCCTGTGACATGCAAGACATCGAAGGTAAACTTGGAAATCAGGCTTCCGCTCGTATGATTGTCGTAGAACTGGGTTGGAAGACGCACGAGCTTCGCGAACATATCCTTGCGCAGATCCATCACCACCTTGTTCGCCACCCAGCCGATAGCGTAGTCGGAGACATATGAGGCGAAGCCGCGCACCAGAAAAACGGCGACGATCAAACCGGGCAGCCAGACGAGCAGCCCGCCTTCCTTGTGCACGAAACTGCCGTCGAGGAGCGGCTTGAGCAGCGCCGGAAAGACAGGCTCCGTCAGCGCCGTTACCACCATGGCCGCGATCGACAGCGCGAACGGCGCCCAGTAAGGCTTGACGTAGCGGAGGAGGCGAACGTAGAGCTGCAGGCTAGTGGCGTCGGACGATGCCATGGCTGCGCCGGAAAATGTCGAATTATAGCTGATCCGGCACCCGGTTCCGGGCTCGGGACCTCTAAGCGACGGCTTTTGGCGCGAGGCTCCGGTAGAGCGCAAGGAGCTGCTCGGCCATGGCCGCGAGACCGAGCCCTTCGGCGCGCTTGCGCGCCCGGCGCCCCATCTCCTGAGCGGCGAGAACGTCCAGGCGGGCGAGCCTGTCGGCAAGCGCATCGACCTCGAGAGCGCCGACCACGTAGCCGTTCATGCCCTCCTCGATCAGTTCGGCAGCGCCGCATTGCGGCGTGGTGATGACGGGCAAGCCGCAGGCCATCGCTTCGAGCGCCGCATTCGGAAACGGATCGTAAAGGGTCGGCAACGCGAAGGCGTCGGCCGCGCCGTACCAGGGGCCCATGTCTTCCTGGGCGCCCGCGAAGTGCACGCGGGACGCGATCCCGCGCGAGCTCGCCAGGCGTTCCGCGCGGGCCTGCGCCTTGTCCCGGCCCACGATGACGAGATGCGCATCAGGCCGCCGGGCGCGGGCGAACGCTTCGATCAGGCGAAACACGCCCTTCCTTTCGAATCCCGAGCCGACGTGAAGGTGCACGGGCGCGTGCTGCGGAATACCGAGCTTTTGACGCATCGTCGATCGATGCGCCTCACGCAGCCGCGGATGAAACGCCTCCAGATCGATGCCATTGTAGATGACGTGGAGCTTCGCCTCCGGGGTGCCGAAATGCGCGCGGATTTCGTCCCTGACCATGCGCGAATTGCAGATCACGGCACGCAGGCGCGGGCCTTCGAACAAGCGCCGTTCCGCAGCGAGCGTGTAGCGGTGATAGGGATTGAGCGCGATGCCGAGGCGGCCGAGGGCCCCGAGCGCCGCGCGGCGGTTGTCCAGCCATTGCGCGTGCACCCCGTCGCCGGCGCGGTAGATGTCGCAGCACGCGATGCGCTCATGCGATTGCACGAGATCGAACGGCCGGCGGGCGACTTCGCGGCATACGGCCCGCGCGAAGCTCCAGTCCCGCCATACGCGACCGACGTGAAACGGATCGCAGCGCACCACGGTGCCCGGGTCGCCGGTCCACTCGCGCGCCAGCACGGTCACCGCGACGCCTTGCTCGCTGAGTGCGC
>Ga0137399_10001405_pt1 | contig 11002 bp, 5 predicted proteins | sample czorhiz316metaG_FD_104810 | JGI IMG/M metagenome (GOLD analysis project Ga0137399, IMG submission 104810) | Vadose zone soil microbial communities from Angelo Coast Range Reserve, California, USA - czorhiz3.16 metaG | ecosystem: Environmental > Terrestrial > Soil > Vadose zone | place: USA...
GCCAGGCGACAGGCACGGACGTGGTCTACGTGTCGCTGCAACCGGGGACCGTTCCCAATGGCGGCTTGGCAACCATCCGGAACACGCGCACCGGCAGCAGCGTGACTGCCGCGATGGAGGGGGGAGGCTTCGATCCAGTGCAGATCGACGCGCAGGCGGGCGACACACTGGCCGTGCAAGTCGAGTTGACCGGGGGCGGCAGTCGGACTTTGATGCTCAGAGTGCCGGCGACGCACCGGCCGGTCGTGGTCCGCACCGATCCGCCGCCGGGCAAGCGGGACGTGCCGCTCAACGCGCGCATCGTGGTCGTCTTCAGCGAGCCGATCAATCCAGGCACCGTCGGCGGCATCCGGCTGCAGCGCGGTGCGGCACCGACGGCCGGCCAGATCACCCTCTCGGCCGATGGTCTGCGTGCGGAATTCCAACCGACCGGGCTGCTCGCGGCGAACGCGGATTTTGCACTGTCGATTCCGACGGACGTGGCGGACTTGACCGGGGAACGGTTGCAGCAGCCGGTCACGGCGGAGTTCGCCACGGGCAGCTCGGTCATCGCGGCAAGCGTCGCGACCGCCAAGCCGGCGCTGATCACCAACCCGTTCAGTGGCGACCTGCGCACGTTCGTCATGAGCGCCATTCGCCAGAGCGACGGCCGGGTCTCCGGCAGCTTTAGCATTTTCTACCCCGGCCCCGGGTGGCGCAACTCGGGTCGCGTCACCTGCTTCACCATCGTGGGCGACACGGCCGCCTGGATCGCTGGCGTCATCGAAACGGCGGCCAATGACAGCTTCGTCGGTCTCGACTGGGGCTGGCGCGTCGCCGACCATGGATCTCCTGAGGGCGGGATTCCGGACCAGCTCAGCCTCGCCGACCCCCTTGCTGAGGACAGCCTCGGCACGGCGCAGGACTACTGTGCGAAGACTCCGTTGGGCGGCCCGGTCAACGGTGAGCTCACGCTGAACAACTTGATCAGCGGCGACATCGTCGTGAATGGGTCCGGTCCGCCGCCTCCGCCGCCCGCCGGCATGAGCGAGATCGCGTTCGCGGCGTGGCCCGACGGCGGGATTCAGCTGATCAGCGCTGACGGTTCTGGCTGGAGGATGCTGACCAGCACGGCCGGCGACTGGAACCCTGCATGGTCACCGGACGGCACCAAGCTCGCATTCGACCGCCGCGGTGATCCACAGGTCCAGGGAGACATCTACGTGATCGCTCCCGACGGCTCCGGCCTCAAGCGGCTGACGAGCGGTACGTTTAACGACATCGAGCCGGCATGGTCGCCGGACGGTAGCAGGATCGTGTTCCAACGCGACGGCTCCATCCACTTCGTGAACGTGGCCGACGGCTCCGGCCTGCGGGCGCTGACCGGTCCGGGGTGCGATTTCTATCCGACATGGTCGCCCGACGGCACGCGGATCGCCTTCGCGAGCTGCCGCAGCGGCACAAACGCCATCTACGTGATGAACGCCGACGGCTCCGGTGTGAGGCAGCTAACGAGCGACCCGGGAAGCAACTACTTCCCGCGCTGGTCGCCGGACGGAACGAAGATCGCCTTCGAGCATGGGCCCTGCTGCGGCGTGTACGTCATCAACCCGGACGGCACCGGGCTGACGCAGCTGGCGCTGCACGGACGAACTCCCGCGTGGTCACGGGACAGTCGGGCGGTCGTGTTCGAGTGGTACGGGATGAATGTGATGAACGCGGACGGCACCGGGATACACCCCCTCGGAGCGGGGTTCGACCCCGCGTGGTCACCGACAGGATCCATGCCATCCATGCTGCAACCTGCTGGCTCCGTGGCCCTGGCCCCCGCGACAGATACCCTGGCGGTCGGCGATACAGTGCGGGTGGTAGCGACGGTGAAGGACGCGGTTGGTAACCTGCTGCCGGGACGGATCGTCGACTGGGCGAGCAGCGATTCGACCGTGGCCAGCATCCGTCCCGGATATGGCCGAGACAGGGTCGTTACGGCGATGGCGGCGGGACTCGCGAAAATCGCCGCGACCGTCGACGGCAAGAGTGATACGGCCGTGGTTGTGGTGCGGTGACATGAGGCACGGGCCGTGACGCTGCGACCTTCGCGACTCGTCGCTATCGGGCTGGCGGCGTGGTTCGGCGCCTGCTCCGACAGCGGCGGGCCGCCGCAACCCGCGGTGGTGTCAGAAGGCTCCTACTCCGCGATCGTGTCCGACCCGGTCCCGATCCTATCGGCCGCCAGTTCGCGCGCCAGCTTCTCCGTCGTCGGAAGCGCCACGAGTGATCTCGCGTACGTCTCGCTCCCGCCCGGCACGATCCCCGATGGGGCCACGGCAACGATCCGCAATCCGCGCAGCACCAACTCGGTAACGACCGCCGTCATCGCTGGCGGGTTCGACCCCGTGCCGATCGCGGCAAGCGCGGGGGACAGCGTTGCGATCGAGGTCCGCACAGCGAGGGGCGGTCTCGTCAGCTTGATGCGAGCGGTCCCGAGCTCGCGGCGACCGGTCGTGGTGCGGACGGACCCGCCGCCCGGGAAGCGCGATCAGCCACTCAATGCGCGCATCGTCGTGGTGTTCAGCGAGCCGGTCGCGGGGAGCACGATCACCACGTCGTCGGTGCAGTTGTTCCACGGTACGACCGCGGTGGCGGGCACGGTGAGCCTGCTCGGGGGAACCGCAACGGCCGCCGTGTTCGACCCAGCGGCACCGCTTGACGCGCACACTGAGTACCAGTTGGTCGTGACCCAGGGGGTGAAGGACCTGACGGGCGACGCCTTGGCGGCGGATACGTCGGTGTCGTTCACCACGGGAACGACGGTAGTGGGTACGGCGGCGCACCACATAATGGTGCTGCCCGATACCGTGGCCATCCCAATCGGCTCGCAGCTGCAGCTTACGGTTTCGGAATTCGATACAGTGGGGAATCCGATCAGCGGCCGACCGATCGCTTGGTCCACTGAGACTCCTGCCGTGGCCACTGTATCGAACGCGGGGATCGTGACGGCGCTTACTGCGGGCGAAGCGCACATCCGAGCCGCTGTCGACTTCGCAAGTGGCGTTGGCATCGTGTTTGTATCGGGCAGGTCGATTCCTGTGAGCTCGGTGAATGTGTCGCCGGTATCCTCCACTCTCCCCCTCGGGGCCAGCGTCCGGTTCGTAGCCGAGCCGCGTGACGCGAGCGGCAACATCCTCAAGTATCGAATCGTGACCTGGACCAGCAGTAACCCGAGCGTTGCTGACGTGGCCACGACGTCCGGAACGAACGCGATGATCACGAGCTTCACGAACGGAACGACGACGATTACCGCTGCGAGCGAGGGAAGGACGGGAACAGCGACCATCACCGTGGTCACGGCACAATTGCCGTTCGTTCAGCTCGTCGCGGTCTACGGCCACACCTGTGCCGTAACTACGGACAGCTGGGCGTTCTGCTGGGGTTGGACCGGGGGTATCGGGACCGGGCAACAGGTAACGGATCTGCCGGCACCGCTCGCCGGTGGACAACGCTTTACGCAGGTCGCTTCCACGTGTGCGCTCACGGCGGTTGGAAAAGCCTACTGCTGGGGTTCAAATGGAGTTGGAGAACTTGGCATCGGCAATCACGACGGCCCGGAGCATTGTCCACCTCCTCTCGGAACTGAGCCGTGCAGCACGGTTCCCGTCGCCGTCGCAGGCGGACAAACGTTCAAGATGATCGAAAACACGTGCGCGCTCACGACCGGCGGCACGGCTTATTGTTGGGGTCCAAATGCGTGGGGATATCTCGGGATCGGAAACAATACCGGACCTGAAGACTGCGGTCAGAACGCCCCGTGCAGCACCGCACCAGTGCCCGTGACTGGCGGCCTGACGTTCAGTTCTCTCGGTTCAACCGGCGATCATACGTGCGCATTGACAACGGCGGGCGATGCCTACTGCTGGGGAGCGAACAGCTACGGCCAGTTAGGGATGGGAGGCAATTCGGGGCCACAGAACTGCCAGGGAAATCCGTGCAGTACCTCTCCCGTGCCGGTTGGTGGTGGCCTCAAGTTCACTCACATCGCAGTCGGTGGCGCAGAATCGTGTGGGCTAACAGCTGGCGGTGATGCCTATTGCTGGGGCCTGAACGGCCATGGCGAACTCGGGCTGGGCATCAACACAGGTCCCAATATTTGTCCGCAACGTGGCGGTCAGTTGCCTGCGTGCAGTTGGACGCCGGCGCTCGTTTCAGGATCGTTACGCTGGTCGGCAATTAGCATAGGATCTGAGCACACGTGTGGGGTCACCCAGGGGGGCGCCGGCTACTGCTGGGGGGTGAACTGGTACGGCGACCTTGGTGCGGGAGACACCACGCTTACCGACTGCGGGTACTCCGGGTATGGGTTCAATCCCACCTGCAGTTACACTCCCATCGCGGTAGTTGGCGGTCTCAGCTTCGCAAGTATTAGCGCGGGTGCCAGTCACACCTGTGCTCTTACGGCCGACCGCACCGCCTATTGCTGGGGTTCCAACTCAAGCGGGGAACTCGGAATCGGATCCACCGACGGGGTTCCTCATTTCACTCCACTGAAAGTCGCGCGCCAGCCCTAGGATGGCCCACCGGTCCGTGAGCAACTCGTCTCCCTGATCCGTCCAATGCTGTGTCAGACCACGGATCAACGCGGGGGGGATATGTCAGTCCCGCGTCAGTAACCGTGGTCGCCAGTCACACCCAGACCTTCAGCGCGACAGCCGAAAACGATCGGGGAGCAAGCGGGGTCACGTGGACCATAACGGGGTGCACTGGCGATGCCGACGCGTGCGGGAGCCTCAGCAGTGTGACGACGTCGAGCGTGAGTTATATCGCGCCTGTCACTCAGGAGCGGAGAACGATCAACATTACCGCTGACTCGATTCTCAGCCCGGCGCAAGTGTGCAGCACTGTGATAACGGTTCTTCCCGCACTCGCATTGGAGCAGATCGCGTTCGTGAAGAATGGAGACGTCCATGTCGTGGACGCCGATGGCTCAAACGCCATCCGACTGACGAGCGACGGCGGTTACCAGTCTTGCGCAGCCTCGTACTATGGCGCAGCCTGGTCGCCTGATGGCTCGAAGCTTGGGTTCACTCATGCTCATGTCGGCGAGGCCGAAATCGTTGTGATGAACGCCGATGGCTCGGGTCCGCGAATCCTGACGCCCCACCTGGAAGGAGATTCCGCGCGCGACACGTTTGGTGGCTGGTCGCCGAACGGCTCCCGAATCGCGTTTGGACGGAGTACCCCCACAGACTCCGTGGTTCACTACCAGGATGAAGATGGCAATTGGTACTCCTATCAGGTTTGGGTCTCCCACGTCTATGTGATGAATGCCGACGGTTCCCGTGTCCACGCTCTCTCCAGTCAATCCGAGAGCTCCTCGGACTTTTATGCCTGGTTGCCTGATGGTAGAATCGCCATTCGCCAGGCCGAAGGAATCGTTCTCCTGAATCCGGATGGTTCGGCCGCCACGACTTACGGCCCAGGCGCGCCCGTTTGGTCGCCCGATGGTTCCAAGATCGCATTCGGATGCAACCGAACCATCTGCGTCGCCAATGTGGACGGATCTGGACTTCATGACCTCCCCTTGCCCAATCCGTCCGGCAGTTACGGTGCGTTCTCCTGGTCACCGGATGGCTCGAAACTGGCTTTTTCGATGGGATACTCATGGGCGGTCGACTCAGTAGGGTTCGTCGCGGAATCCAACTGGGATATCTACGCGGTGAGCGCTGATGGGTCTGGCCTCACTCATCTGATGAATCACAACGCGGGCGTCGGTGGAGTGGGCATGGGAGCCGGGATAGGCCGGTTACTTGGTGGGCCGATCTGGCCACCAGATGGCACGACGATCGCGATCACCATTGATGCCGACATGTTCGGGAATGCCGCCGGCGGTATTGCATTGATCAATGCCAACGGGTCCGGCTCTGCTGGCGTCAGCACCACAGCGGGTGCCTCGGGCACCCCCGCCTGGAGGCCGCGCCGCAAGTAGTTCGCACCCAGCAATTGAACACAGGCCGTTCGCGATCAACGGAGTCACTGCTGTTCCGCGCGCTGGCTACCCGACCGCTCGGACCCGGAAATCTTCGCAGCGATTCGCCACTACGCCCAGGACTACGACGACGTCATGGACGTCTTCGCCCGGGTGTGCGAAGCCCTGCGCGAGGACGACCTCGCCCGGCTGCGCTGCTACGTCGAGCAGCAGATCCACGGCGCCCGCTTCTCGACGTGGTTGGTCACCGTCGTCCGCCACCTCACGATCGACTGGTTCCGGCATCGCGACGGCCGGCGCCGTCTCTCGGCCCTGGCGGAGCGCCGGCCGCTGCGGCGCCGCATCTTCGAGCTGGTCTTCTTCGAGCGCCGCAGCAGGGTCGAGGCGTACGAGCTGGTCCGCGCCCGCGAGGCGCCGGATCTCCCCTTCGGACGGTTCCTGGGTGAGCTACGCGAGACCCATAAGGCGGCGACCGCGGGGCGCCGGGGGCGGGTGCTGCGCGAGCTCGGACCACCACCCGGCCGCTCGCCTCCTCGGCCTTCCGAATCCCAAGGCCCTCTACGGCCGGGTATACCGGGCACTCGGCACGCTGCGGCGAAGCTTGGAGCGGGCCGGCCGTCAGTCGGGAGACTTGTAGCAACCCTCCCGCTGCGGTCCGTCTAAAGGAGCGTGCGGAGATTTCCACGGTTCCCACCCGCACGCTGCGACGACTTCAAGCGAGGAGGGTCCATGAGGTCCGCATCCGTATACGGCGTGCTGCTGCTCGCGCTCGCCCTGGCGAGCTGCCGGGACGACTCGACCAGCGCGCCCGTGTCACCGACGCTGCTCGCTTCGCGGCACGTAGCCGAGGATCCGCCGCAGTTCTCCGCCTGGTCCACCCCGGTCAACCTCGGCCCCCCCCTGAACACGCCGTTCATCGATCAGGGCACGTCCGTCTCGAAGGACGGCCTGAGTCTGTACTTTCACTGCGGCAACTGCCCGGGGAACGTCGGCGGGGCCGACATCTACGTCTCGCAGCGAGCGAGCCGCGATGAGGCGTGGGGACCGCCACAGCGGCTGGGCCCCAACATCAACACGGCGGCCAACGAGCAGGCGCCGAGGCTGTCGCGCGACGGCCACCGGTTGTTCTTCCACAGCGACCGTGCGGGAGGGATTGGGGGTCAGGACATCTACGTCTCTCTACGGCGCGACAAGCGGGACGACTTCGGGTGGGAACCGGCAGTGAATCTTGGAGGCGGCGTCAATACCACGGTCGACGACCTAACGCCGGACCCCTTCGAAGACAACGCAACCGGCGGCGACGCCCTCTTCTTTGCGCGCGGCCCGGCAGGGTCGGGCGGAACCGACATCTACGCCAGCCCGCTGCTCGCGAACGGAACCTACGGTCCGGGCGTACCGGTGGCCGAGCTCAACACGTCCTCCCTGGACCGACAACCAGCCATCCGCCGCGACGGCCTGGAAATCTTCTTCGCCTCCGATCGGGATGGCCCGCCCGGCAACCTGGACCTTTTCGTCGCAACGCGCCGCACGACTTCAGATCCCTGGTCGACTCCGGTGAATCTCGGGCCGACCGTCAACACGCTATTGGTCGACGCCCGCCCCGCACTCTCCTTCGATGGCACGACGCTCTACTTCCAGTCGACCCGCCCGGGGAACGTGGGGTGCACCAGCTCCACAGGACCGTGCGTCTTCGACATCTGGATCACCACGCGCACCGAGCTCCATCCCACGGTCCTGGTCAACCCCCACGCGAGCGGCGACGGCATCGCGAGCACCATTCAAGCGGGCATCGACATGGTCGTCCCGGGTGGACAGGTGCACGTGGCGCCTGGGACCTACAACGAGGCCTTGGTCATCAACAAAGGGCTGACCCTCGACGCCGGCGACGACGGGCAGGGCGTCGCGATCGTTGCGCCTGCACTCGGCCCCGACGCCGCGATCGAGATCGGCACCACCGACCCCGTGGCCGTGCGTGGCCTGAAAGTGGAGTACGTTGGTTCCGTCGGGATCCGCGGCATCGGGCCCGTCGAGCTGACGATCGCACGCGCCACGATCCTCGGCCCCTCACACGGCGGGGTGGTGGTGATCAACGACGCAGGCCCGGGCCGGGCTCGGCTGTCCGTGCGGGAGAGCCGCATCGAAGGACCGACCGCGGATCCCAGGGTGAACCAGCAAAGCGGCATCAGTGCCTTCGGCGACGTCGACGCATCCATCGAGCGCAACGTCGTCCGGGGCGGCGGCGCTGCATGCATCATGGTGCTGACCCGCCTTGACCTCGCCGGCGAGACCAACGGCCAGATCCTCGATAATGACGTGGACGCGTGCGGCGAGGCCGGCGGCATCCGCATCGGCCGCCGTGGCCCTGCCCCGACCGGACCCCCCGCCACAGCAACGGGCGGGGTCGATATCATCGGGAACGTGATCCGCAACACGCCGGGCTCATGTGTCTCACGAACGGGAATCAACATCGAGACGCTCGGACGCCGGATCGAGCGGAACTCGATCGTCGGCTATGTCCAGGCCTGCGCCGGCCCAGGACCGAGGGCGCTCCCGGGAGCGATTTGGGTCGGGAGCATCGCCGTCATTCACCCGCAGGTCACACCCGTAGTGCGCTTCAATGACATCTCGGGCAATGCGCAAGCTGGGCTCCACCTCGGCCCGAACCAGGCCGTGCCGATCGACGTCTCGTGCAACTGGTGGGGCTCGGCGAACGGCCCAGCGGGCGCGGGCCCGGGGACCGGGGACCCCATCGTGATCGAGACCGGCGCCGCGACCCCGGTGTTCACGCCGTTCGCGACGGCGCCCATCGCCGAGCGTGGCGGGCGCGACGGCGAAGACGACGACGCGCACGCCGGACGCACGAGCTGCCCTCGCGACCAGTGGTCCGAGCCGGTGAACCTGGGGCCGACCGTCAACGCTAGTGGCGCCGACTTCAGCCCGACGCTCTCACCCGACTTGCTGAGTCTCTATTTCGGGTCTGACCGGCCCCATGGGGTGGGCGGCATCGACATCTGGGTCTCCCATCGCGCCTGCGTGCACTGCCCGTGGGGGACTCCCACGAACCTCGGTCCGACCGTGAACAGCGCCGCGAACGACAACGGACCCAGCTTCTCCCTCGACGGGAGGCTACTGTTTTTCTCGAGCAACCGGCCCGGTGGTGCCGGTCTCACGGACATCTGGGTTTCGCATCGAGCCGACCCGCGCGACGACGGCGGCTGGGAAGCGCCGCTCGATCTCGGCTCTGATGTGAACACGGCCGCGACCGAAGCAGGGCCCGAGTACGTGCAACCGCCCGGAGCCCGAACAGCCACGCTGTATTTCAACCGCGCGCCGGCCGGCGGCACCTTCGACATCTACCAGGCGCCTTTGACGCTGGCGGGCGCAACCCGCGGCCCTGCCGTGCTCGTCGCCGAGCTCAGCCACCCGACGGCGACGGACCAGGGGCCGTCACTCAGCACCGACGGCAGGGAGATCCTGTTCTTCTCGACCCGCCCCGGCGGGTTCGGCGGGACCGATCTCTGGACCTCCACCCGCGCACGCCTCAGCGACGCTTGGTCCGCGCCCGTGAACCTGGGGACGCCGCTCAACACGACGGCATTGGACCAGCAGCCCAGTCTATCGGGCGACGGGCGGACACTGGTCTTTGCCTCCGATCGGCCCGGTGGTCAAGGGGGCTTCGACATCTGGACGTCGACGCGCTCGGGTGGCGGCCATGACGATGCGGACGATGGCAACGCTGGACGTCGGACCGGACGGCGGACCAAAGGGCGATAGGCGATTAGCACGTTTTGCAGGGAGGTCTTATGGCAACTGCCTCCACCGCCAGAGCATCGTTCCTGCTCGCTTTGCTCGTTGCGTGCGGAACGGACTCGAGCACGCTCCCGTCGCAGCCCGGGCCGGCGCCCCGCAGCCTCGCGCAGCGCTTTGCATCCGATTGGTCGCCGTGGTCCGAGCCCGTGAACCTCGGCGCGCCGGTCAATTCCGCCTGCGGCGAACAAACCCCCACACTGTCGAGGGATCAGCTGGCGCTCTACTTCACATCGAACCGCCGTGGAGGGTTCGGCCAGGACACGCCGGACGGGTGCCAGAGCACCACCGACCTCTGGGTCTCCCGGCGCGCCTCCCGCGATAGTCCGTGGGAAACGCCCCTGAACCTCGGAGCGGCCGTCAATACGTCCGCCAACGAGGGCGGAGCCAACTTGTCCCCTGACGGGCATTTGCTCTTCTTCCATAGCACCCGGCTTGGGCCGGGGCAATTCGACATCTACCTGTCGCGTCGCACACACACGCGCGACGACCTCGGTTGGGGACCTCCAACGCCGGTCGGTCCTGGCGTGAATACGGCCGCGTTCGAGTTAGCGCCGGACTACGTGCAGATCGCGGAACACGGCCACGCGGACGACGATGGAGAGCAGGGCGACGGTGGTGCCACCTTGTATTTCCACGGTGGGCTGGATAACGGCAACAACGCGGACATCTACTCGGTGCCGGTGACGCGCCACGGTGAGGCCCGTGGCCCCGTCGCCCTGATTTCAGAGCTCAGCGCACCGAGCTTCCCCGACGGATTTCCCTCAGTGCGTCGCGACGGTAGAGAGATATTCTTCAGCTCCGGCCGGCCCGGCGGAGTCAGCCAGTTCGATCTTTGGACGTCCACGCGCCCGAGCGTCCACGACCCTTGGTCTCCGCCGGTGAACCTGGGGAGACCAGTGAACACGGAGTTCGCGGAGTTTCAGCCCGACCTGTCGTCCGACGGTCGCACGCTGGTCTTCATGGCCGGCGCCGGTCGCCGCGGTGTCGGCGGATTCGACATCTGGAAGACGACCCGGGTGCCCCTTGGCCTCGACCTAGCGGGTGACGATGACGACCTTCAGGACAGGAGTCGGGATCATCGTCACTGAGATCTCGTTCGTGCCGAGGCCTCACACTGGGCGAACGCGGGGCCCAGGACCTGTACCACCCGTAGGCTAGCGGGGGGCTAACGCCCGGCCCCCCTCGCGCGTATTTCTTTCGGTGCGCCGTCGCACCCTTCCACTTCATTCC
>Ga0137399_10001408_pt1 | contig 10996 bp, 12 predicted proteins | sample czorhiz316metaG_FD_104810 | JGI IMG/M metagenome (GOLD analysis project Ga0137399, IMG submission 104810) | Vadose zone soil microbial communities from Angelo Coast Range Reserve, California, USA - czorhiz3.16 metaG | ecosystem: Environmental > Terrestrial > Soil > Vadose zone | place: USA...
GTCTTCGGCGGATCCTGCGCGGCCGCAACGCAGGCAGACAGTACCGTCGTCCACACCGCGGCCGCCACCAGGAGTTTGTGTGCTAACCTTCTGGCGCGCACGTCCATTCGGATGCAAATCTTGCCTGCGCGAATCATGTTCCCGATTCTATCGCTTTTAGGGTCTCTCTGTATGAACACGGCCTATATTGTCCTTCCCCGGCCATCATCACTCTGCAGACATGCCGCTCAGCCGTTTCCCTGCCCGCAACACTTATAACCTTGGAAACCAGGCCGCCCGACTAGATGCCCGGTTTCTTAGCCTGACTTTCGAAGTCCTAGGGATTAGCTTTGCCGCGCTGGGCGATCGCACCCACTTCGACGCGATTCAGCGGCGCGACTAAGGTGACCAAAGTTGCCAAAGCTGCAACCAGCACACCGCTTAAGGTGCTCGATCTATAGAAAATAAAGTATTGGACTTCTGAATTTAGGCATTCGATATCAATAAAATAGCATTTGCAACCATGACGAGTCGCTGGGGGAGGACGGAGGTAGGGCATGGGGGCACCTAGATCCCAAAGAACCGCTGTTCTGGCGCCGAGCCGCGAGCGGATCCGCGAGGCAGCTAAGACCCTTTTCACCGAGCGCGGCTACGAGGGCACCAGCACCGCGGCCATCTGCCGTCTGGCAAGGACAAGTCAGTCCCAACTCATCAAGCATTTCACAAGCAAGCAGGGCGTTCTGGAGGCCATTTTTGACTACGCGTGGGAGCAAGTGAACCCCGCGATCCGTCTGGCCACAGAAAGTATCCCCTCCCCAAAGGAAAAGCTGAAAATCGTCCTGGAGATGGTGCTCAATTTCTTGGAGAAGGACCGGGCGCTTCGCACCCTTTTTCTGCTGGAGGGACGCCGCATCCGTGGCGACGGATGCATGGTGGTGCTCGTCCCCGGGTTCTTGGAATTCGTAAAGCTTCTGGATGGAGTCCTGAAGGAAATGGCGAGTCGTGAGGAGCTGGTGACTGGTATCCACCCGCAGGCGCTCCGATCAGCCCTCATGGGAGCAGTCGAAGGCCTGCTCCGCGACCAATTACTGGCTCGCACATCGCGTTTTCCGGCCTCCTACTCCGAAGCAGATATGCGCGCTATTTTCGCTCATTTTCTTTCTTCTTGCGTGAACCAGTAACCCCAGTCATCTCCCGCGCGGGCAGCGAGTGTCCGGATACAAGCACATCGCTTGCGGTGCCCTTCAAACATTGGTTGAACAACTTCAGCGAGCGCTCGGTCGCTGAGTTTATCTGCTAGCCGGTGGAACGATGCCGTTCATGCGCAGATACTCGACCATTTGCCCGTAATGATCGGAAGCGTGCCAGACAGCGAGGACGGCGATTCCCAGTTTGGTGCTGGGCCCTCCGTACCTTCCAGAGACCGGAGCCAGCGCATTTTTTGCGTCGATAGTGGCCATTACCTCATCTGCGTAGGCGAAAGAATCGCGCAGATACTTCATTAACTCGGGCTTCGTCTTGGCCGGATCGGGACCTCCATTTTCGCATTCAGGCGGGGGAGTCTTGCCCTGAATCTCGTTGAAGAAAGCGAAATTGGCGCAAGCCACATGCTTGACCTGCTGGGCGAACGTCCTTACTCTCTTGAATTCCCCGTCGGTCGGAGCGAATGGGTACTTGTTCTCCGGCATTGCATCTGCCGCCGAGACGAAGCTCCATTCCAGCATCTTCCAGGTTTGATTCAGGGTCGAAGCAATGGTTGGGGGCTGCCGCGCTCGTTTCTCCATATTCTGACACCACGCTGTGACACTACCCCAGACAAGAGTAATTACCAGAACTGCTGAGCGGCAGCTGAATTTCACGGTGCAATCTCCCTCGTAATTTGCACCGCCAGTCTAACACGTGCGCTACTCGAAGCAGCTACTGTCCTCGTTTCGGCTGCAAGCAGACTGCGGGAAGTTTGTTTCTGTAACTGTCGCGCACCCGCTTCGCTTAACGATTGCAGGCTCACGCGGCTTGGGCTCAAGGAGCCATGCCTTCGTTCATCCATCGCTTGAAGGTGCCGGACCACCAAGTTGGTGAGCTAGACCCTGGTCCTGTGGGTCCTCTGCTCGAGACTATGTTTGCTTTGAACTTTAGCGTATCCTAGCGCGACCACAACCTGAGGGAGGCTGGCCATGAGGAATCAATTCCTGTTTGCAGTGTCCGCGCTAGTGTTTGCGGCGGCACTCCCTGCGCTACCGCCGCAGAAAACGGCCCGCGCAGAGCTCAACAACGCAAAAGGCGAGAAGATCGGGAGTGCCACCCTCCGGGAGGACAAAGAAGGAGTCAGCATCGAGCTAAACGTCTCGCAGCTTCCCCCCGGAGCACATGCGCTGCACATTCACGCCGTGGGCAAGTGCGACCCGCCCGGTTTCCAAACTGCAGGGCCACATTTTAATCCGGAAGGGAAAAAGCACGGGACCAAGAACCCAGAAGGCCCGCATGCGGGAGATCTGCCGAATTTTGAGGTGGGGGCGGACGGCCGGGCGAAGGTTTCTGCGGTCGCGGCGCACGTAACGCTTGGGGAGGGCTCGAATTCATTGTTCCACCCGGAAGGCACGGCGTTGGTGATTCACGAGAAGCCGGACGATTACATGACCGACCCCGCAGGCAATGCCGGAACAAGGATCGCTTGCGGTGTTGTGCAAAAGTAGCCTGCTTGCTCGAGCCAATGGTTAGAAATCAGCGTACAGTCTAACCTCGTGTTGTCTTGTCCGTCAGTGCCGATGGAAGGTAGAGAGCGAACATCAACTTTACCTTGGCCAGGTGCCAGTCGGGCTAGGTCAATACGGTTTGCTATCCTCCCGCGGGTCTTTGAGGACGCGGGGTTTGGAGAATTTCACAGATAAGCTGGAGAATTTGACAGAATACAATTCTGGGGGGCATATCTCGTGGGTGTGTTGATCCCAGGAGGGGCTCATGTGGCGCCTGAAGAAAGACGAACCGACAACGCCTGGAGTTTCCACTCCACCGGGAACGAAGACAACGGGCCCACTTTCGACCCCTCTAGAGGGAACTGCCATGAGCACCAACCCCATCCGTTCGCCCAGCACCACTTCGGACCGCGCCACGGCACGGTTGAACGCAAGTCTGCACGTGAAAGGCGATATCTCGGGCAAGGGAGACCTGCACGTTGATGGGAGCGTCGAGGGTCTGATCCAGCTCGAAGATGGCAAGCTCACTGTCGGCCCGCGTGCCAAGGTTAACGCAGATGTCGTGGCGCGCGAGATTGTCGTGTACGGCAGCATCAAGGGCAATCTCCGGGCTCACGACCGTATTGAGATCACAAAAGAGGGCTCTGTGGTCGGCGATCTCCTCGCGGGGCGCATCTTGATCGAAGACGGGGCCAGCTTCAAGGGCTCGATCGAAATCGATCGCAAGGCGGAGGGTGAGCGAGTACCCGACCGCCCGGCTCCTGGTCGCGACGCCCTGAAATCCAGCTGATGGCAGCTGCTGCCCCAGGCACTCTCCGCCTTCGGGGCATAGGGAACGTCAAGCGTCTCGAGGATTCCCTCAGCCGGGGCGGGGCGACTCTTCGCCTCCTTCTCGCTGCCTCCTGACATAGAGGACCAACTCGACGCGGCTTGATATCCCCAGCTTGTTGAAAATCCGAAAAAGGTAGTTGCTGATGGTGTGCTCACTCAAACCGAGTTTGACTGCGATCTCCCGATTTGTAAGGCCCTCGGCTACGAAACCAACCACCTCAGTTTCTCGTCTGGCCAGTAAGCTAAGCCCATTGGAGTCAGCCACTTTAAGAGGCGAAGAGTCAATCAGGGCGCCCAGTACGAGCCGGAGCTGGGTGCTGTTGGCCCAGACTTGTCCTGTGTGGACGGCTTTGATGCACTTACAAAGCGATTCAAAGGGCTCTGCCCGACAGAAAACCCCTTTCGCGCCTGCCCGAAAGGCATCCACCACCAGATCATTCTGCGGGAAGTTACATAGGATGATGACTTTGGTTTCGGGGTGAGAGACATGCAGCTCGCGAAGAACCTGGAAGCCCATTGAACGGCCATCTTCCAAATCCTCGCCTATCAGAGCAACGTCGATGCTGCGCAGGTTAACACTGTTGAGGACGTCTGCGCGCGTCACTGCGCAAGCGGCTACGTCAAAGGCGTGCCGCGATCGCCTGAGTGCTTTCTTCAGGAGTTGGCAACCCATCGGTGTATCATCAGCGACCAGAACCGCAATACGTCCACTGACGGCTTTCGATGGTGCCTCGCTAGGCAGCTTGAGGGGCGGAGAGAACACGATGCTGAGCACCCTTCACAAAGTCAAACAGAGCGACTAGGTTCTGATTGTCTCCCCCACGAGTACTAGGATTTTAAATAACAACAGTATTATACCATTTATATAACTCGGTGCGCCAAAGCGCAAGAAGCTAACGTTGCGAGTGCCAGATGTCAAGAACATTGTATATCTGTCTCAAAGCTATGCGGCCTTGGCAGGGGCTGAATCAAGAGACCTAATCCACACAAGATCGCCGCGTACTTGGGGATCTGGCCACCTTCTTGGCAAGCCCTCTGATTTGATCGAATCGAACCGCCCGGCAGGGGCTCGGCCGCCAGTCAGCCTTCTTTCAATGGCGATTTGCAGATGCCTGCTGTATCTTCACGGTCAGCAAACTGCATGGCCTAAGGATCGAATCATAAGGGGTGATTCCATGCGCGGATCTATTTCGCACATACTTGTCTCTGCCGCACTGGCCACCGTATTCCCGTCATCCGTGAACGCTCAGGGTGAAAAGAAATCTGAAGCTGTGCCCACATCCGATTTCCAAGTTTTGGTCCGGCAATTTGACTACGATTCAAAACGGCCGCTGGATTACAGCGACACCGTGAACCAGACAAAGAATGGTGTCACCATCCACGATCTTCAATATGCCAGCCCAAAGAGCGGGCGCGTGACCGCGTACTTGGTCGTTCCCGAAGGGAAAGGCCCTTTCGTCCCGATTGTGTTCGGTCATTGGGGGCCCGGCAATCGCACAGAGTTTCTTCCCGAAGCCTTGTTTTACGCCAAGGCAGGGGCCATTTCCTTGCTCGTTGATTATCCTTGGGTTCGTCCGGCCCCCTGGCGGCGGGGTGTGCCCAACTTCGATAAGCCGGAGTTAGACCACGAGATCTACATCCAAACCGTGGTTGATATACGACGTGGCATTGACCTGCTGCTCGCGCGGAAGGATGTGGATCCGAAACGGCTCGCGTACGTCGGGCACAGTTATGGAGCGCAATGGGGCGCCATATTATCTGCGGTGGACGAGCGAATCAAAACAGCGGTGCTGATCGGCGGCGTCGCCGAACAAGCCGACATCCTCCTGCGCAATCAGGATCCGGCCCTCGTCGAGCTTCGAAAGCGTGCTCCGGCCGGACAGATTGAGCGATACGTGGAGGTAAATACGCCGCTGGACGCCATCCGCTACGTTGGGCATGCTCGGGCACCGCTGCTCTTTCAGTTTGCAAACTACGAACGCTACTTCGACAGGGCGTCCATGGAGAAGTACTTTCAGGCGGCCAGTGAACCCAAGCAGGTATCTTGGTATGACACGGGCCACGAGTTGAATGACCTACAGGCGCTGGCAGATCGTTATCGCTGGCTCAGCGAACACGTCGGTCTTAAGGCTAGGCCGCTGTTCTGAACGCTGGTCAACGGGCAGGATGGCCAGGCGGCACTACATGGGCGGCATACCTGATTCCGCTGGCTGTCAGGGCAGAGGCAGACCAGGCGAGGCTACAATTCCGGCCATGCGAAGGATTTCCTGATACTCCTCATAGTTGATGGGCGAAATGATCAGGCGAACGTTTTTGAGGAACCTCACTTTGCGCAGGGCGGGGTTCGCGCGCAGCTCGATGAGCGGCACATGTCGCGGCAGCCGCTCCATGGCGCGCAGGTCGGCCACCAGGTTCTTCCCTTTTGGATCGTGTGGATCGGGATAAGGATCGCGGGTGACCTCGGCCAGGGCGTATAGGGACCGTTCCGGCGCAGCGTGGTAGCACAGCACGCGGTCGCCACGGCGCACCTGCTTGAGCTGCCGCAGGGCATCGGGCCTCGAGCCCGCGCCGCGCCACATTTCCTTCCCTTTTACAAAGAGGGTGTCCCAGTGATACTGGTGGGGATCAGCGCAGAAGAGCCAATAATGCCGCGCGGTAGCTGGGCGAGTCATTACCTGGCTGTGTATCCTCCTGCGGTCCGCCGCTGCAGGCCGCACTATACACGGAGAACCCAGCCCAGGGGGAAAAATTCATGAGCAGTTGCAACAACACCGCCCGGCTAGAAGCGGCCCTGCCCTAAGGCTCGGGCCCCCCCGACACGCTCCGGCGTGGTTACAACCAACTTGTTTTCAATAGATTAGCCCCGAGGGCGGTGGCCGCTAGCCACAGTCCACGAAGATGTCGTCGCCGCGCAGTTCGACGAGGAAGGTTTTCACGCCAACGGCCGGGTTCATAACCACCTTGCCGGAAGTGACATCGTACTGCCAGCCATGCCAGGGGCAGGTGACTACTTTGCCTTCCAGCTCGCCCTGGCCCAGCGGGCCCCCGCGATGTAAGCAGGTGTTGTCGATGGCATAGAAGTTGCCGTCCACGTTGGCGAGAGCAATTGTCGCGCCGTTCACCTGAAACTCGCGGATCGATCCAGCGGGGATTTCGTCCTTCCTCGCGGCACGCAAAAAAGCCATCGCTCGACTCCTTGGGAATGAACTTGCCCGGGGGAAACCAGGTCAGGCGACCTCGATTCGCCCTGCATGTAGTGTAACCTCAGCAGGCGAGGGCTAGCGAGGAGCGGGCGTCTGCGCCACCATCACGCCGCTCTTGAAGTCTTCCACCATCTCGGGACGCAAGCGGACCTCGGTGGGTCGCTTGGCCAGCGACATCTGGTCGATTTTATCCTGCAGCTTCAGCAGCGCATAGAACAAGCCCTCGGGTCGGGGCGGGCAGCCGATCACATAGACATCCACGGGCACCACTCTGTCCACACCCTGAAGAACCGAATAAACGTTGAACGGCCCGCCGACGCTGGAGCACGCCCCCATCGAAATGCACCACTTTGGGTCCGGCATCTGCTCCCAGACGCGCCTGAGTACGGGCGCCATCTTCAGCGTCACCGTGCCGGCCACGATCATCAAATCGGCTTGGCGCGGCGAGGGGCGAAACACCTCAGCGCCAAACCGGGCAATATCGAAGCGGGAGGTGGTCGAGGCAATCATCTCGATGGCGCAGCAGGCAAGGCCGAACGTTAGCGGCCAGATCGCGCTCTTGCGCGCCCAGTTGAAGACGTAGTCCACCGTCGAGATCATGAAGTTTTTCTCGAACCGGTTTTCAAGGACTCCCATGCGCTCCTCTGCTACCCGGTAATTACTCCAAGAAAATCCAGTATATCGTCGAGCTGGAGGGGAGTCAAAGGCGTCGGGACACAGAAGTCACAAGACTCCACGAGGAATCTTTCAGAGAGATCCTTCCGGCACGGTTCACCCTCAGCAGGTTGCCCTGCGCGAGAACCCTGATGCGAGACGTGGCGGAATGTCATCAAGATGGCTCCAAGCAGGAGGAAAATGCACGCTAGAGAATACGCGGGAAATGCATTTGTGGGTGAACGCCGACGGGCTTGGTGCCGTGGACCAGCAAGGCGCCCTCGGCGCGAAAGGCACGCAACTGCTCAGCGTTGCGGAACCACCGGCCCGCACACACTTCCGGGGTTGGCGTAGGGTCGGGGATGCGCTGGTGCCCGACCTCGACGAAGCCGGCTTCGCGGAACATCGCCGCCCACTCCTCGGCTGACAGCAAGCGCGCGGGCACGGAAAGAATTTCACCCCACTGGTGGCAGTGCGGGTTGTCACGGTAGTAGTTGATCAGGACCCACGCCGAACCGCCCTCGCGCAGCACGCGGAAGATCTCGCGCACACCCTGGGCCGGTTGGGGCCAGTAATAGGCGGATTCGACCGAAATCACCTTGGTAAAAAAGCTGTTGTCCCAGGGGATTTCTTCCACACTGCCGGGAACGAACATCACTTGCCCATGTTCGACACTCGCCTTGCGCGCCCGGCGCACCATCTCATCCGAAACGTCGATTCCGACTACGCGGCATTCGCGCACACGCTCGGCAATTAGACGCGAAAGCCAGCCAGAGCCGCAGCCAATGTCCAGCACATTATCGTCGGACTGAAGGTCCATCAGCTCCAGCACCGGCAGGACGATGGGCAGATGGTGGCGCTCCATCTCCTCGCCGCGGCCGGCTTGGGCCCAGCGGTTGAACTCCTCGCGCAGTTGCTTTTCTGCGGCGTCTTGATCTTTGTCAGGCATCCCGGCTCGACTTGTTGCGTCCCACGTTTTATATCGGCGGTGCAAGAAGACATGAGCAAGCGGCGCAACCGATATCCCGACACTGCATTGGAGATGATTCGTTGGATTTTGAGATCGAAGCAGAGACTTCGTTGGGGTTCGCCCTAAAGCGCCAGAAGATCGCGGGGCACAAGCCTTTTCTCCACAGGATCGACGGCGAAACCGAGGGCTTCCAGTGCGGTAGCGCCCAGAACGGACTCTTCGCCCGGCTCGGCAAATGCCACGGGAGTAGGGAGCATCCTGCCAGCCCCATGGTTTGCCCCCGAAGCAGAAGCGAGTGCAGCTATTTCTCGACCTTGGACAGGAGCTCGACGAAACGCTGCTGGCGTTCGGACTGGTCCTGCCCGGCGTAGGCCTCCGCGAGCTGGGTGGCGTTCATCGAGCAGAACTTCGGCCCGCACATCGAGCAGAACTTTGCTTCCTTATAGAAATCGTCGGGCAGGGTCTCGTCGTGCATGGCGCGCGCGGTCTGGGGATCAAGCGAGAGCTCGAACTGCTTGTTCCAGTCGAACAGGAACCGCGCATAGCTGAGCGCATCATCGCGGTCGCGCGCGCCGGGGCGGTGCCGTGCGACATCCGCGGCATGCGCGGCAATCTTATAGGCAATCACTCCCTGCTTGACGTCCTCGGCGTTGGGCAGACCCAGGTGTTCCTTCGGCGTGACGTAGCACAGCATCGATGCGCCATGCCAGCCAATCATCGCCGCGCCGATGGCGCTGGTGATGTGGTCGTAGCCAGGCGCGATATCAATGACCAGCGGTCCGAGGGTATAGAACGGCGCCTCGTGGCACAGCTCCATTTCCTTCTTCACCTGGAGCTCGATCTGATCCATCGGGATGTGCCCCGGGCCTTCGATCATCACTTGAACGTCGTATTCCCAGGCTTTCTTGGTCAGCTCGCCCAAGACCTTCAGCTCGGAGAACTGCGCTTCGTCGCTGGCGTCGGCCAGGCAGCCGGGGCGCAGGCCGTCGCCCAGCGAGAAGCTGACGTCATACTTCTGGAAGATTTTGCAGATCTCGTCGAAGCGCTCGTACAGGAAATTCTGCTTCTTGTGGGCGCTCATCCATTGCGCCATCAGCGCGCCACCGCGGCTGACAATCCCCGTGATGCGGCTGCGAACCAGCGGCACAAACTCGCGCAACACCCCGGCGTGGATGGTCATATAGTCCACGCCTTGCTCCGCCTGCTCTTCGATCACCTCGAGCATCAACTGCGGCGTCAAGTCCTCGGTGCGCCTGACGCGCATAATGGCCTCGTAGATGGGCACCGTACCGATGGGCACGGGCGAGGCCTCGATGATGCCTTTGCGGATGCCGGGGATGTCGCCGCCGGTGGAGAGGTCCATCACCGTGTCGGCGCCATGGTGCACAGCGTTGTGCAGCTTCTTCAGCTCTTCGTTGACCTCGGAGGTGACGGCCGAGTTGCCGATGTTGGCGTTGATTTTGCACTTGAAGGCGATGCCGATGCCCATCGGCTCAAGGTTGCGATGATGGATGTTGGCCGGAATAATGGCGCGGCCGCGGGCAACCTCGCTGCGGACCAGCTCGGGTTCGAGTTTCTCGCGCCTGGCGACGTAATCCATCTCTTCGGTGATGATGCCTTTGCGAGCGTAGTGCATTTGCGAAACATTTCGCCCAGCACCGTTTGCGCCGGCCGTCGCCAGCCGCTTCTCCACCCACGCATCTCTCAAAGCCATGGCTTCCTCCCAACGCACACACGGCTCCCCCAAAGCATTCGCTTTGAGCCGAGGAATCTCTCTCGAGGGATTCCTCGCCCGCCCCGGCAAGCTCGGAATGACACGCCGGGGCCGACTCCCTCGGAACAACGCCGGGTCGTGTGCGAAGTGTGATTATCGCACCGCCACTACCGCCCGGCAACCCGCGGGCTGCGTTGCCCCTAGTCCTTTCGAGGCAGGCTCCTACCTGCCCGCCTGTAGCGTTCGTAGGCGTTCGATGTCTAAAAGTTAGGTGCGGCGCAGGGTGAGCAGCGTAATCTCGGGCGGGACACCGATGCGGACCGGCGCGCCGATCGTGCCGAGACCTCGATTGACGTACAAGAAGCTGGGGGCTAAGGACTTGGAGCTGGTTGGGGACACGGAGAAATCGGAATTTGCCCCAGGCGGCGCGGCGCCAAGGGGTCGATGGTACAGGCCAGCGACATAGTTGGTGATAAAACGTGCCGGACTCCACCTGCGGTCGAGGATCTCCACTTGCACCTGGCCCCCGTGGGTGTGACCCGCGAGGGTCAATTCGATGCCGAGCTCGGCGGCGCGCGGAAACGCGTTGGGATTGTGAGAGAGCAGTATGTTGGGCGCGTCGCGCCGCACCAGCCTCTCAACGCCCACCAGCTTCGGCTGACGCCGGCCCGAGTGCGTCCGCTCGCGCTGATAATCCACACCTATCAAGTTGATGGACTGGCCGCGCCACACCAGTTGCGCGTTTTCGCTGCGTAGCAAGCGCATGCCGGCGCGGCCAAACAGCTCGGCGACATGATCTTCCGCGTCGGCGTAAATTTCATGGTTGCCGTTGCAGCCCCAGACGCCCAGCGGCGCGCGCAGCCGGGCAAGCTCTTCGATACACTCTTCGAGGGGATCGGTTGCGCCGGTGATGAAGTCGCCGGTCACCACCGCAAGCTCGGCTCCGAGCTCA
>Ga0137399_10001409_pt1 | contig 10995 bp, 12 predicted proteins | sample czorhiz316metaG_FD_104810 | JGI IMG/M metagenome (GOLD analysis project Ga0137399, IMG submission 104810) | Vadose zone soil microbial communities from Angelo Coast Range Reserve, California, USA - czorhiz3.16 metaG | ecosystem: Environmental > Terrestrial > Soil > Vadose zone | place: USA...
CTCGAGCGTAAGCGATACTACGTGGTTCTTCGCTTGCACCTGCGGAGGTTCCGGCCCCAGGGAAGCCTGGGCGCAGCCCACAGCTGCGAGAAACATCTGGGCAACGACGAGGAGTCGGGTTCTCGTCATGGTCGCGGTCACTCGGCCACGTGCCAGCTCGAATCGAGGTGGTATACCGTTATTTCTGGGACGACTGTCTTCGTGTTAGGCGCGAGGTCCTTTTCGTAGACAACCCCATCCTGCGTGACCAGGAATGTCATGACCCCTGTTGAGCGGTACTTCGCGGGATAGGCGACCAACGCGGCGCGGTCGGTCTTTTTCCCGGTTCTGAAGTAGTACCCCTGAAAAGGATGCGGGTCTTGCTCCGGTAAAGCGGCGGTTTTGCTGCCCTTGGCGGTGCTGAGAGAGACCAGGCTTTGCGCATACCCGACAACCGGGTCGGCGGCGGTTTCACTTGCGCCGTGTCGTTTCTTTGCGGATGCGAAGGCGTCGCAAACCTGGATGGCAGTGGCCTCGTTTTCTCCGATTGTACGGAACAGGATTTCCTGCTTGCCGGTGCCCGAATCGAAGCGCCAGAGGCCGTTCGTAGAAACCAGCGGGATCGGAAACGGCCAGTTCTCAGCACCGATGTATAAGACCGTGCTGCCATCGGCTTCTCGGACCAACCGATGCATTTCCTCATATTTGCGGCAGAATCGCTCCCGTTCAAGCTTGTCTTCGATCTCGTCTCCCGATGAAGTGACTTCTCTTTCTACTCCGAGGATCGCTTCCAACTCCGGTTCATCGCTATTTTGGGCCGCCCGAAACAGGGCGTCTGAAGCTTCTCCCGCGGATGCAAAGGTCTTGGTTGCCGATCCCTGGGCAAAACCAGGTCGAGCACAGCCGACCACCAGCAGTGCAAACAGGGCCAGCGCGAAGATGCTGGCAAATCGTGATCTAAATGTCCGAATCTTCGTATTTCCAGTGCACATGCGTTGATTCTCCATGATCGTCAAATGTCCCTTGGCCCTTAGCCAAAGTTACCGGTGGCCTCCGCCACCATGAGCGCCTCCACCGCCATGAAAACCGCCACCGCCGTGAAAGCCCCCGCCGAAGCTCGATTGCCCGCGAGCGGAGAATCCTCTGGTTACACCTCCATGATTCAGACCGCCGAAAGCTCCGGAGTGCGTACCGGGCTGGGCATGGGGCGCAGCGAACCCGTGCTCTGGGGCTGGGCCGTGAAATCCTCCCCCATGAAACCCACTGCCACGATCGAATCCACCTCTGCCGGCATAGAAGCGATTGCGATTAATGAAAATTCTGCTGTGGGACTCGTAGCCGTGGTGATCGAACAGGATGCCGTGATGATGCCAATCGGACCCCCAATGGTGCCAGCCCCAGCCAAACCCGCCGAAAAAGCCAACGCCGAAACCAAAGCCAAACCCAATCCCGGGCCCGGTCAGGTATAGGCCCGGATACCAGTACCAGCTCGGCCAAATCGCGAGCGGCGCGCCATAAGCAAGCCAAGGATCGTACTGCGGCACGTAAACAACCTGAGGGTCGGCAGGTTCGATCACAATCGTCGGTCCCTGCTGAGACACCTCTTCCTGAGGCGTGGTCTTCAGGTTCCCCGCCGCCTGCGCACGCTGACGCATGACTTGAACGGCGTTCATTACGTCCTCCGACTGGTTGACGTAGGCGTCCCCCAGCGACGACGTCCAGGAGAGATTTTTGTCCAGGTTGGCGAGCACCGAGGGAAACTCTGTGAGCGCCTTGACGCTCGGATCCCAGGGCTGTTTATCGACTGCTTGGCCTAGCTGCTCTCCCTTGAGATCGGGATGCTGCTGCATCCAGCGGTCGGCTTCGACCATCTGGTCGGGAAAGGTTGAGGCTGCCAGAACCTGAGCCACCAGAGCATCCGGGTACAGCGCGATTGGAGCCACCAGTTGCTGCAGCTGCTCCGGCGTCTGTCGCGCGGACTGGATCGGCGTTTGCGGGGCCGCTTGGTCCGCCTGGTCAGCGAATCCGGCTCCCATAGTAGTTAGCACAAGACAACATGCAAGGACGAGTGACAAAGCGCGTTTCGTGAACTCCACAATGAACTCTCCGTCGGCGACGCTGCATCGCCGAATTCTGCCTGTTTCTCATATCCGACGCCCCGCCAAAAACACCCCGGATCCGTGGTGAGCAGTTGGTCAGGTCAGGGCACCGTCAAGCAGACATCGCCTGCGTCAGCGGACACGCCAGATGGTCGCACTGACACGCGATTTCAACATCTTCGCTTCCCGCTTCACGACAGGCATCTCCGCAGTACTGTTGTCCCGCGGGTACATCGCAAAGGCATGGAATGTGTGCGCATTTTCTGGTCGTTTCATTCGCCATTAAAAATCTCCCGCCGGCAAGGAACTTCGACCCATTGACACATTGCATGCAGCTTTCCAAAGGGAGGCCTCACAGTAATCCAAGGCTTTCAAGGGTTTGTGATCCACAGGGCGAGGAAATGTACCGATCCGGTGTCAGCAGGCCGATGGCCGCGTCCGCATTTCGACGCGGTCCATCCTGCTGGCGGGCGTCCAGAACCGCGGGCGTCTGAGGAGGGGTTTGCGTTTTCGACCGGCCAGAGTGCAGCCGGGCTGTTGTCAGGTCGCGGCTCTCAAACGATTGATCGTCGTTGGAACCTCAACTGCAGAGCAAATGGGAAGCAGCAATGGCAACGCACAACCTGCCACTCCCTACGTCCAAGGCAGGCTGCACTTTCATCGGTTGCGCCCAAGGAAGCACCCGGAAAGCTGTGCCTGCCATGTTCATACCACCATGGAATTGGAGTTCATGAGACGCGTGATTGCTCTTTTCACCGGAAAGCCGGCGATTTAACCGATGGGGCGCTCTGCTATGCCGATCTTCGCTGCGCAGCGGGCCTACGCAGTTGTGCTGCGTTATGGAGCGGCTGCTGTTTCGGTCGGGGTGGCTCTCGCGACGGCTCTTGTTCTGCGCTATTACCATTTACCGCACCCCTTCACCTCGTTCTCCTTCGCCGCGATAGCCATCACTGTTTGGTATGCCGGAACGGGACCGGGGCTGTTCGCTCTCTTGCTCGCCTACTCTGCGAGGAGCTATTTCTCGATTCCCGTCACCGTCGGCCACTCTGCTCCGGAGTCCTACCTGGTTGTCTACGGAATGTTCGGCATCTTCGTGAGCTGGTTCAGTTCCTCGCGTCGGCGTGCAGAACGATTGCTCGCCCGGGCGCGCGACGATCTGGAGATCCGCGTCATGCAGCGGACAGCCGAACTCACGACGGTGAACCTGGAGTTGCAAAGCACCCAGGCTGAGTTACGCTCGCAAAAGGATCGGCTGCAACTGCTCCTTGACTTGACCACGGATGCGGTCTCGAACCTCGAGATCAGTGATCTTTTGAAAGCCGTAACCGCCAGTGTCCGCCAAATCATGCAATCGGATTTTGCGGGCATCGGTTTGCCCGATCCCGAGGGTAGCCGACTCCGAATCCATGCGCTCGTTTACGCGAGCGACGGGAGTCTCACCGAGCAAGAACTCTTGACCACGCAGGACGCCGTGCTTTTTCGCGTTTTCCGCACCGGCGAATTGTCGGTCGGCAGATTCAAAGACTTGCTTGGGGCGCAGGCGGGCAATGACTCTCTGCTGCCCTGGGAGCTCGAAACCGCATGCGTGCTTCCGCTCCTGAGCCGAAATCGGCCACTCGGCGTCCTGGTGCTCGGTAAAAGAGGGAAAGATGTGTACCGGAAAGAGGATGTCGACTTTCTGGCGCAAGTCGCAAACCAGATAGCCATCGCCGTTGACAACGCCCTCTCCTATCGCCAGGTATCAGAACTCACGGACAAGCTCGCCCAAGAGAAGCTTTATCTTGAGGACGAGATTCGCGCAGACGCATATTTCGAGGAGATAGTCGGCAAGAGCGCGGAACTGCGTCGTGTCCTCAAGCTCGTGGAAACGGTGGCGCCAACAGACTCGACGGTGCTGATTCATGGCGAGACCGGGACCGGAAAAGAATTGATTGCACGCGCGATCCACAACCTCAGCCCGCGTCGCTCGAGGACCTTCGTGAAGTTGAACTGCGCTGCCATCCCAACCGGATTGCTCGAAAGCGAGCTCTTTGGCCATGAAAAGGGTGCCTTCACGGGTGCCGTCGTCCAGCGAATAGGCCGCCTGGAACTAGCCAACAACGGTACTCTATTTTTGGACGAGGTCGGCGACATTCCCCTTGAGCTTCAGCCGAAACTTCTGCGCGTCCTGCAGGAGCGTGAATTTGAACGGCTCGGGAGCACAAGAACCCTTTCGACCAACGTGCGCCTGATCGCGGCAACGAACAGGGACTTGGCAGCCATGGTTCAAGACCAGCAGTTTCGGCCCGATCTCTTTTTTCGTCTGAATGTATTTCCCGTTCGAGTTCCCGCATTACGCGAGCGCCGCGAGGATATCCCGCTCCTGGTGCGGCACTTCGCCGGGGAGTTTTCCCGCCGCATGAACAAAGCGATTGAAACCATATCTTCAGAAACGATGGACGCTCTGTGCCAGTATCACTGGGCCGGAAACATTCGGGAACTGCAGAACGTAATCGAGCGGGCTGTGATCTTGTCCCCCGGACCAGCGTTGGTGGTGCCGCTTGCAGCGATGCAACTTAACCTGACGCCAACGCCGGCCGGGACCGACGCCAGCGCCAGATCCACCCGGCGCCGGCCTGTCCGCAGCATCCTCGCGGACGTGGATCGCGATCAAATCATCCAGGCTCTCAAGGAAGCGGATGGCCGCGTGGGAGGGCCCAATGGCGCTGCTTCTCGCCTCGGCATCAAACGGACCACCTTCATTACCCGGATGAACAAGCTGGGTATCGACCCGGACAGGGTGTCGGAACGCGTCGGAGTGGTCACCGACACTGCCGACACCTCCGACGCTCCGCCTGGGCAGGCCGCACCCCGCGAGTCAAACTCCTCAGAATAAGCGCCTTGCAGACCAGCGAGTGCCGGCTCCGGGTTTGGCATCAGCCGTGCCTTGTGGAAAGTGTGGAACAAACGCACCATGCCTGATCAGTGGCGCTCGGAACGTCAGCTTCAGCACTTCAGTCTTCGGCTGACGCCTATGTCACAGCAGGAGGTCCAAGGAGGACAGGTGAAGAAGCTTTCCGCTTTAGCCGTTTTTTCTCTCTGTATGGCCGCTCCGTCATTCGCAGCCGAACATCTTGTCACGCGTTCCATCAAGGTTGCAGGCAAGGACTCTTACCAGGCGGTGACAGTCTCGGCGAAGGACGCCGGAAAGACAGGGAAAGCAGCGGTGAGGCTGGTTCTCTGACCTGAAGTGCAAATATCAAATTGTTTTAAGGAGATGAACAAAATGAAAATACATACAACATACATCATCATTGGCCTGATCATCGCGTTTGCGGCGTTTTTTGAAGTCGCCGCTCATGCTGACGAATTCAACCAGTCCACCACCCTTACGTTTAGTCAGCCGGTCCAGATCCCGGGACAGCTTTTGCCAGCCGGGACCTATCTTTTCAAGCTGGCCAACAGCGATTCTGACCGAGATATGGTGCAGATCTTTAGTTCGGACCAGACTCATCTCTATGCGACCTTCCAGACGATTCCAACGGAGCGTCAGATCCCAACCGACGATACTTCGATCACGTTCGCCGAGCAGGGCGGCGGCGAACCGGAGGTTCTCCTGAAGTGGTTTTATCCAGGAAGCTTGACTGGGCATGAGTTCGTCTATTCCAAGCAGCGGGAGAAGGAACTGGCTCAAGACAGGCAGCAGACTGTAGTGGCCAATCAACGACCAACGTCCAATGCGGACAGTGCCGGAATGGGCAACTAAGTGCGCCCTCTGGCATGCGCTCGCTCAGCACAAGGAAGTTTGAGACCGGGCAGGCTCTGCAGGCTTTGTGACCAGTCGAGCCTGCCCGTTGCTGAGCAGTCAGAGCGGGCAAGCAGTTCGGTATGCCTTCCGGGGACCTCGTCGAACCAGGAGAAAGGGTTGTGATCGTAAGGCGGATTTGGGCATTTGGGCCGGTCGTTGCGGCTGCCGTTCTGCTGCACTGTCTGGCAGGCTTTGCGAGCACCAACCGGGAGGTTCTCGACTCTGGTTTCCATTCGATGTACGACCTGGACTTCGCCGATGCACAGCAGCGTTTCACTGCGTATCAGCACGACAATCCCAATGATCCCATGGGGTCGGTGGCCGAGGCGGCCGGATTGCTGTTCTCGGAATTCGATCGGCTCGGCGTCTTGCAGTCGCAGATGTTCCTGAAGGACGCGAGCTTTGAAGCTGGCAACCACCTTGTCCCTGACCCGGCGGTTCAGGCGAAGTTTGAGAGGGCGATCCAGCGCAGCCAGGCGATGATTCAGGAACGGCTGGCCACCAACGGCAGCGCTCGCGACGCCCTGCTCGCTGCCGCGCTGTCGTCGGGCCTGGAGGCCGACTACCTGGCGCTTATACAAAAGCAAAACATGGCGGCCCTGCGCTACACGCGGCAAGCCACTGACTATGCCGAGCGACTGCTCGCCGTTTGTCCCGACTGCTACGACGCCTACGTCGCGACCGGTATCAGCCAGTATTTGATCGGCAGTCGAGCGGCGCCCGTTCGCTGGATTCTCCGCGCGAGCGGATTCGCCGGGAACAAGGGGGAGGGCATTAGAGAGTTACAGATGGCCGCCCAACATGGGCACTACCTCGCGCCGTTTGCGCGAATTCTGCTCACCATTGCGTATCTCCGCGAGAAACAGCCGCAGCAGGCGAAACGGCTGCTCGTCGACCTCAGAGCCGAGTTCCCTCGAAACTCGCTGTTCGCACGCGAGCTGGAGCGTCTCGGAAACACCGCGGAACGGTAGGCGTTAAGCGCACGCTTGGTCAGCGGTCCGATGCCGGGGGGCAGGATTCCCTGCGGCTCAACGCGCAGTTCAGCCCGGCTGATCACCCCGGGCGATCCCAGGGCCAGCATCCTGCTCTTACGCCGGTGGCAGGATGCTGGCCAAGTTTGTGAAGGTCGCCGGCGGGGCCTGCCTTTGAATGCGCGACACGAGACCGCTCTCGGTGGAAAAGTTCTGGGCACAGTCGACCGGGAATGGAGCTCTACGATTCAACCAGAGGCGGTTCGTCATCTTTACTCTTCTTTACGACAGGAATTTGCAACCGGGCATCTAATCGCTCAGGAGGGCTTCCATGAAGAAGCTAATGATGTTATGCGTGGCGGCCGCGGTGATGATGATGGCGCCCCTTGCGGCTTTCGGACGTCCGGTTCGCGTCTTGGTCGCGCCGCCCGTCGGCTTTGGGTGGTACTCCCCGTACTGGGGACCCTATCCGTACGCCTACGGCTATTACGATTACATTCCTGCTACGGGCGCAGTAAAGTTCGACACCGGCGTCAAAGACGCCGAGGTATACATCGATGGCGCTTACGCCGGCACAGTCGGAAAACTGAAGACCATGAATCTGCGGCCCGGCACCTATGACATCGAGGTGCGCGCGCCGGGACGCACCCAGTTTGACAAGAAAGTGTACGTCGCTGCTGGCAAGACCTTGCACCTGAACCCGGAGCTGCGCGTCCAAGCGCAACCCCAGGCACAGTAAAGACTTTGTTCTGCCCAAGGCGAAGCAACCGAGTGCGGGACCTCAGTGTCCCCTTCGGGGCTGTCACTCTTGATCGATGCCGGGCTCGCCGTATCCACTTGCCCGACAGGCCAGCCCTCCGTGTTGTAGTCGCTCTGCCCGTGGGCGCTGCTCGACGCCAAGCGCATGATTGAGGCGTGGATGGAGGTCGCTGAACGCCAGCACCCGCCCAACCTCGAGCGCATCGGGAATGTGGCACAATCATTTGGTGGATCCTGAAGCTCTGCGATGGCTGATCAGGAACCCGTCAGGCCGCCCAGGAACCGGTCGGTGATGAGAGTGCTCTCCAAACTTCAAGGTTACAGTCTGGCAACGATTTCCTGCAGCATCGCACTGGCGGTGGCTTGGCCCATCGACGCCCCGGCGTCATGTTTCCTTCTCGCGGTCGCGGTGAGCAGCCTCTTCGGAGGCTTGGGGCCCGGGCTCTTATCGGTGGGACTCTCCGCCTTCGCCTTCGAGCACTTCTTCCTATGGAGGACGCTCCCGCCAGCCGTCGAACCGGCTGTCTACTTGCGATATGCGGTCTTCCTGGTCGCAACTCTGCTCGTCACCGGATTGATGGAGATAAAACGACGCGTTGAGCAATCCCGCAATCGCGCCGAAGACGCGTTGCGTCAAGCACAGTCGGATCTCGCGCGGGTCAGCCGGGCGACAACGATGGGAGAACTGACCGCTTCCCTCGCACACGAAGTGAATCAACCGATCGCCGCCGCCGTTACCGATGCCAACACCTGCTTGCGCTGGCTCAACCGTGATCACCCCGATATGGAAGAGGCGCGCGAAGCTGCGTCGAGAGTTGTGAAAGACGCAGCCCGCGCGGCCGAGATCATCAGCCAAATTCGCCTACTGTTCAAGAAGGGTGCTCCGCAACGGGAGTTGGTTGATATAAACCAGATCATCCAGGAGATGGTCGCCCTGATACGCGGCGAGATAACGCGACACTCCATCTCGGTCCGAACCGAGCTCGCAGAAAATATCCCCCCGATCATGGGGGATCGCGTGCAGTTGCAGCAGGTGCTGATGAACCTAGTGATCAATGGCATCGATGCGATGAAGGACGTGGACGGAACGCGCCAACTCGCCATCAGGTCGCAACGAGCAGAGAACGAGCACGTTACGGTGTCGGTCAGCGATACCGGCGTCGGGCTGCCCCGGCAGCAGGCGGACCGGATCTTCGACGCGTTCTTTACCACGAAGCTTCATGGAACTGGCATGGGACTTCGCATCAGCCGCTCCATCGCGGAATCGCATGGTGGCCGCCTCTGGGCGAGTGACAACGCTCCACGCGGGGCAAGCTTCAGCCTTACCCTACCCATCAAAGTCGAGGGGCACCCGTGATTCCCGGACGGATCCTTTCCGGAGAGAACCGCCGCCCGGTGCGGCTATTGCTCGCTGTCTGCGGGGTGGCAATCGTGACCTTCTTTGCCTATCGCGTGATCCCCGCCAATATGACAACAGCAGGATTCGCTTATCTGCTGCTCGTGCTGGTCATTGCGAGCACCTGGGGCTTCCTGGAGTCAGCCGTGACCACGGTTCTATCGACCCTGACTTTCGATTTCTTCTTCGTTCCGCCAATCGGCGCAATCCAGCCGACCAAGACCGAGGATTGGGTCGCCTTGTTCAGTTTTCTGGCGACATCGCTGATCGCCAGCCGATTATCAGCCACGCTCAGGCGGCGAACCTCTGAAGCGATCCGTGCCGAGCAAGCCCTGCGTCAGCCGCAGGCGGATCTCGCTCACGTCAACCGGGTGATCACCATGGGAGAACTCACCGCCTCCCTGGCGCACGAAGTGAATCAACCAATTGCCGCGGCCGTCACCGACGCCAAAACCTGCTTGGGTTGGCTGGCGCGCGACACGCCCGATGTCGTGGAGGCGCGCGACGCGGCCTCGAGAACCGTTAAAGACGCAACGCGCGCGGCCGAAATCATCGACCGGATCCGCCTGCTCTTCCAGAAGGGTACTCCGGAACGAGAGTTGGTAGATGTCCACGAACTGATTCGAGAGATGGTCGTGTTGTTGCGCAGCGCGGCAACGCGACACGCGATTGTGACCCACACCGAGCTTGCCTCCGACCTTCCCCAGGTTGTTGGAGATCGCGTGCAATTGCAGCAGGTCTTCATGAACCTCATGCTCAACGCCATCGATGCCATGAAAGACGCAGACCGAATGCGCGAGCTCGCGATCAAATCGCAACGAGCCGAAGACGAGCAGGTTATGGTGTCGGTCAGCGATACCGGCGTTGGGCTGCCCCCGCAGCTGGCGGACCGGATCTTCGACGCGTTCTTTACCACGAAGCTTCATGGAACTGGCATGGGACTTCGCATCAGCCGCTCCATCGCGGAATCGCATGGTGGCCGCCTCTGGGCGAGTGACAATGCTCCGCGCGGGGCAAGCTTCCACCTCACGCTACCCTTCAAAACCGAGGCGCATCCATGACGTCGTCAACTGCGCCCACGGTTTTCGTCGTCGACGACGATGCCTTGGTGCGTGCGGCCATTCAGGGCATGCTGAAGTCAGTGGGCCTGCGTTCGGAGACCTTCGGGACGACGCAAGAATTCTTGCGAAACTACCGGCTGGACGGACCGAGCTGCCTTGTTCTGGACGTGAGACTTCCTGGAGTCAGCGGCCTGGACTTTCAGCGCGCGCTGGCCGAGGCCGGCATCCGCATTCCGATCATTTTCATCACGGGTCATGGGGACATCGCGATGACGGTACAGGCCATGAAATCCGGCGCGGTAGAGTTCTTGACCAAGCCCTTTCGGGACCAGGACTTGCTGGATGCGATCCACCAGGCTTTGGAACGCGACCGCCGGGCCCGCGAACAGGAGAATGAGGTCAATCAACTGCGAAGCCGCTACCAATCGCTCACCACTCGCGAGCGCGAAGTCATGGGCTTGGTGGTTTCAGGCAAGCTGAACAAGCAAATAGCTTCTGAGCTGGGGACCAGCGAAATCACCGTGAAGGTCCATCGCGGGCAAGTGATGCGCAAGATGGGGGCTGAATCACTGGCTGAACTGGTCAGAATGGCTACGAAGCTTGAGCGTCCATCGGGCCAGAAGTAGCACGATACCGAAGTTCGGCAAGGCCCATTCGCCCAATCGAGCTATAGGGTGGCCGCCTGTGGGCTGCTGACGGACACATGAATGAGGCCCGCCGGCCAGGATTAGCGTCCTCATACCAAGGGATAATTGCGCCCACGTTCAGAGGGCGCTACCTTTCTCCTATGGTTACTCAGGCGAAGGCGAGACTGGTGGCGATTGTCGATGACGATGAGTTGATGCGCGGCGCGTTGCAGGGCCTGCTGAAATTTGCCGGACTGCCAGCACAAGCGTTTGCCTCGGCAGAAGAATTCTTGAAGTCCGGCGTGCAGCACGAGACC
>Ga0137399_10001412_pt1 | contig 10989 bp, 15 predicted proteins | sample czorhiz316metaG_FD_104810 | JGI IMG/M metagenome (GOLD analysis project Ga0137399, IMG submission 104810) | Vadose zone soil microbial communities from Angelo Coast Range Reserve, California, USA - czorhiz3.16 metaG | ecosystem: Environmental > Terrestrial > Soil > Vadose zone | place: USA...
AACCGTCAGCGCCTCACATCATGTCGTCAGAATGTTTTGAATATCCGTCCCCACATCGATGCGTGCCGATCGATGACGATGACGTCGGGAACCGGGAGGCCGGGTGCGCGGCAAAAATCGGACTTGTCGCGCGGCAAACCTGTGTCGGTTTGATGCCTGAAATATGATCGCACCGCCTCCAATCCGGGCGGAACGCCTATCCCGCTATTTCGAGCTGGGTGCCTGGGCCAGCACCGGCAGCATGGCGGCAACGGCGACGGCCAGCAGACTAATTCTTCTAGCGAGCATCACATCACTCTGTTCTATGCGTGCATGCTCTCAAAAGTCGACAACACGGACCAGAGACTGAATGTCCGGAAGGATGAAATCCGGACGCGGAACCGAGGCGTCGAGCACGATGTGGCGACGGTTGATCCAGGCAACGGTCAATCCAAGCGGCTTGCCGCCGACGAGATCGGTGAACTGCGATTGTCCGGCGTGCAAGATTTCGTCCTTGGCGCAACCTGCATTTTCGATCAGGTAGCGAAACAGCGTGCCGTCGGGCTTGTAGCCCTTGGCCCGTTGTGCCGTGCACACCAGGTCGAAGTTTCGCTGCAACGGCGTCAGCGCCAACAGGTCATCGTCGATGTTGGACACCACTGCCAACTTGTAGCGGCGTGACAGTCGATCCAGCGTGCGGACGACATCGTCGTAGAGAAAGAAGCGTGGAAAGGCCTCGAAGTAGCGATCAATCAAGCGGCTGTCGCCCACGACATCAAAATGAGCGAACGCCTCGACAAGCGAGAGTTCGCAAATCTCCCGATACGACCGGTAGGCATCGCAATAGTGCGCGATATTGCGATGCTCCCAATGTTCCCAGAACGCCTTGACGTCCAGATGATGCGCGCCGGCGTCGGCCAGGATACGTTCAAAGGCACTGTAGGAGCTGTCGCGCACGCTGATCAACGTACCGAAAACGTCGAATGATATCAGCTTCGTCCGCAGTGCAGAGTGCGTATCGCGATCCATCAATCCAATTCCTGTTGACTGCTCGTCTCAAAATCGAGGTAAGTTGCCGCACGCGAAACCTGCGTTTAGCGCAGGGCGCGATAGCCTCGATCTCGATCAGATAACCATGATGCAGCGCCGGAACCGGTACCATCGCGCGTGCCGGCCATAATTGCATTCGACGTCAGATCACCATTCATAGATTCGAGGCCAGATCGCCGACACGGTTCGACCGTCTTCGAACACGCGGTAGCGGTCATGTTGCGCGGCGGTGGCGCAGGCATGGTTGGGTAAGAATTCGCACCATGGCACCCACCGGGAGCGTCGGCGGAGGCCGAAGCGCTCTTTTTGTCTTCCTTTACAATGAGATCTATCAAGTTATATATTATATGTCAAATTCGATTCGAGGAAATTTCGGAATGCCAGGCGCCGCGAGACCTAAACTGATCGGCAGCACAGAGATGATCGCCGACGCCCTACGCGACGCAATCTGCAGCAGCGAGATTGCCCCCGGCGCTCCGTTGAAACAGGATGAGATTGCAGCAGACTTCAGCGTGAGCCATACGCCGGTACGCGAGGCGCTCAAACTTCTGGTCTCGGAGGGGCTTGCGACCCTGCATCACAACCGCGGCTGTTTCGTCTCGGATCTGTCGAGCGCGGTCGCGCGTGAGCTGATGGAATTCCGCGCCCTGCTCGAACCCCGATTGGCCGGCTGGGCGCTCGATCATTTAACCGCGCGCGATATCGAGCATGCGCGCCTCATCATCGCAAGGATCGACAAGACCAGCAATCCGGCGCAGCGCCTGCGGCTCGCCACCGAATTCCATACCGTTATTTACGCGCGCGCCAACCGGCCGTTCTTTCTCGAACAGGTCAGCCGCGCCCGCAACAATCTCAACCGCTATTGGCGGCTCGCATGGGGTGACAAGACGTTTTTGTTCAAAAGTCACAGCGACCACCGAGAAATATTGAACCTTTGCGTCGCCGGAGATCGAGACGGCGTGATGGCTATGATCGAGCAACACATCATGATTTCGGGCGAAGTTGTCCTGCATTACCTGAAAGAAATAGAATCTGAATAGACAGCCGTAGGTCGTATCGAAGACGGGCTTTGCTACGACAGAGTCCAGCAAGCGCATCGCCGTCGTGATCGACATGTTGCACGCGGCGGGGCGCGCACGAATGCTGCGGACGCGAACAACGCCGCGGCAAGGCCCGCGGCCCCAACGATCAATTTGAAGCAGCGAGCGAAACCGGAGCTCTCGAGCCGGTTTCGGATACGAAAACAACGGCGACGATCTGCCGCGCCACGATAGATGCGGCGCGCCCTGCAGGCGTCCGGCGCACGCCGTTCGGCACGCGAGCAATACGCGCGCAGGGCCGACGCCGATTTCGCGTTCTGCCATTTCGATCGGGCCTCGCCCCGGAACTCAGCTCGACTGCCGCGCGTTAGCTGCAACAGCACGCCGCGGGATCGAGACCAGAAGCGCCTGTCGCGCCCCGGCTCGCTGATTGCAGATCAGATCTGGGAGGTAGCGGATGAGCAGAGTTGTTTTGTTAGCGATTTGCACGCTGGCTCTGGCATGCTGCAATGCAAGAGCGGACACTGGCACTTCTCAGGAGCGGAACGCTTGCTCCCGCGACGCGTCGCGGCTTTGCCGACAGCAAATGGCAAATGGCGACAACGCCGTCCAGCAGTGTCTCCAACAAAAGCGCGAACAACTTGGCCGGGCATGCCGGAAGGCCTTTCAAGACCATGGAATGTAACGCGTTCGCGGGATCTCCAAGTGGGCCCGTACCCGCGCGTTAAATTACCCGCGCGTTAAATTCCTTCGCTGACGCCAGTCAGCGGCGATTTGCGGCCGCGTTGCGCACTTAACATGGCCGCGGTTGCAGTACTGGTCGGCTGTTTTGTAAATCGCTCCGGGGTTTGACCTGCTTTGCCCCCGCTCCGGAAGGTGAATTGCTGGCGGAGCTTCCAACAAGAAGCTCACGAAGCCGGACTCAGTTTTTTCCTGAGCGGGTGATGCTCCTCGACTTCCGCGATGGCTTTGTTGGCAAGAACGATCTTATCCCTCACGCCTCTTCGCCAGTCCGCCATGATTGCCTCCCCGGCGAAGGATTCCACGTTGGCGTACTCCCCCTCATCCTGGGGCAGGTCAAAATAGCGCATGGCGATATCCAGCGCGTCATTGAGAACCAGATCATCGTCGGTAACCGGCCAAGGAAAACTCATCGGATATCCCTGCGAAAGGTTCAGGCGAATTGTGACAACGCGTGCAACACAAGAGCGTTCCGCGTTCAATCAAGGTTCTTCAAGGATGCGGATTCGCGATTAGAGAGCACCATGTTCTCTCCGATCTTCTCCTTTGGAACGTCGGTATTGGCTCCCGCCCCGGCACCCTTACCATGAGCGCCCGCCCCGATCTGCTTTTTCCCGCCCTTGGACATGGCTCTCTCCTTTCATGAATCTGATGGCATTCATCCACCGGATTGCTTCTGTTCGGCCGGTCCGGGCTGTTGAGGCTTGTGAACCGCTTTGCCCCCGTATCGTTGTGTTTATTGTGATCGCTTTCCTGGTTGAGGCCGCCGCGACTTGCCGGCCCGGTGTTGGCTTGCGCGGGGCATCCTCCGGTCCGCCGCGGCGCCGAGCATCCGGAACATCCGGCTTTCACTCCAGAATACGAACCTTCTGTTCGTGCGTTTTCCTGCCTTGCATGATCAGTCTCCGATGATGCGATTGTCGCTGTCTCATCGCCGCTTCGGACGGGCGCCTACCCGGCTCTCGCTCTTATCGATCCCGCCCGCGGCATTTACGTCGTTTTCGAGGTCGCCTTCCATCGTGTTGGCGCCTTGCAAGTCGTCGAGGTCATCGGCAGTGGCTCCCGCCAATGTCGTGCCTTTCGAACCTCCAATCAGGGGATTATCCCGCAGATCCGCATCGCTAGGCTTTTTCATCTTTGGGTGCTTCGTCATGATCGTCACTCGCCTCCAGCCTTCCGTGCCGAATCGGTGGCGGTGGTGAAGGTCGCGTTCGCCACCTCCTCCCGCGGAACCTTGCTGGCCATCTGCTTGTCTGCTGTCGAGCAGGACGGCTCTTCAATTTCGAAATGCAACCGCCCGGTCCTCGCGCTGGGCGTGGATACCTTAACGGCGCTCTTTTCCGGTCGGTTCGGAGATGTCCGTCAGCGCACCCTGTGCAGCTTCGTCCTCCGACCGGCCTAGGTCAGCGAGCGCAACGACACCGACGAGCCGTTTGTCCCGGTTAAGGACCGGAAGGCGCCTCACTTGATGCTTCGCCATGACCTGCGCCGCGCCCTCCGCGTCATCGTCCTCGAAACAGTAGCAGATACCTTTCGACATCACCTCTCGGACGGTCGTGTTGCCCGGCGATCGCGCTTCGGCGACCGCCCGTACCACGATATCCCGGTCAGTGACCATGCCGACAAGGCGATCGTTCTCGCCGACAGGCAGCGCGCCAACATCATCGGCCCGCATACATCGCGCTGCGTCGCGGATTGTCATGTTGGGATCGGCAATATGTACCGTCGGTGTCATGATGTCATAGACCTGCATGGTTGATCTCCTTGATCCGATCACGTCTCAGCCCAACGCTCGCCCTCTCGACTTGTTGCTTGCTCATTTTTTGCACATCGTGACCTCATCGTGAGCCGGCGATGCAGACACCGCCCGGTTCATCGCTCGATCGTGCCTATCCGGCGAATCTTCTTTTGCAGGAGCATGACACCGTAGAGCAGCGCCTCGGCGGTGGGCGGGCAGCCCGGGACATAGATGTCGACCGGAACGATCCGATCGCAACCGCGCACAACCGAATATGAATAATGATAGTAGCCGCCTCCGTTGGCGCACGATCCCATCGAGATCACATAGCGAGGTTCCGGCATCTGATCATAGACTTTGCGCAATGCAGGGGCCATCTTATTGCATAATGTGCCGGCGACGATCATCACGTCGGACTGGCGCGGCGAGGCACGCGGCGCAAAACCGAAGCGTTCGGCGTCGTAGCGCGGCATCGACATTTGCATCATTTCGATCGCGCAGCAGGCGAGACCGAAGGTCATCCACATCAGCGAGCCCGTACGGGCCCAGGTAATCAGGCTTTCTGACCACGAGCGCCGAAAGAAGCTGTCCTCGATGCCGGCTTGGCCGCCAGTTCGTGGATCGATCGTTCCAACTGACGCGGGCATGGTCATGCTTGCGTATTCCCTGTTGCTTCCCTGGTGTCCGGTTCCTTGGGTGTCCCTGTTCGTTCGCGCGTTGACGTCGCTGGGCAACGCTTCCGGGGCTGATTTCAGCGTACGAAAGCCAGCAGCAGTCCCAGCACCACGGCGCCTGCCAACCCTCCGATAAAGACGGCGCGGCGTAGCGGCGTGCGCAGAATAATCTCGCCGCCCCTGGCCTTTTCAGCCGGATAGGGCGGTGGTTGCGCTGGCTCGTTGCTTTGTGTCATCGCTCGATCGGATGGTTATCTTTCGCCAAGCAACGCAGACCTGCTTGCACCTGCGGGCCAAACCAAAGCGACGCGAAAGGTTCCTGGCTGTCAGGCGCAAAATGTCGCGGGTCGGCGCACCCGCGGAACCGGTGAAGGCACCGGGGCGTTTCACCCGGCGACACTGTCGGCGACACGAGGCGCGCATGGCCGAAGCTGCGCTGCGCAATTTCACGGTCAATTTTGGACCACAGCACCCAGCGGCTCATGGCGTGTTGCGCCTTGTACTGGAACTGGACGGTGAGGTGGTCCAACGTGTCGACCCCCACATCGGCCTGCTCCACCGCGGCACCGAAAAGCTGATCGAGCACAAAACCTACCTCCAGGCGCTGCCCTACTTCGACCGGCTCGATTATGTTGCGCCGATGAATCAGGAACACGCTTTCTGCCTGGCGACCGAAAAGTTGCTTGGCATCAAGGTTCCCAGACGAGGCCAGCTCATCCGTGTGCTTTATTGCGAGATCGGAAGACTACTCTCCCATCTGCTCAACATTACCACCCAAGCGATGGACGTCGGTGCCCTGACGCCGCCGCTATGGGGTTTTGAAGAGCGCGAAAAGCTTATGATATTCTACGAGCGCGCCTCGGGCGCTCGCATGCATGCCAACTATTTTCGCGTTGGCGGGGTGCATCAGGATTTGCCACCCGGGCTGCTCGACGACATTTCGGCGTTCTGCGATCCGTTCTTGAGGGTGTGCGACGATCTCGAAGGTTTGTTGACCGACAATCGTATTTTCAAGCAACGCAATGTCGATGTTGGCGTGGTCAAGCTCGCCGACGCATGGGCCTGGGGCTTTTCCGGCGTGATGGTGCGCGGCTCCGGCGCGGCATGGGACCTGCGCAAGGCACAACCCTATGAATGCTACCCCGAGTTTGATTTCGATATCCCCATTGGCAAGCATGGCGATTGCTACGATCGTTACCTCGTACGCATGGAGGAGATGCGTCAGTCGGTTCGCATCATGAAGCAATGCATCGAAAAGCTTCGCGAGCCCGAAGGACAGGGCCCCGTCGCCACCAAGGATCACAAGATTGTTCCGCCACGACGCGCCGAAATGAAGCGTTCGATGGAAGCCATCATCGAGCATTTCAAACTCTACACCGAAGGGCACCGCGTTCCGGCCGGCGAAATCTATGCGGCGGTCGAAGCGCCCAAAGGTGAGTTTGGCGTCTACCTGGTCTCCGACGGGACCAACCAGCCCTACAAGTGCAAGATCCGGGCCCCCTCCTTCGCGCATCTTTCGGCGATGGACTTTCTTACGCGCGGCCACATGCTGGCGGACGTTTCCGCCATCATCGGATCGCTCGATATCGTGTTCGGGGAGATTGATCGATGAGCACTGGACCTGCTGAGACTACAGATTCGAACGAAACGCCTGGAGCGTCGCGCGGCCGTACCAACCACAACGTTTTCCTGATTTCAGAAAGGGAATCACTCCATGCCCCACATTCAGAGTGACAATCAGACGGTTACCCAGATCACCGTCATCGAAGCCGAGCCGGAAAAGCAGCATGAAGCGCTGTCATTGATGGCAGAGCGAGCGCGTTTCATGGCGCGCCAGCCGGGCTTTGTCTCAATCAGCCTGCATCGAAGCCTCGACGGGCGGCGCATCGTCAACTACGTCCAATGGCAAAACCGTGAACTCCTGCAGGCGGCTCACAAATCGCCGGATTTTCGCAAGGCGTGGGGTCAGTTTGACGAGTTGACCGATCAAATCGATCCGCATCTCTACGAAGTTGCCGAGGTTTTGGACGGCAGCCGCTGAGCGCGTAATCCCGCACGGCGGCCGGAATGATGGACAATGAAGCCTGGCGACATGCTGGCCTGCCAGGCCTCTACACGATCAAGATAAATTCGGCAGGAACGTGCCACGTTCCGGCGCCTGACAGATCAAATCCAGCCTGTCGCGGCGGCAATCCGTCCGGCAGACAGTTGGCTTAGGCCGGCTGCGGGGGATGCTGAAGGGATGCAGCCAGGTGCGAGCCAACAGATTCGAGAAGAAGGTGATAGGCGCGGTCAACGATTTCGTCCAGCGACCGGGTACGTGCGAACATGGCTTGTGCCAGAGCCAATAGCTCATTGCGAGTTGGCATCCTGTTGAGATGAAGGGTCGTCAGCACATCGGCGGCATGGCACCGTGCTTCGCTAAGCGTCTCCAGCAGAACCGACAGTTCGGATGAGTGCAGCGCCGATGTAATCGCAAGCGCAATCCGTTCGGGATCGAAATGTGTGGCGAGTTGCTCGGCGGCTCGACTGATAACCCTCGCTCCGAGCCGCTGCTCATTGCGCATCACCTGCTCGGTCGGGGTCTTTAGATCCCAAACGATCCCGAGCCGCGACAATCCCTGCAAGATATAGTAAGTCGCGTCAATCTCCCACCAGTGAAATCCCTGTCGAACGCTGCTTTGGCAGGCGTGGTGATTGTTATGCCAGCCCTCACCCATCGTAAAAAGCGCCAGAAGCCAATTGTTGCGAGAGTCATCCCCGGTGACGTATCGCTTACGTCCGTAAACATGCGCGAGAGAATTGATACAAAACGTTGCGTGATAAAGCAGCACCGTGCTCCACAAGAATCCAACCACCAGCCCGGACCATCCCGCGACGAGAAAACAGAGAACAGCGACAGCTACCGCCGGCAAGACTTCGAACTTATGCAACCACTTCAATTCGGGAAAGGATGCAAAATCCGCCACCTTCACCAGATCGGCGGCATCGTGCTGTCTGGCGAAAATCCAGCCGACATGGCTGTAGACGAAACCTTTATGCCGGGGCGAATGCACATCTCGATGCGTATCGGAATGCAAATGATGGTGCCGGTGTTTGGCCGCCCACCACAGAATGCTCTTTTGGGCGCTGCTTTGAGCGAGGAACGCCAGGACGAATTGAAACAGCCTGCCAGTAGAGTAGGACCGATGCGAGAAGTACCGGTGATACCCCGCCCCGATCGCGAACATACGTAGCCAGTATAGCGCCACGCAGATTGCGACCGCTGGCCATGTGATGCCGGACCAGATCGCCGCGGCACAACCTAGATGGATAAGCATAAATGGCAGAACGGACGGGTAGACGATGTCGTCATGCTCGTCATTGACGCCGATATCACGGAACTTGCTAATAATTCTCGGCTCCCATTGGTTTCTGGAGCGGCGCGCGCCGGCTCCCTTCAAAAAGAACCCCGCTGCTGACGGGCCAGACGGCGGGGTTCTTATCAGGCTTTGCCACTATATCCGTGGTCAAAAGCATTGGCGATGTTCGCAGCGCCTAGGCGGAGCGCAGATTTTCCGCGGCAGATTTGCCAGTCCGGCGATCCGCGACGATTTCGAAAGAAACCTTCTGCCCCTCGTTGAGGGTGCTCATCCCTGCACGTTCGACCGCGCTGATATGGACGAAGACATCCTGGCTGCCTTGGTCCGGCTGAATAAAGCCAAAACCCTTTTGGTTGTTAAACCACTTCACTGTTCCCGTAGTCATGGGAGATCGTCCTTCAAGTACGTGTGTATATGGGATCGCACCAAACGCGATCAGTTAAGTCGAGATCTGGGAGAGGATCGTTAGTCAGGCGCGCTATTTGCGGCAAGGCCAGGCCGTCGGCCGAAACTCGATAGACGACAGATAATTGCCATACGGCCGTTTCGCAAGGGAATGTTTGGTTCCCCGGCCATTCCAGACTGGGGCAGCGTCGGCATTGTTCGCCGGCTGGTTGCAAGCCACGAACTCGCCGCACCGTGGCCCCGATCAAACAGTGTTTAGGGGACCGTTTTGCGAGCTGACGCGTTAGTGCTTCGTGACGATTACGGAGACTACAACTGGCGCAGCCGTTCAAGATGACAGATTCGCGACCTATGGAGAATGATCATGCCAGAGCGACGAACAGTGCAGAAAGCCAGAAAGGATAAGCGCGCGGGGAAATCGCCCACCACTCAGGCCGGCGAATTTGTACATGAGGAGATCCGCAAGGTTCGCCGCGGCCAGCATGGGGCGAGATCACCGCAACAGGCGATTGCCATCGGCCTATCCAAAGCGAGGCGTGCGGGCGTTGCGCTTCGCCCGCCAGGAAAAGGCAAGGCCAAGGCAAAAACCCGCAGGAGCGCCGAGTACGCGTATGAGGCGGGCCAGGGCAAGCGGAAACCCCGACGTCGACCACGCGTCTCGCGCGCCGTGTCGAAGGCACTCAAGCGCGAACCGCGTAGCACCGCGTCGCGCGCTGCGCTTTCGAAGCAAACGCGACGTGCCGCATCGCAGCGCAGCGCGTCCGCTCGTTCTGCCGCAGCCCGCAAGGCCGCGCGGACGAAAGGTTCCGCGGGCCGCTCCGCCGCAGCCAAAAAAGCAAGCCGGACCAGAGCGCGTTACCGCCGTTGACGTGTGCGCGTCAGAAGTTACTGCTCCAGCTAGGGCTTGCCCCTTCCGTGCACCTGTGCAGGTAGTGACGATACCACCACGTCAGCATCTGGGGTGAGACGCCTTTAAATTCGGCATGTTTAATGATGATTCGGCGGCGGCCGTCGGCGAGATTTTCGAGCGTGATCTCTGCCGTCTGCGGCGCTCGCAGCTTCCGCGGCACCAGTCGGGGAGCAGGGATCAACTCGTTGGTCGGGATCGTCATCGTCATCTCACCACAATTCCTGTTTGGTCTCGGGGCGGTCGATGAAACGGACGGCGGCTTTCGAAGACAACCGAACAAATGATCTTGCTGGTTTTAATCTTGCCGGTTCGGCGCAATCCTCGATCCGGAACTCGCCGATCGCGAACCGGCATTTCAGGCGCACCGATTTGCCACGACGAAGTCACGGCCAGCAGAAACATGGATTGCGGGTGCCCAAGGGCATCCGCAATCGCAATCGAAATCTACCCGGCAACTAATGGCTTCCGACCGTCTTGCCGACGGTCAAGTCCTGAGCCATCTTGAGATGATGCCGTAATGTCGGAAGGGTCTTGTCCGCCCAATCCTTTAGTTTCGAGTTGTCACCGCCCTTGGCATAGCGCTCGAACAATGACACCGCATCCTTATGGCCATCCAGTTGATCGCTGTCATAGCGCGAACTGAAGTCGGCGCCCTTGAGGGATTTCAACTTGTCGATCTTGCTCTGATGAGAGCTATCCAGCGCGGTCGGCAACTCCGCCTTCAGGTCGCCGCTGGAAATCATCGACTTCAAATCCTCAGACGTCTTTTGATGATCCTTGATCATGGTTGCCGCAAACGACTTCTCCGACGCGTTGCCGCGCTCCTGCGCGATTTGACTGGACTGGATCTCGAACATATCGCTGGTCGCAGCCTCCTTCACGAAGTCCACCGTCGTGGGGCTTACGCCCAGGGTGGAGTTAACCCCGGTTTTTTCTCCGATCGACTGAGCCATTGCGGGCGTCGCCAGAAGAACGAGCGCAAGGCCAGAAGCGAGGTATTTCATGTGTTGGGTCCTTTCCCGTTTCGGTAAGCACCCAAATTAATTGGCAATATTCCCTATCGTTCCTCGCGCGTTGAAGCTTTCCGCGG
>Ga0137399_10001414_pt1 | contig 10988 bp, 9 predicted proteins | sample czorhiz316metaG_FD_104810 | JGI IMG/M metagenome (GOLD analysis project Ga0137399, IMG submission 104810) | Vadose zone soil microbial communities from Angelo Coast Range Reserve, California, USA - czorhiz3.16 metaG | ecosystem: Environmental > Terrestrial > Soil > Vadose zone | place: USA...
TCGCTGTGCAACTCACGCTGGTGGATCGTCGACCGCTTGTGGTTGTGCAGAAATTCGATGGGGTCTTCGATGGTGATGATGTGGTACTCGCGCTCCCGATTGATGCGGTCGAGCAGCGCGGCCAGCGTGGAACTCTTGCCGGAGGCGGTCGGCCCGGTCACCAGCACGATACCGTTGCGCAGATTGGCGACGTCGCCCAGATGCGCGGGCAGGTGTAGCGAATCGAATTCGGGAATCGAGGTTGGGATCACGCGCATCACCACCGCGCAGCTGCCCCGCTGGATGAAGGCATTGACCCGAAAACGCGCCAGCCCGGGAAGCCCGTAGGAAATGTCGCAGGACCCCTGTTCGCGCAGCGTATTGATCGCCTGCTTGTTGTTGCCAATCAGATCGGCGGCAATGCGGCGGGTGTCGTCAGGCGAAAGCGTCGACATTCCCTCGACTTGTACAGGGACAAGGTGTCCGTACACCTCGACCTGGGGGGCGCGTCCGGGAGAAAAGATCAGGTCGCTGACCTTCTCCGATGCGCGCAACATCGCGCTCAGAAGCGCCTGGGTCGGTACCGCTCCAGGTCCGTGGACTCCTTCCAAGGCAACAGAAATCGGGGCAATGCCCGGGGATGCCATTCCATTTCCTCACACGTGCAGAAATTCCTGGCCACAGAAGGAGAACAACCACCAACAGTCGGGGGAAAACTACCCCTAACTGTAGCGCGGAGGGCGGTTTCCGCGAAGGACGGAAGGTATGTGCCCCTTAGTAACCTCGGAGGGGTTACCACGTCCCGCCTGGGACTCGGGGACGTAACAAATCAAGGAAAAGGCGGCCCGAAGGCCGCCCGATTTCTGGCAACGAGTTTCTTTTGATGCGGGGACTTCTCGTTCCAGCCCCTACTTCTTGGTGGCGGTCTTCTGCTTCTTGAAGCCGGTCTCCACCGACGCCCCGATGCTCGCCAGCATGTCCTTGGCCGGTTGCGCATAGGGTCCGGTCGGCGCCAGTTCCAGGTACTTGTTGAACGCCTCGGACGTGCCGTCGGGAGCCACCATCTTGTCGCCCTTCAGGGTAGCTTTGCCGATCATATTCACGCCCTTCCAGTAATAGGCGTCCGCCTTTGTCGGATCGGCTGCGATCACCTTGTCGAAGGCGGTGATCGCATCGTCGACCTTGCCGGCATTGGTCAGGACCGCGCCGATGTTGAAATTGTATTGCCCGGCACGGGTCGGATCGAGCTGGGCTGCCTTGTTGTAGCTCGCCACGGCGTCGTCAATCTTGCCCGACTTGGCGTAAACCTCGGCCAGGTTGTTGTAGTAGGCGGCCAGTTTGGAGTTCGCCTCCGCGTCCTTGGGATCCGGGTTAGCCGTCTTGAGTTCGATCGCCTTCTGGTAGTTCGCGGCCGCCGCCTGGTAGCGCTTCTGCTTTTCCGCCGGGTCGGTCTGCTTGGGCGCCGACAAGCGGTCGTAGTCCGCTAGCTTGAAGAACAGCAGGTCACGGGTCGGATCGAGCTGGGTCGCCTCCGTCAACGTACTGATGGCCGTGTCGAAATCGCCGGCATCGGCAGCCGTCTTGGCAGCATTCAGCTTGTCGTTCAGCGTTTTGACCGTCGATTGCTCTTTCTGGTTCTTCTCCTTGGTCTCCTGCATGGCCTTGATCTGTTCGGGAGTCATCCCCTGGCCCTGGGCCGCCGCGGTCTGCTCCTTCTTCAGGTCGAAGTCCTGGGTCAGTTCGTCCAAACCGACTTGCACGCCGCCGTAATGAAACAGCTCCTTGCCATCGGGTGCAAACAGCGTCGCCTTGTACTTGCCGGGTGAAATGCCCAGCGAAAAATACTCGCCCTTTTTGTTCAACTTCAGGGTGTATTTGCGTCCCGTGTCGAGGCTGAGCCACTCCACCGTGCCCTCGGTGATCGGCTTGCCCTCCGAGTCCCGGCACACGCCCTTTACCGAACCCGTCGCCTGCGCGAAGACCGGCGGCACACACAGTCCCAGCCACAGCGCGACCAGCACTGCCCATGCGAAACGTTGCTTCATTGTTAGCCTCCCGGCTGATTCCATTTAAGATTGCAGATCTCAAATTGCGGATTTCGCGCGCGCTTTTGCGCGCACCACTCTATCCGAAATTCGCCATCCTGGATCTGAATTCGGCGCTCCTAAATCCTTACTGTGCGGACGAAGCGGGCGCTGCCGTCGTTTGCACGTACGGGATCGGGTCCCGCGTTCCCGCCTGATCGAACGCGCGCAGCCGCAGCACGCAACTGTCGCACACCCCGCAGGCTCGATCCTCGCGGCTGTAGCATGACCACGTTAAATCCAAGGGCGCGCCCAATTCAAGGCCGAGCCTCACAATCTCATGTTTGCGCAGCGCGATCAGCGGCGTCACAATCTCGATCTTGCCTTCTTTCGTTCCCGCCCGGATGACCCGGTTGAATGCCTCGTAATACGCCGGACGGCAATCCGGATATCCGGAACTGTCCTGCTCGACCGCGCCGATGTAGATCTTCTCCGCCCCCAGCACCTCGGCCCAACTGACTGCAACCGAGAGAAAATGCGCATTGCGGAAGGGCACGTAGGTGACCGGAACAGTCTGTCCGATGGTGTGCGACTCGGGCACGGCGATATTCGGATCGGTGAGCGCCGATCCTCCAATGGCGCGCAATGCTTCATTGCGCACCACCAGCCGGTCCCGAATTCCCACCCAATCACAGACCGCCAGGAACGACTGCAACTCGCGTTCTTCGGTTCTCTGCCCGTAACGGATGTGCACCGCCGCCGCATCAAAATCGCGCGCCGCCAAAGCCGCACATACACAGGAATCCATCCCGCCGCTCAACAAGACGACGGCCCTGGATTTGCGCTCCATCACAGATTTAGATGCCATTTCCGACCGTTCCGCCATTGCTTATGTCGCGGCCGAGACGGGGTTTTGCCCCCTACCAGGCGCGGCGAACCGCGTTTGAAGCAGAGCCGTCAGACCCGCCTGCCTGGGTTCTCAATCCGAAGTCTGAACCCTGCAATCGAAAATGCCTCAGACACCCTTCACGGCCGGATCCCAAATAAACTTATGGATCTGCAGGCTTAGCCGCGCCGGAACATCGTCGGCGAGTATCCACTCGGCCAGTTGCTGGGGATCAAGCAGGCAGTGCGATGCGTCCCGTGCTCCGGTAGCGTCTTTCCGGAAAGCCGGAGAAAACAATACGGCATTGACCCGCTCGGCCAGATGGTGCCGTGCTTCAAAGTCCCGCGCAAATTCATAGTCCGCGCGGTCGCTGATCACGAACTTCACTTCGTCATGCGGCGCGAGCGCATCCAGGTTCTCCAGGTCAAACGTGTCGGGCTCGCCCGAGTGCGGACACTTCACATCCACGATCTTGATCACGCCCTTGGGCACCCGTGCCAGCGGACGCTCGCCGCTGGTCTCGATCAGCACCCGGCAGCCCGCGTGCAGCAATTGCTCCATGAATGGCACCAGTTCGCGCTCCTGCAGCATGGGCTCTCCGCCGGTGATTTCGACCAGTCCGCCCTGCGGACTCAGTCTGCGCACTTCCGCGAGCACTTCTTCGGAAGACTTCCGCTGCCCGCCCGTGAACGTGTATTCGCTGTCGCACCACGAGCAGCGCAGGTTGCATCCTGTCAGGCGCACGAAGACACAGGGCAGGCCAGCGTAGGTGGACTCTCCTTGAAGCGATTTGTAGATCTCGGTTATCTGCACAGGGTGAACTCGAACGAAACATTGAGTCAATGATTCAATGATGCAATTCGGCAATGCCCCGGTCTACTCCGAATACTTCGCAGTCGTGGTGTCGGTCTCAAAAATCGTGACATCCCGCACGAACACGCGGCCCTCGGTGACGCTCTTCAGGCGGCCATTCGTTTCCTCGAAGAAATACCTGGCCAGATTCTCGGCGGAAGGGTTCAACTCGGTAAACGGGGCGACGTCGTTGATCATCTGGTGATCGAGCCGGTCGATCACCTGCTTCATCACTTCGCGCAGATCCTTGAAGTCGAGCAGCAATCCGGCCTTGTCGAGTTCCTCACCGGCCAGCGTCACCCGGACCTTGTAATTATGACCGTGGGGGTTTTCGCACTTACCCTTGTAATTGCGCAGGTAATGACCTGCCGCGAACGTATCTTCGACCGTTACTTCGTACATGGATCCCCCGGCGGCCCGCATGGACACAGCGGTTCCGCGCCTTCAGGCTCAACCCTACATTTTACGCGAGGTGGTGATTTTACGCCGGGCAGCCCGACCCACGCGGATCTTGCTGTGCTCGAAAGACCGACGGGTAGTGACCCCTAGTCAGCCACCCCCCCGCCTAGGTTACTCTCAGTCGATCCGCGGACCGGCCCCGGGGCCGGGCGCCCCAAAGAACTCCTCGACTTCCCGCATGTCCGTCGTCCGCCGGTAGTTCGGCAGGCTCTCCACGAACACCCGCCCATAGGCTTTCTTCAGGATGCGGTTATCAAGCAATGTGAGCAGTCCCCGGTCGTGCAGCGAGCGGATCAGGCGTCCGAAACCCTGTTTCAGCGTGATGACCGCAGCCGGCACCTGGTACTGGAAGAACGCATTGCCGCCCTCGGCATCGATCGATTTCACCCGCGCCGCCACCACCGGGTCGCTCGGCACCGCGAAGGGCAGCCGGTCGATGATCACGCAGCTCAGTTGCTCACCCTGCACGTCCACGCCTTGCCAGAATGACGATGTCGCGAACAGCACGGCGTGGGGCGTCAGCCGGAACTCCTCGAGCAGTGCGCTCTTGGGCGCGTCGCCCTGCAACAGCATGGGGAACTCCAGTTCTCCCAGCAGTCGCTGGTAGACCTCGTTCATCTGCGCGTAGCTGGTGAACAGCACGAAGGCCCGCCCGCGAGTGATCTCGAGCAACCGCCGGATGCGGTCCGCCGCCTTCGCCGCAAACTGGGGCGTGCGCGGATCGGGCAGGTCAGGCGGGACATAGAACATCGCCTGGTTCGGGTAGTCGTAATGGGAGGGCAGCACCACCTCGCGCACATGCCCGAGGCCCAGCCTCCGCTTCATGTACTCAAAGCCTCCGCCCACGGCCAGCGTCGCAGAGGTGAGCACCGCCGTCTCCATTTGCTCGAACAGCGTGGCTTTCAGGATGGGCGCCACATCGATCGGCGTAGCCTGCAACCAGACATTTTTCCGCCCCCCTCCGACACTGCGGGATCCATCCGAGGCCTCTTTCGCCTGCTCGGTGTCTCGGTGCCTCTGTGGTGAAAAACCCCTTCCCCGCCGCTCGATCCAGAAAACCGTATTGGTATCCTCTGACTCCATCAGGAACCCGAGTTGCACCTGCAGTTCCTGCGCGCGTCGCGAGAACGTAAAGACTTCTTCTGACTTGCTCGGTAGGTTGTGCAACTCCGAGCCCAGCCGCTGGAGCGACTGGTTGAGCGCGATGAACTCGTCGCCGTTTTCCTCCATGAACTCGCGCCGGTTCTCGAACGCAAACCGTCCTTCGCCCGGCGGCAGCACCGAGAAAAACAATTGCGCACGGTCACGCAGGCTCTTCAGTGCACCCCTGACCGACGCCGAAAGCAGCTGGTTGCGCGTCAGCGAGGCCTCCACGTCGCGGACCAGCTCGTCCACTCGCTGGTTGCTCACCGAGACCCCGAAGTAGCTGCCCGCTACACTTTCCAGTTCGTGCGCTTCGTCGAAAATCACCGCGCCCGCTTCCGGCAAGACGCCCGCATCCGGCGCATACTCGGAAGCCTGCTTGATGGCGAGATCCGCAAAAAACAGGTGATGATTGACGATGATGATGTCGCTTACCATCGCCCGCCGGCGCATTTCAGTGATGAAGCAAGTCTCAAACGCGCTGCACTTCTGGCCAAGGCATGTGTCGGAGCGCGCGTCCAGCTTGTGCCAGAGCGCGCTCGCCTCCGGCAGCGACGCTAGTTCGCTGCGGTCGCCGGTGTGCGTCGTCTTTTCCCAGGCCGCGATCGCGCGGTAGTGCTCGATCTCCTCCAGCCCCGAAAGCACCGGCTGGTCCGTCAGGTCGTAGAGCTTCTTCTTGCAGAGATAGTTGCTTCGCCCCTTCATGTAGCAGACATTCAGCTTGCCCTCGCCGTTGGGGAAAAGCGTCTGCTCCAGAAACGGAATGTCTTTGTAGAAGAGCTGCTCCTGCAGGTTCTTGGTTCCGGTCGAGATGATCACGCGCTTGCGCGACCGGATCACCGGCATCAGATATGCCAGCGTCTTGCCCGTGCCCGTGCCCGCCTCGACGATCAGGTGCCGCTTCTCCTCCAGAGCCTGCTCGACTGCCAGGGCCATCTGCAGCTGTCCGCGTCGAAATTCGTACGCCGGATGGGTCTTCGAAAGCACGCCTCCGGGCCCGAAGAAATTGTAGAGAGAAACGTCCGGTTTCCACGCGCTGGAGCTACCGGAAGACGCGGGCTGAGAGGTGGAGGGCACGGAGTCTCTATAATAGCTGCAAGGCCCACGTAGGCACAGACGCTCTCCTCATGTGCGGCCGTGGCGGTTTCTGCCGCGGCTGGATTTGCGACCCTGACCAGCCTTGCGACCGAGAGCTTGAGAGCGGCACGGCTCAGGCGGGGACGGCCGCCCTCGGCCGACCAGCCAGCCCGAAGGGCTGGAGAGATTTGCAGGAAGCCGAAAGACCAGATTTGTCGAAGCTAAAAACACAATACGCGCGAGCCACCGGACTCCATGCAACCAGCTCAGGGCAGGCCCTCGCTGATCGCCAGACGCAGCCACCCCTGCTCGCCATCGTCGGCCGCCCCAACGTCGGCAAGTCCACGCTCTTCAACCGCCTGGTGGGCTCCCGCCGCGCCATCGTCGGCGACGAGCCCGGCATCACCCGCGACCGCCTCTACGGAGACAGTGAGTGGCGCGGCCGCGCCTTCCGCGTCGTCGACACCGGCGGCATCATCCCCGAAGACAAGGACTTCATCCCCTCGGAAATCTTCCGCCAGGCCCGCGTAGCGCTTGACCAGTCCGCGGCCATCGTCATGGTCGTCGACGGCCGCTCCGAACTCGCCGCCCCCGACCTCGAACTCGTACGCCTGCTGATGAAGACCGGCAAGCCCTTGTTCCTGGCCGTCAACAAGATCGACAGCGACAAGCAGGAGTCGCTCACAGCAGACTTCCATCGTCTGCGCGTGAAGAAAGTCTTCCCGCTCTCCGCCGAGCACGGCCACGGCATCGATGACCTGCTCGATGCGTTTCTCGAAATCCTGCCGCCTCAGGAAAAAAGGGAAGAAGAAGACTTCCTCGCAGAAGACCCCGACGTCACCGGGGAACAAGCTCAACCTAACGAGACGGTCGAAGGCATCGATGAAGACGCCGTCGCTGACTCGGCCGAGGACGAGCCAACGACCACCGACCAACGACCAACGACCGCAATAAAAATTGCCATCATCGGCCATCCCAACGTAGGCAAGTCGACGCTGCTGAATCAGCTCACCGGCACCGCGCGCGCCATCGTTTCGCCCATCCCCGGCACCACCCGCGACGCAGTCGACGAAATCGTCGAACGCAACGGCAGGCAATTCCGTTTCATCGACACCGCCGGCATCCGCCGCAAGGGCAAGACCCACCTGATGGCCGAGAAGCTCTCCGTCGTCATGTCGCGCAAGCATCTCGAGGACGCCGACATCGCCTTGCTGGTCATCGACGCCACCGAAGGCGTCAGCTCCCTCGACGCCACCATCGCCGGCTACGCGCACGAGAGCGGCCGCTCCCTCATCATCCTTGTCAATAAGTGGGACCTGATCACGACCGGCCAGAAGCGCGCCATCAGCCAGGCCCGCGCCGCCCGCATCCACGACTCCAAACGGCCCCAGGACCAGAAGCTCTACATCGAACGCCTGCGCAACTCGCTCAAGTTCCTGAACTACGCGCCCGTGCTGTTTATCTCCGCCTCGACCGGCAAGAACGTCGACCAGATCTTTTCCCTGATCGAGGAAGTCGCCGCGGAACGCCGCAAACGCATCGGCACCGGCGAAATGAACCGCTTCCTCAAGACGGTCGACTTCGAACGCGCTTCGGTCCCCGCCAGCCAGCGGGTGCGCATCCTCTACATGACGCAATCCAACGTGGCGCCTCCCACCTTCATCCTGTTCACCGACCGCGCCGTGAAACTGCACTTCTCCTACCAGCGCTTCCTGGAAAACCAGATCCGCCACGCCTTCGGCTTCGTAGGCACGCCCATCTGGATCAAGAACCGGGCCAGGGGCTCGGAATAAAACCCTTTGCAAGATGGTCGGGTGCTGTGCTTATTCTTTGGTATCGGCTCGCTCACATCCTCGGGATCTGCCCAAAAGGCTGACCTTCGGCGTCGCGATCGGGTGCTCAACGCCATATTCCATGAGACGGCGAAAGTGACGCCGCCGCGAGCGCGCGCTGTCTCCCCGGTTTCACCCGGCCCTGTCTGCATGGATCGCTTGTTTGTGGCGCGACCTGGAGGAGGCGCTGAATCCGAAGCAATCTCAAGGGGGGTCGCGGTCCGACCCGCCCGGACCAATTTCGCCGCCCAAGCCGTGCTGCGCCGCTGATTCACGGACGACCGTATATGGCGGACGAATGCCGATGCAGCCCTCACCGCTTCGCGATCTCCCGCGGCATCAGCCCCACCCGACTCACCCCCGCCGCCCGCGCCGTATCGATCGCGTCCGCCACATACTCAAAATCAACCTCATCGTCACCCTGCACGAAGGCGACCTTCTCCGCCCGTTGCTTGAAGATGTTCGCCAGCTGCGGCTTCAATTCCGCCCAGCTGACGGGTTGTTCGTTGATCTTCAACTCCGGCGGCTCGCCGCTCTTGGTCTCGCCCAGCTGGATCACGATGGTCCGCACTGGCTCCGGCGCACCATCGGTCTTTGCCGGCTGCGGAATCTGCGCGTCCAGCCCTTTATGTTCCTCCTTTGTTTCCGTCACGATCACCATAAAGATGATGATCAGCACCAGCAGCACATCAATCAGCGGAGTCACATTCATCTGCGGTGCAGACGCACCACCGCCTGCCATCGACATTGCCATGATTTTCTCCCCGGCGGCACGCTGCGTGTCTGAGGGATTGGACACCCGTTTCCCGCGCGGAGTTCCCAGCCGCGAACGGAGTGTTCCCTCTGTCTCAGTGGTTCAGAAATCCAGCCTCCACATTCCGCCGATTCATCTCTTAAGAATCGCAACCGAGCTCGGTCTGCCCGGACGCGGGGTAGTGGGACGCTCCTGGCAAAGAAGCAATTCTGCATGCGCAAGCGGCGCTTTCTCGCATCCCTGCTTTGGCTTTTACTGGCGGCCACCATCGCCGCACGCGCGCAGGACAACTGGGAAATCCAGGTCTACGACTCCGAACTTGTCCCCGCCAACTCCACCATGGTCGAGATCCACTCCAACTTCACAGTGCCCGGGAGCAAAACCGTCGTCGACGGTGTCCAACCCACCAACCAAGCCATGCACGAGACCCTGGAAATCACGCAGGGCTTCAACGACTGGTTTGAGAACCGGTCTCTACGTCTTCGGCATGATCCAACCCAACGGCGAAATGGGAGTTCAATTTTGGCGTCGGCTGGGGTCTGACCCCCGGGGTGGCTCCAGATGCCGCACACCCGAAAAGTCCCGCCCGCAACGACAGCGGCTAACCGACCGGGGAAACCGTTGGCGATAACGGCGGAACCGGAGGGATCGGCGCCGCCGGCGGCGGCGGATGCAGCAGCGCGTGCAGCGCCGGATAGCGTTCCGCGAAAAAGTACAGGGCGTACGCCGGAAAGAACACCGTCTCGGGGACACAGACCAGCGCGATGACATACAACAATCCAGCCAGCACCAGCGTCCCCGCCACAATGGCTGCTGTGATCGTGAAGGCGTTCCAACCCAGACCGGCCCCCTTGGCAAGAATCACCACGATCGCTCCCACAATTGCCACCGGCACCATCACCACCACCGCGGCGATCAAGCCGAGGATGTTGAACACGACGGCTGCTCCGATCGCCAGCACCATCTTCATCCCGATATAGCCGGCATAGGCCAGCTTCTCCGCACTCATCATTCTGAACAGGCGCCCCCAGCTCTCCATCACACCCAGGTTCTCGACCGCCATCAGCGGAATCACAAAACCCGTGGCCAGCACCACGACCAGCAGCATGGCCAGACCACAGGCCACGAACACGGCAATCACGGGCAGAAACGCCAGAAGCAGCGACAGCCCAGGCTCTTGGGTCTACCACATGGTGTCAAGGACCAGCAGGAGGAGCGGAAGAAACAGCACCGCCGCCACCCCCAGGGCCACCCCCGACAAGGCAAGCTGCCAACCGAAAAAGCGCAGCCCTTGCCGTTGCCAGCGGTTCCAGCCTGCTTCCAATTCGCAATGCCTGCGCAGCACCGCTTCGAACAAAACGAAGCGGCTGATGCTGGCGACGTAAACCCATACCAGTCCGAGGATGAGAAAACCCAGCAGAGCGACCACGATGACCGTGGCCAGAACGGCTGGATCCAGTCCCAGGCGCCCGAGCGCGTCGTGCGAGCCCGCAAAATTCTGTGGGTGGGTTGGAAACCTGGAGGGCAGGTTGCTCATGCTCTGAAAGCTATTGCAGCCGCCCCCGGAACTCATCTCCCCGGTGGCCAAAGCAAGCACCGCCAGGCGGGCCCACTGCCCGAAGCGGAACGGTTTCGTCAGCTGTGCCTGGGTGTGTTCAAACGCGGCGCCGATGACATCCACGGCGGATTTTGACAAGGCCTGCCTCGGTGCGGATTTTCGCGTCTTCCTGAGCCTGCACGTTACTGCCAAGGGGAAAAACGGTCAACCGAAATTCGTTTCACGGCAGAGACACGGATTGACATCCTCCCCTTCGTGAACGGAGGGGATTCCTACCGGCTGTACACTCGCGCATACGATGCCCTCGGTGGGTTCCTGACACGACGCACTGGCAGCATGCGAAGATGACGAACAGGCTAACGAGGCGAGTCCCGCCTCTTTGATGTTTATCGCACCAACCCAATCCGCAGGGGCGGAGAAGCCA
>Ga0137399_10001416_pt1 | contig 10986 bp, 5 predicted proteins | sample czorhiz316metaG_FD_104810 | JGI IMG/M metagenome (GOLD analysis project Ga0137399, IMG submission 104810) | Vadose zone soil microbial communities from Angelo Coast Range Reserve, California, USA - czorhiz3.16 metaG | ecosystem: Environmental > Terrestrial > Soil > Vadose zone | place: USA...
CCTGGACGTTGATCCTGGACGCGGACGAGCGCGTGACACCGGGTCTTCGAAACGAGATCGAGTCCGTGCTCGAGGATCCCGCGCGGCGGGACGGATACTGGATCTACCGCGAGAACCGCTTCTACGGCCGCGCGATCCGCTCGGCCGGATGGCAGCGGGACAAAGTCCTCCGCCTGTTCGACCGCAGAAGGGGAGCCTACCGCCCCGTGCTCGTGCACGAGGAGATCGCGCTCGACGGACGGGCGGGCTCGCTCTCGGAACGGCTCCTCCACGAGCCCTACCGGGATCTCGACCACTACTTCGAGAAGTGGAACCGCTACGCGCACTGGTCCGCTGAGGATCTCCGCCGCCGCGGGGTCCGGGCGTCCGCGGCCCGGCTCCTCTTCCGCCCGTGGCTGCGCTTCGCGCGCATGTACGTCCTCGAGGGCGGCTTCCGCGAGGGGCGCCGGGGGCTCGTGCTCTGCTGGCTCGCCGCCTTCTCGGTGTTCGCCAAATACGCGCGCCGCTGGGAGGCCGAGATCAAGGACGAGACTCGATGAGGGTCGCGCTCTTCGGAGCCTACGATCCCGACTATCCACGCACGCGCGTCCTTCGCGAAGGGCTCGAGGCCCGGGGGGCGGAGATTGTCTCGATCCGGGCGCCGCTCCACCGAGCTCCCGTCCTGCGCGAGATGGGTCTCCTGCTCTCATGGGCTCGGGGAGCGCGAAAGATCGACGCCATCCTCGTGCCCTCTTTCGGCCATCGCGACATTCCGCTCGCGGAGCTCCTCGGACGCGCGGTGGACTCACCGGTGCTCTTCGACCCGCTCGTCTCGCGCTGGGACACGCAGGTCGGGGATCTGGGGAGGCTCAAGAAGGGGAGCATCAGCGCCCGCCGGGTCCGCGCGAGCGATCGCGTCTCGCTCACGCTCGCGGACATGGTGATCTGCGACACCTGGGAGCACGGAGACTTCTATTCGAGCGAGTTCGGAATCGCGCGGCGGAAGCTCAGCCGCGTTCCCGTGGGGGCCGATCGTTTCGCGTTCGAGCTCGGCGAGCGAAGGACGCCCCGTCCCCGCACGGGTCCGCTCGACGTCGTGTATCTGGGAGGGTACCTCCCGCTGCACGGTCTTCCCGCGATCCTCGACGCGGCGACGCATCTGGAGTCGCGCCATGGCGAGCGCTTCGCGACGTTCACGCTGATCGGGGGCGGCATGCTCCTCCCGCGCGTCGAGCGCGACGTGGCAGCGCGCGGACTGAAGAGTGTCCGGCTCCTCCCGCGGATGCCATACCACGAGGCGATGACGCGGCTTGCGCGCGCCGATGCCGGCCTCGGGATCTTCGGAACGAGCGACAAGGCGGGCCGGGTGGTGCCGCACAAGGTCTTTCAATCGATGGCGCTCGGAGTTCCGACCATCACGCGTCGCTCCGCCGCCATCGCGGAGTTCTTCCGGGACGAGGAACACCTGGTGCTGGTGCCGGCCGGGGACGGGGTGGCACTCGCGCGGGCGATCGAAGCGCTCGCCGGCGATTCCACGCGGCGCGAGAAGATCGGCGCGCAGGGCAGGGCCGCCGTGCGGGCGCAGGCCTCCCCTTCGAGGATCGGAGACCTCCTGGTCGAAGCCATCCAGCGCTCGCGTGAGGCGACCGCGCCCGGCGCGCGACGGTGACCCGGATCCTGCACGTCGACTCCGAGCGCCCGTGGCGCGGAGGGCAGCGGCAGGTGCTCCTGCTCATGCGCCGCCAGCGCGCCCGCGGAGACGATCCTCATCTTGCCGCTCCCGGGGAAGGAGCGCTCGCCGCGCGGGCTTCGAAGGAGGGATTTCCGGTTCACCCGGTCCCCATGCGCGGAGCGTGGGACCTCAGGGCCGTGCTCGCCCTCGCGAGCGTGATGCGCGCGATCCGCCCGGAGATCGTGCACTGGCAGGCGGCGCGCGCCCACGCGATCGGCGCCATGGCGGCCCTCATCGAACGCGCCCCCGCGCGCGTGCTCTCGCGCCGTGTCCAGTTTCCGGTGCGCCGATCGGTCGGAAGCCGGCTTCTCTACGCGCTTCCGATCGACCGCATCGCGGCCATCTCCGGCGCCGTGCGCGAGGCGCTCGTCCGAAGCGGCGTTGACGCCGCGAAGATCGACGTCGTGCCGAGCGGCATCGATGTGGCGCCCGGACTGAGCCCGGCGCGGCGGCTTGAGCTCCGCGCCGAGCTGGGATGCGCGGATCCGGACGTCGTGGGCATCAATGTCGCGGCGCTCTCTCCGGGGAAGTCGCACGAAGATCTCCTGCGCGCGACGGCGATCGCGTCGCGCCGCGCTCCGCGGCTCAAGCTGTGGATCGCGGGGGAAGGTCCGCTCGAGGAGACGCTCCGGAAGGAACAGCGGACGCTGGGTCTCGACGGAACGGTCACGTTCCTCGGATTTCGCACCGACGTCGAGGCGTTGCTGCGCGCGGCGGATTTCTTCTGCACCCCCACGAGCTCCGAGGGCCTCGGCTCCTCCATACTCGAAGCCATGGCGGCCGGGCTGCCGGTCGTGGCCACACGCGTGGGAGGGATCCCCGAGATCGTGGAGGATGGTCGGACCGGGGTCCTCGTTCCTCCCTCGGATCCCGCGGCGTTCGCGGAATCCATGGTGGCGATGGCCGCGCGGGCCGATCTGAGACGAGAAATGGGGAAGTCCGGCAGGGAGCATGCAGGCCGGTTCTCCGCGGACCGGACCGCAGAAGGGACGTACGTTGTCTACCGCGCCGCGCTAAAGGCCCGGCGTCGGTTGACCGTGTAAATTCAACCTGTTAGAGTCACGCGTCTTAGAGTCCCTGTCCGATCCGTATTACGCCGTCGAAGAGAAAGGCGCGCCCCTCGGATGCATGATGTCTGGATGATTGTTCTCTATGGCGCCTTGGTCCTGGGCGTCCTCGTGTTCGTGCACGAGCTCGGTCACTTCCTGGTCGCCAAGTGGCTGGGCGTCCGGGTCCTCTCCTTCTCCATTGGCATGGGGCCCCGCGTGTTCGGATTCACCCGGGGAGGAACGGACTATCGGATCTCCTTGCTGCCGCTCGGCGGATTCGTACGGATGGCGGGCGACAGCCCCGACGCGCAGGACCGCTGCGGCGAGCCCCACGAATTCCTCGAGAAGCCGTGGTGGGCGCGGGCGCTGATCACCGCCGCGGGCCCCTTGGCGAATCTCGTTCTGGCCTTCCTGATCAACGTCGCCGTGTACCTGATCGGGGTAAGGACTCCTGATTTTCTCTCCACCGTCGGGCACGTCGGCCCTCATTCGATCGCCGAGAGTATCGGGGTGCGCGAGTGGGACCGCATCGAGACGCTCGACGGACGCCCCGCCCGCACCATGCGGCAGCTCGCCACCACGGTCGACCACGTCGTGCGCGCGAAGGGTTCCGAGGAGGTTCCCCTCACCGTCCTGCGGGGAGGAGCGCGGGTCACGCTCCACGTCCCGCGGCGCGATGCCGCGCGCCTTGCCGGGGAGCTGGACTGGAACACCGGCACCGTGATCGGGCGCGTCTTCCTGGGGCTGCCGGCCTACCAGGCGGGCCTCCGCGAAGGGGACGAGATCGTGAGCGTCGACGGACACCGCGTCACCAACTGGACCGATCTCTCGGCGCGCATCCGTCGAAGCCCGGATACCCCGCTGGAGCTCGAGGTCCGGCGCGGCTCGCAGCAGTTCCAGGTCACCGTGAAAGCCACACCGGACAGCGTGATCGGGATCTCCTTGCCCGAGACGATCACGATCTTGGAACGGTTTCCGCTTCCGGAGGCCCTGTCCCTCGGCGTGCGGCAGACGCAGTACGCGGCGAGCCAGATCTACCAGGGCCTCTGGAGCTTCGTGACGAACCCGATCCGCCTGAGCTCGAGCGTCGCCGGACCGATCGCGATCGCGCAGGTGGCGCGCGATCAGGCGCGGAGCGGCCTGGATCAGCTTCTTACCTTCGCGTCGTTCATCAGCGTGGCGCTGATGGCGATGAACCTGCTCCCGATCCCGATCCTGGACGGAGGCCACGTGCTCTTCGCGCTGCTGGAGGGAATCCGGCGCAGGCCGCTGTCGTTCAAGACGCAGGCGGCGTTCCAGCGGGTCGGCCTGGCCGTCCTGGGGGGCCTCGTCATTTTCTCCTTCGCCAACGATCTCACCCGGGTCTCGCAGCGAAAACGCGCCGAAGCCGATATCAACCGACGGCTGAACAGGAACGCGCCCGCCGACACGGTCCCCCTCCCGGACGGTCGTTGATCCCGCCGGGTTGACCCGGCGCGACACACCGATGCGCGGCGCGTTCGTCGCGAGGCTCGTCGTCATCGTGCTGCTCTTCGCGGCGACCGTCCTTGCCGCCCGCTCGTTCGCGGAGAAGGCTGCCGATTTCGAGAGGACGCGCGAGGTGCGCCGGGTCGAGATCCACGGGAACACCGCATTTTCCACCGGGAGGCTGCGGAAATTCCTGAGGACACGAGGGGAATCGTTCTGGCGACCCTGGCGCCATTCTCCGTACCGCCCCGACTTTCTCCGGTTCGATCGGTCCACCCTCCAGTCCTACTACCGGCGCCGTGGATACATGGCGGCCCGGGTGGACAGCGTGCGGACGGTCCCGGTTCCACGGAGCGAGACGAAGGTGGACGTGCACTTCTTCCTCACCGAGGGGCCGCTCTTTCGGGTGAACGGCGTGCGCCTCGAGGGAACCCACCCGCTCAGCGAGGCGGAGGCGCGCCGCGTCCTGAAGCAGAAGCCCAACGACCCCGTCGACATCACGAGTGTCGAAACCGACCGGCAGGCGATCGAGGATCTCTACGCGGATCTCGGGTACGCGGCGGTCCAGGCGCGGGACAGCCTCGAAGTGGACAGCGTGCGCGTGAACGTCGTGTACCGGGTCCAGCCTGGAATCGTGGCGCGGCTGGGGCAGATCGGGGTCGAGGGCATCCGCAAGACGAGGCGCCGCGTGGTGACCCGCGAATTGACGCTGCACCCGGGGGACATCCTCTCCCGTAAAAAGCTCGCGGACAGTCAGCAGCGAATCTACGACACGGGCCTCTACAGCGACGTCGTGTTCGAGCGCGGCGAAATCGATACCGTGACGCGCCTGGCGGATCTCCACCTCACCGTGCGCGAACGGAAGATGGCGTGGATCGACGCCGGGCTCGGATACGGAACCTTGGACCAGGTCCGGCTCACGAGCCAGTGGGGGCATCGGAACATCGGCCGTGAGGGGATCCGGTTCATCGCGACCGGGCGCATGGGCGTCATCGTGAAGCCGATCCTGCCCGCGTCTCGATGGAAGCTGGGGAATCGCCGCGCGGACGTCTCGCTCTCGCAGCCCTGGACCTTCGGGACCCGCACCCAGACGACGCTGGGCGGGTACGCCGAACAGGCGGTCGTGACCCAGACGGGAGACCGGAGGTTTCTCGAAATCCCGCTCCGGGCGTATGGAGCGGCCCTCGCCTTTCGCAGAGATCTCTCGCTCGTTACCCACGGGACGCTTTCTTTCGAGCACCGCCACGTCATCTCCGACAGCACAAGCCTCCCGCTCGCCCCCGGCGTCGAGCAGAAGAGCTACTCGACGAGGCGCGTGGGCCTCGCCCTCGAGCGCGACACGCGCGTGGATCCCTTCGATCCCAAAGCGGGAGGCGACCTTATCGGGAACACGGTGGTCGCCGGAGGTGTACTCAAGGGCAGCGCCCGCTTCGTGAAATTCGGCGGGACCGCGGCAACCTACATCCCGGTGCGCCGCAGGCTCACGCTGGCTCTGCGCGTCCAGTCCGGATACGTGAACCCGTTCGGCACCTTCGCGGGTCGAATCGATACGCTCCATGAGCTCGTCCTCATCCCCTTCGAGGACCGCTTCGTGACGGGGGGGGCCTCCTCGGTGCGCGGCTACTTCGAGAACGAGATCGGGAACAGGATCGTCGGGGTCGACACGACGGGCGCCGTGATTCGCGAGAATCGAGGCGGGGAGGTCCTTCTGCTCGGCTCCGTGGAGGCACGATTCCCGCTAGTCTGGGTGCTGGGCGGTGCGGTTTTCATGGATGCCGGAAACGTCTGGGAGCGGCCCCAAGACATCACCCTCCGGCGCATCTTCAAGGTGGTCGGGTCCGGAGCGGGTTATTCCGACATGCGCTGGTCGGTGGGCGCCGGCATCCGGATCGGCACGCCGGTGGGGCCGGTGCGGTTCGACTACGGATGGAAACTGCGGCGGGCCAAGCTGGAAGAGCGTGACCTGAGCTCTGCCCGCGGCACGTTCCACTTCAGCCTGGGACAGGCGTTCTGACATGTTCGGCGGCGAGATCGAAAGGCTTCAGTCCGGGAAACAGCAGAGCGGCCAAGGCCCTCCGGGCGGCCGGCGCGGGCCGGGCTGGATCTCGCGGATCCTGATCCTCGTCGCGGCGGCCCTCCTCGTCGTGTGCGTGGTCGCGGGGGTCTTCGCGCTCCTCTTCGCGCGGGGAGACCCGGTGGTTTCCCGCCGCATCGTCCGGTTCATCAGCACCTCGATCGGCTCCGACTCGACGCGCCTCGAGTCCGACCGCGTGCACGGATCCCTCTTCGGCGGGGCCGTGCTCGAGAACCCGAGGCTCGTCGTCCTGACTCCGGACGGGCCGGTCACGTGGCTCAGCGCCACGAGGCTCCGGGCGGAATACGACACGTACCAATTGCTTTTTTCACGACGCCGGACGCTCCGGATCACCATCGACGCGCCCGTTCTCCCGCTCGTGCACGACCGGAGGGGAAACCTCGTCGTGCCCCGGTTCCGCGGATCGAAGCGGAATCCGCTCGACAAGACGGCGACCAAGATCGACGTAGAATTCCATGACGGTACGATCTCGCTCGACCGGGGGGGCCTCCGTTTCGGGAAGATCACGGGCACCGCGGCGGCGATCCTGGAACCGGGGAAGACGACGATGCGGGTGACGCGGCTCAGCGGCGTGAGCCTCATGCCGGGCAGGCCGGGAACCATCCGCTCCTACGGAATCGCGACCGTGGCGGGTGGCCGGCTCCGCTTCGATCCGCTCTACCTCGCGCTGGACCGTTCCCGCGTCCGCTCCGCCATCGACTGGGATCTCGAGCACGCGCGCGTCGTCTCCTCGCGGACCGGTGTCGCTCCGCTCGACGTCGAGGAAGTGATGCGACTCCTCGACCTGGCCCCCCCCACGCGAGGGTCGCTCGTGGGAGAGATTTCCTTCGCGGGAGATCCGAGCTCCGGAAACGCGGTCGCCCGCCTGTCGGGGACGATCGAGGGAGAGCCGGTGGACACCCTGTTCGTTCGCGCCGCGCTGGTCCCCGGGGCGATCCACATCGACGAGGGCCGGGCGCGGGTGCGGCAGGCGGAGGTTCAGGGCCGCGCGGGCGTGGAGACGCGCGGCGTCCTCACCGCGGAGGCCACGCTCAAGGACGTGGACCCGGCGCTTCTTCCGTGGTGGCGGCTCCCGGCGAACACGCCGCACGGGCTCCTCAGCGGCACCGCGCGCATCCGGGCGGTCCGCGCGAAGCCGTATCCCGTCGCGGCCATGTCGCTCGTGCTGGAGCGCGGGACCCTTGGCAGGTTTCGGATCGACCAGGGCGCGGTGCAGACGCGGCTCGGACAACGGGGCGACGTCAGCATCGACACCGCGTGGGTGGACACGCCGGGAGCGCGCCTCCTGGGCTCGGGCCGGCTCAATCCCGACACGACCCTCGCGTTCTCCTTCGAAGCCCTGGTGCGTGACCTCGGCGCGATGGACTCGCTCTTGAAGCCGGTCGCTATGGAAGCGGGCCAGGGGCGCCTCACCGGTTGGATTCGAGGGAGACCGTCGGCTCCGGAGTACCAGATCCAGGGCGTCCTCGCCTCGGGTCGCCTCAAGAACGGAATGGCGTTCGACTCGCTGCGGGTGGCCTCGCGCGGCCGCCTCGGCGCGTCCTCGTCCGCGGAGCTCAGCGTCACGCGCCTGCGCGCGGGGGGCCGCTCGCTCGGCGACGTGATCTCCACCCTCGCGATCACCGACCACGTCGCGATCCAACGGTTCCGGGCGTCGTTCGGCGACACCACGATTTCGCTCAAAGGAGACGTGCGGTTCGCCGGCAAGATCGCGGACGCGACCCTCGACTCGCTGACGCTCACGGTGGGAGCGCGCGCGTGGAGGAACGTGGGACCGGTCCAGGCCACGCTCGAGGGGGAAACGATCGATGTGAACCACCTCACGCTCGCGATGGACTCCGGCAGGGTCGACGTCGCGGGAAAGCTATGGCTTGAGACGAACCGGCTCGACGCACGCGCGTCGATTCAGAGCGTGGATCTGAATCAAACGCTCGGCCCTTCCGAATCGCCCGACGCCCCGCGCGGGGTCGCGGACGGGGATCTCCTCGTGGCTGGTCCGCTGGAGGATCCCGACATTCAAGTGAACCTTCGCGTGGGACATCCCCGGCTCGGCGGCATCAATGGGGACTCGCTCACGATGGCATGGAGCTACGTCCCGGGTCTCGTCTCCGTTTCGGAGATCCGCTGGGTGGCGGGGACGGGATCGGCCACCCTCGCCGGCTCGGCCCGGCCGCGGATCCGGTTTCAGGAGTGGATGCGCGCGCTGAGTCGGGGCGACCATTCGTGGACCTCGCGCGTGGAGCTGGCGCTCGGGGTCAACGCGTCGGCGTTCGACCTGCGGACGCTCGCGCCCATCGACACCAGCCTGAGCTCCCTCCGGGGGCTCGCGACGGGCTCGATCCGGGTTACGGGGACGGCATCCGAGCCGACGCTCGTCCTGCAGGTGCACGGCTCGGGCGTGGCCTTCCATGGGGTGGAGGCCGACACCGCGGATTTCTCGGGGGGCTACGCCGGCCGCAAGCTCAGCATCGGCACCCTCGATTTCCGTCGTGCCGCGGCGACGACCCACGTCGAAGGTTTCCTGCCCATCGACCTCTCGCTCTACGGGGGGCATCGGATCCTCCGCGAGGATCCGGTCGCGCTCAAGCTGAAGATGGTCGAGGCGGATTTCGGCGTCGCGGCGCTCTTCGTCCCCGAATTCGCCGCGAGCGCCGGAAAGCTCAACGTCTCGGCGGATCTCCACGGCACTCCGGCGCACCCGATCGTGGTCGGTCAGCTCCGGCTGACCGACGGCATCCTGCGCATCGCCGGACGGGACGAGGTGCTCGAGGATCTCCAGGTGGACGCTTCCTTCGACCAGCGCCGCGTCAACGTGACGCGGATCGCGGCTCGGGAGGGAAAGCGGGGACGGTTGACCGGGACGGGATGGTGGCAGACGGCCGAGGGGAAGCATTGGGGGGACTACGAGCTTCGCCTGCACGCGACGGAGTTCACCGCGACCGACCGCGAGACCTACATGTTCCGGTTCAGCGGGGATTTCCGGATCCAGGACGCCGTGAATCCGAGTGGCGAGGAGGTGTACCGGATCACCAACGCCACGCCGGCGATTCTGTCCCGGGGTGAGCTCACGATGGACCTGAGCCAGCCCCGCGAGGATGCCGACACGCCGACCTCCTTCCTCTACGACATCGTGATCGACGTGCCGCGCAATCTCTGGTACCGCAACCTGGACACCGAAGTCGAGCTCATGAATGGTCAGCTCACGCTGCGGAACGAGGGCTTCCACGATCTGATCCTGGGATCGCTCGAGGTGAAGGGAAAGTACTACATCTACTCGAACGAGTTCCGCGTCACCAGCGGCACCATCAGTTTCACCACGGTGGATCGCATCGATCCCGACATCTCGATCGAGGCGCAGACGACCCTTCCGGGACAGGGGGACGCCTATCCGATCTACCAGACGCTCTCGGGACGCGCGAGCCAGCTCAAGGTCCACCTGCACGACGACGCGGGGCACAACGAGAGTTACCTCTGGAAGGTGCTGACCATCGGGCAGTTCACCACGGTGGGAAGCGAGGTCGCGACCACGTCCGTCCTGCCGCCGACGGGCCCCGACGCGACCCTTCCGGTGCGCAACTACCTGTTCCGGAACGCGGAGCGCTGGCTCGCGGACGTCGGGTTCATCGACACGATCGATCTCAAATCGGGGACGGCGACGGGCACGAACCCTTCCGCGGGGACCATCGGTATTCTGGGGATCGGAAAGTACGTGACCCCGGAACTCTATGTTAAGTATTCTCGCAACTTCTCGGGCACCGCCGAACAGGCCCAAAGTCTCAGCGCCGAGTACCGCGTGACGCGCCATCTGCTCCTACGTGGAGAGCAGATCCGGCGGGGGGACCTGGTCAGCGCCGGAGCCAGCCTGCTCCCGAAACAGCAATACAACCTCGACCTGAAGGTACGACTCGAGTACTAGGAGAAGCGTGGACCTCAACTCCGTGCAGCGTCAGGCGGTGGAGCACCCCGGCGGCCCACTCCTGATCCTCGCCGGCGCGGGCAGCGGGAAGACGCGGGTGCTCACGGGTCGGATCGCGCATCTGGTGCGCGAGCGGGGGATCCCTCAGGGGTCGATCCTCGCGTTCACGTTCACCAACAAGGCCGCCCGTGAGATGAGAGCGCGGGCGCAGGCCCTCCTGGGGCGCGAGGACCTGGGCGTGTGGCTGGGCACGTTCCACGCGACGTGCGTGCGCATCCTCCGCCGCCACGCGGAGCTGCTCGGCTATCCCAAGAACTTCGTGATCTACGACACCGACGATCAACGCGCCGTCCTGCGCGATCTCCTCAAGGGCGTCGGTCCGGAGGATCGGAGCCTGACGCCCGCGGCGGCCGGAGCCCGCATCTCGAGGCTCAAGAACGAAGGCTTGGGCCCGGAGGAATTCCAGAAGACTGCGTTCACCGTCATCGACCGGAAGCTCGCCGAGGCGTACGCGGGCTATCAGAAGGCCCTCCGCGAGCGCGGCGCCCTGGACTTCGACGACCTGATCGGCCACACCGTCCACCTGTTCGACCTCGACGAGGAGATCCACCGCGCCTACGCGACGCGTTTCCTCCATGTCCTCGTCGACGAGTACCAGGACACGAACGGAATCCAGTTCCGCCTCATCGAGAGCCTGTCGCGGATCCACCGTAATCTGAGCGTGGTCGGGGACGACGATCAATCGATC
>Ga0137399_10001417_pt1 | contig 10985 bp, 8 predicted proteins | sample czorhiz316metaG_FD_104810 | JGI IMG/M metagenome (GOLD analysis project Ga0137399, IMG submission 104810) | Vadose zone soil microbial communities from Angelo Coast Range Reserve, California, USA - czorhiz3.16 metaG | ecosystem: Environmental > Terrestrial > Soil > Vadose zone | place: USA...
GATCATCGACGACCGCGGCGAGATCAAGCTGTACTATCGGAAACTCCATCCGTGGATTCCGGTCGAGCCGTGGGAGCCCGGCGATATTGGCATTCCCGTGATCGAAGGGCCGAAGGGCGCCAAGATCGCGCTGATCATTTGCCACGACGGCATGTTCCCGGAGATGGCGCGGGAGTGCGCCTACAAGGGCGCGGAGATCATGATCCGCACCGCCGGCTACACCGCGCCGATCCGCGAAAGCTGGCGTTTTACAAACCAGGCCAACTCCTTTCAGAACCTGATGGTCACGGCCAATGTCTGCATGTGCGGATCGGATGGTTCATTCGATTCCATGGGCGAAGGCATGATCGTGAATTTCGATGGCAGCATCATCGCCCATGGCACGACAGGACGGGCCGACGAGATCATCACCGCGGAGGTACGCCCCGATCTCGTGCGCGAGGCGCGGATTCACTGGGGTGTCGAGAACAACATCTATCAGCTCTGGCACCGCGGTTACGTCGCGGTGAAGGGCGGTGCGATGGATTGTCCCTACACCTTCATGCAGGACATGGTCGCCGGTAGATTCCGGCTGCCCTGGGAAGATCAGGTCAAGGTGACCGACGGCACATCCTGCGGTTTCCCGGCGCCAACGCGCATATTTGGACCGAAGACCGCCAAGGCGGCGGAATAATCATTCACGCCGGGCTGCGCGGACGGAAGTTCTCAATCAACCTCAGCAGCACCCGTGCGCCGGCATCGACATCGGCTTTGTCCACATGCTCGTCGGGATGATGGCTGACGCCGCCGCGGCACCGCACGAACACCATTGCAACGTCGGCGATGTCGATCATCGCCATGCCGTCGTGACCTGCTCCGCTCGGCAGTTCGAACACGCGATAGCCTTCACCTGCAATGGCCTCTGACACCTGGCGCTTGAGCCATGGCGCGCATGGCACGGTGCGGTTTTCATGCGTCACGTCGACCTGCAGCACCAGGCTGCGACGCTTGGCGATCGCCTCGATCCGCCGGACGATATCGGCCACCGCGAGCTTACGATGCGCGTCTGTCGGAGCACGAATGTCGATGGTGAACGATACCTGCCCCGGAATGACATTGGTCGCGCCAGGCATCGCATGAATGTAACCGACCGTGCCGACCAGTGCGCCTTGATCGGTTTTGCAAAACTCCTCGATCGCGGCGATGCATTCAGCGGCGCCTGCCAGCGCGTCGCGCCGCAGCGCCATCGGCACCGTGCCGGCATGGCCCGCCATGCCGGTCAGGCTCGCCGCGAGCCGCGTTGCGCCAGATATGGCGGTCACGACGCCGACCGGCAGGTTTTGGGCTTCCAACACCGGTCCCTGCTCGATGTGGAGTTCGACATAGCCAAGCAATTCGCTGCGCGCTCTCGCAGCGGCCCCGATATGGTCGGGGTCGAGACCGAATTGAGACAGCGCATCGCGCATCGAAATTCCGGCGCGGTCCTTTACACCCAGCACGCTCTCATCGAACGTTCCAGCGACAGCGCGGCTGCCCAGCAACGTCGATGCGAAACGAACCCCTTCCTCGTCGGCGAACCCGGTCACTTCGATGGCGAAGGGCAATCGCCGCGCGCTTTTTTGCAAATCGGCCACGCATGAAATCGCCGTGATCAATCCAAGCGGGCCGTCCCATTTGCCGGCATCGCGGACGGTGTCGTAGTGCGAACCCAGCATCAGGCAGGGCAAACCTGCAACCTCGCCTTCGTAACGTCCGCAGACGTTTCCGACCGCATCGAGGTGCGCGCTCATTCCCGCCTCGCGCATCCATGCCAGGATCAATTCGGCCGCGGCGCGATGCTCTTTGGTCAGGAAAATGCGCGCCAGATGCCCTGGTGCCTCGGAAATTGCGCCGAGCAGATTGACCCGGTCGACGATCTCGTCGCCAAGCGACGACCTTTCAAGCCCGGCAATTCCCGCTTTCATCTCGCTCATGCTTTTCCAATGACGAAAGCCGCGCCGATCCGCATGCGCTTCTCGGCGGATCGATACAAGTTCGGTGCCAGCGGGCCAACACATGCAGGCTCGCGCAGAATATCCGACTGGTATCAGCCTAAGCCTGCTTGAGCAGCCAGCAAATGATCGGATTCGCGACGGCCGTCGAACACGGCGAAGCCCAATATGGGTTGCGGATTGCTTAACTGGCCTGCATACAATTCGAGAATGTCGCCGAAATTTTAGTCAATCTAACCGCTGCTCAAGTTTTATATCAACGACGTTATTTTGGAATACCCAAATTTCTTCAATGGATTATGGCGCCATGCTCACAAAAACGGCTCTGGCATGAAGATTGCGACATAGTGTTCGGGCTCCGCCGTATCAGGCGAAGCCGCGAACTAGCGGCGGTCCATCCGCCAAAAGGAGCAACCAATGGATTTTGGCAAGATTTCACGACGGCATCTCTTGCAAGGAAGCGCCGCGCTGACGCTCGGCACGGCGTTCGGCGTGCGTTCTGCCGCTGCGGCGGACACCACGATTGGATTTATCTACGTCGGGTCGCGTGACGACTACGGGTACAATCAAGCCCACGCGCAGGGCGCCGCGGCTCTCAAGAAAATGCCGGGTCTCAAGATCGTCGAGGAGGAAAAAGTCCCCGAAACCGACGCGGTCGAAAAGACCATAGAATCGATGATCAATCTCGACGGCGCTTCCCTGCTGTTTCCGACATCGTTCGGATACTACAATCCGCACATGATCAAGATGGCAAACAAATTTCCAAAACTTCGTTTCGAGCACTGCGGCGGATTGTGGAGCGACAAGGATCCAAAGAACGCCGGCAGTTACTTCGGCTACATCGACGAGGCGCAATACATCTCCGGCATCGTCGCCGGCTACTCGACCAAAACCGGCAAGCTTGGCTTCGTCGCGGCCAAGCCGATCCCGCAGGTGCTGCGCAACATCAATGCCTTCACACTCGGCGCCAAACTCGCCAACCCGAAAGCCACCACGCAGGTGATCTTTACCGGCGACTGGTCGATGCCGGTCAAGGAAGCGGAAGCGACCAACAGCCTGATCGATCAGGGCGTCGATGTCCTCACCTGCCACGTCGATGGACCGAAGACCATGGTCGAGAACGCGGCGCGCCGCGGGGCAATGGTGTGCGGCTATCACGTCAATCAGTCGCCGCTGGCGCCCAAGGCCTATCTGACCGGCGCGGAGTGGAACTGGGAGGCGCTTTATCCGAAGTTCGTGAAGATGATCGCCGCCGGCGAAGCCATCCCGAATTTCTATCGCGGCGGACTGAAGGAAGAGATCGTCAAGTGCTCGCCCTACGGCGAGGCGGTCTCGGCGGAAGCGCGCAAGCATGCGGACGATATCAAGGCCAAGCTCACCGCCGGCGACTATGTCATCTTCAAGGGCCCGATCATGGACAACAAGGGCAAGACCGTGATTGCCGCCGGTACCGAGCGCGGCCAGAAAGATCCCGAACTCGAAAAGATGGACTATCTGGTGGAAGGCGTCATCGGAGCGACTTCGTGACATCAGACGTTGCGGATGCCGTCGACGCCGCTACGATTTCTCCGGCCGCCGATCCGGGATTTCTGCAACGTCATGGCGGGAGCATCGAATACATTCTGATTCCGGGCGCGGCGTTGATCGCCGCGCTCGGCGTGTTTGGAATATTCGTCGCTTTGTTCGGCAAAAGCCCGCTCGATCTTTATTTCTACATGTATCAAGGCGCGTTCGGCACCTGGTTCTCCTGGCAGAACACACTGACACGCGCGGCGCCGCTGATCCTGACCGCGCTGTGCACGGCCCTGCCCGCGCAGCTCGGCATGGTCATCATCGGCGGCGAAGGCGCGCTGCTGATCGGTGCGCTGACCGCCACCGGCACGGCGCTGGTGATGCAATCGGCGCCGCCGCTCGCCGTGCAGTTCGCAATGGTTTGCGCCGGCATGGTAGGCGGCGGCCTCTGGATCATGCTTGCGGGCGGGCTTCGTCAATACCGCGGCGTCAATGAAACGATTTCGAGCTTGCTGCTGGTCTACATCGCACTCGCAATCCTCAATCATCTGGTCGAGGGTTTGATGCGCGATCCCGCCAGCCTCAACAAGCCTTCGACGCGCGAGATCGGCGCCGCCAACATGATTGGAAGCATACCCGGCACCGATGTGCATTGGGGGCTGGTGTTCGGCGTCGTCGCCGCCATCGCATCCTACATCCTGATCTATCATACCGTGTTCGGGTTCGCCGCGCGGGTCGCCGGGGGCAACGTTCGTGCGGCCAAGATCGTGGGCCTGAGCGTCGGCAAGCTCATTTTGACGATCTGCTTTCTGGCCGGCGCCTCGGCCGGCCTCGCAGGAATGGTCGAAGTCGCGGCCGTGCAAGGCCGCACCAACGCCAACCTCGCTGCCGGTTACGGCTTCACGGGCATCCTTGTCGCCTTTCTGGCGCGGCAGAATCCGCTGGCGATTATTCCTGTCGCAATTCTGCTTGGCGGAATCAGCGCCAGCGGCGGACTGCTGCAGCGCAGGCTCGGCCTGCCGGACGCGTCTGTCCAGGTGCTGCAAGGAATCATTTTCGTGGCGGTTCTCGCTAGCGACGCGCTGTATGGCCGGATTGGCTTTCTGAAAGGCAAATACTGATATGGCGGACGGAACGATCGGGCTCTGGACCGTGCCGCTCGCCGTGTTCGGCGGCGCGATCCGCGTCTCCACGCCATTTTTGTTCGTCAGTCTTGGCGAGTGCATCACCGAGCGCAGCGGACGCATCAACCTCGGTCTCGAAGGCACCCTGGTAATGGGCGCCATGAGCGCCTACGGCATCTCCTACCTCAGCGGCTCGCCCTGGCTCGGAGTTCTCGCGGCCGGTGTCACCGGTGCGCTACTTGGCGCGCTTCATGCCGGCATCTGTTCGCTGCCGCGGGTGAACGACATCGCGGTTGGCATCGCGCTGATGCTGTTCGGGACCGGGTTGGCATTCTATCTCGGCAAACCGCTGATCGAACCAACGGCGCCGCGCTTGCCCGCGATTGATTTCGGATGGTGGAGCGATGTGGCGCAGGTCCGCGCGGCGCTGCGGATCAATGTGCTGTTTTTGATCGGCGTCGTGCTGGCGCCCATCCTGTACTGGGCATTTCGCACCACGCGCTGGGGCCTGCTGATCCGCACCGCCGGCGAGAGTTCCGACGCCGCGCGCGCCATGGGATATTCCGTGCTCGCGATCCGCCTGCGGGCCACCATGGTCGGTGGCTTCCTCGCCGGAATCGGCGGCTCGTTCCTGTCGCTTTTCTATCCCGGCAGCTGGAACGAGGGTCTCTCCAGCGGACAGGGCATCACAGCAGTCGCACTGGTGATCTTTGCGCGGTGGGATCCGATGCTGTGCCTGTGGGCGTCGCTGGCCTTTGGCGGCGCGGCCGCGCTCGGGCCGGCACTGCAATCGGTCGGCGTCACCTCTGGCTATCACCTGTTCAATGCCGCGCCCTACATCCTGACGATGGCGATCATGATCATCACCTGCTCCCCGAAACGCACGCTGACCGGCGCGCCGGCCGAACTTTCGATCACCCGATAACAAGACCGATATGCGAGGCCGAGACATGTCCGAGCGTTACCTGAAGTCCGAGCCCTATCCGTGGCCCTATAATGGCGACCTCCGCCCCCAAAACACCGCGCTCATCGTCATCGACATGCAGACCGATTTTTGCGGCGTCGGTGGCTACGTCGATAAAATGGGCTACGATCTGTCGCTCACCCGCGCGCCGATCGAGCCGATCAAGCGGTTACTCGCCGTGATGCGCGCGCAAGGCTTCCACATCATCCATACCCGCGAGGGTCATCGCCCTGATCTCACCGACCTGCCGGCCAACAAGCGCTGGCGGTCGCGGCAGATCGGCGCCGGGATCGGCGATCCCGGTCCATGCGGCCGCGTGCTGGTGCGCGGCGAGGCCGGTTGGGAGATCATTCCCGATCTGGCGCCGGTTGCGGGCGAACCGATCATCGACAAACCCGGCAAAGGATCGTTCTGCGCCACCGATCTGGAACTGATGCTGCGGCTGCGCGGCATCGAGAATATCGTTTTGACCGGCATCACCACCGACGTCTGTGTCCACACCACCATGCGCGAGGCCAACGACCGTGGCTTCGAATGCGTCCTGATCGAGGACTGCTGCGCCGCCACCGACAAGAGCAATCACGACCACGCGCTGAAAATGATCAAGATGCAGGGCGGCGTGTTTGGCGCGGTCGCTACATCCTCCGCTCTGATCAGAGCCCTGTCATGATGATCGGCGAAACGTCGATGCCGAGCGGGACGCTTGGCGTCGACGCCATCGCCATGACCATGCGCTTTGGTGAATTCGTCGCACTGGACAATGTGCAGCTAAAAGTGCGGCCCGGCTCGTTTCATGCGCTGCTCGGCGAAAACGGCGCCGGCAAGAGCACGCTGGTGAAATGCATTATGGGCTATTATCACCCGACCGAGGGCAACGTGCTGGTCGGCGGACGCGAACGGGCAATCGCCAATCCGAAGGATGCTCACGCGCTCGGCCTCGGCATGGTGTATCAGCATTTCACGCTGGTGCCGGCAATGACGGTCGCCGAGAATCTGGTGCTGGCGCGCGACGACGTACCGGCTATCGTGAACTGGCCGAAGGAGAAGCAGGAACTGGAGGCGTTCCTCGCGCGCATGCCGTTCAAGGTCCCGCTCAACGCGCGGGTTTCCGACATTTCCGCAGGGGAGCGGCAAAAATGCGAAATCCTCAAGCAGCTATATCTCAAGCGGCGCTTTCTGATTCTTGACGAACCGACCTCGGTCCTGACACCGGGCGAGGCAGATGAAGTGCTGGGCATGCTGCGCGGCATGGTCGTCAGCGGCGACCTGACTATTCTTATGATCACACACAAATTCCGCGAGGTGATGGCGTTCGCCGACGAGGTTACCATCCTCCGTCGCGGAAAACTTGCGGGCCATGGCAAGGTTAGCGATCTCACCCCTGACGCCATGGCCCGCATGATGATCGGCGCCGAAGAACTAACCGTTCAGCCGGCGCGGGTCGGCGAAGTAGGCGCTGCGCGGCTCGAACTGAGCAAATTGAATGCGCTTGACGACGCCGGCGCGATCGCGGTCAACAACGTATCGCTTGCCGTTCGCGGCGGCGAAATTGTCGGCATCGCGGGCGTTTCCGGCAATGGTCAACGGCAACTTGTCGAAGTGCTTGCCGGTCAGCGCGAAGCCGAGAGTGGCGAAATCAGGGTGATTGGCGACGTCTACCGCGCCAGTCGCGAGGAAATGCGGCGGCACAAGATGTCGCTGCTGCCGGAAGAGCCGCTGAAGAACGCCTGCGTCGGCGGCATGAGCGTCGCCGACAACATCGCCTTCCGCGAATTCGACCGTGCGCCGTTTGCACGCGGCGGCTGGTGGCTCAACCGCGCGGCCTTCCGGCAGGACGCCGAAAAGAAAATCGGGCTGTACAAGATCAAGACACGCACGCCCGACACGCCGATCTCGGCGCTCTCAGGCGGCAACGTACAGCGCGCCGTGCTGGCCCGTGAGTTGGGCGGCGATGTCGAAGTCCTGATCGCCGCCAATCCTTGCTTCGGCTTGGATTTCGCCGCGGTAGCGCAAATTCATGCCGAGATCATGGCCGCCCGAAATCGCGGCGCAGCGGTGCTGTTGGTCAGCGAAGACCTTGATGAGCTGCTTGAACTCTCCGATCGTCTTGTGGTTATGTTCCATGGCGAATTCGTCTATGAGGCGCGCGCTGGGGAAGCCGATCTCACCGAGATCGGACGACACATGGCCGGGCATTGATGACCAACGTTTCGGATCTGAGCGCGCGGGAATTCGATGAGCATTTTTTGCGTCGGTCTTTTGAAGTCGCCCGCCGCGCCGTAACCCATGGCAATCATCCCTTCGGCGCCATTCTCGTCGACCAGCATCACAACGTGCTGATAGAGGCCGAGAACGGCTACATGCCGGCGCATGACGGGACGGCTCATGCCGAGCGCTTGCTGGCAACGCAGGCCTGCACGACGCTCAGCCCGGATATCCTAAAGAATGCCACGCTATATTCGTCGGCCGAGCCGTGCGCGATGTGCGCGGGCGCAATCTACTGGGCTGCCATCGGCCGCTTGGTCTACGGCTTGAGCGAACAGCGATTGCGCAAGCTCACCGGCAATCACCCCGAGAACCCCACGCTCGACCTACCCTGCCGCGAGGTGTTCAAGAGCGGACAGCGAGCAACCGAGGTCCTCGGACCACTGCTTGAGGACGAGGCGGAAGCGGTGCACGCCGGCGCCTGGAAGAAATAGCCGTCCATAGCTGCTTTCGAGCGAAGCATGCCCCCAGACTTGATCCGGGGGTGGTTGCCGGCTCGCGTAAAGAAAAACGCATCAAACAAAGTGGCGCTTGTATTGATTCAATCAGCACCAAGGTTCGCAGAACCAAGGCTCGAGATCTCAATTTACCGAAACAGAAATGGCGCCGCGGGGTTCATCGCGGCGCCATCATCTTCACCTGGAGAACAATCAGGCGGTTAGAACTTCACAGTGACGCCAGTGTAGACAGTCGACTCAGTGCAGGAGTTGTTGCTCACGCCACCGACATTGCAGATCGAGCTGAGCTTGTGGTCGATGCCGAACTTGTTCTGCCAGTAACGGTAGGCAACCCAGACATCGACAAAGTGGGTGTATTTCGGGCCCCAGAACGCCTTACTGGCGTCGAAGGTCAGACGGATCGGTTCGGAATTGAACTCAACCACTGTGTTGATGTTGCCAGGAAACGCATATGGAAGCGGGTTGGCTTCGGTGCCCTTCCTGCCATACCAGCCGGCGCGACCGCTGATGGAGAAGTATTGCATGCTCTCCGGCAGAAAGCCGAGGTCCATGTAGTAGTTGGTTTCGACGGCCCAAGTCGGCTTGAAGCTTCTCTCGCCATCGGCGAGACAGCTTACGCCGGGCACCGGGCCGGAGAAGCCACTGCCGCACTGGGCGAAGGCGTCCCGATTATAGAACTCCCAGTACATCAACGGCGCGACGTTGAAGTAGCCCTTGTAAGGCAGATCGAACGCAAACTGCAGACCAGCGACGACGTCACGCTTGGCCGGCGACAGATAGTTGTTTTCGGTGCCGGCATCCATGCCGACTTCGAACGAAATGTTGTGCAGCGGCCCCATGGTGAAGGCCTTGGTGTTGAAGATTTCGTTCCACCCGAAGGTTGAGCGGAACAGGCCGTAGAATTCGGTCGCGCCGGCGCAATTGGCGGGAGTCGCGATGCCGGTGCCGGGATTGAACACCACTCCGGCGTTCGTGCAGGGATTGGCGGGATCGTTATGATCCGACTTGAACATCGAGATGTTGAAGAAGTTGGTCCCGTAGGCCCACGCATCGAAGTGCGTGAACGAATAGACCTGCTTTGCAGTCTTGCCGTTGATAGAGCCATCGGGGCGTACGCTGAAGACACCAGGATCGGTACCTTTGGGCATCCATGAGAAGGTCACCCGATCGTCGATCACCAGGAAGAACGGAAGATCCGGCGCCGGCTTTACCGCCTTGACCGCGATGTCTGCGGCGCTGGCGAAGCCAGCTGGTGCAAGAGTGGCAAGGGACAGCGCTGCTGCCGCAATTGCTTTGATCCGGTAGGACATTCTCAATTCCCCTAATTTGACGATCACGTGATCGAGGCCCGTTGGCGCCACACTTGCGCCGTTCCTTAGAGGCGAGAAGCCTCAAGATTCCCCATGGCTTGCCGGAAGTTTCATCAAGAATGATCGGTGCATCAGAAGGTTACGCGCCGCTCAGCGCGGACCGCCAGAGGGGGACAAGGCAGCCATAGCGGGCGGTTCAAAATCAAGTTGTGCCCGTTTCCATTGGCTTTTTGAAATGCTCTGCCGAGCGCAAGGAGCAGGGAAAGTTCCCGCAATCGATGTTCGCCGCGGGCTTCCTGCGATTGGATGATTGCTGCTCATATTCGTAGCAGGGCCTGAATCCACAGTTCCGATTTGTCTCGACCGTCACAATTCTGCAACAGACCTTCCAATGTGCGCCGGAAACGAAACGGCATGGACGGCCGCGGACACAGCCAGTCCAAGGAAGGCCGAGGGAAGCGCCAGGCAGCCGCTTGCCAAAGTGTTGGGCAAACGCTGGCGCTTTTTCACTACTTACACCGAAGTCCAAACTAGCCCAGTATTGAGGCACCAATCCTTGAGCGCGCGTGGCAACGAATGTTAGATCCGACGCCTACCGGGCAGCGTCTCGGCGAAACGCCGTTACTTCAGACGGTTGGGTTGACCAAGCGCTACGGCAGTTTCCTCGCGAACGACTCGATCGATATCGGTATCTGGCCGCGGCAAATCCATGCGCTGCTCGGCGAGAACGGCGCGGGGAAGTCGACGCTCGTCAAGACCATCTACGGATTGATACAGCCGAGCGACGGGGAAATGCGCTGGCAGGGCGAGAAAATGACTCTCTCCGGGCCATCGGAGGCCCGCGCGCGCGGCATCGGCATGGTGTTCCAGCATTTCTCACTGTTCGACAATCTCACCGTCGCCGAGAACGTGGCACTGGGTCTCGACGGCAAGGAATCGTTCAAGGACATGTCCGCGCGTCTGGAGCAAGTGTCCAATGTTTACGGGCTTCCGCTCGATCCCAGGCGCGAGGTGTGGCAGCTATCCGTGGGCGAGCGTCAGCGCATCGAAATCGTTCGGGCGCTGATGCAAAATCCCAAATTCCTGATCCTGGATGAGCCAACCGCGGTACTGACCCCGCAGGAAGCCGACCAGCTGTTCGTCGTGCTCGATCGCCTGAAGGCCGAGGGCCGCGCGATACTCTACATCAGCCATAAGCTGGAAGAGGTGAAACGGCTTTGCGACATGGCCACGATCTTGCGCGGCGGCAAGAAGATCTCGACCTGCAACCCGCAGCTCGAAACCGCCGCATCGCTCGCTCGCATGATGGTCGGCGCCGACATCAAGGAGGTGCGGGCCGCCGCCGGACGGCAAACCACGGTGCCGCGCCTGGTCGTCAACGA
>Ga0137399_10001418_pt1 | contig 10980 bp, 5 predicted proteins | sample czorhiz316metaG_FD_104810 | JGI IMG/M metagenome (GOLD analysis project Ga0137399, IMG submission 104810) | Vadose zone soil microbial communities from Angelo Coast Range Reserve, California, USA - czorhiz3.16 metaG | ecosystem: Environmental > Terrestrial > Soil > Vadose zone | place: USA...
AGATGCCTTGGGCGGTCTAGTGGAGTTCCAATCCCCAGAGGAAATTCGGCGCAAGTATCCAAATCGCGTTCGCGAACTTGCCGATGGCGGCACATGGGGGACGCTTGCTGGGGCAGCCAACCGACGACTCTGAGATGGCGCTTATGCTGGCGAGGATGCTGATGAAAAAGGATAAGGGAAAGACAATACAATGCCGAGGAAGCACGCAAGGCGTACGCATTCTGGTTACAGGTTGGCGGACGCGCAGATGTTCCCAGCGCCGCTCGAGTTGGTGAAACTCCAGTTGCATCGTCGCCTGCCGCTTCACTATGCCCCAAGTCTGAACTCGTCTTTCGCGACGGCGGGGGAAGTGTGCCGGAAAGTCTCGTGGGATCAACGAGATACGCCCGGAACTCGTCTTTCGCGGTGCGCACCATTAGTGCGCCCATAACCCCAATGAAATCTGCGCGTTGGGACCCGAACTCGTCTTTCGCGAACTCCCACGGGAGTCGGTCCAATGGGGCGGGTACCCGCATGGGCTCAGCCGGCGATTCGGTTTGCGTAGCTCGCTGATCGATCCGGTAGGCGATGGCGTAGCCGCGGTTCCGGCGCCGCCACTGGGCTTGGGTTTTTTGCCGGTGCAACACCCGGCACTCCGCTTTGCCGCACCTCCGCTGCCGCGCTCCTACGCGCGGATTGGGACGGAACCATTGACGGCAGATACAGCAGGGTTTCTTCCGGAGATCAGACATGGGTGACTTATCATCACCGCTTCTCCAGCTCTGTCGATCCGCTTAACTAATAAGGTGGGTCACTTCTGACTAGCAGTCCTGGGTAATTCTTCGCGAGCGCCGAAGGTCCGCTCGCCTCAGGTGGCATAAGCCCATCGATATGCGGCCCACACGGCCGATGAAGATGCGGCGGCATGTTGAGAGCGATCTGTGCTTGCGTTGGCCTCTGCAGTGGGTGAGGGTTCACCAGTGATTGAGCACTATCCCGTTCCAATCTGTTCCTCGGTCAGAACAACTCTGGTAAGACATCCGCTATCGATGTGGCCGCAGTTTTCGGGCAAACAGGCCGCAATTCGTCAAGTGGCCCGGGGGCTATTGCGACCTAGCGTATTCGGCCTTGGCTTGCTTCAGGATTGGGACATCAGAATCAGCGTCTTTCCACGATGCGAGGAAATCCTGGTAGGCAATGCTGCTGCCGGGAAGGTCATCCATCAAAGCGAGGGATCGTGCCAGTTCCAAGTGCGCTAGCGAGCTCAGTGGGCAATTTCCGACAATGCCCCGATGATTCAAGATTTTTCGGAATTCAGAGGCAGCAGCTTCCCCATTCCGTCGCGCGAGGTAAGACTGCCCACGAAGAAATGTCGGATACATACACTGGAAGGGCAAGACTGCTCCGGTCTCGTACACGAGAGTTGACTGGAGGACTTCAATCGCCTGGTCAGGTTTGTGCTGATTGAGATAGATCGCGGACTGGATCGTTGGTAGCCAATAGTGATTCAGCAAAGTGTCCAGCGGAAAGAGCTTCTGTAAGCTAGCAGAGAGCGCTTTCGCGCGAGACCCATCCCCTGCTCGCGCCAGGGCAAGCGCCGCCAATGTTTGCACATCACTCCCCGTGTGCGCCGCCAAGGCGCGGCGTGTCAGCTCCTGCACTGTGAATCTGTTTCCGAATTCAGACTCCCACACGGCATTTTTGACGAGCCAATATGCAGCCGTCTCTATGGCTCCCGCACGGCGGGCTGATTCGAAAGCCCGTTCGGAGAGTTCTCGCGACTTTTGCACCTGCCCATGAAACGCAGCTGTGTCAGCATGGGCCGACAGCAGCGTGTCTTCCATCCCCGACTTTCCTGCCACGGCCGTTAGCTGTTGCTGTAGCCCCGACAGATCATCCTGCAAAAAGGCGAGTTCATAGGAATCTAGTCGCAGACTGAGGTCGTCAAGTTCCTGCGCCTGCGCGTCTTGAAGAACGCTCCTGGCCTCATCGAAACGATTCAGAGCGATGTAGTACTGCGCCAGATTTGCATACGGAGGCGACACGGTCGGCACCTGACGAACCGCCTTAAGTTCCTCGGAAATGGCTCTTTCATACTGTCCGGAAATAGCATAATCAACGCCGAGGTTAATTCTCCACGCGGTCTCGCGAGGGTAGGCCTGTTTCCACTGTTCATATGTTTGGGTCTCTTTTTCCAGTTCTCGCGTTGCGAAGGCATAGTAGTGCGAAGAGATATAGAATCTCTCCCATTCCGACACCCTGCTTTGCCTTTCGAAAGCTTTTCTAAGGGCATCGGCTGCCAGGCGCCCTTCTCCCAGGTTTCCGCATATGGTCCCAATCCTCGCGTACGCCATGGCGAAATTAGGATCGAGGTCGACGGCCCGTCTGAAATAGGGCACCGCGGCAGCGCCGCCTTTCTTGTTCCAGATGTCATTGCCCGTGGAATATGCCTTCAGTGCTTCGAGGGATCCTGTCGTCATATTGTCGATAGGAACGTCAAAACTATTGATTGACTCCGGCGATTCACCGAGTTTTATGCGCAAAGAATCCGCCAGGCGATCTAGAGCCTCCAGAACCGTCTCCCGGACCCCCACTTCTTTTTCCTCATGCACCACGAAGTCCCCATTGCTGCAGTTCATTGCTTTCAGGCCGATCTTATAGCGGTCTCCGACAAAGGAGATTGAGCCGAGCACCACGGCTTTCCCTTTTTCTCGCGAACAGATTTGTCGCGCTACCTCCTGAGTCAGCGGGTCCCCCGCTGTATGACCCATGTAACGGAGTGCCGAGCGAATTCTGGGTTCAGGCATCAGGTTCAAGAACGGAGACTGTTCCAGCTTTGCGCGCAGTGCCTCCCGGAGACTGTCGTTGAAGACGGGTTCGCCGGTCGTGTTTACAAAGTCGGCCAGGACGATGGTGTCATTCTCGCTTAGACGATGAAATCTGTGAGGGCGATAGAGAAAAAAGACTGCCGTGATCGTGATTACTGCAACTGCACCAACCCAGCCCCAGTACTGGTGGCGGAGCAGTGACTGGCGTACCACACGAAGGGCCACAGCCGTCTTTAGCAGGCCCAAGTGTCGCTGCGGACTCTCCTCTCCCGTAAGCGCATCCACAACTGCCTGCGCGGTTCCAAAACGCCGATCGGGTTGCCGCTTCAAACAGGTCAATATCGTGGCTTCCCAACGGGAATCCAAGTCAGGGACGAATCTACGAGGAGACAACGGAGTCTCCGCTAGACGCTTGAGAACTGTCGAAAAGGGAGTTTCTCCTTCAAGTGGACGGACACCAGTCACCATCAGGTACATCACCAAACCCAGAGCGTAAATATCGGAGGCGGGTGTCACCTCACACCCCTCGATCTGCTCTGGCGACATGTAAGCTGGGGTTCCAAACAAGCGATGGGTAGTTTCGTAGCCTAGACTGGCCTTGTGATCATCGAGCGTGGTTACAGCTAAGCCGAAATCTGTAACGACCGCCCTGACACAGTCGGACACTCTGGTTGGGACAAGGACGACGTTGCCGGGTTTAAAATCGCGGTGCACGATACCAGCATCGTGCGCTGCACCTAGCGCCAGCGCCAATTGAGAAACGATGGGGAGCGCCTCCTTGACTGTCATACGCCCTTTTCGTTCCAGCCGCTCCGCCAACGTCTGACCGCGTAAGAGCTCCATACTCACGAAAAATATCTCGTCACCCTTCGTTCCGCAGTGGCGGAACAGGTCGAATATCCGGCAAACATTCTGATGCGTTACTTGTTTGGCTAAATGAACTTCCCGCTTGAACCTCGCCAACGTACGCGGGTGGGAGAGAATCTCCGGGCGGATCGCCTTAATCGCCACATCCTCTTTCAATTCCAGATCCCTTGCTTCGTAAACCTCGCCCATTCCACCTTTGGCAATTAGCCGTGTGATCTGGAACCGATCGGCTAGCAAGTCACCATTCGCAAACACTTCTGATTGAGACTGCAGACCCGCGCCGGCCCAAGCCGCGTTTATAAGGAAGTTGTCAGCTTTTGCGTGCGACAGAATGAGGTTTTCCACCAGGGTGCGTACGTCGTCTTCCGGGCAAGCCTGCACGAGGAAAGCCTGCCGTGCTCCAGGATCTCGCTGAAGGGCTTCTTCAAACAGCGTCTTTACCCGATCCCATTTTTCCGGCGTCAGTTCCATCAGGTGGTTTCAATTCCATGTATAGCCAGGCTTTAGCAAAGTTCCACTCACGCTCCACTGTTCTCGGCGAAATCTTCAAGACCTCGGCTGTCTCTCCTACCGTTAGCCCTCCAAAGAATCGCAGCTCAACAACTCGGCACTGCCGCGGATCCAGCTTTTCCAGACGGCTCAGTGCTTCGTCCACGGCGACAAGTTCTGCACTTTGATCTGCTGCAAAAAGCATTCCTTCATCCAGCGACACTTTCTGCTGTTCTCCCCCGCGCTTGCTCCTGAGGTGGCCGCGCGCGTGGTCAATCAGGATTCGTCTCATCAACTGCGCTGCGACGCCAAAGAAATGCGCCCGGTTCTTCCAACTGGTTTCCCGTTGCTCGACCAACCGGAGGTATGCCTCGTGGACAAGTGCTGTGGGTTGGAGAGTGTGGTCAGGCCTCTCTTGTCGCATGTAGCCCGCTGCCAATCGACGTAGCTCGTCATACACGAGCGGTATGAGCCGAGACACGACACTCGTGTCGCCTTCGGTCAGGCGGGACAGCAACGTTGTCACATCGGCCGACGCGGATCCCAAAGGGCAGCGCTCCCCCATGAGCTAAGACCATGTTGGGACAGCATTTTATACCCAAACGTCAATCCTTCATCTGGTCAATTTTAGCTATGAGGCTCGGATATGGCGGCTTTCTCCACTACTCGTCGCGTTAATAGATGAAGGGCAACGGTCGTTCAGGCCTTCCGAAAAGCTGTAACTGACGTTGAACATGTGGCTCCAAGGGAGAGGATCATCACGATCAGTTGCGGCCCTGGGAGAGTTCGTTGGCGACCTTCACAAGGACGCTAGGGTTTGAATCTTCTGGCGATTCGTTGACGCAAGAAATCGAATGGGACGTGAGGAGGAACTATGTTCAAGAATCTGACGCTGTGGTTGATTGTCGGTTCACTGATGATCGGAGTGCAAATCGCAGGTGCGCAGGAACAGAACCAGCAGCCATCGCCTCCAATTACCGGGGGAGGGCAGGCGATTGAAAGGGCTGGCGTCACTCAAGGAGCGTCGGCTGCGAGAAATTTGGTCTCAGAGAACAACTTGGAAGAATACGCAGCCGCGTGCGAAAAAGAGCGCCTTGCTGCCGACAAGTTCACCCGTTTTAAGGGCGCCGTGCTCGAGGACCAGGGGAAGATTCGCGCTCTTGGCTTTGATCGAACAACTCAGCAGTTCGAGGAGATGAAAGCCAATGCAGAGAAGAATCGAAAAGAATTCTTCTTGGACATTGCACACAGCGTGCTTGGAAACATCAGCAATTACACGCGGCGCACAGAGTTGTCCATGAGTCGCACCGAAGCAAGCGCATGGAAGAACATCTTTGCAAACCGTGCGCCAAAGGGCGAGCAGGCAATAGACAGCGCGATAGACGAGGCCAACCGGAGCAAAAGCGATATAGTTTACTTCGGCCAAAGCAGAATGCACGAGATTAGTGAGTCGGTAGACAAAGTGTGGGATCACTATAACCTCACTTACGACCCGGACACGATTAAGCGGGCCGTAACATTAGCTCAAATTCTGGGATTTGGCGGTCCGTATGGCGTACTGCTTGACCCCGCAACAGATTTAGCAGAGTTGGCATACGATGAACACGAGGCCAACAAGCTGACCCAACTGACTGAGGATCAGCTTAAGCAGCTAAAGGCCTTATCGAATCAGATGAAGTCGGATGCTGACGCCCTTGCACAGTCCCGTTCGGAGCTCAAGTTGGCCGAAAGTGTCTTTTCTGGTGGTAGCTGCGACAGCACCAAGCTAGTTAAGAGGGAGCGACAAACATCTCAGAATACTCCGAAAACTAACGCCGCCGTTTCACCTAAACCCCCTAAACCGTCGGGACAAGCAGTGGCAAAGAGTCATACAGGCATGATTGTCGGTGGGGTTCTCGCTGGGGTAGGCGCTGCAGGAGCCGCAGCGGCATACGGACTTCGGCAGCAGAGCCAGAGTAGTCAGAACTGCACGGCGCCGCAGCAGTGCGGTGCATTCGGCCCTGGCGACCCTCCAGGTTGTCTGCAGGGACAGGCTTTTGTCAATGCTCTGGCCCAATACTGCTCTTGTCGCAATCTTCCAAGCGGCTCCAGCCTTGGGTCGTCAGGAATTGTGTGTCCTTAGTGCCGGGGGTGATCGTTGAAAAAGTCGTTTCCAATACTAGAAATTATGGGGATCCTGCTTGGCTTGACGGTTCCTACACCGGCAGAGATTCTGTCAGGCATAGTCCTGGATCCCCAACAGCGTGTGATCGTGGACGCCACAGTTGGAGTAACGTGTGGACGCGAAACAACCGTTAACAAAACTGATGACCATGGACGTTTTACGTTTCGCCGTGAAACCGTTACTGAGGATTGCATCCTCAGGGCTGCGCATCCAGGGTTTGAGGAACTGGAACGTGTCGTCGGTCGTGCACGGTCTTTTGTTCTTCAACTCCGCCTGGCAGAAGTTAAGCAAACCATCCGCGTGCAAGGAGATACTTTATCTAGGACCTCGCTGCTGTCTGTATCACTATCCGAAGCGGAGCTAAAATCAATCTCAGACAATACACAGGACTTGATCGAATACGCTAAACATCTGGCCGGAGTTAGTTCTGGCTCAGATCGTATCTTCGTCAATGGTTTACCCACGAATTTCCTGCCACCCGCTGAGTCCATCGAGAGAATCACCATAAATGCAGATCCCTTTGCTCCCGAGTACTCTGACGGTAGCGATACGCATGTTGACATCTTTACAAAGAGTGCAGAACGTAAGTTTCATTTCAACTTTGGCGGTGCTTCACTGGGAAGCGGCGGGGGCTGCGTATTGAGTTCCCATCTCAACTCATCCTCCAGAGCCGCAAAGGCCGCATTAAGCGGCCCAATTCCCCATTGGCCGATCGCGTTCACCATTAATGCGACTGTCGCTTATCAAAGTCGTAGTGAGCCTATCGAAGCAGTTATGCCGCTGTTTAGAGATCACCAGCATGCCTACGGCACGTCAGTTCCAGCTACAAGTCTAAACAGTTCACTTCTGATTGGAGCGGACTACAGCACAGCTAAAAAAGTACGCGCCAACATTTCAATTTTTGGCTCCAAGGGCCGACAGTCAAACGTGAACGTGTCTGGAGTGACATTGCCTGAGGCTGGAATGAGTCAACGTTCAAGCGCCCACGAGTTTCGCATAACGCTTTCAAAAACCGGCGACAATTATCTCTATCGTAGTGGCCTTGTTGCCAGCTCGTCAAGAATCAAACTTAATGCAAATAGCACCGATATTGGTCTACGCGTGCTGGGGAACTTTGTGGCAGGGGGAGCAGCGGTGTCCGATGAGGCTATTCGAAGCACTAATTGGACGGTTAAGAATGTGGTTGAGCTAAATTCGACGGGACACTATTGGACCATCGGAGCCACCCTGTCGCGAGTTGGAGATTGGCAAGTAGCAATCCCGAATGCGTTTGGCGTCGTCGAGTTCAGTAATTGGGAACAGTATATCAAGGCTGTCACGAGACAGGCACGTACAGGGACCCGGTTGATTACGAGAGGGTCGAGTCCGGTTGATCACGTCTCGCACACAGTCGCACCCTTCGTTCAAGGCGAACTCCTCCGGTGGTTTAGTGCCGCAGTGAGCGGGGGCGTCCGAATGGATTACCAAACAGGCGGCACGGTACTTTTATCACCTCGTGTCTCTGCCGTAGCGAGCGTCGGGAAACTCGTGTTAAGAGCCGGAACTGGTATGTTTGCCCGTGATTGGTCGAATCGGGCCTTTCTAACAGCCATTCAGAACGACGGGACTCACCTGCGACAGTTAATCTCAACAAATGTTGGCTTCGCGGACCTCCAGGGAGGGGCTGCTAGCACCGACGTTCCGGTTGTATCCCGTGTCGATCCGGGCTTGGTTCCAGCTCACGAGTGGATGTCGAAGCTGTCGGTCGAGCGCGCATTTCGGCACTGGCTACCTGGTATTGAATATAGCCGAATAACTGGAACGCATTTCTTAGGTTCGCGCCGTATGCGTGGGCCAGGCGAATGGATCGACTTGCTAGAATCGAATCGGTCCCGTCAGCAACACCAACTTCACGCGAGCATGCGTTATGAAAGCAGAGGTCAAAGCCTTACGACACATTACGAATGGACTCATGCCCGCGACAATACAGATGGACCATTTTCCTTTCCGGCCATACAGGAAAATATCCGTGGCGAATGGGGTCCGGCTAGTGGAATTTCACGTCATAATGTGATCGTCGTAGCTAATCTTCATTTTGGGAAGGCTACCTCGCTGAGCCTCGTCGATGTCGCCCGAAGCGCAGTACCTTTGAACCTAGTCAGCGGCGTGGATGTGCAGAACAACGGGCTGTATACTGACCGCGCAGGTAGACCCCGAAACAGTGCTCACGGACCTGTATACAATTGTATGGAACTTTTTGCTCATCGTAGGGTTGCATTGCCGAAACTGTTTTCGACATCAAGACAAAAACTACACGCTGGTATCGGCTTTCAGGTGGAAAATCTATTGGGCAACAGGAACTACGTGAGTTTAGGAAATGTGATTGGATCACCTCTGTTGGGAAGGCCGCTTACCGCTCTTGGGGGACGTTCTTTGCGACTGTCGCTCGACTTTGCTCGATAAGCACATTGCCTCAATTAACCCTGGAGTCTCTGACAAGCGTCACCGGTTTTGCGTGATCGCTGAGGGTCGAAATAACACGTAGATTGGTACAACTTGCCTCGAAGCGCCGAAGGACGCCGTCGCAACGTCCGCTTCATCGCTTACAACACGCGATTCCTAATCCTGCCGTGGGTAAAGGTCGAACACCTGGCTCGCATATCCTGGGCCGCATGGCGTCGCGGATCTCCGCTGACTGGCGGCGCATCTACGGGCACCCGATTTACTTCCTGGAGACGTTCGTGGACCCCGAACGATTCCGCGGAACCTGTTACCGCGCGGCCAACTGGGTGGTGCTGGGCAAGACGACGGGACGGGGCAAGCAATCCAACAGCTACGTGCCGAACCGGTCGATCAAAGATGTACTTACAGGACAACCACCGAGAAAAGCAATACTCGATGGCGTATTGCTTCTTGGTGGATCGTTCTCACCTTAGCTTGCCTCTACGCATTCATGATGGGCATGAGAGGCTACTAGCTAGCAGTTCAGCCTTGCAGCACCGCTCGCCAACAGTCGCACGCTAAGTCATTGAAAATATGGCGGAGAGAGTGGGATTCGAATCCGTCATAAAACGTAGTTTCAAGGACATACACAGCACGGAGTGCATTCAAAGTATATGAAAGTATGTGGTAAGGCGCGCTAACTGATTGCAAAGTGATTGCAGGGAGGCTCAGGAGAGTGAGATCTCTTTAATGAGTGTGTGCGGAACTGCAGGCGAGCTGAGGTTTTCCCGTGTTTGCACCGCGGGTGGGCGGCCAAAGATACCTGTCTGGGAAGTTCGGGATTTCAGTTGGAATAGTGGCTGCTGTTACAGCCAGCTTTTGGTGTACTTGCAGTAATTGTATTCGTCGATTCTTTTGAGCAGATCAGGCTCACCGTGCATCACGGGCAAGAGGAACCTCAGTTGCTGCAACGTATTCAGAAAGAATGCCATGTAGTTGGCGCCGTTTGCACCGACCTTGTTTAGCTCGCAACGATAACGCTTCGCAATCTCCCGATCCCATAGCGGAAAAAGTTCGGCCCAAGCAGGTGCAGTGATTTGACAGCACCAACGGGACCGAGAACCTGTTCAAACCTGTTGAATAGTGCTTCAACCGTTTCCAGATCGTCTTTGGTAGCAGAATCAATGCCCCGGTTGCGGAACCTGACCAGTTGGTCCAGGTCCGTCTGGAGCAGTTTTGCAATTTCGCGAAAATGCTCTTCCGTAAATGGGCGAAACTGGTAGTGCTGCGCGTTCCAGGTCTGAAGCAGGACGGCTAGTGTCATCAGCCACGGTGATTCGCGTTTTGCCCGTAAGCGCAAGATCGATCAACTCCGATGCAACTCGATAAAACAGGTCTCTCGGCTCATATTCCCGAAACCGCCGTCGAGCGTCCTTGAGTTCTTCGACTGTTGGTGTGTGGATTGGTGGTGCGCTCACTGCTTTGCGCATACTAACGCCTCCTCGATTCGAAGTACCCTGAATTGTTGGATAGCATCCCGGCGGAGAATGTGATCGCAGTCCCCCTAGTCCCAATATAAGTTTGGGAGCGCCCCTGGGGAAATGAACGCTTTCACCACTGGCTCCCAAAGTCGTTTCTAGACGCAGAGTCTCGACTAATTTCGAGAGATCGCCCCTGCTGCGTAGCTCAGTCACCCACTGGACAGGGCAGCACGAAGCAGTACCATCGTTTTGTTCAAGTTTGAGTTGGGTCTTGTTTGGCTTGATTTTTCTTCGCTCTAATAGCCGCCGCCTTCGCCATCGACTCCGCGAGATTCTTGGGAAGGTGCAATTCGGTCAGTTCAGCCAAGACCGTAACTTTGTCCTTGCCCGCCGCAAACTGCTTTCCGACGTGATCGAGATAACTACAGTAGATGGAGATGTGGTCGAAGTATTCCCCGTTGGTGTACGCCTTGAAATATTCGGGATTCTTGGCAAATCCGATCACCATCAGCATCGTTGAGAAGGACGCATGGGCTCCGCTGTTGATTGTGCCCATCGCCGTGAACATGCCAGATGTAAGACCGGGCTGCTTTACCTCCAGCAGTCCTTTCCCCCCGAAGATCAATTGGTTCACTTTCCGATACATCTCGCTAAAGCTATTTGGTGTTGCGTCCGACATGATGTGCGCCACTTCACCGGGATCAGCGATAAACATGGCGTACAGCGCACGGATGTATAGCTCTTCCTGTTG
>Ga0137399_10001420_pt1 | contig 10967 bp, 4 predicted proteins | sample czorhiz316metaG_FD_104810 | JGI IMG/M metagenome (GOLD analysis project Ga0137399, IMG submission 104810) | Vadose zone soil microbial communities from Angelo Coast Range Reserve, California, USA - czorhiz3.16 metaG | ecosystem: Environmental > Terrestrial > Soil > Vadose zone | place: USA...
GAAGACGTTGACGCACGAGGGTGAGGCCGTCCGGGCGTTCTATGCCTCGATTCCGCCGCCGGTTGTGGTCGGGATCGAAGCGACGGGCTCGATGGGGTGGTTCCTCCGGTTGATGGAGGAGCTGGCCATCGAGTGTCGCGTGGGGCATCCCACAGCGATTCGGAAGGCGGAGACGCGCCGACAGAAACACGATCGGCGCGATGCCGCGCTGCTGCTGCAGCTGCTGGCGGAGGATCGGTTTCCGGCGATCTGGATGCCGTCTACCGAGTACCGGGACCTCCAGTCCTTACTCTTGCACCGTCATCAATGGGTGCGGATGCGGACGCGCGTACAGAATGCGCTGCACGCGATCGTGCTGGCCCACGGCGTGCGGCGCGGCCACACGTTGTGGAATCGTGACGGCCAGGCGCTGCTCGCGTCGTTGCCGTTGGCGACCCACACCGCGCATCGCCGCAGCGAGCTCCAGGCGTTGTATCAGCACTTGGCGGAGCAAGTCGATCGGCTCGACGAGCGAGTCAAGCACGTCGCCGACGAGCGTCCTCGAGCCACGTTGCTGATGACCCATCCGGGCGTCGGACCCGTGACTGCGTTGGCGACGGACGTCTTTGTGGGTGACCCCGCCAGATTTCCAGACGGGAAGGCACTCGCGAGCTACGTCGGCATGATCCCTCGGGAGTACTCGAGCGGGAAGCGGCAGCGGCTCGGCGCGCTCAGCAAACAGGGGAATCCGTTCTTGCGGTTTCTCTGGTGCGAGGCGGCCGCGCATGCCGTGCGACGGGACCCGCACCTGCAGCGCTTCTATCGCCGGAAGGTGGTGCAGAAGGGATTCGCGAAAGCCCGCGTCGCGGCAGCGCGGAAGCTGGGGATTCGCCTCTGGATCATGCTGCGCGATCAGATCGATTACGCGGAGTTCTGCCGTCGTGGCCTGGCGCGGCAGTCGTAGGGGCGGTGTCTGTGCGGGGATGCCCGGGTTGGCGCTGGTCCTCGTACGCGAGTGACCGAAACATTGATTGGGCGACCCGCCTCCCTCACGTGGAGGGAGTTCGCACGAGTCATCATGGTCCACCGTGACCGAAGAGATGTTTGGTGCAGGACACCGTCGTGATGCCGTGACACGGATCGAGCGCAGAGTGTGGACATCGACCAGTACGGCGACAGAGCTACGGTCGCCTCCGCCGACTCTTTGGCTCATGAGAGCCGGCTCCGGCGGCCTACACGGGGAAGGTGTGTCTTGACATCGCCGACGTCGTTAGAGATGCGCCAACTATCCTGACGTTCGCCAAAACAGGATCGGGGTGATTATGGCGAGTCCGTCCTGTTCGAGCTGCGATGCCGAGCGCGGGAGTTTGGGCAGCGCGCAAATCGCGTCTGATGCTTGTAAATTCACGCTGACACTATATCGATGAATCCACGCGTGGTGCGTCGCTGACGCGGCCGATCGTTCAGAAGCGGTGGGGGCGCTTATGCTGCGCGCCGCTCGTACCGGTGATGAAGACCACCGACTTCCGGAATCGCCACGATCGGCCCGGTGGATATTTCAGAGACCGGTCGATGATCTGGCGCATCCTTCGCGAGGCCAAGGTGGGTGCGACTTCGATGATAGTACCCGCTGTAGATCGTGAGGATCCGGCGCAGATGCGCCTGATTGAGCATGATCACGTGATTCAAGCATTCCCGGCGGATCGAGCCGATCACGCGTTCCGCGTACGGATTCTGCCAGGGACTCGCCGGGGCTGAGACGACTTCGCCGATGTCCATGCCCGCCACTCGACGACGGAAGCTTTCGCCGTACACGCTGTCGCGATCGCGATGCAACCATCCGGGCGCGGTGTCGTCCGGGAATGCGTTGACGACTTGTTGGGCGGTCCACGTTGCAGTCGGATGCTCCGCGATGTTGAAATGCACGATGCGCCGACGAAGATGCGACAGCACGATCACCACGAACAGCACGCGACCGGTGAATGTCGGGACGGTAAAGAAATCCATCGACGCCGCCGATGCGAGGTGATTCGTGAGAAACGTCTTCCACGTCTGTGACCGTGGCCGTGTGTGCGGTTCCAGCAGACGCGAGACAGTGCGCTCTGAAACGTGGACACCGAGCGTCCGCAGTTCCCCGTGAATCCGCGGCGCGCCCCACAATGGATTCGCGGTCGCCATCTCTCGAACGAGGTCGCGGATCTGCTGGTCAATCGGCGGACGGCCATCCGGTCGATGTTGCGAGCGGCGCGTCCATCGCCGGCGAAGCCAGTCGCGATGCCACCGGACGACGGTGTCAGGTTGCACGACAATCAATGCCCTGCGCCAGTTTTGCCAGCCGCGTGCGAGGGCAATCCAAAAGAGTCGGTCGCACGTCCGGAAGCGGGCTCGCTTCGTCGAGCGGTTGAGGGCCGCCAGCTGTTGCCGCAGGGCGAGGTTTTCCAGGACTAATTCCCGATGGCCGCGGAGCGCCAACGTGAGTGCGCGGACGACCACGATGAGCAGCTCCAACATGCGGTGATCGTGGCCGGCGTTGGCGCGAAATTCAACTCGGCCGAGTTTTGGCGAATTTCAGGTGGCGTAACTGACTGCCCATCCCGCGCTAGTCCTGACGAAGTGTCTGCAGCGGATCGACGCGAATCGCGCGCTGTGCCGGGACATACATCGCGGCGAGCGCGACGGTGACGAACACCGCAACTACGGCAGCTAATGTCAGAGGGTCGCTCGGCTTGACGCCGAACAACAGGGTTCCGAGCAGACGGCCGACGCCGACCGAGCCGAGGACGCCCGCTCCGAGCCCGATCAGGACGGGCGTGAATCCTTGCGTGATGACGAGGCGCCGAATGTCTCGAGGCAGAGCGCCCAGCGCGAGTCGAATACCCATCTCGTTCGTCCGTTGGGCCACGGAGTACGACACGACACCGTAAATACCAAGACTCGCCAGGAGCGTTCCGGCAGCAGCGAATAGCAGCACCAACGCCATTTGAAACCGGCGTTGCCCGAAGGAATCAGTCACGACGTCATCCATCGTTCGGAACGATGGCAAGGCCAGTTCTGGATCCATTTCGTGGATCAATCCCCGTAGAGAGGACGAGACGGTCATCGGGTCTGCCGTCGTCCGGGCGACGAGAACCAGATCCATGCTGTTCACGCCTGGCGGAATGACGCTTTGCCAGTACGGCAAATACACCGTCGGCGAGGGAGACCGATCGAGGCTTACTCCGCGGACGTCGCCGACGATGCCGACGACTTGGATGGGCGGTAACGTCCGAGCGCCGATGTGGAACTGCTTGCCAATCGGATCTTCGCCGGGCCAGAGACTTTCTGCCGCCACGGTGGATACGACGGCGATGCTTCTGTCGCGGTCGGTCTCGGTAAAGAGCCGACCGCCGCGCCAAGGAATACCCATCGTGCGGAAGTAGTCGGGACTAACGGGTCGAACATCGCCCACGACGCTATTGGAGACGGCCGTCGAGCGCTCTGGCCACAACGCCGCGTTCCCGCCCTCGCCCGTCAGCGGCAACTTATTCGACACGCCGGCCGCAACGACGCCGGGCAGCGCCTGCATGCGTTCAAGCATTGTTCGAATGAATGTCGACCGAGAAACCGGTGCGGCGTAACGCTGAATCGGCAGACTCACGTCGATGGTCAGCACGCGGTTCGCCGCGAATCCACTATCAACTTGCAAGAGGTTCCAGAAACTGTGCACCAGGAGTCCGCCGGCCACAAGGCACACGGCGCTGACGGCGACTTCGCAAGCGACAAGGAGTGCGCGAACCCGACCCGCGTTCCGGGTGGACGTCACGGACATTGAGCCGGACTTGAGTGCGTCAATCGGGTGCAGGATTCCGAGGCGCCAGGCCGGCAGCACTCCCACGAGCACGCCTGCGAGCAGCGACACGCACACGGCAAATGTCAGGACGCGTGGATCGATCTGGATCTCGTTCACTCGTGGCAAGTCCGCCGGTGCCGCAGAGACGATCACGTGGAGCACCCAGTAGGCGGCCGCGACGCCCACCATGCCGCCCATGACAGACATGACGACGCTCTCGACCAGCATTTGCCGTACGAGCCGCCCGCGGCTGGCCCCGATTGCCGTTCGAATCGCCATCTCGCGTCGCCGGCTCAACGTTCGCGCGAGCAGGAGGTTCGCCATGTTGACGCATCCGATCAACAGCACCGCGCCGACGGCGGCCCACATCAGCGTCAGGCCGGTGCGCACTCGCCCCGCGACCTGGTCAACCAGGGGAACAACGTTCGCCGATGCCTTCAATCCAGGCGCAGGCTGGGGCAGCGTCTCTTGTAACGTATTCAGGGCTGAAACCGCTTGTGCAATAGAGACGCCTGGCTTCAGCCGGGCGAGGCACGCAAAGCTGAATCCGGTGCCAGCGAGTTCCCCTGGCGTGGCGCCAAGAGGCTTCCAGATCTGCGGCGGCGACGTGGTCGCAATGATCATGGGGAACAGCTCGCTGACCTTTGGAAACGGGAACGGCGGAAGGACGCCGACGATTTCGTACGGCTCGCTATTGAGGGCGACCGTACGACCCACAACGCGGGGATCAGCATTGAAACGGCGGTGCCAGAAGTCGTCACTCAAGAGGACGACGTGGTCGCGACCGAGTTGATCTTCCTCGGCCGCAAAGGTTCGTCCCAGCCGGGGGTGAACGCCGATCAGCGAAAAGAGGTTCGCGGACACGCGCATCGTCTGCAGCCGCTCCGGCTCTCCGACACCCGTGAGGCTCATGCGCAGGCCGCCGATCACGGCCAAGTCTTCGACGGACCGCCAGCTGCGTCGCCATTCCTGGAAGTGCGCCAGATTGACCGGTGTGGCGCGGGTCGGTCCGCTGATGCGGAGGAGTTCGTGGACCGCGACCAGTCGGTCAGGGTCTCGGAAGGAGAATGGGCGGAAGAACACGTGATCGACCACGCTGAAGATGGCGGTGTTCGCGCCGATCCCAATCGCCAGCGTGAACACCGCGATTGCGGCAAAGCCTGGGCTCTTCCGCATCATGCGAAGCGCGTACCGCACGTCTTGGACGATTCGCTCGAGCCACATCCAGCCCCACATCTCGCGCATCTCCTCTCTCAAGTGCGTGATCCTACCCAACTGCCGTTGCGCGGCGTGTGTCGCTGCTGGACGTGACAGACCACGTTCTCTGTGTTCTTCGCGAGCAAGGTCGAAATGGATCTCGAGCTCACGGGCGAGGTCCTCTTCCAGCTCGCGTCTCGCACGCCAGGGGTGAAGCCACCGCGGAATTCTCACATTGATTCCCTATTCCGCACGAAGGGCGTCGAGCGGGCTGAGTCGCGCCGCTCGACGTGCCGGGAACCAACACGCGAGCAGGACCACGGCGAGCAGGAGCGCTGTCGTTCCGGCAAACACGGCTGGATCGCGCGGGCTGACACCGTACAGGAGTGATTGGATCAGGCGAGTGCCGGCGAACGCCGACGCGAGACCGGCGATAATGCCGCCCAGCGCAACGATGCCCCCTTGCCACACGATCATTCGCGCCACGCTTCCGGGCTCGGCGCCGAGCGCCACGCGCACACCAATCTCCGCGGTCCGCTGACTGACGATGTAGGACATCGCACCGTAGATGCCGATGACCCCGAGCATCAACGACACGCCGGCGGCAATCGCCAGCAGCACCATGGTGAACGCCATCTGCGCTGCCGCGCGGTCGAGGACCTCTCGCATCGTGCTCACCTGTGCGAGTGCCAGGTTCGCATCGACCTCGTGAATGACGCGGCGCACCGATTCGGTCAGCGTCTCAGGCCCCAAGGCCGTACGGACGACGTAGCTCATGGCGTCAAGGCGCGGACCATTGTTGACAGGACGAGAGGCAAAAATCGGCATGTACAACTGCGGAAACGGAGCCGCCTCCGCGAGCCCGAAGATAGGCGTATTGGCCACGACACCGACAACGGTGAGCCATTCGGGCGTGCCCCGCGCCAGCGACGGGTTCCCGAGCCTGACACGCTGTCTGATTGCGTCCTGACCGGGAAACGCCATGTTGACGAGCGCCTGGTTCAGAACGACGACGGGCTCCTCTCGTTCGACGTCGCTGCCATCGATCCCACGACCACGCAGTACACGCATGCGCATCGTCTCGAAGTAGCCGCCAGCAACGGCCCGGATCGCGACGAACGGTGCAATCGTGCCGGCAGGCAGCGGGTGACCTTCGATGAAAAGCGGTCCGCCCTGACAGAGCTGCTGCTCCGAAAGTGGTAGACATGTCGAGGCAGACACGCCGGTGACGCTGGGAAGCGTAGAGAGACGATCGATGATCGCGCGGTGGGCGGCGGCCATCCTTCCTGGATCGGGGTAGTCGATACGTGGCAACCCGATCCGAAACGTCAGGGTCGACGTCGCGTCGAAGCCAGGATCGACAGCCCGCAGCTTTTGAAAACTCCGCAGCATGAGGCCGGACGCCACGAGCAGCACCAGAGCGAACGCGATCTGCGCGGCCATGAGGAGGTGCCGAGTGCGGTATCGACTCCGGCTCGGGGTACTCCACGTTCTGGTGCCATGCAACGACTCGGCGAAGGACGTGAATCGAAACAGCGGGATGAACCCGAACGCGAGTGCGGTCAGCAGACTGATCGCGAGGGTGAACGCCCAGACGACGCCATCCAGACGGACTTCCTCGAGACGTGGAAGGCTCGCCCACCATGGACCAGCCGTCGGCCCGAAGGCGACCAGTATGTGGACGGCGCCCCACGCGAGCGCCAGGCCCGTCGCACCGCCCGTCAACGAAAGCAGCGTGCTCTCGGTCAGGAAATAGAGCGCGATCGCCCGCGTTCCGGCGCCGAGCGCTCGACGCATGGTGATCTCTCGCTGTCTCACATCCGAACGGACCAGGAACAGGTTGGCGACGTTCGCGCACGCGACCAGGAGCACGAGGCCGACGGCTGCCAGCAGGATCCAGAGCGTCACCGAGATACTGCCAACCGTTGCATCCAGCAGGTTCGTCGCTGTCGAGACGAGCGCCTTGTAGCCATTGTTCGGATATGAAGGGTCCAGATCGACGGCCAGGCGTGTGAGCTCGGACCGAGTCTCTGCGATGGTCGCGCCATCCCGAAGCCGCGCGATCGCGGCGAAGTTATATCCGTCGGTCGCAGTCGTTCTCGTGACGTACGGCGCGGGGATCCAGACGTCGACGCGCGGATCTGGAAATGCGAACGGAGCGGGCATCACCCCGACGACGATAGTCGGGACTCCGTCCAACGTGATTGGCCGTCCGATGACGTTCGGATTCTGTCCGAACCGGCGCAGCCAAAACCCGTGGGAGAGGACGGCAGCCGGTGATGCGCCTGGCGCCGCTTCGTGTTCGCTGAACCAGCGGCCGATGGCCGGCGTCACCCGCAATACGGAGGCAAGGGACGATGTCGTGCGAGAGACGCGGATTCGTTCCGGACTGCCTTGCCCGGTCAACGTCAGCTCGTTGGTGGGAAGGTAGAGGGCCAATCCGTCGAGTGTGTGCGCACGGTCCACATACTGAAAATAGAGGCGCGAAGGGACGTAGTAGACCTTCGCAACGTTGCGGATGGGCAGGCTGAATTCCAGGGCCACCAGCCGCTCCGACTGGTGATACGGCAAAGGGTTCAGCACGACGCGGTATACGACCGCAAAGATCGACGCGTTCGCGCCAATCGCAAGCGCAAGCGTCAAGACGGTCGCGAGAGTGAAGGCCGGGCTCCGCAGCAATCGGCGCACGGCATATCGAGCCTCCTGCCAGACGCGTTCGAGCGCGGCTCCGGTTCGCATATCTCTCAACTCCTCTTTGGTCAATGCGACGCTACCGAATTCGCGGTGTGCCGCGAGCTGCGCGTCGCGCTGCGTAATCCCTGCCTCAAGGCGCTCCTCCGTCGCGAGCTCGAGGTGAACCTCAAGCTCGCGATCGAGGTCGTCGTCCGCGGCTTTGCGCCAGCGCCAGAAGCGGAGATCTCTCATGGCAGTCGGTGCAGCGCTCGAACCTCGCTATGACTCCTATTCAGAACGAAGCGCGTCGAGAGGGCTGAGCCGAGCGGCCCGGCGTGCTGGCAACCAGCAGGCGAGAAGGACGACGCCAAGCAGGAGCACGGTCACGGCGGCGAACACGTTCGGATCGCGGGGACTGACGCCGTACAGCAGGGATTCGATGAGGCGACCGCCGCCGATTGCCGCCGCCAGACCAGCCGCAACACCGGCCAATGCGACGACGCCGCCCTGCCGAACAATCATTCGGGCCACGCTTCCCGGCGCTGCGCCCAGCGCCAGGCGGATACCAATCTCGCCGGTCCGCTGAGTGACGATGTACGACAGGGCGCCGTAAATCCCGACGACGCCAAGCAGCAGCCCGACGGCGGCTGCGACGGCGAGCAAGACCATCGTGAACGCCGCTTGCGCGGAAGCACGATCGAGAATGTCTTCCAGCGTCATGATCTGTGCGAGCGCAAGCTTCGCACCGACCTCGTTGACCGCGCGCCGTACGGCCGATGTCAGGTTCTGCGGCGGCACTCTCGTGCGCAGCACGTAACTCATTGCGCCGAGAGACGGCACGATGTTCATGATGCGCGCGGCAATCAACGGCATGTACATCTTCGGCACAGGTGTCGGCTCCGCAAGCGCGCGCGTCGGCGTGTTGGCGACGACCCCGACGATGGTGAGCCAACCGAAGGAGGAGGCGAACGACGGATCTCCCATACGTATGCGTTGGCCGATTGGATCCTGATTGGGGAACGCGATCTTGACGAGCGTCTCGTCCACGACAGCGACCGGCTCGTGCCGCTCGACGTCATGTCGATCAATGCTTCGTCCGCGAACGACCCGCGTTCCCATCGTTTCAAAGAAATCGCCGGCGACAGCTGCGTACCTGACGAGCGGCGCATGGGCGCCAGGTGGAAGAACTCCCCGCTCCACGAACAAGGGACCACCGAAACACCCATCAGTCGAAAGCGGTAGACACGTGGCCGCGGAGACCGCCGCGGCGCCAGGCAGCTCAGACAAACGTTCGAGAATCGCACGGTACGCCGCGACCGCGCGATCGCGATCCGGATAGTCAGCTGGCGGCAATCCGACGCGGAACGTCAACGCTGATGTTGGATTGAAACCGGGATCGATCGCGCGCAGTTTCTGAAAGCTGCGCAACATGAGGCCCGATGCCACGAGCAGCACGAGCGCAAGCGCGACTTGTCCGCCCATCAAGACCTGACGCGCGCGGTGACGCGTGCGGCTTGCCGTATTGCTGCGACCGCTTTCGTGCAACGACTCGGTGAGTGGCCCGAGGCGCAGGAGCGGAATCACACCACACGCTGCTCCAGTCGCAAAGCTCAAGGCAACCGTGAACGCGATTGTCATGCCATCGATGTGAACTTCGTGCAAACGCGGAAGACTAGTCGGGCCGAGGACGACGAGGAGGCGAACGGCGCCCCATGCGAGGGCAAGGCCGAGGGCGCCGCCGGCTAGCGCCAGCCAGGCACTCTCGGCGAGGAAATAGCCGGCGATGCCGCCGGTGCCGGACCCGAGCGCGCGGCGAACCGCCACCTCGCGTTGCTTAGCGTCGCAGCGGACCATGAAGAGATTCGCGACGTTGGCGCACGCCACGAGCAGCACAAGCCCAACGGCGGCGAGCAAGATCCAGAGCGTACGCGCGACGCCACCGACCATCGCGTCGATGAGCGTCGTCGCGGTCGAGTTCATCTGGTCGTATCCGTTCCCGGGAGATATCGACGCCAGATCGTGCGTGAGACGCGTGAGTTCGGCGCGAGCATCGGCGAGGGTTGCGCCGTCGCGCAGTCGCGCGATTGCCGAGTAGTCGAACACCCCGGCAACCGCCGGTGACGTCGCCATCGTGGGAGACATCGGGTCGGGAATCCAGATGTCAACACGCGGATCCGGAAACGCAAACGACGGCCCCATGACGCCCACAACCGTCGTCGATACGCCATCGAGGGTAAGGCGTTGACCGAGGACGCTGGAGTCGTGGCCGTATCGCCGGACCCAGAAACCGTACGAGATCAGCGCAACAGGTGAGCCACCCGGCGCGCCTTCATCTTCGGTGAACCAGCGGCCGAGTTCGGGGCTCGTGCGCAGCACGGGCGCTAGCGATGGCGTCGTGCGCGCGACCCGAACGCGCTCTGGCGCGCCAGCGCCGGTCAAGGTTCGCTCGTCAACGCGGTAGAACGCAAGACCATCGAGCGTGCGCGCGCGATCGAGATACTGGTAGTACAGCTGCAAAGACAAATTGATGCCCGAGCCGACGTTTCGGACTGGCGCGCCGTTGTTGAGCGAGAGGAGACGACCCGAGTCGCCGTACGGCAGCGGGTTCAAGACCACTCGCTGGACGATGGTGAAGATGGCGACGTTCGCGCTGATCGCGAGTGCCAGCGTCAGCACCGTAGCCAGGGTGAACGCGGGACTGCGAAGCAGTCGCCGTGCGGCGTGTCGCAACTCTCGTCCGAGCCGATCGAGGATCGCGCCGGTTCGCATATCTCTCAACTCCTCTTTGGTCAATGCGACGCTTCCGAATTCGCGGTGTGTCGCGAGCTGCGCGTCGCGCTGCGTCATCCCTGCCTCAAGGCGCTCCTCCGTCGCGAGTTCGAGGTGAACCTGAAGCTCGCGATCGAGGTCGTCGTCCGCGGCTTTGCGCCAGCGCCAGAAACGCAGATTTCTCATGACAGTCGGTGGAGCGCTCGATCCTCGCTATGACTCCTATTCAGAACGAAGCGCGTCGAGAGGGCTGAGCCGAGCCGCCCGGCGTGCCGGCAACCAGCAGGCGAGAAGGACGACGCCAAGCAGGAGCACGGTCACTCCGCCGAACACGTTCGGATCGCGGGGACTGACACCGTACAGCAGCGATTCGATGAGGCGCCCGCCGCCGAATGCCGCCGCCAGACCAGCTGCAACGCCGGCCAATGCGACGACGCCGCCCTGCCGAACAATCATTCGAGTCACGCTTCTCGGATCTGCGCCCAGCGCCAAGCGGATACCAATCTCTCCGGTCCGCTGA
>Ga0137399_10001423_pt1 | contig 10965 bp, 7 predicted proteins | sample czorhiz316metaG_FD_104810 | JGI IMG/M metagenome (GOLD analysis project Ga0137399, IMG submission 104810) | Vadose zone soil microbial communities from Angelo Coast Range Reserve, California, USA - czorhiz3.16 metaG | ecosystem: Environmental > Terrestrial > Soil > Vadose zone | place: USA...
ACTCATCATCAATTGCACCAAAGGCGCATCGACGCGAGTCCCCACACAAGTTACCTATTCGAATTTTTAAAGAATATCCCGCGACGACAAAGGTCCGGGGAAAGACTTTCAAGTATAGCTGAGATTCGGAGCCCGTCAATCTACGAAAAGTCCCGAAAAACGCCTTTCACTTGGAAGGGCGCGCAGTATAGCCCTGGGTTTGGCTCTGTCAACCGCCGGTCATGAATCTTTGCGTAGACCCTGAACAGGCTCAGGATTAACCACCTTTTGCAAGCTTAATTTTCGCATGCGAGCGCTTGCCCACCGACACGATGTAGGTGTTTCCCGCAAGCAACTCGTGGCGGTGACTGGCGACCTTTTCCTGGTTGACCCGCACCGCTCCCTCCTCGATCTTGCGCGTTGCCTCCGAGCTCGAGGAAACGAAGCCCAGGTCTTTGAGAATGGCGGTCAGTCGAGCGCTCGGGGCATCGATTTCAATGAGCTGTTCGGTCAAATCCTCAGGCACGCCGCCGTGCACCCGGGTGGTGAAATCACGTTCCGCGTGTTCCGCGGCCGCGGCCGAATGGAACCGCGCAACGATCTCCCGCGCCAGCTCGAATTTCACGTCTCGCGGGTTCCGGCCCTGCGCAATGTCATGGCGCAATGCCGCAATTTCGCCTAGAGGCCGGAGACTGAGCAGCTCGAAGTAGCGCCACATCAAGGGATCGGAAATCGACATGAGCTTGCCGAACATAACGTCGGGTGCGTCGTGGATGGCGACGTAGTTCCCAAGGGATTTCGACATTTTCTGCACCCCGTCGAGTCCTTCCAGCAGCGGCGTGGTCAACACGACCTGGGGTTCCTGGCCATGGGCCTCCTGCATTTGCCGTCCCACCAGCAAATTGAATTTCTGATCGGTTCCGCCGAGCTCTACATCGGCGCGCAGTGCAACAGAGTCATAGCCCTGCACCAAGGGATACAGGAACTCATGAATGGAAATGGGCTGCCCGCCCTTGTAGCGCTTCTCGAAGTCATCGCGCTCGAGCATGCGCGCCACCGTGTGCTTGGCGGCCAGCTCGATCAGCCCGGCCGCATTCATGGCTCCGAACCAAGTGGAATTGAACTCGATCCGCGTGCGCTTGCGGTCCAGGATCTTGAATACCTGCTCCTGATAGGTCAGGGCGTTGGCGGCGATTTCTTCCGGTCCCAAGCGCGGCCGGGTCGCATTCTTGCCGGTCGGGTCGCCGATCATCCCGGTGAAATCCCCGATCAGAAAGATCACATCGTGGCCAAATTGCTGAAATTGCCGTAATTTGTTGATCAGCACCGTATGTCCGAGATGCAGATCCGGTGCCGTGGGATCGAACCCGGCTTTGACCCGCAGGGGCTTGCCGCGCGCGATTTTCTTGCGCAGATCGGCCTCGTGAATCAGGTCGACCGCGCCGCGTTTCAGTTCGACGAGTTGTTCTTCCACATTGTCAGGCAAGCGTCATCCCCTTTTCTAAGTTAGCAATCCTCGTCGACCGTCTTTTAGCGGTCCGTAGGAGCCTGTCTGACTTAGGTCCATCTGCTACGACGGCCCTAAATCAGACAGGCTCCTGAGGGCCCGCTAATCTACGGGTATCCGCGCGGCCTAACAATCGTCGTGTCGCAGCGCACTCAACGAACGAGGCATGGAATACGTCCCCGGCCGGGAACATTATTGAATCAGAATTGCCTAACTCTCGGGGCAGTGGATGTGCACTTCATGGTCGACTCGTTGCCATTTGCGCTCTGGCTTTGATGGCCAGGAGGGCAAGGATGAGGGGGGATTATGGATATGAAACGGTTGGGCTTAGCGGATTTAAAGCGGTTACGGTTGCTCGACTGGGTTATCGCCTTGCTGGGGTTGTGGATGTTGCTGTCGCCCCGGGTGCTGCACTTCGCAGTCGGCCAATCAAGTGAGATTTGGTGCGCTTGGCTGGTTGGGGCGGCCATCTTGCTGGCAACGGCGGGCAGCCGCTTTGTCGTCGAGATCTGGAGTCCCTGGCAGGATGGAACCAATGCCGCGCTCGGACTTTGGTTGATGGTGGCACCCTGGGCGCTCGGTTTTGCGGCGCACATGACGGCGCGAACTAACTCCATCGTCGTCGGTTTTCTGGTCGCCGCGTTGGCGCTTTGGGCGATGGTCGTGGATACGGATCTACGCAAGTGGATGGGTGAGTGGATGCATGAGCACCACCTCTTGCGATAAATCTCGACGGCCGACACCGAGGAAAATCGGCGCCGAAGGGGCGGAGTTTCAATGCGCGGCGCACCGCCGCACAGAGAATTCCGATCCCCTTCGGCGGTGCGGGCCGATGCTCAGCGCGTCTTTTGCGAAAGGCGGGTGATGGCGGCCCCGACCTCCGACGCCGGCGTCGGGCGGCCGAACAAATAACCCTGAGCTTCCTCGCACTTCATGGCGCGCAGAATCTCCAGCTGCTCACCGGTCTCCACGCCTTCCGCCACCGTGTGCATGTTGAAGGCGCGCGCCAGCGAAACGATGGTCGATACCAGGGTCGCGACGTTGGGGGTATCGGCGATGCTTTGTATGAACGAACGATCCACCTTGAGCGTGTCGACGGGAAGCCTCGCGAGGAGGCGCAGCGAGGAATAGCCGGTCCCGAAATCATCGATCGCGATTCCAATCCCCGCCTCTCGAAGCTGCGCGAGTTTGCGGATGGATAGCTCCAAGTCCTGCATCAGCATGCTTTCGGTAATCTCGATATCCACGCGGCACGGCTGCCTGTCCGTTGACCCGATTCTGGCCAGCACCCGATCCGCGAAGTCGCGCCGCCGCAGCTGTAACGGCGAAACGTTCACGGCAACTCGCACGGCGGCGAGCCCGGCGGCATTCCAGCTGCGGATGTCGCGGACCGCTTGCAGCAGAACCCATTCCCCGACATCCACGATGGCGCCGGAGCGCTCGAGCAAGGGAACGAAAAGCGACGGCGCCACCAGACCGTCCACCGTGTCTTGCCAGCGCAGAAGCGCCTCGAAACCCTCGACCCGGCCGCTGCCGATATTGACCTTCGGTTGGTAGTGAAGACGAAACTCGTCGCGATCCAGAGCACCGCTCAAGCGTGCCTCGAGCGCCAGGCTGCGCGACGTCGGACGCTGTGTCACGAGTCCATACAGCATGTATTTCTCGTTGTCTTCCCGCGCCGCCTTGAGCGCCGCCTCGGCGTTTTGCACCAGCGCATCGGCCGTATTCGCATCATGCGGATAGAACGCGACTCCGGAGCGGATCGCGGGACGCAATTCCTGACCGTCTATCTCGAAGGGCTCGACGAACAGCTGAGCGGCGGCATTCTGCAGCATACGCCCCGTATCCGCGGCATTGCCGACGCCGGCGAGCATCAGGGCAAATGTTCCGCCGCCGAAATATGCCGCGGATTCCGAGTCCGCATGGGCCTGCTTCATACGGGCCGCTATTTTTTCGAGCAGCCGGTCGCCCACATAGCGGCCGAGAGAGTCATTGATCGCCCCCAGTTTCTGCACGTCGAATACCACGACCGTGAGAGATCCTCCGTCGGCCGCATCGAGACTCATGAGCTGAGCCAGGCGCTGACAGAACAACGGTCGTTTGGCGAGCCCCGTCAAGCTGTCGAAGTAGGACAGAAAGTGAACGGCTTCGTCCTTCTCGAGGTATTGAAGAGCGAAGGCCAGATTGGCGGTCAGCTCGAACAGCACGTCCACTTCCGCCGCATCGAACACTTCCGGCTGACTGCTGAAGAGCGAGATGACGCCGATTGCCGTGCCGTCGATGAGCAGCGGGAGCGCGGCCGCCGCCCGATACCCAAGAGCGGTCAACACCTCGTTCTGTGCCGGCGGCTGCGGCTCGCGGACGAGGTCATTGTGAACGGACGGCGCGCCGGAGCGGATCGCGCGTTCCGTCATGCCCATGGAATCCGGGCCGGAGTCGAGCGCCACGCAATCGACGATGCGCAGGGTCGGCGAATCCATTCCCGCCCAAGCGCGCGGCCGCACGGTCTTTGCGTCCGGATCGATCAGGCTGATGACCACACGACCATAGCCGCCCTGATGGGCGGCGATGCGGCACACCTCATCGAACAATTCGTTCCGGTTGCGCAAGCGCAGAATCGCGGAACTCGTACTGCTCAACATGCGATAGGTCCGCGTGAGGCGCTGCAGCCGGATCTCTTGATCGTGCCGCTGCTGCTCGGACCTTGCTCTCTCGGCTTTCAGCGACACTTCGCGCAGTGCGCGCTCCACTGCGGCGGGGAGGCGCGACAAATTGGTCTTCAGAACATAGTCGATGGCTCCGCGCCGCAACGCGTCGATGGCGCGCTCCTCGCCGATGGTTCCGGAAACGAATATGAACGGCGTCTCAGGGGCGTATGCAACGGCAATGTCAAGTGCGCGCAATCCGTCGAACTGCGGCAGAGAGAAATCGGAGAGAATGATGTCAGGCGCCATCCATTGCAGCGCCTGCACGAAGTCGGGTTCCGTCTCGACGCGATGGATCACGGCATCCACACCGCCCTTGGCCAAGTTCCTCAACACGAGCTCCGCGTCCGCGTCGCTGTCCTCGACCATCACCAGCTGTAATTTTTTCATGGCGCGGGGTCGGCCGGCGCCGCGGTCGGCAATGCGAATTGAAAGCACGCGCCGGCATCCGGCGCGCCCTGCGCCCATATGCGTCCGCCGTGGCGCACTACGATGCGATGCACGATCGCCAGCCCGACGCCGGTTCCGGAGAAGTCTTCCGTCCGGTGCAGCCGTTGGAACACCCCGAACAGCTTGTCCGCGTAACGCATGTCGAAACCGGCGCCATTATCCTCCACCTGGTAGATCGCCTCACGGCCTTCTATTCGACCGCTGATTATGACCCGCGGTTCCGGCCGCTTCGCGCTGTACTTCAGGGCGTTGCCGATGAGATTGCACCAGACCTGACGAATGACCGTCGCATCGCCCGCGGCGGGCGGCAGTTCGGCGATGTCGATGTGCGCCTTGGGGCCCGTGTACGCCGCCGTGACTTCGGCGGCGGCGGAGCCGGCAAGCGCCGTCATGTCGATGCGGTCAAGATGGAGGCGCTCTCTCCCGGCGCGCGAAAACTCCAGTAGACCCACGATGAGCTGGTCCATTTTCTGGCTGCCGCGGCGAATGATGCCGATGACCCGCCGTGCTTCCTCGCCGAGCGATTGCGCGAAATCGTCCTCCAGAATCTGCGCGAAGCTGTCGATGGTCCGCAGCGGCGCGCGCAGATCATGCGAAATGGAATAGGAGAAGGACTCGAGATCCTGATAGGCGGCGGCGAGTTCTTCGGATCTTCTCTGTTCACGCTCCTGCAGCTCCGCGTTTTCACGGCGCAATCGCTGCACATCCAGCGCCCGGGAGATCACCGGCAAAATGACATTGAGCTTGAACGGCTTGAGAATGTAGTCGAGCGCTCCGATCTGCATCGCCTGCACGGCGGTGTCGATGGTGCCGTGGCCGGTCATCACGATCGCGCCGAGAGCCGGATCGATCTGCTTCGCCGCATTGATCAGGGTGATGCCGTCCATCTCAGGCATCATCAGGTCGGTCAGCAGCAAGTCGAACTCGCCGGGACGGAGATCCGCCAAGGCTTTCCGCGCCGAGCTGAAGCCGTGGGTGGCATACCCTTCCATGACCAGAGTGTCGCACAGCGCGCGCATCTGGGCCGACTCGTCGTCCACGATGAGCAGCCGGGCGGCGGCGCGGTTCACAAAACCAGCTCCGACAAGGCGGCCCGCAGTTCGCTCAAGCGAGGCGGCTTGCTCAGCACCTTGTCGACGTGCGGCGGGATATCGTTCGCCGCCACGAGCCGCTGACCCCATCCGGTCAGGAGAATGACGGGCGTCATGGGCGACAGCGTTTTGATCGACGCCGCAACCTTGCGGCCATCCACATAGGGCATGCCGAGATCCGTGACGACGATATCGTGGCTCTCACCGCGCTTCTGCGCAGCCGCAAAGGCGTCTATGCCGGCCTGGCCGCCGTGAGTGGCGGTGATCAGATGCCCGTCTTCCTGCAAGGTATCCTGCACGGACTTGATGAGCATGGGATCGTCGTCCACCAAGAGTATCCGCAGCCGGCGGCCCAGGGCCGGGAGCTTGATCACCCGTGTGGTCGTCACGTTGGACGACGTGTAGGACGGAAAGCTCAGGCGCACGGTCGTGCCTGCGCCGACGGTACTCTCGATGTCGAGTTCGGCGCTGTGGCGCTGGATCATGCCGTACACCATCGCGAGGCCCAGCCCGGTCCCGCGCTCGCCCTTGGTCGTAAAGAACGGCTCTAGGCAGCGGCGGCGCGTGTCTTCATCCATGCCGACCCCCGTATCGCTCACGTCGATCAGGATTCGATCGCCGCCGTCGCCGCCCGGGGATTCGCGGGTTCGCACCGTGAGAGTGCCTCCGGTGGGCATCGCGTCGACCGCATTGAAAATCAGATTGGTGAGTGCGTCGCGGATCTCGTGCTCCGCGCCCATGATTTCCGGCAAGTTATCCGACAGCTCCGTCCGCAGTTCCACCATCGCTCCTCGCTGCTGCGGTAGATCGCTCCAGCGCGGCCTCGTCAGCTCCACGACCTGGCGGATGGCGCGATTGACGTCGACTCGCTCGAGGGTGAGCTGCGCCTCCCGCTCGCGATAGAACTCTCGCATGCGCGCCACCGTTCTCGCCACATCTTCTATGGCGCGCTGAATGGTGGTCAGATACCCGCGTGCGCGCTCGCTGAGATTGGGTTCGCGCTCGAGCAGCGATTCGGTATACAACGAAACCGGCGAAATCGCGTTGTTGATGTCGTGGGCGATACCGCTCGCCATTTGCCCGAGCGCCCGCAGCCGCTCCTGTTGCATCACGGTGTGTTGACTTTGCCGCAGGTCGTCATACGCCTGCTGTAAAGCGCCGTATAGCCGCGCCTGATGGCTTGCGAGGGCGACGTGCTCGCTGAGCTGCTTGAGGAACTCGCACTCGCCGCTGCTGAAGGCTTCGGTATTGCGGCGCGCGCACACTAGCACGCCGAATACCTGGTTCTCCACGATCAACGGCGTGATCACCACCGACCGCAGCCCGGCGGCGGCCATCCGCTGCGGAAAAGGAAAGGGCACCTGCAGAACATCGGGTTCGTAGACCAGCTGCCCCGCCACGCAGCGCGACAGTCCGTTCGCGTCGATCGGCACATCCATCCGTTCCCTCAAGCCGAGTTTGTCCGCAAACTCTCTGCCGGCGACGCCGATCACGTCGACGGTCAGCGACGGCGCGGCCGCGTCGTGCAGAAGCATGCACCCGAAATCGATCGGCAGGTTCTCCTCGAGGCTGCCGAGCACCACCTGAAAGATGCTCGGCAAGTCCTGGCGTTCGCCGGTTGCGCGCGTGATGTGCTGCAGAAGGCTGAGGCGGCTGAGTTGGGCGTGCAGCTTGCCTTCGGACTGCTGAATCTGCGTGAGCATGTGATTGAAGGTGTCGGTGAACAGGTCGAATTCGTACGCGCCGGTCGGCACCGCGCGGACGGTGTAGTCGTGGCGCTCCGATACCGCGCGGGTCGTCTCGGCGAGCGCCAGAATGGGATGCAGCAGCTGATGCTGAAGCCGGCGGGAAATCAAATAGGCCAGCGGGAATGAAATGCCGATCACCAAAAAGACGATCACCGCGTAAAGCCTGATGCGCGCATACATGGCGCCGAGGTCCGATTCGACGAACAGCGTGCCCAGCTGCCTTGAACCCTCCGCGACCGGCTGAAAGCCGGTCAGTTCGGTGCGCCCGAAGGTGTAACCCGGCGCGCCCGGCCGGGCCGGAACACGCGCCGCAGCCAGTCCCTGCGGATACGTTGCGAAAGCCTTGCCTTTCGCATCGTACAAGGCCGCAGCGACGATGTGCGGGTCAGCTCTGAAGGCCGACAGAACCACTGCGGCATCATCGGCATTGTCGAATGCCAGCGCGGCCGTGCTGTTGCTGGCGATCGCCTGGCTCAGTGTCTGCAGCTGCTGGACGCTGGATTGCCGGAAGGTCAGGAACTCGTAGGCGCAAAACGCCGTGGTGGTCACCGCGAGCACCGCCCCGCTCGAGATGAAAATCATGCGCATCAGGATGCGGCGAATGGGTGTGGACGACGAGCCCATGCGTCAGGTCCCGTCGCGCGTGCCGACGATGTCGGCGGATCGGAGCAGTTTTGAACTGATGGTCAAGCCCGAGGCGCGCGCCGACTCCACATTGATGCGCAGCCGGATTCGATTGTTGTCCGTCGTGAACTGGACCATGACCCCGCGCTGCGAAGAGCCATCCAGGTCGGACACGGTGAGTATGCTCCGGTGATCCAGAGCGGCGAGAATCTGCTGAAGCTGCGCGCTTTCGGAGCGGTCGATGTATAGAATCCGGCAATCGCCGATTTCACCGAGATTGCGGAACCGCCGCACCAGGAGCGGATGTTGATCGATCCGCTCGCCGCGCACCGCCTCATCCAAACGCTCCCCGAAGGGATCGCCGCCCAAGATGCCGATGACAAAGGGTTCGTCGGGCGCCGAGAATGCCTGCGGAGGCCATTCCACGAAACGCGAAAAGTTGTAAACGAAGACGGCCTTGACCTGGTACTCGGTCGGGGCCTCCGCGCCGCAGGCACCTCGGAGGAATACCGTCAGCCCCAGTGCGACGCACAGCAAGGCCTGAGGGGTCTTCCTCAGTATCGCCACGCGACCTTTCCATAAACACTGCGCTCAATTTCCACTCGCGTCGGGTCCGGTACCCCATACTCGGGATGATGATTGTGCAGCAGATTCCGGCCGACGATCGACAGTTCGAGCCGTTCGCCGGCATGCCATGCCAGACGCGTATCCATTTCGAAATAGGCGGGCACCGTTCCGGCCGCAAGGTGCAGCGTGTCGACCCAGCGTAGCCCGGCATCGAGTTCCAGGCGCCCCGGCAGGTTCAGGGAAGAGCGTAACGAAAGCTGGTGTTCGGGATCGGCTACTTCGTTGCGCGCATTGTTGAGGTCATACTGGCCCGGCTTAACGTGCAGATGTTCCTCGAGCAAGGTATAGCCCGCGTGCAGCGACCAGCCATCCACCACCTGGTAGTTGCCGCTGAGCTCCAGCCCGTCGGTGTGCCCCGCCACATTGTTGGCGAAGTAGAACGGGAAAAAGGTGTTGGGCGTGACGCTCGCGCTCCGCACGTCGTTATATTCGTTGTAGAAACTGGAAATCGACGCGGTGAACCTCGAGTTGAACTGTGCGCGGAGCCCCAGTTCGTACGCAATCACGGTCTCGGAGGTGAAGTTCGACCCGCCCTTCAGGACTACCAGGTACGGCGGCGCCGCCTCCGACAGATCCCGATCAATGCGCGAGGGGGTGCGTACTGCCCGGGAGATGGCGGCCCCCAGACCCTGATCCGAGCTTAAGTTCCAACGCAGGCGCGCATCCGGTTCGCCTGCAACGCCGGCGTAATCATAGTGTTCGAACTTGGTGCCGAGAGTGAATGACAGGTTCTTCCGCACCACGATCTCGTCCTGGACGAATGCACTGTACAAGTTGTGATCGAGAACCGCGGGAAAGAACGCCACCGCCGGTGAGTTGCCGACGACATCGCGCGTGCGGCGATAGCCCAAACCCCACACGATTCGGTTGGCCGTCCCAAGTCGGAATCGATGCTGGAAATCCACGTCGTAAGTGGTGAGATCGTCGTGCAAAGTCCCGGCGGGAGCGCCGGAGAACACCAGCGCGGCGACCGGGTCGGTCAGATGCGTTTGGTCGAAGTACGACTGCAGGGTCAGATCCGATTGCTCCGACAAATCATGCGACCATCGACCGAGGATATTGTCGCCGCTGTTATGGGAAGTGCCGCGGGTCTGCATCTCCTCGCTGCCGCCGTAGAAGTCGCCCTGTAGGGTCAATCGGTCCTGCGCTGAAAGCTCCGAGTCGACGCGAAATCCCCCCCGGCCTTGCCGCCAGGCGTCCGATTCGGAATTGCCACTGGCCAGGACTTCGTCGCCTCGATCGATGTACTTCCCGTAGACGCGGAATTGAGTGCCCGGAGCCAGCGCTCCGCCGTAGCGCACGCCGGCAAAACCCTGCGGCTGCGAGCCGCCTCCGGCCTCCGCGTAAAGTCCCTGCGTGTCTGCGGCGCTCTTGGTAATGATGTTGATCACGCCATTGACCGCGTTCGCGCCCCACAGCGCGCCTCCCGGACCGCTGATGACTTCGATGCGGTCGATGTCTTCGAGCAGATAGTCCTGCACATCCCAGAAGACCCCCGAAAAAAGCGGGGTATAGACGGTCCGCCCATCGATCATGACGAGCAGCTTATTGGCCAGTTCCGTATTGAACCCCCGTGCGCTGATGGCCCAATCGTGGGAGTTCTTCTGCGCGACTTGCAGATTGTCGGCCAGCCGCAGAGCCTCGGGAATGCTGGTAGCGCCGGACCTCCGTATGTCTTCCTGAGTAATGACCTGGATCGCCGAGGCGGCCGCCAACAGTTTTTCCGGATGCCGTGAAACCGAGGTGACCTCGACGTTCATGAGATCTTCGACGTTCAACTGCTTCAACTCGCCGATGGTTGACGAGCCTTCCGCCTCGGCCGGCGCACAGCAAATGGAAATCGTCAGGAGCGTCGCGGCAACGCCGAGCATCGCGCGCATTTGAACGCGGAGCGGCCGGATGCAAATTGTGATAGTCGTCGCCACGGGTTATTTCCATCAACCGCCTGACTCGATCGCGCCCATTGGAGCGCGATGTCCTTCACGATCCCCGCAGGCGCGCCCCCGTTTTCAATGAGCACATGATGCGTCGGGTCCATCAGAAAGTCAGAATGCGCTTCGCACATCTTGCCCGCAAGCCGGAAAAACCCGAAAAAATAAGGATCTGTGAGCACCGTCGCAATATGCGCCGGCGGTGTCCGGCAAGTGGAACCGCCCTCACACTTTCGGCAATCGGGCGCAGTAAACTTGACCGGCAGTACTCAAGGATGTGCGCGCGAACGATACGGATGAATA